>Ga0307515_10004309_pt1 | contig 29529 bp, 20 predicted proteins | sample 17_EM_MG_FD_194513 | JGI IMG/M metagenome (GOLD analysis project Ga0307515, IMG submission 194513) | Populus trichocarpa ectomycorrhiza microbial communities from riparian zone in the Pacific Northwest, United States - 17_EM | ecosystem: Host-associated > Plants > Roots > Unclassified | place... | reverse complement strand
AAATAAGTTTAAGGTTCTTTTTAATCTATAAGCTTACTAAAGAGAAAGGTAGAGCATTAAAAGAGTTTATCTAGGAGAACTTATAAAAGGGATATATTAAACTATTATAATTATTAGCGGGTTATCTAGTACTATTCGTTCTAAAAAAGAATAGTAAGCTAAGGCTGTGTATTAACTATAGATAGTTAAATAGTATTACCAGAAAGGATAGGTATCTTTTACCCTTAATTAGTGAGATTTAAGATAGGATAGGTAACGCGTAAATCTTTATAAAGATAGATCTAAGATAGGCATACTATTAAATTAGAATTAAGGAAGGTAATAAATAGAAGGCAGCCTTTAGGTTAAAGGAAGGACTATATAAACTATTAGTTATGTAATTCGGGCTTATAAATATACTAGCAACGTTCTAAAAGCAAATTAACAATATATTAGGAGAATACTTAAATAAATTTATTATAGTATACCTTAATAATAATATTATCTACTTAATAACTAAGGAAGAATACAGGGAATACATTAAATAGGTTTTAAAGAGACTATAAAAGGAATAGATACTAATAGCAATTAAAAAATGCAAGTTCTTTACTAGGAAGACAGATTTTATTAGATTTATTATTAAACTAGGCCAACTTAGTATAGATCTAAAGAAGATTAAAGCTATAGTGAATTAGCAAGAACTAGAGAACGTTATATAGTTAAGATTGTTTTTAGGGTTTTGTAATTACTGTAAAAGGTTTATAGCACAATGGTTAAAGGATATTAAGCTATTTATATGGTTAATAAAGAAAAAAGAACTATAGGTATAGGGAAAGGAATAATAAGAACTATTTAAGGAAGTTAAAAGGTTATTTACCTAGGAGCTAGTTCTTAAGATCTATTAACTAGAACTAAAGACGGTTATTAAGATAGATATATTAGACTTTATACTAAAGGCATACTTTATATAAAAGCATCTAGATAAATAGCACCTAGTAGTATACTATAGTTGGAAGATAATACTACTAGAGTTAAACTATAACATCTATAATAAGGAGTTATTAGGTATAGTTATAGTACTAAAGAAATAGAGGGTATTCTTATAAGGTACGGAAAAACTATTTATAGTTAAGACGGATTATAAAAACCTAATAGGATTCCTAATAATAAAGGAACTTAACTAAAGATAGGTTAGATGGGCAGAGATGCTTATAGATTACTATTTTAAAATTTAGTATATTAAGGGTACGGATAATATAAGAGTAGACGCTCTAAGTTAAAAGGCTAAACTATAAAATAATAAAAAGCTATTAGGGGCTTTATTGCGAAAAGATATAGATAGATTAATTAGGTATAATTATCTAAAAATTATAATAACTTAGGAAGAGTTAGAGAAAATTTATAAGTTACTAGAAAGCTTTTAGGTATAAAGAATTCTAAAAGCGCAGCTAAAAGATCTATAGATGGATATATATAAAAACTAAGAAGTAAAGTATATCCTAAGAAGTATAGCAGAGCAATTTATAGAAGATTTCTATAAAGGACTAACTTAAGGACATAATAGAGCTATAGGCTTAGTATTAAGACTCTAAGAGGAGTATATTATTAACGGAATCTAAAGGATAGCTAGAGAGGTTACTAAGGAGTATCTAAATTGCTAAAGAAATAAACTAATAAGGTATAAGCTATATAGAGGGCTATAACCTATTAAAATACTAAAAAGACTATAGGAGGTTATATTATAGGACTTTATTATTAAGTTATTAAAGTTAAGAGATCCTATTACCGGATAAGATTATAATGCGATCTTAATAATAGTAGATAAGCTTATAAAGTAGGGATACTTTATAGTATATATAAAAGAAAAATTAGCAGAAGATATCGCTAAAATCTATATTAAAGAAGTATTTATAAGGTATAGAGCACTAAGTAAGATTATATTAGATAAAGATCTAAGATTTATAGTAGCATTTTAGAAGGTATTCTTAGTGGAGTAAGGAGTTTAAGTAGTAATTTTTACCGTATATTATCTGTAGACAGACGGTTAAACGGAAAGATTAAATTAGATACTAGAGCAGTATCTAAAATATTATATTAATTACGCATAGAATAATTGGGTATTACTATTATTAGTTATATAGTTTATATATAATGCAACACTATAAAAAGGAATAGGTATGTTACTATTTAAGGCGAATTATAGATATAAGCTAAGAATATTGCTATTGCTATATTAAGTAAAGAAAATAAGTAGTATAGCTAAATAAAGGATAGAGATATTAATAAATCTTTATAAGAACCTTATAGAAATAGCTAAAGTAGTATAGTAAAGAATAAAGAAATACTATAATGCTAAGAGATCTAAGGGACTAGATCTTAAGGAGGGAGATAAAGTATAGCTACTACATAAAAATTTTAAGAGTTAATAATTAAGTAAAAAGTTAGACTATATTAGGCTAGGACCTTTTAAAATTAGTTAAAGGATTTTACTGGTTACATTTAAGTTAAACCTACTAGCTAAGATAAAAATCTACCCTATATAGTATATCGCAATGCTAGAGCTAGTATATGGGAAAGTTAAGCTATTAGTTTATAAAGTAGACACGTATAGAGGATAAGAAGAAGATAAATAGTAAATTTTAAAGATTATTAGTTATAAGGACGTTAATAATAAAATATAATATAAGGTTAAGTAAATAGGCTATAATAAGACTACCTAGGAACTATTAAAGAATTTAAAGAACGCTATAGGAAAGGTATAGGAGTATTAAAAGAGAATAGGTTAGGTAATATTAAAGAAGGATTACTAAAGAATAAGTTACCTAAGGGGGACCTAGGAAGAGCGATTACCGAATTACTTAAAGCTATTTCCTTTACTATTAGAAGAAAATCTGTTCTTTTATTACTAAGTTCCTATAGACCTTATTCTATAAGTTTTTACTCCTTAAAATAAACCTTCTTATAAACCTTCTTAAGGCGAAGAAGATAAGTAAATGCCGCGATTTAAGCGTTTAGAGCTTTCTATTCCGTATTATAAGAATATTCTAGCTTAGCTAGGGCTTATAATAACTTACTATTAAGCTTTGCAGCGGTAGATTAAATATAAAACCCTATAATAAATTACTTAGGGAATATAATAACTATTAAGAGTTATAGGACGCGTATACTTAGTGTTAGAGGAAGAGTAAATGTTATAGGACGAATAAATATTCGCTTTAGTATACTTTAAATAAAAAGAGGGTTGCCAGAATAAAGGACTTACTAGCGTAATATAAACTAACCCCTCTCTTACATAATAAGAATATAGAGATAGTATAATTTTACCTAGTAATAGTATTGCAGTAATAGTATAGGCGCGTCGTTGCGCGTATAAAGAAGAAGAGGCTTTAGGTATTATAAGTAATAATATTAACTAGATTAATTAGATGGATATTATACCTTTAGTAAATAATTTAGAGATACTTAGAATTTTTAAGGACGAAGATAAAAAGGAGGGAGATGGTATTATGGACGCTTTAAGTATAATATTATAACTACTTAGAGAGGAGTTGGAAGAAGCTAGTTAGTTAATATAAGTATGGTCTAGGATGGAACCGGTAAAACTATATAACGAGAAATAGTAGTACAAGTTATATAATGTGCTATATAAGGAACATAGAGAATAAACGGAATGTATGTACCTTATATACCTTATATACATTATATATAAGAAGGATTTTATAAGAGTATGGTCGTGTATTTAAAGGACCTTAGTCCCTACCTAAATAGTTCTTTCCTTGTAGTGATTCTTAGAATATAATTAAAGTTAATCTATTAGGCAACCACTCTACCAGTTGTTATTATGTTATTAACTTTACGCATTACTTATACACCTAGCCTATTAATAGGACCTACTGTAGTACTTACTATAAGGTTTTATTACAGGCGGCCCTTAATATACATATATCCACGGCTTGGCGCTAGTGGCGCTATGTGCTAGAATAACGGCGTAAGGGATAGAGCTACTTCTATAGATTAATTTAATAGTATTTCTAAAATAATAGCTATTATAGGGGTGTAGATTAATTTTATTAAAAAAAGTAACTGCTTTATATACAAATAACCTCGCATTGCTAAAGAAACGTTGGAAAAGTTGATTCTATGGTCTGAGAGACTTTTCTAGACTTTATTAAGCGATCCGACTTATTTATATGTAGAGCAGTCACCTTCTTTAACGAAATTGTTAAAGCCATCCACGTAAGGTCTAGAGCTGCATATAGGCTTAAAATAATCGCAAGAACCGGCTCTATAATTGATGAACTTTTGGGCCTTATATATACACCCGTTGCGACATTTGTTGCAGCATTTATTGTGACGTCCCTTGTAATGTCCGTTGCCTAAATTTTGTATAGGGATAACGTATTCCATCACCGAGTGTCCGACATCACCGAGTGTCCGATAATTTCCTTGGCGTCTACTATCTACCTTTATATAACTATGTCTCAACAAAATAATATACAATCCATTTAAAAAGACGGTAGAATTAATCTAGCTTTATAAGCCTATCTTTAAGGCCAATTTTCAAGCGCCGAAGCTGCTGCTAAATCATTTAACGTTAATTCTCGCACCCTCCGCTGACGCGTCAACGGAATGCAGGCACGACGCGATTGTGTTTTAAACTGCCGCAAGCTCACCCAGACCGAAGAGCAGACGATCGTCCAATATATCCTCGACCTTGATTCGCGAGGGTTTCCTCCCTGATAGTGCGAGGTGGAAGATATAGCAAACAAACTGTTAGGTACGCGGGGTGGAGAGCTAGTAGGCAAATGCTGGGTAGAGAGGTTTGTAACGCGTTTAGATGAGCTTAAGATGGCTTTTAACTGAGCAAAGGACCGTTAGAGGATATAGTAGGAAGATCTAGAGATTATTGGCGCGTGGTTTAGGCTTGTTAAGGAGACTAAAGATAAGTATAGTGTTTAAGATAACGATATACACAACTTTGACGAGACTGGCTTCTAGATGGGCGTTATTGGGTCTATGAAAGTGGTCACTAGCTCTAAGAGACGTACTCAACTAGAGCTCATTCAGCTAGGCGATTAAGAGTGGGTTACTGTTATCTAGAGTATCTGCGCCGTAGGGTATATAATCCCACCGTTTATTATCTATAAAGGATGTATCTATATCTCTGCGTGGTATAAAGAAGCTGGGATACCACGTAATTGGAAACTCTCTGTTTTAGAGAATGGCTGGACTAATAACGAGCTTGGAGTCGCGTGGTTAAAGCACTTTGACGCGTATATAAAGGATTAAATGGTGGGGTCTTAGAGGCTCCTTATTTTGGACGGTTATAAGAGCCACTAATCTTAAGATTTTAAGGACTACTGCCTTAAAAATAAAATCCTTATACTTTATATGCCCGCCCATTTATCGCATATACTATAGCCTCTAGATATAGTCTGCTTTGCGCTATTAAAGCTAAAGTACTCCTAGCGCGTTTGAGACTTGGCACGCTGATGCGTCTTCTATATTAATAAGGAAGCCTTCTTACCAGCCTTTAAAGACGCGTTTTTTGACGTATTTATAATAGGGAACTGTTAGAAGGCCTTTAAAGCGTCAGGTCTTATTCCACTAAACCCGTTAACGGTACTTAACCGTCTTAAAGTACGGTTATATACCCCACCAGCACCCCCACTACTAGAGACCCCCTAGCAGTTAAAGACTCCGTCTAATACGCTTAAGTTTGGATCGCAGTTAAAGCTAGTAAAGGAATCCTTTACTAGATTGCCTGTAACGGCCCAGTCTTACTTTTAGCAGCTCATTAAAGGTGCTAAACTAATGCTACACTAAAACGCGCTTTAAGAGTTACGAATTACTAAGCTTAAAGAGCAATTAGTAGTAGTAACTAAGCGAAAGGGTTGTAAAAGGAAGCGTCTCTAGACAGGTAGTACCCTAGAGTTTAGTATAATAGCTAATTAAGTGGCTTCTAAAGCGTTAGTGGCGGTTAAAAAGGCTCGGAGAGGTAGTGGTAGTAATAGTCAGGATAGGGCACTAGCGACTTAACGTCGCTGTGGGAAGTATGGTAAGACTAGGCACAACGCGCGAATATATTAGGAGGATAGAGAGCCTTCTTCTAAGTCTAAGGCGAGTACTTAGTATATATTTTTAGATGGTTCTAGTGGTAATAATAAGGATCTCGTTACTTGAGTTAGTCGTGCCAAGAAATTATCGGACACTTGGTGATGTCGGACACTTAGTGATGGAATACGTTATATATAATCTTTAACAAAGTTAATAAAGCCACCTATATAAGGTCTAGGGCTGCATATAGGCTTAAAATAATCGCAAGAGCTAGATCTATTAGCGATAGATTTTTAGCTTTTATATATATACTTATTACTATATTATAGGTTCTATCTCTTTATACATATAATTTTTAGTTAAATTTTTTAATTAGTAGCTGCGGCTCAGGGGCTTATAAATGGAGGGCTTATTTTCCGGCTTTTTGTAAGCAGTTTTTACTGTAAAAAGGCAGGAAAAATAGCCCTAAACTTGCAAGCCTATGGTCCAACTAGCGAAGGTGCATACTTATAAGAAGTAGGGCATAAGCTATATATATAATGGGCTTATACAAATGCATCTAAACTATATAAAGATACTAAGCTGGTAAGAAGAAGAGGGGGCCGCTAAGGCGCTAGTAGTAAGCAAGCTAATAGCGATTTTCTATCCCGGGGATAGAAAATCCTAATTGGCTAGTTTTTATGTAATTCCACACAAGCCCAATTATGTAACAGTGGTGGAATATAGTAGGATATAGTAGGTGGCGCCCCAATCTATATGCATAAGGTAAAGAGGCGAACGCTTAGGTGGGCGGGTAAATTAACAGCAGCTTTAATTAACAAGAACTAGTATATTCGAATTTAATTAGATAATATTATTACTACTTAAAGTTCTTAATAAAGAGACTTTAAGCCGTGCGCTAAGGGTTACGTAACTCCCTATAGACCCTATTATCTATCTCTTTATATATATAATTTTTAGTTAAAATTTTTAATTAGTGGCTGCGGCTTAGGGGCTTATAAATAGAGGGCTTATTTTCCGGCTTTTTGTAAGCAGTTTTTACTATAAAAAGGTAGGAAAAATAGCCCTAAACTTATAAGCCTATAGTCTAGGGAGAGTGAAGCGTAACTGCAGCTAAATTAGGAGAAAATGTGTGTAAAGAGATATGTTTTAGGTGTTAGCCTTATACGTAAGGCTAAGTTAAAAAAAACATTGGCGGGGCGCCTAGTTAAAACCTCTGTAAAAGGCAAAAGGCGTTAGCCTATAAGGTTAAGTAATAAAGGCAGAAGGCGTCTGATGTTTAGCGGCCTAGGCGTTAAACCTCCTTATTAGAGAAACCGTAGTCTAGGGCGTGTTAGGCCGCGCCCCTATAAAAGCTATAACCTATATACTATACGGCTAGGATACTATAGAGGTTTAGCTTTAATTTTAGCATCCTCCGCGCGTATAAGGCGGAGAATGCTACGCCGCTAGATGCGGTAAATAGCAGCGTAAAGGGAGCCTGGGGGTCTAGAAGAAAAAGCCTCTATAGCGCTGCTATAGGGCAAACCGCGTTAAAAGTGGCGGCTACTATAATTTAAACGCCCTGCTTATCCTTATTAGTCTTACTCCGTTTAAGATAGAAGGTAAGGTAATCTTTAAAGGGGCTAATCTATACGTCTAAGCGCGTAGCCTTAGTTGCGGTAAATGACGGTTTAGACCGTTGCTTATTAGTATAGGAGATCTCGCCTATACGGAGGCACCCTATAAAGGCAAGGCAGAAGGCGGCGTTGGTATTTACCCCTAGGGTTAAGTTACTGCTAGTTGCGATCTTAGCGAGGATACTATATAAGATTGGTAACTTTAGAGTAGCTTCTTTTAGGCTAAGGTTAAGAGAGGTAGCCCTATCTAGTATATAACGAAGTAATATATTCTTAAATACTATAACTAAGAAAATATAGTTAACGTATATAGAGCGGATCACGGCGAGATATAAGTATATAGTCTTTAAAGCTACCCTGCCTATGTATAGAGAGCTATTGCCATATATTCTCTATGCTACCTATTCTATAAGGTTAGGTAACTAAGCTAAGTATAATACCACAGCCCTTATAGCGCAGAAAAACTCCCATAACTTTATACTTGCGGCGTATATCTTGTGGGTGCTAGGCTTAATACCGTACCATAAGAGGCTTATAACTAAGTGAGATTAGCCTAATTAGGTAATAAAAGTAGGCGGCGGGCCCAGTAGGTTAATTAACGAGCCCAAAGGTAAGCTGTTAGCACTAAAAGATTAATCTAAGAATAGAGATTCTTAGCTATGGCCTAGTTAAAGCAGGAGAGTACGTTAGCTAGTATATTATCTTTGGATAAAATCTAGAAAGATTATAACTAGATGTTAAATACGGCAGCCTAGACTAAGATTTATTAGAGAAGCAAATTAGTAGGGCCTTTAAGCACTATATTTTGCAGGCCTATAAGGGCGACTATATTATCTATATAGACGTAAATAGATAAATATTGCTAGGTAGGGCTCTATTTCATAAATGCGTTAGTAATAGTAAGTACTTTAAGTATATTAATATAGGTATGGAGGTGCTTAGGGACAGGAGATACTATAAAGAGGTTATCTTATAGCAGCGCGGAGGTATAAGGGCGCTATTAACTATAAGGAGTAGAATAGGTCTTAGCGGAGGAGTAGCCTAGGCAGCTATAGAAGAAGCTAGCATAATCGTATTTAGATAAGGCATCCGTAAAGAGATGGATTTAGAGGTAAGTAATATCCTCCTAAAAGAAATGAACCCCATTTTAAAGCGCTAAGGCTTTACTCTACTAAGCTAGGTCGGAGATTACCGCTAGCGGGATAGATAAAGTGCAGCAATTTATAAGAGAGAAAGCTATAATAAGGTCCTATAGCGATCTTAAGTAAAATCGCCCTAACTAAATAACTTTTGTGGCCTAGGTAAGGCTGCCTTTAAGTTACTAGTACTGTTTAAGAGAGACTTAGGGCCTAAGGATAAAGGAGGTAAGTAGATCTTATAGTGCTATTTACTTAGTAGGGCTAAAGGATAAAAAGAAGGTATTAGTGTTAATCTAATAGCCTAGTACGTCTAATACCGTGCTATAAAAGTCCTTAGTGGCGTTAAAAGGAAAACTAAGTAGTATAATTATAAAGTTATACACGCGAACTACTAGCGCGTAGCTAGCGTCTAGGCGTAAGATAAATATAAAGTTATTTAGATAATAGACTAGTATAAAAAAAGTAACAATTAGATAGAGGCGGCGTTTAAGAACCTAATATAGGGCTTCTATAAAGAGGTTAAAGAAAAAGGGCGTAGTAGCTAGACTAAAGGGGAGGCAGTATTTAGTATATACTATCTTCTCCCACTTAAAGCCTAGTAGGCGTTAGTTAGTAATAGCGACCGGGATATTCCAAAAGGCGTCTTTAAGATTATATTTTAGGATAATAGCTCCTCTCCTAGCAAGGAGGATAAGCGCTAGAATATCGTCTATAGTATTATAGGTGAGAGTAGAGTAGGCCTTTAAAATAGTAGCGTTAATAAAGAGGCCTTAGTAAGGCTTAGGCAAAGAGAGATTATAAGTATAGCGGAAGGTTCCGTCCGGCTTAGGTATAAGTCCTAAGGGGGAGTAATAGATCGCTTTAGGCGGGCGAATTGCAATACAGCTAATAGGCAGATTAGTAGCGATCTTTATAGTAATTACCCTAAGGTCGGTATTAGATAGGAGATAATTTAAATATACGCGCGCTAGTAATAAGGCAGTAACTCTAATCCGCGCGCTATATATTAGGATGCCCTTAATTAAGGGACTAAGATCTTTAGGGTATAGGAGTAGCTCATCCCTTTAGGCTAACGCGTTTAATAGCGACGGCGAAGTATAAAGTAGATACCTTAGGGTAAACGCCTTAAATCTTAGCGTTAAATTTAGGCGTAGAGGGGGTATAAATTGTTATAAAGACCCCTTATAGTTTTTCTTAACGTAATTTCCTCTATATGCTTTATAGAGATATTAATAGGAGCATAGCAATTTAAAATACGGACAGCCTGTATTTTAATTACTATATACCTAGCCCTATAAGAATAAGGTAGATATATCTACTTAAGGGCGTTTAGATAATAAATTATTATAGGAGGATAACGGGGCTAGGCGTAGGGTGGCAAAGTTATAGTTAGCTGTTTATAGTTTAATAGGGATAGCTTAGTTAGTAAAGTTAGTTTAACTAAGCCTTATAGCTCTCTAGTGGACAACTATAGCTAAATTAAAAACGCTATTCCAGACGAACTATATAAAGAAGCCTATAATAGCTTAATAGAATTTTGCTATTGCGATAGCTAAGGGGGTTAATATAGCCTAGAGGGTTTAGACAATAATACTATAGTTAGTAAAACCTTTAAGCTAAATGCCTATAGAGGAGAAGTCCTTTTTAGAGCTATTACTAGAAGTAATAACTCTTTTATCTACCGTTAACTTTATCTAATTAGAGTTAATTCTAGATAGGTTATTGCGTAGCTTTATAAGGTTCTCTAAAACAAATATACCCTTCTAAATTGCGGCTATTTTAGAGACTAGGATCCCCGGGAGAAGTAGGTCTAGGCTCTTTACGGTAAAAGAGAGAGAAGGCTTACTAGAGTTAACCTTTACCGCGTTAATTATTATAGGGTTCTTCTTAATAGCGGCAAGCCAAGCCTAGTGTATTTCTTCTATAGCTAACTTTACCTAGGCTATAGAAGCCGCAAGTGCTTTAAGGGTAGCTTAGTTTAAAGCCGCCTTATAAGTGCGCTCCTGCTTACGGTCTTTTAGCTCTTATTTATGAATATCCTATAGGCGCTTTTTAGCTGCGGCGGTAGGCGTAGGGGCCATAGTAACGGAGAAGCGACGTGTTTATAAGCCTTTGCTATTAGGAATATAAGAATAAGAGCGTATGCTATATACGGGAGCGTCTTTAGGAAGGTCTATTATACGGAGTAGACGGGATGAATATAGGATAGTAGAGAAGAGTAATGGCAACGGCCTAAATTCAAGGCTTTTTAAGGGAGGAGACTCGACGGTTAAATAAGGTCTAAATAAGTGAATCAACAGCAGCTTTAATTGACGAGAACTAGCATATTCGAATTCAATTAGATGATGTTGTTGCTACTTGAAGTTCTCAATGAAGAGACTTTAAGCCGTGCGCCGAGGGTCACGTGACTCCCTATAGACCCTATCAAATATCGGGATTCCTAATAACGGATTTTTTTTAGCGAAAATGATCTTAACTTTGGGCAGTTGTGGGCTAATTTAGACCCGATATTTATAAAATATTAGGTCGTCTCTCTGATCAATGAACTTTTAGTAGTATTTTAAGCCGTTGTGGTTAAGTGGTTCAACCACGAATATAGGGAACACCATAAAAAAAGTCGAAGTTCTTAAGAAACGTTGATATGTCCCTCAGACCACATTTTCGATTTTACGTGGAGCGGACATAAAATTATTCTGAATATGTGGTCTGAGCTTGCTGAGGTAAAGCAAGCCTGGCCACTCACTTGATTAGGAAATCGTGATTCCGAAACACCACATGCACGACATCGATAGGCGACCCTCTCGACCCCAAACTCGTTGCGCACCGCACCGCACGACTCGTGCTCTCTTTCGTTCATGCCAGACCCCCAGGCTAGGTAGCAAGCAGCATTGCACAACCGCGTGTCCCCATCCAGCGCTGCCGTCGCATGAACAGTGAAACCAAACAGCCGACGACGTACAGGACGCGTATCCCCTCGCTCAGTGAAGATTAAGAAAATAGGGGTTCCTCTGACGGCGATGCTGGATGCTGACGGGGTTCTAACTCAACCGTACCTACCCAACGCTTCCCTACTCACCATGCCTTGCCCTACACCCACACCGAACCAAACCCTCCCATGTTCATGTACCACTACCAGCATCTCCATCCCTCGCGCCAGCGTCAGGGTCGGCGGAATGCCCTCCGCAGCTTGCAGCGCCCGCCGTCGGCATGAAAAAGAGAGCAGGGAGCTGCATGACGGCCGCGATTGCGGCTGCTGGAAAGGCGCGACCAGGCCCACCGCCATGGGACCTGGAAAAACGGCAGGGCGGTTATCTCTAAATCTAACCCTTCGTAGCAGAATGGGGGGGAGCACGTGCGTACTGCTCCCCTCGAATTCTACGGCAAAGCGTCTAAGAGTTTGTGGTAACTAAATGTTATTAAAAATTAATTTTTATCCCTTTTTATAAACTACGGCCTAACTATAATAGTTATAATAATAGTTATTAATATAATAGATTCGAGTAATTATATCTCTCTCTATATATATTTAGCCTTAAGGTATAAAATATATTGTTATCCCTTGCAACGTCAGGGTCCTCAGAGTAAGCGGTCCGTGCGGGAACACCGTTTTCAATCAACGCGTGTATCTATATAGAATTCAATCATCAATTACACTACCACCATGCCTTCCAATCGTGCTAGAATTGATATAGACCTTGTTCAGAAGACTCAATGCAACGTTCCCCTAAATGAGACTGCGAAAACAGCCCCTTCTAAGCCCTACCGTTGCCCAAATTCGAACCTCTCTGTATTGACAATTGGGACCACCATATTTCTGGGCACGGGTACGAATTCAGTTAATCTAATTGGTTAGTTCTTATCGATAACCTGAAGGCCCATTTTGACGTTGCAAGGAAGTTAAATTCTAAACCGCATCTTCGTGGATTTTAAATTAACTACCTATCTAACCCTTTATATAGTATAGCTACCACGTAGAGTAAATAGAGAAGTTTAAGAGCTTTTAAGAGTAACTAGACAGAAAAGGTAGTGACGTTTGGTAGTAAGCTTCGCAGAGAATTCAGGGGTAGTACGCACGTGGGTCCCCCCTCCGATTTTGAGATAACAGGGCGGAGACAAGACGGGGCGACCCTCACTCGTCCGCCCTGCCGCGACGGACAACCAGAACCAAGCCCCCTCCCCCCCGTAAAAAAACACAGAGTTTTTTTTTTTAGAAAAAAAAAAGTATCGCAAAAACCTCGCGATGACGGGGCTGCACCAGCCGTGCGCGCAGCCGTGTCGTGGTTTGTCCGACGGATAGGCAGACCGCCCTGCTCCTCGCCTTGCGCTGAGCGAGCGAGTTGCAGAAAGGAACGAAATCCCAGCGGGCGTGCGTTCGCGCAGTGATAAGCAATAAATCTTGCTGTCATCGGTACCAAGTCGCTTTTGCGATCTGCGATCGAAACTGCCTACACTATTTTTCCTCAACTGGCCCCCGACGATTTTCTCGAAGGAGCCCGGAGTTTGCTGCCGTTGTGGGCTTCGGTCCTCTCGTTCCTTTCCCTGGCTAGTTTTTTTCCTTTTTCCTTCCTTTTTTTTCTAGGGCTCGCGCGCTCTATCGATGTTATCCCTTTGTTATCGTTGTCATATTGGCGGTTAATATCGTAATCTGCGAACGGGGGCTTGGTGTTGGTGGGTTTATGCCTCGGGTTCCTGCAGCTGGGAGCACTCCGTACTGGTGGTCGGGAAAAAATTAACGAGAAATGAATAGATGTGACTAGATAATCAGATCCTTGGCCATAGTACTGCTGTGAGGACGTGAGTCTTGTGGCAAGCTGAAAGGCAATAAAAGCAATGAAAAGACGAATGCGACTCCAACAGTTGGTGGAAAACCCATGTCGGCGGAGACGAGAGAAGAAGAGGCGTTCGGGACGATGGCGGTGGAGTTTGCGTCTCTCCGGTCGTCTCCCTGTTGCAGGATTAGAACAGGATTGGTGGATTGATAGCCTGGACTTTGGGGGAGGCGGTTATAGGGGGAGGCGGTGGCGGTTGGGGTCTCAGCTGGGCTTTTGTTGTCAGCCTTGAATGGCGAAATCGGGGCTGAAATGGAAGCACCTCGTATTTGAGAGGGTCGGAGCCTCGGATTGATATTGGGGCTTCGGATGGCGCGCCTATCGGACGTGGCGGGAAGAAGGGCAGATTCAGCTCCACACTGCAAAGATGTGATGATCGACGGGCCCGCCATCTCATCACATCCCATGGCCATGGTCGTGGTATTGCTTCTTTTGCAACCCATCCATTCACTCTGCAGCGCGAGAACGCCCCGCGCCTCGCGGTATTCTCCAGAAGGCAATTTTAGTGACGTGGCGCAGACCTCTTTTTGGGACGAAGAATGCCACGATCGCTTTGTCAAGTAAATCCCACCGCTTCGTGGGGCTGCCAAGCGCCCAAGTCTCCATTTCCCTCCGAGTTCCCACCCATTGGGCACCAGACGCACCAGATAGCACAACCACAAATTGCTTACGCCGTGATAGCGCATGAGCTAGCTGGGCATTGAACTGCTCATGTGATGGGGACATGGGACTTTTCCTGTTGCTACCTGGGTACATCTGGCCCATATTGCGGCCCAATCGCCCAATGGAGCGTCGCGGATCCTGTACAGAAAACTACCGGAAAAGGAAGACTCACTGGTCCAAGTAGATCTAAACCGCATTCGGTTGCCGCCCAAATCTACAATCCCATAGGACTGGGTCATGTGATCGCTGCCGGTCCAGACCTCCAGACTATCTGTAGACGCCGTTTATACAATACTTAGAAATTGCAGGACTTTTAAACAACGCTGAGAATAGGTTTAAAAAATAGTGTAAGTTTACTCTCTGGATTCTACAATACTCTAGAGGCCCCTTAAACAAGTTTGTCTGCAATTGTCTGAAAAAGGCTGTGCCGCGGTGACCACTACCCGGCGTGCCTCGCCCTTCCCCGTCTCGTGCCCCTTGCTCCTCGACGCTAGCTGGCGACGCTACCTCTCCACACTCATCCATGCTGCATGCGTCCGCCGTGGGTGCCTGACGTGCGGAAAGAAAAAAGAGCCTAGCCGCTTCAGCCCACCACTCTCACAACTCCCCAAACCTAACCTAAATACGCCCTCCGAAGCTCGGCCGATGAGCCAGCACCAAAAGATTAGCCCGGAGGAAGGGGAAGCCTCGATCGCAAAACAAAAAGGCTATCCCAAATTCCTCTAGCCGAACGCGCCAAGCCTTGTATAATGCCCACCCGGTATTCATACACTACACCAAATACACACCCTGAACACCCTAATGCCCCTGACTTTTTTTGCCTGCCCCATCTATTGACCCGTGGAAAAAAAGTGAACTCGTTGGAAATCTTCGCGCGACTAGATGCAACTAAGGGAAAAAAAACTAACTCGATGCCAGCAAGGAAAAGCGATGCAAGGTCTGCTTCCCGTCACAATCCTCCCGGGGATGGCCGGAAAAAGTGTAGCCCAAAATAACAAAAGAAATTTCGAGGGTATGCTGAGTAGAGTACAGACAAATTTAGGAAAGGTCCATGCAGGTCGTAATACGAGTCACAAAAGTTGCCGAGGGAGGATAGTGCGCCTTGTAAAAATGTCCTTGTCGCGTGCAACTTTGAAAGGGTAGTGTTGGCGCACTAAAGATAGCCAACCCAAATTGCCACCATTTCAAGCCACATTTCAAATCCCGAATATTGGGAAGACTATTATCGCCGCCGCGAGGTTGGTGGCGAGGATACTGGCTGAGAAGTTGCTGCTGAACCAGGAAGCTCTTCAAGGAGGTCGAGGCATGTAGTCAGCACTAGAGAAAAGTTAGAGGACATAGGCGTGGAAACCTAATTGCTAGTACTGACTTGCGACAATCTCCTCCTCCCAAACACCCATTTGGTAGTCAACCAACCCATGTTTCTCCATGATATCACATAAGCGCACTATTTCTTTACCCATGTCTTCCAGGGAGTTGTACTCTATTAAACTTTGAGGCGCTTGTGCTCTCTGACCCGAGTTGAGCACCTCTTGCGTCATTTCTTTCTGTCTTTGTAGAGTAGCCAGCCAGCAGGTGTTGAATTCATCCCAGAGTTTTAGTCGCTCGGAATGCATGGCTTCGTCGTCTCGAACTAGACCTATAGTCAATTCAGCTGCTCGCCCATAACTGCGCTGTAAAGGGGCGCTTACCCAGAGCTTCCGCATTGCCAAGTAGCCAACCGGAAATGGTCAGGAGTGATATTCCAGCCTCGCTCAGTCGCCCGTCTCGTACATGCTGAAACGTCCTCTTCAGCTCCGTTTGATATTGGCTGTACGCAGTGTCGAACTCGGATCCTCCCTGCGCGTTGTTTGACTGGGGAAAAGCTCCTTGAGAGCTGCCCTGATTGGAGTCGTTCATTCCAGCGGTGTAGGCCGGCGCAATCGTTTCTCGTCCAACGGGACTCTGCTGCGTTGTATATCCTAGCGGTGGATATTGGGAGGGCACATTCTGCGTAGCCATTGCGGTTGTAGGCGCGCTAGTCGGTCCGCCCTCGCCTGCTACGTAATATTGTTGTGGAACGCCAAATTGGGTCGACAGCACCTCTATTGCTGCGGACTGCCGCGGTTGGTACGGTTGCACAGACTCATAAGGTGACTGTGGAGCCGCTGGCTGCTGTGAAGGCACATTGTACATTATATTTTGGCCATACTGAGAATATTGTTGCGGAGTGCGCTGCTGGTCTTGGGCGTACTCTTGCGGATACGGCAACGCGCCCGGCTGTATTGCCGACCCAACAAACTGTGTACTTTCTCCGTAGGCGTAACCGTAACCTTGGGGATTCGCGCGACTGCCCGATGAGGGTGCTGAGGTGGGTGACTGTGCTGTTAGGGGCGTCTGTCTGTAGCGGTCAGACCCGCTGACGGCTGGATATTGCGTTGGAGTCTGGATGAGCCCTTGCTGGCCCGCGTAACCTGGTGGGTTGTTCTGCCTTTGCCGAGGGTCATTGTTTTCCATCCCAGTCGACCGGCCCTTGACAGGAAGCGTGAAGGGCGGATCGAGGGCCGTCCGATACGCCAGTGGCGAGAGAGGTGGGGTCGCGTAGAATGCCAGCTTTTCGGCTTGTATCGCGTTCTTGGTGGAGTCGAAAGAGAAAGGTGGATGTGTGGTGGGGCAAGATGATGGGGTCGAAGAAATTGAGAATTACAAACTTTAAGAGCAGGGATTCGTCAGAGCTGCAGAGCTGCAGAGGTGAAGAGATGGAAAGAGGAGAGCAAGACTCACATCAGGCTCTTGATTTTGGGAAGAGAGATAATATAAACAAAGCCTCGGCGCATCCCAATCGAGGGCTAATCGAGCCTTCTCGGCTGAGAGCCGTTGGATGATGGCGTAGCAGCCTCACTCACGCGCTGATTGGTGCAAAGGGTATCCTCGAACGGCTGCGACGAGGTTCAGGTAGGAAGAGGCTCGAGGGAAACCAGGAATAGAAAGTCCACCACCACTGATAATTCAACACTGAGCAGGGCTTTTGTGTGGGTCGGGCGAGACACGTAGGCAGGCGAGTGAAAAAGGAACAAAAGCTTGTGAAAAGAGCGGGGAGAATCCCGGAATGTATAGAAGGTGGCAGAAGGTGATGTTCGACAGGCCTACGAAACAAACAGAGATGGGAGACCTTGCAAGGCCAAATCGGAAACGAGAAGGCCAAAGGCCACGCGAATGCACCCGGCCTGAAGGATGATCCCGCAAGAAAACAGAGTGGCGCGCCTCTCCCAGCGCCAGCAGCAGCACCTGGGCAGGGACAGCCGGCAGCTTACAAGCCCTTACAAGCCTAAATCGATGATGATTCTGGCAACAATGATTCTCGTCCCGCAGCGCGCAGAACAGCCCGCGCAGCAGTGTCAGCAGCAGTGGTGAAGCGTTCGCGTGTCGACTAAAGACAGGCGTGCAACAATCCTGCTATATATTTGTAAGCCCGCGCGCGCTGGGCACACTAAAAGGCCAGATTGAGGCCCTGAGCAGCCTCTGGAGGACGCACCTGGTAGAAGCCGTGGAAAGAGTCCCATTGGCCGAAGGACAATGCGCCGCAGCGAGAGACAAAAAGATCGAGGTGAGGCACGACTAAAGCTGCTAGCTCTGGCGAGTGGCTTCCGAAGCAGAGAGGGCTGCCCGGCTCGGAGCAAGTCCTAGGGCTGGGGTGAGGGACGGGGGAGGGTAGTAAAGCTCGGGGGCAGTGAAGGTTGGTGAAGATGTGGGCAAAAAGGTGAAGTGAAAGGGGTGGTGGAGCAGCCACATCGGCATGGCCATGGGCGGACTGAAAGAAGGATGACACAAGCTTGAGCACACCTTGAGCGCACGTCGAGTGCTGGCTCTGGGTATGCCGGCGCCACCGCTCAGGTAGGGCCTGAAATAGATGCGGGTTGGGGACTTGGGAGGGGCACTGGCAGCCTGGGCAGTAGCGGAAGGGGGAGCACGCCGTGGTTCGGATGACGATAGGGAAGTGGCTTTGGCGGCGTGCGAAGAGACAAAGAGAAGAACGATTACGATGGTGCTCGTACCTAAGAAAACACTCCGATATACGCGGGGCGTGGGCTAACATGAGACGGTGCTAGTCGCGTTACAGGATCTACAGATGGCCTGCAGGGCACTCAGTAAGAGCAGCAAGCTCAGGCCAGCAGCCCAGTAGCCCAGTAGCCCAGCAGCCCAGCAGCAGCCATCAGCAGCCATCAGCCATCGAGCAGCCCACGTAACCCAATGCCCCAATCCTCACCAGCGTCTGTCATTTTTCTGCCACCGCCGCTGTGGCCGCTGCAGAGCGCGTCCAGATGCCCACTCGATGCACCAGATGCACCAGATGCACCAGATCCCGCTACTGCTACCAATGCTGCCACCAATGCTGCCCATGCTGCCCGATCAGACGCGTCTCTCCCGCAGTCCCGATGCTGATGCTCCAGTCACCGGCATTGCTCTGCCATGGTCCAGACCGGCACGATGAGCACGACTGACCCCTCCCCTTCCCTGTGCCAAGGGCTGTTCTTGGCTGCCATGAATGCCCTGAAGTTCCCTGCGATTAACGGCCGCCATGGCTCGTCGTCTGCGCACCCACCTGACCGCATGCCGTGTCCGCCATGTCCACCATGTCGACCTTGAACGCGTGCGGTGGTTAAATCCTACCGTGCCATTTCCACTTGCAGCAGCAGCAGCAGGAACAGCACTATTACCAGTATCATTGCCAGCACCAGCAGTAACAGCAGACGCAATGGGCAAGCAATAGCGCAGGAACAGCGCGGGGCAGCAGCCGCTCCTGCTGCCGGATGTGTGTTTCGTAATGTGGAGGTGACATCAGGCCTCCTCAAGGCGCGGGGGCCTGATTCGTTTCTCGTCCAAGTCAAATCAAGCCAAATCAGAGTCAAATCATCAAACGGAGGCCCAGCCTGCGCAGCATCAATTGGAGCGTGAGGGGCCTTACCTGTGTCTGCTCAGTGCGTCAAGGGGCAATTTCGGTCGGCCACAGCTGTGAGAGGGACTTTTGCTCATCTCCTTTATGCGGGAGGCAGGGGTTTGCGCGAAGCCCGCTTTACGACAACACGGCTAGCTTATCTGGCAGATCATCACTTTGCCACCTCCAGCCTCACCCTCGCACGTTTTGCTGATGATCGCTATGGGTAGGGCGAGGGCCTTGACTGGAGTCGCCTGCAGCCCCGGCACAAACTTTCGCGCTGCCTGAGCCGAAACTTCGATTCTCAAAGCCCGCAACCTCTGCATATTGCAAACTACCTCTGCGCGACACGCAGCGTCGGATATGGAGAGACAGCTTTGTGATACACGGCCTCCTGCGACTCTGGGCGAGTCGGAGCCATGCCTGCAGCCAGGCGCCATCCGACGCTGCTGCACCGCTGCACCGCTGCCACCAAGCCTCTTGCAGCCGGCCGCGTTGGGTGCTCTATCACCACTTGACGCGCACCACTATGGTTCACAAGCTTCGCTCCTCGAACAACCATGATACCTTAATTCCGACCGTTGAAGGCGTTGTCTTTGCGTGGCAGAGCATGGGCTTCCTCGACTACCTGCCCATCGTGAGATGCTGGCCTGAATGCAACGATGCGTCGTTAAAATTAGCCTCCGCGATGTCCAAACACCAGAGCCGTCATCACGATCGCCGTTGATCGCCAAGCGGCCTTCGCACATCATCCCGATATATCTAGGCTAGGCGAGATTACAGGAGAGAGCACCCACCAGCTCTCGTCGCCTTCGAGAATGTTTCATTTCGTTCGACAAGTCCTTCTAGCGTTTCCATGGGAAATTGCGGCGCCTACGCCTATGGCTTTTCTGGCACATGATTCGAATCGGCCCCTCTAATCAACCAAACCCACGCCCGCCGGAGATCTGACCGGGCGCTCTAAAAGGGCTGCTCCAATTTCTTGACTCGTACCTTTAGCCCTAATTTTGAGTTCGCGCCAGCGCCGATCAGGCACCATCGCAATGCAGCATGGCTGGCCGTTATGCTCCTTGCAGCGAAATGCAACGTTCGAGCATACAGTCCCCTGGCTTTAGCCGTTGGGGCTGAGCGTGTCTTAAAATGATTCGACTATGACGTTCTTGTTTGTCTCTCAACGCCGATCTGATACGCTCATCACGACCTCATACCCTATTTTGACTGCAAATTCAACTATCCGCGATATCCGCAAGCAGTTCGTGCAGGTATTCGAACAACAGCTGTGCACGTCAGCCGGTTCAACTGCCCGGCTGACCTTGGTGTGAAATTATCAATTCTCTCAGCCCGCCACCTCGGCGCACAAGGCGGTGCATGCAGCGGAAATTGATCTGTATTCTGAACTATGTAGACCTCTGTGAAGGCTCCTGCCGCGATCCTCCTTCGGTAGTGCAAAACTTCTAATAGGTCCTTGGAGGTATGGCTGGCTGGTGGAATTTGCAAGAGCTAACAAGCTTGCGCCTCACTCGTAAACCTCGACGGAACTTGTTTCATGGCCGATTTTCCCCCGGGTCAGATAGGAGAACTTCATCGGCAATACTTGTACGCCGAGTACGTCGGGTGTGAGAGAAGCACCGTTCCATCACAAGGACCATTGCCTCGGGTTGCAAACTGTGTCTTCCAAGGGCCCTACCGAGGCATCGGGCTACATATTGTACGAGTGCACAGTCACCCTCGGCAGTAATAGGCTCCGGCATCTACCTCATAAGTCTTTTTGATATACCTCAAACAGTTGCGGAGCATCTAAAACAGTCCTGATAATAAAATCCAGCATTCCAAAACCGTTGCTAGTTTAGGCAATAATATATACAGGCGATGTACAGGAGATTGTATGTAACCTCAACGCTTCACCCACGTAGGCATCTTGCGCGCTTTGATATGCCCAGGCTTCTTTCTTTCCACCTTCCTAGGATCACGGGTAACGCAGCCAGCTGTTTGGGGAAGTTTGATTAGCTTTCAATATGTCTTGCGGCACATTCGCTGTGGCGTGCATATGCGGGCGTGGGGTGATGCTCTGCGGCTCCGCAAACACTTCCCGCTTCAGAAGGAGGGATTCCCTTTCTTCAGCTGAAAATTGACGCACGGCTTCCACGACCACGCCCAGCCAATGACACCACCGAACTGAGAAAAAGTGTGATGATTGCTTTTCGCTGACTTACCTCTTCGTAATGCAGGCTTCAGTAATGGTTCATGCACCAAAAGCGCTTTCGCGACTGCCAACGTCAGGGCTTCGGCCTGACCCGTCACTCCTCCTCCTTTCACCAATGCCCACACGTTGTACTTGTCCAACCGCTGCGTCGCTTTCAGCGCCCAGACGGCACTCTCCCTATCGTGCAGTCTTCCGAACATCTGCGACAAAGTCTTGCCGTTAATCAACACCTCACCTTCACCCTCTACTAACCAGGCAATTGCTGATGAGGTCTTCCTCCGTCCTAGGCCCTTGGATCTTCCAAACTCATCTATAACACCAGGTTTTGCTTTGTTGTCGTGCGGATTGATATCCCTTCTGTACTTCTCCAATACCTCCGTGACTTCTGTTGGCATCAATTCCGGATGGATGTGATTTAATCGATGCAGTAGCTCAATAATCCTGTGATATTTGGCTGATTTGATCGGCTCATTCACGACTAATCTGAATTGTGCCACCGTCTTCCATGCTACTCTTGGTGCGTGACCTGGCGGTACCACTGGAAGAGTTGCATATTTTCGAACGAGGGATTGGAGGTGGATGAAATTATCGGTGAAATCAGGTTTTGCGCTAAAGTATGAGGGTGATGCAGGGACGACACGCAGTTTTCTCAAAATGCTGTCATCGGATTGTGATGGCTCTTCGTCAAAGTTGATAGGTGGCGCTGCAATTGAGGCCCCAGAGGGTTGGCTTACAAGTTCGGAGCGCCTAGTAGAGGTGGTGGAGAAAGAAGTCGATGTTACAGGATAAACTGACCTTCTGGCGAGCCGTATCCTTGGGTTGGTCTGCGATCTCGAGAGGCCTCCGAGCGAGGTTATGGCACTCCTGAAACTCCTCGAGAGCTCTCCTCCCTTCATGATGCCGTCGATTGGAGCGTGAAATGCCGCTACAGCTGTCGTTGATGAATTTGCTGGAGACTTTAACTTTCGTTGTTTGACACCAAAGTCAATGCGGCTCTGGGTGACTAAGCGCCAAGCGATTGGTGTAAAATCGAAAATATTTCCCACACTCCGCCTCGTCTCTAGGCAACTTCTCCTCTTCTCAACTTGATTCCTAACCTCGTTCAGTGAGAATTGTTCTCACACCCTAAGAACTACTGTTTAGAGTTTGAAGAAACGCAACAATGTCTTTCGGAAAGCTTTACAGCTTTAAGGTGAGCGACATGCCACTTCCAACCCCGCGATGAGTCTAACATCAAGCTTTGCCCAGGGTAACCCACGCACCACAGCCATCCTCGCCGTGGCCAAGGAGAACAAGCTCGACATTGAGCTTGTCCTGACGGAGCCAGCTAAGGGTGTCTCCACGGAATACCTGAAGCTTAACAAGCTTGGGAAAATCCCAACCTTCGAGGGCGCAGATGGCTATGTTCTTTCCGAGTGCATTGCCATCGCAGTCTACTGTATGTCTCCCATATGCTTCCTACCATGCTTACCCGCCCACGCTTTATATGATGAGAAATTTTATCATTCAGTTATCCCTGTCTGAAATTAACCTGTTGAGATATTCACACTCTGATATACACGACTTGCGCATTCCGTTTAGCCTGAATCAATTGCTGTGATTCGGATGCTAACCTTAAAATAGTGACTTCGCAGAACGAGAAGACCACCCTTCTGGGCAAGACCAAGCAGGACTATGCTTCCATCTTGCGATGGATGTCGTATGCCAACTCTGAGGTTCTCCTCTCCCTCGGTGGCTGGTACCGTCCGATTCTCGGCCGTGACCCCTACAACAAGAAGAACGTCGAGGACTCTCAAAAGGCAGCCCTTAAGGCTGTGCACACTCTCGAGGAGCATCTCCTTGTCCACACCTACCTAGTTGGTGACAGGTTGACCCTCGCTGACATCTTCACTGCCGGAATCATCGCAAGGGGTTTCGAATTCTTCTTCGACAAGGCATGGCGGGCTGAGAACCCCAATGTCGTTCGTTGGTATGAGACCATCTACAACCAGCCAATCTATTCAGCTGTTGTCGGCCCACTCAAGTTCATTGACGAGGCCATGAAGAACATGCCACCGAAGAAGGAACAAGCTCCCAAGAAGGAGCAACCTAAGAAGGAGGCACTCAAGCCAAAGCCAAAGCCAAAGGAAGAGGCCGACGAGGAAGAGGAAGAGGATAAGCCTGCTCCTAAGCCCAAGCACCCTCTCGACCTTCTCCCGCGCGCTGCCTTCGTGCTGGACGACTGGAAGCGCAAGTACTCGAATGAGGATACTCGCCCCGTCGCGCTTCCTTGGTTCTGGGAGAAGTGCAATTTCGAGGAGTACTCAATCTGGAGGGTCGATTATAAGTACAACGATGAGTTGACGATGACCTTCATGACGTCCAACTTGATTGGTGAGTTGTTGTAAATTTTTCCGACCGGTAACCGCAGGACTAATTAGCTTAACAGGCGGTTTCTTCGCCCGTCTTGAGGCCAGCCGCAAGTACATCTTCGGCGCAGCGTCGGTGTATGGCGTGACCAATGATTCTGTTGTTCGTGGTGCTTTCGTCATCCGCGGTCAGGAGGCACTTCCAGCCTTCGATGTCGCTCCTGATTATGAGAGCTACGAGTTCACCAGGCTCGACCCCACCAAGGCCGAGGATAAGGAGTTTGTCGATGATATGTGGGCATGGGACAAGCCTATTGAGGTTAACGGTAAGACGTACGAATGGGCAGACGGCAAGGTCTTCAAGTAGAGGACTTGTATGAAGGCGGTTTTCTTCTGCTTAAGCAAGGCAGGATGTTGGTACACATTATTGTACTTTTTGATGGATGAAACGCGTTATGAACCTGATGGATCTGCGGATGATGGGATAATAGGCTTGTAGCTTAAAAGCTTCGCTAGATAGACGAAAAGCTTATTAGCCGTGCGGGGCGGCATGAGAATAGACAAGCAAAATCGACACGGCGAATGAGACAAGTAGTGATTTTACATGTGTTCTGGAAGCTGCTGGAACGTTAGAAGATGCGGGGAAAACAAACGGTTCATGCACGTCTCCTCGTAATTGGTAGGTCTTTCCAGCATCCTAAGGCTGTGCATGCAGGCGTGACGTGCGGGTTCCCTGGTCATTAAAGTCCGACCTGCCCGTGTCGGTTATAACTACTTGTAGGCTAAGGTAGCCAACGGTTAGACCAGCGCTGAAGAGCTTCGAAACCAGATTACAAGGGGAGATACAGTTACACAATAGGCTAGGAGTTGAAGAGCGTCTTAAAACCCGCACAAAAGTCATCGCCTTTAGAACACACAGGGTCAAACGTCGAAACTTGCTGTCAGCCCTGCCTGAGCTTCGACACGATTGTCTAGAACGCGCACAGCGGCTAAGCTTTCAGCTCTGCGCCCCAAGTTTCGTAGCGTGCCCTGCTACCGCATTTAGGAAGGGCGTTTAGAGACCGGGCGCTCGACGGGCATCGTGATTGGCCGGGCGCGCGACCTGAGCAGGACAAGCCTTCAACGTCCTTTCTCTCTTCTTTCTTTTTGACTCTCTGCGACAAAACCTTGCGCCTGGCAGGAAGGCCGAAACACCAAATCCTCCGAGAGCAAGCTTCCGAGAAGACCTAGCCCAGCATAGTCGCTGCTGCGAAAGCCCAGAGACAACCAACCTGCCTCGCCTAGCCTTTCACCCTCTCAACGCTTTTGCGGCGCTGCTGAGTTCGTTGCCTACCCACCCGGTAAGGCTGCGGTCGACGATATCTGAGCAGTCAGTCAAACTCCCTTCCCTGCCAGTATCCTCTCTCCCTCCCCGCGCGCGTGCCTCTCTTGCTCTGCTCATCGTCTGTGGCAAGGTTTCGAGCAAAGCCGGCTACGTGCATTCTCTAGCGCTCATAGCCCTCGATCTTTTTTGGGCCCAGTAGCTTCCCGCATCCAGCAGCAGCTCCACCCCGTCAGTGCAGGAGCACCCGCCCTGTGTGTGTTGCATGTGACAGCCGGACAGACGACCAGCGTCTCACGGCAGCCAGCGGTTCCTACGGGGAGGGGCTTTAAGGCGCGACTCCAGGGCCCTGCCCGGGGGGGAAACGAGACAACAAAACTGAGTCGGTCTCGGAACGAGTCGCTGAGTGCAGCCCGCCTTGCCCACTTATCGCTGGTTCCCGGGTGTTTGTCTGGTGGTCAGCGAGGAGACACCGTTTGAGCCGGTCTGGTCTGATTCAGTTGCCGTTCGTGGTGCCGCGAGACGGTCTTTGTCTCACCTTGCCGCTTCTCTTGAGAGCCAGTGGGGAAAGAGGCGGTGCTATTGTTGGCTGTTGGCTTGCTTAGCGCACGCGCGGCGAAGAGCTGAGGATTCTGTGGGAGCCGGTCGTCGGAGTGTGCTGTCGGCTGAAGCTGTCTTCATGAAAGACAGCGATGGAGTCCCGGGACAGGCTCGTCGTGCATCTCATGCGGCGGTTGGGCCTGCCATCCAGGTGATATGCTTGGTGAGTGACTGTTTCCTGCTGTGCTTGTTGTCTTGGTCACTTCTTTGGTTCGGTATCGTCTTTGTGCGGAATTTACTGTTTGTGTCTGTTTTCATATATCTCTATATACGTGGTTGCTCTCCGTGTGGCTGGAAATACTGCCAGATTGGGCGTCTGGGCCCTCCTGGTTCATTATGTTCTGAACTTCATGAACGCTTCCAGTCCTTAAATAAGATCCGATCTAACAATACATGTAGGGCTCTGGAGGAGGCCCCAGCGAAGATAACGTAACGGGATTCCTCGTTCGCTCAACAGCAACAAGATGGGCAAAGAACTCAGTCTTGGCTGTCGATGCTGGTTCCCATCTCGCAGCCATTACCCGCATTCTCGAGAAGGACTTCCCGCGTAATTCTGGATCCGACCAAACAGCTTCCCTTCACGCCAACCATGGGAACGGCGACAACAATCCCCAAAGCCCAAGGACTGCAGGTGTCTCAACTTCCGAAGACGAGGATTCAGATGAGGTAGAGTCCTCTTCGGGAACGTCTTCGCCCACGATTACGACCTTAAGAACTGGCCCATTTGCTGGACTCCCTTTCCCACATGCTTGTGCGCGCGCCAATGCATTACACGTTGTCCGCGAGCACATCTCCACCTACCTCATCACGCACCCGCATCTCGACCACGTCTCAGGCTTCGTCATCAACACCGCCGCCTTTCACAACACTTCCCGGCCGAAGCGCCTCGCAGCTCTCCCTTTCACTGTCAATTCCATCAAAACGCACCTCTTCAACAACATCATCTGGCCCAACCTGACCGACGAAGACGGCGGCGTCGGGCTCGTGACATTCCAGCGGCTCGCCGAAGGCGGCAACATCGCGCTGGGCGAAGGCCACGGCCGCGGCTACATAGAAGTATGCGACGGTCTCGGCGTCAAGGGCTTCAAAGTCTCCCACGGCCACTGCATGCGCGGGCCTGGCCACGTCCACCGCGGCAGCAACGCGAACCTCCCCGAGCCCGCCACCACGCCCGGCCTGTCCCACGCCCCAACTCACTCCCACCACCATCACAGCAGCGCCGGCATGGGCATCACACCCGTCCCAGGCGACGGCCTCGAGGGCCGCTCGCTATCCTTCTCGCTCCCGTCGCAGCCAGGGACGCCGCTCTTCTCCGGCAGCAACGCGGACGCGCAGCGCATGGCCGTCGCGCCGCACGACCAGTGCGTCATCGACAGCACGGCGTACTTCATCCGGGCCGAATCGCCCACCTCCTCGCACGCGAGCGCGGCGCGCGAGATCCTCGTCTTCGGCGACGTCGAGCCGGACTCGGTCTCGCTGTCGCCGCGCACCGCGCTCGTGTGGGCCGAGGCGGCGCCCAAGATCGCCGCGGGCGTCCTCGCCGGCGTCTTCATCGAGTGCAGCTACGATAACTCGCAGGGCGACGCCGTGCTGTACGGCCACCTTGCGCCGCGCCACCTCATCGCCGAGCTGCAGAACCTAGCGGAGATGGTGCGCGAGGCAAGGCGCGAGCTGGAGCGCGAGCGCGAGGAGGGCCGGAAGGGCCGGAAGCGGAAGCGCGCGAATAATGGCTTGTTGGGTATCGGGGAGGGCGGCGGTGGGAGCGGTGGTGGGAGCGGCATCGAGGAGCGGCGGCGCGCGAGCCGCGGGAGGGTTTTCAGTGCCGGCGTTGCGATGGAGCGTGTTGGGAGCCAGGACGATGCGCCGATGGCGGACTGGGCGGCGTCGCCACGCACAACGGCCACGGCGACGGGGGCGGCCACACCTACCGCGGGTTATTCGATCCTGCCGGACGCCCTGGGTCTGGGGAGTGGCATGGAGCGTGCGAGGGTGGGGTTGACGAGTGCTGGGGCGGAGCCGCCGCTTAAGGGGCTTAAGGTTGTGGTTATGCATGTGAAGGATACGTTGGCTGATGGGCCGCTGGTTGGGGAGAATATTCTCCGGGAGCTGGAGGAGCATGAGAGGATGTTGGCGGAGCAGGGGAAGGGGCTTGGGTGCGTGTTCGATGTTAGTCGGAGTGGGGCGAGTTATTGGTTTTGAGGTGATGTTGTTGGTGGTGCTCACGAAGTGGTCATGAAGAGGCGTTTTGAGGTAAGGGTTCAGTTGTGCGAGTATTAGTTTGCTTTTCTTTTCCTTCCTAGAGACTGGACGGTGTGGTGTTCATGGGTTGCGTTTGGGCGTTTTCTTTTTACGTGTAAGCGGATATTAGTTTGGGAGGCATTTTTGTTGCGGGTTAGCATTTCTGTTGGGTGCGGATGTGGATGTAAGATCAGACTGAATATGCCACCCTCTCTGCTATGTGTTATACCATGGGCATCTGATTAAGGCTGACGCGCGAAGGGCCGTTCGGTCAGTTCTTGCCACGCCATGCGGACTTTGGGGGGGGATCATTATAGTTCCCCCAGGTGCCCAAAGGTATGCACGAGGGCACAGTTGGAATACCAGAAATCGAGTGGAGATCTCCACGGCGCATGGGACACGAGAATTATAAATCACCCTCGAGCAGGCGAGTTTAGATATACTTAAGTGGATGCTTTGAGTTACTATCTCTGCATCGCTTACTCCGTATACTATGTTTGGATGTTTTGTAAGAGCGGCCGAGTACGAGCGATCTTCTTTCTATTGGTCAGCGGGGGAATATCCTATTACGTTCCCGAGCTTCAATTGACTGCGGAAGCTCAGCATCTCAGAAACCGGCCCGTTTTTCAATCCGAAGCAAGAAAGAGCTCCTTATTACAAGACCTGCGTGTACGCCGTCTCTTCCCATCGTATTTAAAGTGCGTAGTGATACTGTATTACTCTTTTAATCATATTTCAACCTCCCTCGATCGCAATTCTATGTGAAATGGCTACGAGTTTAACCGCTTTAGTCAACCCGATCCACACCCACTTTAATTAGTATATAAAATGCAAAGAAATGGTGTATGGGTTGGTAGTTGGCTTTGCCCGTTGCTAAGTATCTCGAAACTTCAATGGAGGAATCGTACCCGACCGTCCCACCCTTGGTATTACTAATATAGCATCTCTGGGTCTACTTGCGTTAGGGATAAGAATTACAATGTATCTTTGGAAGGTAACGGTAAGTTTGGCGTATTAAGCGTATTTTTGCTTAATACCGTAACAATAGGTATTTTTTAGGGGCTGGTAGTTATTCACGCATACAGCCTCTAGGCTATGGCGCTGTAGTTCTATATATATAAATCCTTTTTAGGCAGCTTAATATATACTAGTAGCTATATCTAAGTAGTTTATAAACCCCTAAACTAGGAGTTTATAGTTCCTTAGTAAAGCACTAAGTTACTATAACTACTATGGAATAAGAAAATAGTAAGAAAAACTATAAAAAAAAATCCTAACACCTATCCCTATCCTTTTGTAATTTATTTCTATCCTTTTACTTTTTAATATCTTTTAAGAGCCTAGAAGGAGTTGCCTCCTTCTAAAATCCTATTAATTTTATTCTTCTATAGAACCTTCTATACTAGTACTACGTACTAGTTTAGCTAGTTTAAGAGTCTTACAGTCTTTACTATTAGCAAAGTGTTTTTCTTTACAATTAATATAAAGGGGGGTAGTATACTTATAAGGCTTACCTATTGTTATATAGGTAGGATAGGAGTAGTCTTTAGATAGATATATAGCCGTATAGAATTTATAGGCCCTAGTAGAGCACCTATCTCCTATATAGCCGAATTTT
>Ga0307515_10004308_pt1 | contig 29530 bp, 28 predicted proteins | sample 17_EM_MG_FD_194513 | JGI IMG/M metagenome (GOLD analysis project Ga0307515, IMG submission 194513) | Populus trichocarpa ectomycorrhiza microbial communities from riparian zone in the Pacific Northwest, United States - 17_EM | ecosystem: Host-associated > Plants > Roots > Unclassified | place... | reverse complement strand
TAAACTCTACCAAGCGATGAATGCTCGCCCGAGCGCGCATCAACCCATAGCCGAGGTACGAGTGCTGGTATAGGACGTGGTCCTTGCCTGCGAACTGAAGGTCGTATTTGTGCTCGCCATCTTCAAGCTTCACCGAATCATCTTCGAAAATTGGCTCGAAAACAATTTGGGTTGAGGCACCACCAAGATCGAGGACGGCGTAAGGGGGGTTCTTGGACGAAGCACGGATGGTGTCAAGAAGGTAGTTGGCTGTGATCCAGGCGTAGACACCCTCATCCCGCCCGTCCATAATCACTACGCCGTCCTTGTCGACGAGCTTGAACGGATACTTCTCTATTATACGCTCCTTCACCGCCTCCAAGATCTCCTCTGACTGCTCATGACCAAGTAGCCGCAGCCCCGCAGTGGCTTTGACCGCGACTGGCGTGCATCTCCTTAGCGACTCGGGAATGACTCGCACAGCCTCATCGAGCAACTCATCAAGGCTTTGTGCCGCGTCGCGCGGTTTTCCAGCGAAACTTGACAAGCCCGGTCGGGTCATTTTGAAGACTTCGTACTCATACACCGGTGAGGGTCCACAGTTGTTGAACTTGTAGGCGTGGATGCGTGAGCCAGTAGAACCAGCATCGATCATAAGAGCCCACTGGACGATAGGCTTGCCTGGGTGAGGCGATGAGCAGTGCGCGGTGCCTGCTGGATCTGAGTCTGTTGCGAAGGAAAGAACCTTTGCAGGAGTAGAACTTATATCATCGGAGAGATCTAATGGTGGCTTTGGTTTTGGAGGAGGTTTGAACGTGTGAATGGGTTTTTCCAGCGGTCTTGGTCTTGAGACGCCGTCCTCGAAATCAGGAGTGGGTACATCTACTGGTACAGTCAGCGTGCAGATATTATCGTCATCCATGCGTTGAGGGTATTGCACCCAAGGTCGAAGAACGTAGCTTGGCCTTTCTCTACAAGTTGGGTCTGGTCATTAACCAGGGTGACTGTAAGAGTCTACATGTACGTTTTATACATGAAACGGACATTTGAAGTCCGGGTGATATTCAGCGCGCATCGTGCCGCTGCTGCAGACTGTGTCAAGGTACCCGACTTACCATCAGTCATACTCCAATCTGAGCGGCCTGAGCGTACTGCCCAGAAGAGGAGAACGAAAACCGTAGCCCCGATAGCCACCCGTTTCCACGTCAAGGATCCGCGCCATTTGCTCTGGGAGCCGCCCAAAGGTTCATATGGGTACTGTGTTATCCTAGGTAGTATAGTAGGCTTGTTGTTTCCTCTCATTGTGATTGCTGAGCCGCTATGATTAAGGCTGAGTGCGGTCGAGTGGGCTTCAGGCTCGGGACTGGGCAACACGCTGGCCGGTAGGGAAAAAGAAGGCGACGAGAGCCTAGATCTGGCTGGCTCCGTTATCGCTGGAATTATTGAGAATTCTGAGAGAAGAAAGTTGAAGGTAGGAGTTCAAGTGGTTGTGTTTGTAGTTGGCCCGATATCTCGCATCGGTTGTGGAAGCCTTAACAATTAAAGGAACATACTGCAATTAGTCCTATTAATGTAAATACAATGGAATCGCGAAGCCCTTGGCTACCGAACTGCAGGGGATCGATATATATAATATATCGATACAGAAGGATCTACCTGCTGGGAACTGCGAGATATAGTCAACGAGGCCGAAGCTCAAATAAATTGTTTACATACTTCCAAAGCACTGAATCGCTTGAGGAAAGCGGTATGTAGCTTTCGTTTACACCCGGCTTCCGTGAATTGGCAATGTGGAGGACGAACTCGTGTTCGAGAGTGTAGTATACTCGGGGGGAGGCGACTCTTTGGGCAATAACGGATCAAAACATGCGCTCTTCTCGGTATAGCCCAGGGGTTTAGACTTCAACACACTCGTTCGATCCAGGGGAGGTCGCAAGAATGATGAATTTTGAGCATGGGAGGCATTAGGGATTGTTGAGAGTTTCCGTTCTCGCCGCCTGAGGACGCACGATAACCAGATGGCGACAATGAGGAACACGAATACCGCGGAGGATATCGCTACACCAATGATTGAACTAGTATCTACGCTGGTACGTCCAATGGTGAGTGCTAATATCACTCAGACTGGTCACCGTTATTTACCTTGGTCGTGCGGTATTTGGAACCAGGGAGGAAGGACTGAATGAAGGTCAGCAGACCGGTCATCAGTACAAGTGAAAGGAGTCCCACCGTCCATTGGTATGAGGGCCGTCATTGTGATTGAGGGCTGTTGGAAAAGGAAGAGTGGCGCCAGTGTTCGCTGCTGTACTTGCCCCGTCGTCCTCGCTTTCGTAGGCGAGGTAATCGAGCTACTATAACCTTTAGCCTGATGGTGTCATTTAGCTCAGTCAATATGGAACACTCACCAACAACACCGAGAGGTTTCGAAGCTCGACTCTAAGTACATGGTTGGTGTTTTCCAATCCTGAGATGTGGAAAAGGGTTTGGTTGTAGAAATAATCCGCCTGGTTTATCGGTTCCCGACTTGCACTACCAATTTGAGTTCCATCGATTGAATAATCAACGTGGGTGTTGGCCGCCCAAGACGAGACAGAATCTATTGCAATGTAACGAGCTTCTACGGCAGTCCCTGCATCGTTTGAATAAATTAACAGCTGCCAGATAGCAATGGTTGGGGAACTGACCGGTAAAGTTGAAGGTGAAATAAATATCATCAGAAACATTTGTTACACTGTGCTTAAGCATAAATTAAGAGCTACCTAGTGAAATACCAATAAACTTACTCATGCCAAGTTCCTGCATATGCTTTCGTTTGATCGGGGTGAGCATTACAGTCCCTGCAGGTATTCCCCACGGTCCATTTGTTTGAAGAGTATGTAATGCGATCCGTCTCCGAATCATCAACGATAAACCTCTTCGCAGAGACGACACTCGAGCGGCTCGTGATGAACGTCGCGAGCGCGGCGCGCAGTACGCGCCCGACGGAGCGACGTGACGACATAGGAAGGGTGAAAGACAGTGGTTCCTGAAGAGGTGTGTGGCCTGTAGTCTTCGAAATTCCGGCCAAATCGCTAGTCCCTTGGGGGATAATCGGAGGGGGCGTTTTATGTCCAAGCTTGAGAAAGACTGGTTAGGAGTGACCGCGGGTTCTTCCCAGGGGACTAATAAATTTCCCTCTTCACTTTTATAAATTCCCTGGATGAGTTGTCATCGCCTCACTCTGAAGGCCCCCGTCTGGCAATCTCGGCCCTAAGCAATCTCCTCAGACATTCACAAGCAGGGTTGAGACGTCTGAAGACTTGCGCTACGTTTCTTGAAACGGTCTTCTACGGGCTTCTTCCACGCTTCCCGACTCAGCGGATCAGGATCCGACACGTCCAACGGGCCTTTGAAATGGAAATTGGCACCTTGAATAGCCACATGGGTGGAAATAAACCGCGCGGAGGTTTGATCCCTATCGATTTCCGGAGCAGCAAGGTTGCTGGGAAACCAGAGGACGTGTAACAGGCTGGCCCAATTGCAAGAATCAAATTATGAGCGTTTCCTTTATCTGCCAGCGAAGTCTGCGCTGAGGGAGTAATTTGCGGTGCAAGTTCTCAGGCCACGGAGATATCTCGACGGGGTCGAAGGTGAAGGCGTTCAAATGGATGGTGCGCACATCACTCGACGCGTTCCTAACGGGCGTCGGACGGATATACACCCTACTCCTCACCCCGCGCTGTCTCACTCCTTCCCGTGGGATCACCCCGCGCCACCTGTACCTGTGCCGCCCCTCACGTGCCACTGCTCCACAAGGAGTATTTCGCCGAGGAGATAAGAAGAGATGGTGCTTGAGCTTGGAGTATATATGGCCTGATTTTCATTAGTAGCCAATGGGATAACCTCTGTAGCGCAAACAATGTTCACCAGCACCTCCTCTGGGCAGGCAAATATTCTTAGGCTTTCAACTCTACTAACCTTGTATCACTCTTAAGTACTGCTCCCGACTTCAAATCACGCTTCTGTCGGGTGAGGCATTGGTCCCGTGGACCTCGCTCCTCTCGATCATTGTGCGACGCGTCGGAACGCTATGGGGTATGCTAAAATAGCCCAATAGCCTCACCTAACTCCGCCAGTCGGAACCCAAGGACAATATAATGCCTCCTCGATTCGCTGGCAGCCCTGTTGAGGACTACGGTTAGCGGGTCAAGCAGGGGTTCGGGGCTGGCCTCCTTGACTCATCCACCTTTCAGCTATATACACTCTTACCATTTGCATATACGATTGACGAACCTCGCAGGGTAATACGCAACGACAGCCCGAGTCCCGCCACTTGAAGCAAATGACCCAATGTGAAACGGGTTGGGGTTGGACAGATCAATAGGTCCGGTTGATAGATCCGGTTACCAACCAATCGAGGTGTGTGATGGCGTGACGGGATTGAGGCTTGGGGTGTTGAAATAGCGAGCCGCAAACTTTTTAGTTTTATAAGTGATAATAAGGGATAATAATTTTTAATTATAACAAACAATAGTTTATTATGTATAAAAATATAGGAAATGGCCAATGGTTTGAGGTTACTGAGGCTATGTTTGGGGGTGCGGCCAGCCGTTGAAAGGGCGCGTCGGCGAACGTAGTGAATATAGTAATGTATATATTTTATAATTATAAATAAAATTATTACGTATAAAATGGCATCGGTGACAATGAGAGCTGCTAGGGCTGTCAAGGCTGCTCGCGAGGTGACCAGCTGGTGCTTTGCAGGCGAGTCTTCGCGCGTCATATACTTGGATTAGACACATAAGCATCCTACGTCCTACGTCTTACACCAAGTACGCTTCCAACCCAACACTCAGGTTCTCGTACGTTCACCAACCCTCCAGACCCTCTGAACCTTCCAGACCTGCCTTGCGTGCTCTTCTCCTTGTCATTCCATGCAAAGCTAGCTCCTGCATATCATTGCGGTTAGCGCCAGATTTTTACTAGAATAATTCAAGGCGGCAAAATGTGCAATCAGCTACTCACCCGCATTTCCTAGACTTTGCCAACTCCTTGGTATCAAGTCACCACAGTACTTACAGAATCCTATCACAGTATAGTCGTTGACGCGTCTTGCCTTTCGTGTCTGCTGGTCGTATGGTTGAGGTAAGCTCCAAGACTGGACGGAGTTTGAATGTCACGTTTATGCTTGAATCCCGTCACACCTCGAATGGTTGGCAACCGGATCTGTCAACCGGACCTGTCGATCTGCCAAGTCCCAACCGTCTCACATTGGGTCATTAACCTGAGGTAGTCCCGCCGCCTGCATATGCCATCGCGGTCAATATGCTGCTATTTGTGACCCTGACGGTCACGCATGTAGCAGCATTCATCTCCATCCTTGTCAATGGCCGGTTGCGTCCGAGGGTCTTCGTTTTCAAGGACCTAGAGGTTGTCATTCGTACCCCGAGTCGATGCGTTCCCATATTTGAAACTCGTAATAAACGCCATTCTCTCCTGTATGCCCCCAGGAACTCAAATCCAACCCGGGATTTCAACTCCGCACTTGCACACCTCCAATTGGCCTTATTCCGCAGTTTCGCCTCATATTATTTAGACTGTGGCTGTCTTATCCTCTTTATGTCTTCTGCTCTCTGCGCTGAAGGCCAGCATTCCAGCATAAAGAGGTCGCACTAATTCGGGATGGTAGATGCGCGTCATAAGGATTCGATCGGTGGTACGGGACAAAGTGCTTCGTCGATACTTGATACCTTGAACGCACCCGGGGAACCTCTGCTCCAGACGAATTAGTCTCGAAGGCGGCACAGGAATGAATGAATGAATAAATAAATAGGGGCATACAGTAGGTATCTCACATACAATTTCATGTCGCTCCGTTAGAGTGTTATGTTGGTTCTCCCTTTCAAAGGGCGAAATGCCCGTGGAGTGTGTTAGGATTAGTCATTCGGAGGTAGCCGTGAATGCGCTGAGACAATAGTTCCTCCTCAGCCCCATACGGAAACCAGCTGACTTCAATGACTTCAATCATTGCATCAATTCATCCCTTACTCAGCAATCGCCTTCAATCGGCTGTTGAGAACAAAGTCGTCGAAGCATCCTCAAAGAGCATCGGTTTTCTTCTGACCGAGTATTTCCGATCGTTCTGTTTCATTCTCATTTCTTTCGAAATGTATACTAAGCGTCCAAATCTCGGGGCAGGCAACACTCAGTGGTTTCTTACAAAACAATCACTGAGTTTACTTCGTAACTAGCTGCGCTAACGCTCTAACCTTAAGAGAGTGCCCCCCACGTACGTGTACTTCTATCTGTGTTCGTTCCAGATACATTTCTCGCAGGGTATGTCACATCATTTCATGATGGGGCTGTTTCTAGCACAGCTGTCGTGATCTTTGCGAAGTATTCAATGTCTCGAACTGGTCTACTTTGCTGAGCGTGACTTCCGTGGTCCATGAGCCATGTGGTGAATGGCGGCCACTCGACCTGAGAGTCTAAATTCATTTCTTAGCCTTCCCCAGCATACTATCAACCGTATATTGAAGGAGAACGGGCCCCCACTCAGCTCCCGGTGATTCATCCCCAGATTGTACAGCCACCTGATACTGTTACTTACTTGTTACCACCTATCAAAAATAGATACCCAAATGAACTCTAGAGCAGCGGTTTATAACCGACTGTGTAATAGCGACCCATGAGTTAGCAGGGATATTCCATTCGAGCCACAGGGACCTTGTGTAATAAATTCCGACTTGTTGTGTCATTTAACGCCTTGAGCTCGAATCCCGATATATTGGCGAGAATAATTGAACGAAGAGAAAGGTGAAGGCGAGTGTGCGGCGGAGTACAGGTTAGACGTTTGCCCAAACAAGTACACCGATGTGCGGCCAAATAGTACGGTAATCACGTTCCAAATAGAAGCGATATAAAGAAATTATGGAACACTCTATGGCGCACTTACACCTTGAGTGAGAAACCGCGCGATTTACCAGGGGGACTGAAATTAATGATTTAAATCATGCTTGTAGTGCAATATCTCGCGGTAAAATAGTAGAAGGTGGAATATGTATTCTATGCACGCGGGCGTGCGGCGCCTGGGGAGCCGGCAAAGGTGGCAAACAGGTTGGTGAGTGCATGACCAGCGCCAGTGACTTGAAAATAGCATATCAAGGAAGATTATTATATCTATATTGGAGTAAAATGGCCAAGAGTGCGTATATCTGGTAACAGAGTGAAGAGTACTCAGGAACGAGGTTCAGGCGAAAGCCGGGGGATGTTGCAGGCATCGCCAGAGTACCTGCTCGTCAGTATATCTACTATGAATGAAACGGATAGCAAAGGCGGAGTATAGGAAGGTTTCGAGCAAGTAATCAGCATATAGAGAACATGGGGATGGTTGTTGGGGAAGAATTCAGAGTTTTGGGAGTCTCTTTGTTTTGATAAGGCAGTAAACGAGTATTGAAGCCAAATTTTCTATGAATTATTGAGAAATAGTTACTAACATAGCTAGGGTTAGGCCAAATCAGCTAGCTGGGTGCGTACCCACTCGTATTCTAGTCATATGTGGCACTGATCGTTCACCACATGCTTGTGATGCTATACTAGTATTTTTCCCCATTTTCTAAATTTCGCACACGCCCATACTATCACCCCTATAGTCCGTGTCCACCACTGTCAGGCATTCAGGTAGCTGGATTACACTAGCATGATACCACACGTAGGAATTTAGAGCGACAGTGACCACCGTCAGCATATGCAACCACAACCGGATCCTTCCTCCTGCACAGAGGACCAACAGAGAGAACGGACATGGACATGGAGGTACGGATGGCCCACTTAAGCCAAAGTTCAAAGCATTATATTAAAAAAAGGTAAGAGGGAGCTCGGTTGGTGCACTTGCTGGGGTGAAGGGAATCAGAGATGAACACGTAGAACGTTTGACTCACTGATACCTGTAGGAAGAGAAACGATGACCCAGAAGAGAATCTAACCACGGCCCTGCCATTCCAGGAGTAGCGGTCCAATCACCGAGCCACTGCACCGATGCTCAACAGCCCGAGCTTTATCTGGAGTCTTGGCTAATTTAAAGTGGTGGTATTTGTTCTACGAACATGCTTGTCTCATCTAACGTGAATCTATAACACTATTACAAAGTACACCAAGGAAATATAGCAGTACTAGTGTATCGATCATTGTGTATGTAGTTTTCGAGCGAGTGGAAAGAATAGTCGCAGCAAGTGTGACATTACTAGTGTATTATTGGGGTTCATGCTCAACCCAAGTGAGAAAAGGAAGACGACTCGTAGGCAGCCAGTGCGAAGGATTATCAGAGGTTCGGCACAAAGACGTTCACAACATCAGCTACTGGCAATGTTGCTGGTGATTGGCAAGGTCTTCTTCGGCTGGGAAACGACGGTCACTGTAGGTGCATGTGAATCGAGTGTGCAGCGCAGCCAAAAAAAATTCAGGCATACCACTGGTTCCCACTGGCAGGTACACATAAGAAAGGCTTATGATTGAAGTGGTGCTCTCGTTGGTGGCGTATGGCGTCGTCCAACGCGGAGGTACGATAGGCAAAGCACGGTGCAAAATGGCACCCGTAGGCTCCATCGCTCCTGTTCCTCACGAACGCTGTGTATAGCGACATCCCGCGAACCCCGCGACCCTCGGCGAGTTTGGAACAAAGAGGGTCGCCTACACATGGTTCTTGCTCATTTTGGTTTAACCACTGAGAAGAGTTACACTCTTGTTCGAGCATCTTCAGATCTTGAGGTAGTAGTTCGTCCCGGTCCATGGTATGCTTGACAGATAATAGAGGAGTGGATGATCGGTGGAAGAAATCGAGCGTATTTGAGAACCAGTGATTGTACAAGCCTGCTGGCTAGTGCCTCGGTGATAGCTGGCTGCAGGGGTTACCTGACGAGTGGAGTGTGGTCGAGCTGTTCTGTTTTATACAAGTCCATGCCCCCTAGATATTGTCGGAAGACCCCATTAGGCTCCTGGCTGTCTGATACATTCCACTGTTTGAGCCATGCCGTCAGGGAGCACTGAGCCATGCATAGATTAAAGCACCGATTTATTTGCATGGCATCACGAGTTCAATACGAGGAAGAAAAAGACTATATTCCCAGGCTTCTTTATGTTGGCAAGTGAACTGGTATTCGAGTGGATCTCACATGCTCCAGTAATACGAATTGTCGTATATTTGCTGGCATGCTAAAACCATCAATTGAGACAGGACTGGGGACGCTCCCGTCATTCGCCAAATAGCCTCATAAATGAGACTGTACAATAATGACGAGACCTCAATTAATCTCGTCGTGTGTCCTGTATGGGGGCCACAGGTAAAGGGAGGGATGCTCCACAACCTATTCAGTGATTGAACAAGGCCTGATCCTTGACGAGCCAGACCCTGCAGGTACGCAGTCCAGTCTCAAAACCATTGTAATTGAAACGTCAATCCCACCAATAACAGGTCGGGCATTCTGACACTGACATGATATATTGTTCCGGGTTCCATTCAAATCTTTGGTGACTGAAAGATGGATAGGAAGAACCTGCACCGGAGTGAGAGGTGAAGCCATGGAGCTCCAGCTCTTCTCAATGTAAAGAGAAGGGAAATTCGGCTCCGCGTGCTCATAGAGAAAGGCATGTACATGCAGCTCAGTGAATCAGTTCGAGATAAAGTGTTTGGTACAGACCCAATCTCACTGAATCACGCACCGTAGGGCAGTAAAGAGACTGGCCTGAATATGATAGTTTACGACTAACTGATTAGGGTGACTGTCTCCTGAATGTCTGCACGATTTGCATCCACCGATTCGTGTTTGGGCAACTAAGGACAGGAGCACGCTGGTCCAAGAATAGCCCAAATGTGTGCTTTACGAAGTTAGAATCATTGGAGATAGGCACACAGGGACGTGCTTTCTTCGCTTGTCTAGCAGGAGTCCTCTCCCGACGGTTTTGAATGTGTTTGCTGCAGAGTTGCAACCAGCTGCACTTAATGGAATTACGTTTACTCTAGACAATCCAGAGAAAATCAACAATCGCTGTTCCGCCTTGAATGGTATGACCTTGAATAGCTAGAGCTAGAATACTAGGTTTCCTGACATAAGGAGCTTCTTCGCATTCTCCTGTGCATGTGGTTTATAATTATGCGGTGTCCTTGGACATCGTACAGAGACAACTGGCTCTCATGCAATTTAATTAATTATCATCATCGCAAGGTTATAAAGGCAGTTGTCCGCTATCATAGACGAACCTGTACAAATCTACCACGCATATAGATAACAGGTGCTAACACTTTTAATAATTAAAATCGGCAGTCAGCCGCGCCTGTTTCAGACATGGGAACCCACAATACAGGCAGCAACACAGAAGCTAGTGCTGGAGGCATATATACTGAAACCAGTCTGACCGTTTAATAAAGCTTGCATGGCTACTGGATTGTCAGAAGGGGCAGGGGGAGGCCGAAACCATGGCTATAGAAATCTTCTATAGATTCCTACTATTTCTCATCAATAGGGACTTCAATACTGCCCTTTTCCGGTGGAATGGAAGTGACCATCAGACGCATACCTCTTGCACAACTTGATCCGAAGCGACCAACACGCGGCCAGACTGAGGCGCAGTCTGATATATCGACTGTCAGCGGAAACGTCCCTTGATTGGAGCACGCATTTATCCTTATTGGTACATCGCAAGAGGGCCGATGCTCCGGTGGACAGACTGAGGCTGGAAGAGAGACTGGAAGACAAAGGTTATGAATCTGGCAGCCACCACAGAACGATATAATTTTAGATAAATAAAAAATGGCAGTCCAACTTAAGCTAAATTAGTCGCTTGACCAGTCACCTCCAAGGAGCTTCTCCTAGAATCATTACGAAATATTCTCTCGACTCCTCGGAGTCATCCACTTATGTTCAGTAAACCAACTCGTAGCCAAACACGGGGCACAAGGAGGCGGGCTGGGTGTACGAGATGCACCATTATACGGGGGCCTATGGCAAATAGCCGCTCAACTCACAAGGGGTAGGTATGCAGTTAGGAGGTTGGGAATGAAAGGTCCAAGTAAAGGTTCCTCAGAAACCAGGCCGTTGTGCAACTTATCTACAAACTCGCGAACAATATGAGTTGGGGATCTCCAGGCATCAGCTTGCGATCGAGGCGTCATTGGCATGAAGACTGAATAATGCGCCTGATCGCCGATATTAGTGTGTGATTATTTTGTATAATCCATGTTGCAGTCTCTTTGCGGAAGAACAGTACCAAGAAATCACGTTTGTTTTGTATATTACCCATAGGAAACTCTGTGGAGCAGATGTTGCAATGACCGTGGGCAAGAACTGTTTCCAGCAGTGCAAACATCGAATTCAGGGAGAGCAAATTACACCTCATTTAGATAGCAGTTTCGGTGTGGGTCTCAAACAAACATTCCAAGGGCCTAGGTATGGAGTGTTCGTCCCAGTACCCGTACACGGTACAGGACCCATCGAATGAATAATCGTGCAGTGCGTATCTGACGTACAAAAGGCCAAGAAGTTCTCCCGCCGTCAGTCGATCTAATCTTCTGTCACCAGGGTTCGTGCGTCTGTGTGGGCACTCGGAACTTCGTATGACCGAGATGTTCTGAGCCTGTGGAGGTAGCGTACAAGCCGGCTGATACCGCTCTGAGGGCTCGCAATGCAGCTCCGGGCTTGAATTATAGTGGCCATATGACCACCATGGAAGCTAAGATGCAGAGGTAAAGCGGATGGCCGGAACTTGAATGGCTTCTTGCTTCGTACTTACAAAATACAACCAGCGCTTGTATTCAAGGAACCGGAAAGTCAAAGGTGAAGCCGCTAAGGAATTCATTGATATGCTGCGGCACAGGAGGAAATGCTACCAAATTTTTCGACGCCGTGGGCGGCTCCAAGATGCGAAATACGGCTTCAACCTGTCCATCCCCGACATGATTTCGGCTCTCCACCCAGCGCTGTGCACTGATGAAATTTTACGACTCATAATAGAGCGCCTGGACAGGAAGTCCTGTGTGCGTCTGGCCCGGACTTGCAAAGCTGTTCACGAGGCGGCGCTGGACGCCATCTGGCACGATATTCCCTCTGTAGAGCCCCTGTTTTCTCTCTTTCCACCTACCTGTATGCTCGGAAATCGTCCATATGAAGCCATGGTGCGTCGCGTGCGTGGTTCCTGTTCTCTCAGTCGACTCGAAATGACCCCCACTGTAGGCCTTTTCACGGTATCTTATCCCATCCGACTGGACACGCTTCCGGCATTATGCGCCCAGGGTTGTGACCATCCACTCGAATGAAGCTAAATGGTCCCGATGGGCAGCGGATGAGTCGGCCTACATGACCCTCTCCCATTTTAGTCGTGAGCCACTCCTCCCAAATCTGCGTCATTGGTCTTGGGACGCACCAAGAGGACACGGCGACATCGTTGGAGCAATGGTCTTTCTCCACGACACGGTCACCTCCATCAATATCACTCTTGGCCACAATACCACATTTGACTCTGTATTCGCCTTTCTCTGTAATCTGCCCGAGCGTGTCCCATTACTCGAAGACCTTTCGGTCCATTATAATGATCGAGAATGGCCTGAGTGGCGACTCGAAGTCACAATGAACACACTTTCAGAGGTCTTCCACACGCTCCCTCACCTTCGCAAAGTATCACTCCCATTCTTCATGGACACGCCCCTCTTCATCTATCACATGGGTTGCATCCCTACCCTTCGCCAACTCACCATCTCTTGCGCCGAGAAGCTTATTGGTCACTTTGTGGATGACGATGCGGAAGAGGCGCCAGTTGTCGACGAAGATCCTCTTTTCCTCAGTGTTACTCACGTCGAGCTTCAAAGCACAATGACCTCCTGCTTGCGCTTCCTCCACCGCATCTCGTCTCAGCAGCTCGAGTCGCTCCATCTCACGGCCCTCCATCTCCGATCCCCTACACAGCTTTCCAACTGCGTGGAGATAGTCGCGGAAAATGCGCCTACTCTTCGCTCTTTCTGCCTTCATTATACCCCAGCTCCACATGATCTCCACTTTGACAACTCTTGGTTTCCGATCGAGTTGCTCATGCGATGTCATGGCCTTGAAGAACTATCTATCATCCATCCTCGTCCCATGCCGTTTACTGATGAGGAGATCATGCGAGCAGCCCAAGCCTGGCCTAAAATCAAGCAGCTTCGCCTCAACCCTCGACCGTCCCGTTCGATTGCCGAGTCGCGGCTCACGCTTCAAACTATAATCAACGTCGCACGCTACTGTACTCACCTCCACACCCTCCGGGTATTCGTCGATACTCGGACGATACCAGCCCCGACACATAGCTCAGAAGGCATTAAAGTCCTCGATTTCGGAATGTCGAACCGTTCGTATACGCAACAACTTGCTACGTTTATTGCGAATGTCTGCCCCGAGGCAAGCGTGACTGGTGGGGAGACCTGGAAGGAAGTGGACGTCATCTTGAGCGTAAACAAGGCGACGAGGCTGGAAGACAAGAAGAAAATCGATGCTTTGCAAGCTGAGGTGGAGAGGTTGAAGGCCATGCTTGGAGGAGTGGCGGTCAAGTAGCAGCATTACGAGATAATTTTGGAAAGGTCTTTTACCGGTTCATATTACGACCCTTTACACTGTATCCACTACTATTGAACCTAGCATAGCGGGTGAGCGGGGGAAGAACCATCACTTCCTCGTGCTGCCACGATACTCCGTTTGGCATGTGATAATTCGGGACAACGAGTATTTTTCAAATTGAATGCAAATTTGAAATCCTCGATCGGTGCGCCACACTCAACCAGCACACTCAACAAGCACTGAAGCATACTCCTCAGTCATCGCTGGACCAAAACCCATTTTCTCGCTCATCAATGAGGAGATTGCGCGCCTCATGCCGCTGTCGCCAAAGTTGTTGTAGGAGGTGGCTGCGTGGTAAGCCACGTCCTGTGGAGCTGTAAGGCAGAGGAGGGTGCCGCCGACACTGGAAGTGGCGGTCATGTGATCCTTGAAGTTCAACCAGCCAAGGTCGATTCGAACCGGGGTGAAAGTGTGTGGTGATCAAGCCCTTCGAGTCACAGTGAACGCCGCGGTCCATGGTAATGTCCTGTAGCTGGAACGTGGTCGCATTGACGTAGCACATGCCGCGCGAGACCTTAGCAACGAACACTACGGAGCGCTGAGTGTTGTCCAACTTGGGGACTTGGTCCCACGGAAGCGTGCTGATAACACCAGATATTTGAGCGTGGCCAGAAAAGTAAGAGCCGATTGGTAGACGTACCCGGAGCTTTTGCCGGAATGAGCGTGGTAGTCAACTTGAGTGGCAACGCCATTGACGGTGCGAACAGTGATTCGTTCCCAATCACCGACATCTGCAACACAATATCACGACTCATTCAATGCCCTGAAAAGCACAGGGAGTGGTGACTGACGGTCTCCGAGACTTGACCCGCGACGGGCGCCTTCCTCGCTTCGGTGAAAGGGCAGAACTGCCAGTATAAGAGGTCGACGACACCGTTAGATTTAGGGACGATAAACGTGTAAGTGGCTGGCTTAGTGGCCGATGTTGAAGGGTTCTGCCCGGGAAGGAAGGAGCGCTTGCCATTTTTAATGTCGAGGGTATTGGCGACTTGACTTTGCACATTGGCCAGGTTGGCAAGTGTGAGTGACCTGGGCTGTGTTGGCCTGTTGCCACTGCCGTCCTCTAACTAGCATGGTCAGATTAAATACATTCTTGAGAAAGCCGGCGGGCGGACAGCAGGTACGCAACGCACATGCACGAACTGGAGGAAGTACTCGACGGAGGAGGGTCAGTAGACTTCGTCCTGGCTGACCGATGGGTGAGTATGGTTCGAGGCAAGGTGAACACAAAGGGCGGTTGTGCGGACTTACTGGAAGCGAAACTTTGGCGCGTACTTTCGTTCTAGAGCAATATGTTCCGGAGTGGGTGCAGTATGTGCGGTCAATGCTAGGAAGGCGATGGTTGGGAATGGAAGTCTGCCAAAAGAAATTTAGGTCGAGGGGCTGGTTCGGAGTTCGGAGAAGAATAGACAAACACGGTCTCGGGATATCTCTGAGGCGGGGGAAGGGCCAGGTGTGGGCAGAGAGCGTATAGGGACGAGGAGTGAATCAGTTTTGGGTTTTCGTGGACGGCATCTGTCTTAAGTAGATCTTGGCCAGATAATAGAGAGATTGACACCTCAATCCTCCTTCTGGTGGTTCCATGGCATACCGACTCGAGAGTTATTCACCATCGTTCGTCGTTCACTGTCCAGTGGCCACATGGTGCCGCTTCATGGTGGGGCAAGCCGTTGCCTGTATTGGAAGAGATTTACATCAAGTCGTTTTCATGGCTGCTAGTACTGTCCAAGAAAATCAGTATGGCTTTGAGTCCTTTCCGACTGGGATGTGAGGCCAAAGTTGCCATTCGACCACCTCCGTCGCGTGTAGGCCGCTCTTCAAAGAGGAAGCACCATTACCGCATACACCGTCTCCTACAGCTGAGATTTTAAATCATACAAGTTCTTCGTAAGTGCAATATCTGAACCTTGGCAGACCGATATTAGATAGTGTCGGAAACTGACAGCCAAGCTTGGGAAGGCGCACATAGCTGACTCAGTTGGCTACTACAGGCTCTGTGAGTACATTACTTGCTGTTTGTAGTATCTGACTCATTCCGATATAGTGGACTATTAGGAACATTGTAATATTACTCAGTTTGCTCCCACCTACTGAGCCTTGTGTACTATTAGCCTCAAAAAAATACCGCGATCAAGAGGAATGATTCGAGACGGACACCGGGAGCGCAGAGGTAGGATTTAGCGACCGACGGGCGTTCCATTCTCGAGTTTTCGTCGACAGACCTAACGAGGGGCCATGATGTTACGATCGCTCGGACGAGCTAGCTCCTTGAAAGCATCTAGACGGCCCATGTTGTTGATTTCGCCGTACATCGCGGTCGTCTAGTCGGAGCGTCGGGTGTTCATGAGTCTTTTGCGGATTGGGCGTCGTAGGCATCGATGCGAATGCTGCTTCAATGCTCCGTACACGAGCATGGCTCCTCCCTCTCCAACATTGCGCACGGCTTCCCCTCCAGGGTGGGGTTGTGGCGTCTGGCGGCGGCCGAGGTTAGTGGTAAGGCACGCAGGGTTGGGCCTAGTTGAACGATCGACGGTGTTAGTTGTTTGGAACAGCGAACATGCTACGGAAACGATCCAAAGCATACCGCCTGAGGGCTGGTGCTTTCATTACTGTGATTACAGTCATTCATGCCACGGTGGATGTAGGACAGAGCCAATGTGGTCTGTGTGACAAGAAAATTCCCCACCACATTGCTTTCGGGACTCAAGCCACCCAAGTGACGCACCTGAAATACAATCGCAGTCTTTACCAGATGTCTAATGGTTTTCCATCTCGATGGGCTACGAGTTACGAATGGTGCCGATATTGGCGCCCATACTGAACCTGCCCACCTCCGACGTTGAACCCTCCCACCGCACTCAACTAGCACTCTGAACAAGCATTGACACCTATCCTCCTCAGTCATGGCAGAACCGAGTCCCATTTTCTCCCCCATCAATGAGGAGATTGCGCGCATCAAGTGGCTCGAGGCATTTATGCGCGGAAGGTGCTTGGTTCTCTTGCTGCATCCATCACGTATTTGCTGCTGAATCAATCATCAGGGTGGAACTCGAGCAAATGATGTATGCTGAGAGTAACATAGTTCAGGGACCGGCGCTGATTGTCCAGGAAGGATTTCGGGCCTTCAGGCGTTACTCAAGGGCGCACCTCCTCTTCCCGAACGTAAGCTGTTGTGGCATTGTGCCTTAGAGAAGCTTCTGGATGGTGCTCGAGAAGGTTCGAATCCGATTCTGGGCGTTGAAATCGGGGACTAATAACAACGGCAGAACTGGACATTCGAATGGAAGAGCTAGAAACACTGGCAGGTCAAATGCAGACCATGGGACCATTCATCGCCGAGGCTGTGAGTGACAGAACCGTGACAGAACCTTAATTATAAATGATGATTACCCATCCATTTCCATCAGGATCTGTTTACTCGTGACGTAAATTTTAAGTTTGGAAATCTGGCATCAACAGATCGCGTCGACTCTGCTCAAGCTGCCACAGCGACTTCATATAAAGATTGGTGTGACATCAAATCAGTCAATGTTAGTGCCCCAAAAGGCCTGTCCAGATTGCTGTCTTCGAGTCGAGCTCAAAGAGCTCAAAAGCAACAACATGAAAACGAGAAAACACTGAAAGCACAAACAGCATTCCAAAAATATTACGAGCAAGGTATACCAAGGGAGACCGACCATCAGACCGAGCTGATGGAGATTTACCAGATTTAATATATCGTCGTACAGTACATCAGCAGCGACAAAGCCGAGAACAATTCCTTAACTCAATCCCGCATCGAGTTCAGGTCAAACCAGTCTTGTTCGTCTGTACCTTGCTTGACTTGCAATCACAGGAATATGGGACTAAGTATTGGACTGCTGTGTGTGACCTGGGGATGGCTATGGAGTCACTTGCAAACTACCTTCGGTATGCCTAGAAGCATTGAGAATAGGAGCCCTGACAACTAATTGCATGCTCAGGAATATATCGAGCACTTGTAGTTCTTCCGGGTCAGCACTCTGGGCGTTGGCCAAAAATATCAAGCCTCTTGTTGATGCAAACTGCCACACGGAGGCAATCGAGTTTGTATATCACCAACCACCAGGCTGGTTTCCACCAATCTACTATCGAAATCCTGGATGTAAATCATTCTCTCCAAGTGGCCAACCGATTCTATTTGGTTGTCCACTAGAGCTTCGCATTGTTGGAGAACAAAAGAGAATACCCCTTATCTTAGAATATCTTTTGGATTCCGATTATGATCCGTATATGCGTTCTCTTGATTACCACCCAGTACGTCAAAAGCACAGAAGCTGTAGTGACTCGCTGACTCTCTTGAAAGGTAGAGAAAGGCTGGCGTTTGCTGAATAAGATTGAACAAGCATGGACAGGCGTGGAGAAAAACGACCGCGCTTTCATTTCCCAGCTTGTCCAACGGGGTCATCTTAGCCTCCTCATTTTGGTTTGTTTGCCTCTATACACCATTACATCCAGCTAAAGCACCTGTAGGCATACTTTACTGCCATTCCAAATCCGGTACTGTCGGATGATGATATTGTAGATGTTCGGAGCGGTTCATGCGAATCTGCAAGCCTGACTTGGAATACTTGGAGCCAAGACCCAATCAAGGCGGGTATTCTCCAAGCCATACTTTCCTGTCAGTCTAGGTTCCGCCTTCCTGGCCCTTTTCGTTCCGTTATTTCCATAGCATTGGGTCAAAATAAGGTGTGTTCCTTCATTACTCATCATCGGGAGTGGAGGAAGTTCATTGCTTAATTGTTTTTAGAATTACTCCAAAATTTGGGATCTCCTCCGTATCCTGGATAAACACCCTAAAACCTGGAGGTCACCTGCTGGCAATATCAATCCTGAAGAGGAAAGCCTGTACATGGGCTATTCTAATTAATCATAATCGGCCCTCTGGTGCTTCATGTATGCAAAGTAATGTTTCATAGTTCTGACTGATGGGGTGTCTGGAGGACTGGTTTCCGTCATGCCTATATGGGAACTTTGCGTATCAGAAACTTTCAGCAGAGTTGTGATTTATGACTAGATAAGGTTTACGTTTGCCAACCATGATGTAATTGGTATAATACCCTGCTGTGATATTCCCATACCATTGCACGTACACAGGATGTGATACAGGATGTGATACAGGGATATTAGGAGTGAATGTAAACTATCCACATCAAAATAGATCCTACAAGCGCTCATACACGCACGTCATTACTCTCCCGTTCATTCGGACATAACACACCATATGATTCGCTTTATGCTCATAATTTTCCAGAAAGATATACAATCTCACTTATCCATATTGGGCAGAGTCTTCCAAATCGATGCCACCTTAACTGGCTCACTCTACCAAGACCGTTGTCTGGTGACGCGAATCAACCTCCCATGAAAGAGAAGACGTCGTCCTTCACCGTGGTGGCCTCGGCGTTGTTCCATGGATGGGAATTGAGCCAGATCCGCTACTGCCGCATCAATTTCAAAGCTCGATACACTGCTGATCCCCATGGAATGCACTTGAAACACTGATAGAGCATTTTCTGTAGTCCTGTAAGCTCGAGCGGAGATATCGTGGAGAAAAAGGCTCCGTATAGGCCAGGCACAGGCCAAGTTTCACCGGGGATGTGGCGTACCCTGGTAGTTGGATGACACAAATGACGTACATTACCACGTCCAAACTCCTGCGATGTCTCTTATTTTTTCGGGATGGGGCAACAGTGGGACCCACCGCTATACGCTAAGCTGATAGGCCGCCCATTAATTTGAAGGTAGATATGATATCAGGCAAGTTGGGGTCGGAATATATGGGAGCACTGAGTAATCGGAGGGAGGTAAATTATTTCGTCCAACTTGTCAGGCTCAACCCGTTTCTCGTAAGTCGCATTTTCCTCATGGGCACCAATGGTCTAGCACTGTTAAGGTCACTCATGCATACCACACAAATTGGAGCATCTCTTACACACGGCCAGGTTTTCAAAGAGGATGGATCGTTGTGCTCCTCAACCATAAAAATGAACGTACTAGCATACGCCACCCAATAGGACAAATATAGCAGGAAACAAAGGGTAGAAGTGAACGATTGTCATGGTATGTGAGATGTGGACAGTCCTGTTGACCAAGCGGGCATGTAAGGGAGGGGCGTAGACAAGATATAGAACGTATCACACAGGTGAAGTATCCTTCCTTGAGATTACAGGGCTTATAGCTCCCAGTCATCCAAATCGTCGACTTTGACGGCGGCAACCTGTTGGATACCCATAACACCAGGCGTGTACACCCGGAGAGCACGTGGTGAGGAGAACGTGCACCCAGTACCATCCGAACTCGCCATGGTGCAGAGTCCGACGGCGTACGCAGCCACGGTGGTCCCGTCTGCACAGGCGGGGACGACGAGCGTGTACTGAGTCGCTTCCGCACTTATGGGCGTAGATGTATACGAGGAGGAGACGTAGGTCGTTTCTAGTGCGGTTTCGTTAAATGTCCCGCAGCGCTGTTCGACGGTTACGAAGAGCGAGTCGAGTGGCGGCGAGGCGAGGCGGATGAGGTAGGACGATGAATCTGCGCTATCTGAGGTGATGGCCAGCGTTTGCTGAAGTGGGGTACCTGGTCAGCTAGCAAGCGGAAGCGGAAGGGAAGTGACTGCGCACCGAAAGAGGTCCCAACATCCGGAATTTGAGTGGGACACTTTGCACATTGGAAGCAATATTATCTCTCTCGACATTCAGGATGGACGCAGCAGAGAGCACATCATCACGAACGATTCCACCAGGCCCATCGACGATCTCGCACTCGGAGAAGATAAAGTGCCACCAGCAGTTGGTGGTACCTTTGTTGCCCCATTGACCTTTGAAGTTCAACCAGGAAAGGTCACCGGAGAACGAATCGGGGTAAAGGAGTGGGATGATCGAGTCCTTCGAGTCCCAGTGAACGCCGCGGTCCGAGGTGATGTCCTGTAGCTTGAATATAACCGCATTGACGTAGGTGAATGTACCCGCTGATGACCACATGCCGTGCGAGCCCTTAGCAACGAATGCTGCGGGACGCTGATTGTTGTCAAATTTGGGGACTTGGTCCCATGGAAGCGTGCTGATAATACCAGATATCTGAGCGTGGCCAGACAAGTAAGAGTCGGTTGGTAGACGTACCCTGAGCCTGTACCGGAATGAGCGTGGTAGTCGACTTGAGTGGCAACGCCGTTGACGGTGCGAACGGTGATTCGTTCCCAATCACCGACATCTGAAGGACAATACAACGACTCGGTAAATGCAGGGAGAAAGCACAGGAACTGGTGACTGACGGTCTCCGACCTGGCCCACGACGGGCACCTTCTTCGCTTCGTTGAAAGGGCTGAACTGCCAATAGAAGAGGTCGATGACACCGTTGGATTTAGGGACAATAAACGTGTACGTGGGTGGCTTTGTGGCTGATGTTGAAGGGTTCTGTCCGCGAAGGAAAGAGCCCTTGCCGTTGTTGATGTCGGCGGTGAGGAAAGTATTGGCACCTTGACTTTGCACATTGGCCAGGTTGTCAAGCGTGAGTGGGCTGGGCTGTGTTGGCCTGTTGCCACTGCCGTCCTCCAACTAAAATATGATCCGCATGGTCAGATTAAATAATCTCCTGAGAAAGCCGGTGGGCGGGCTGCATGCATGCAACGCACATGAACGAACTGGAGGAAGTATTCAACTGAGGAAGGCCAGTAGACCTCGTCCTGGCTGGTCGATGGATGGGTGAGTATGGTTCATGGGCACGAACGGCGGTTGTGCGGACTCACTGGAAGCGAAACTCTGGCGCGTATTTTTGTGCTAGAGCAATGTTTTCCGGGGTGGGTGCAGCACTTGCGGCCAATGCTAGGAAGGCGATGGATAACAGGCTGGGAATGGAAGTCTGCCAAAGAAATTTAGGAGGGGGCCGGGTCGGAGGAGAATAACCAAATACCATCTAAAGATATCTCCGAGGCGGGGAGAGGGCCAGGTGTGGGTAAAGAGCGTATAGGGACGAGGAGCGAGTCGGTTTTGGGTTTTCGTAGAGGGCATCTGTCTTAAGTAGATTTTGGCCAGATAATAGAGAGATTGACACCTCAATCCTCCTTCTGGTGGTTCTATGGCATGCCGACTCGGGAGCTGTTCACCGTCTTTTTACCGTCCAGCGGCCATATGGTCGCTTGGTACAGCCTGATGCATGGATCAGGCGGAACAAGACGTTGCCTGCGTTGGAAGATATTTATATCAAGTCGATTGCATGGTCGCTACTACCATCCAAGTAGATCAGCACGGCTTTGGGTCTTTTCCAGGTTGGCTGTACAAGTGGTTGAGGCCAAGGCTTCGGAAATTGGTACTTCCGGATGTTTTAGGGTTCGAGCTCCATTGCCTGGATACCAGATGGAGGGTTATATAAGGGCCTCAGGAATCGTCTTGTGTTTGTAGCGGCCCCAACAAAGATGATTGTTCTCCTCGCACATGGCATCGCGGGCAGTTGCAGGCAGTGCAGGCAGGCGAGTGCTGCTCTGCAGAGGAAGGACCATTACCGTATGCACCGTCTTCTACAACTGAGAGCCTAAATCGTACAAATCCTCTGCAAATTCTTGGTTGACAGATTTTAGACAGGGAAGAAACGAGGAAGCGAGCTCAACGACTTCGCTGATTGTGAGCAGCAAAGAAGCTACTAACCTTCTTATCTTGATTAGAGCTCTGAGTGTGCCCCAGAAGTGAAATATCCCAGGCATGCAACATATCCGCTCAGGTTTCATCGACATCTTCCAGTAGGATTAACGACCGCCAGTACATGGCTTCAGTATGTTGCAGGGTGCTTCAAAAACGAACAGTCAGACCTAATTTCCACCTACTTTGTTGATCTCCTTTCTGAGCCCATTTTCTCCTTTCTGTCGTTCACCTCTTGCTCCTTCCCACTTCCTTGCCTTTCCATTTCTAGGTTTCTCATTTCAAATATAATCGCTGGTCGTACTTTTTCTCGGTACGTATTGGACGAGCACTCTTCTGTATTAACGTTCTGACACATCCACATCCCGTTACAGCCTTTTGTGGTACTTCCTGACTGCATAAAGTTCTTAGTTCTCAATATTCATCAGGTTTGTGCGCTTCCAATGCACGACCAGCGACACTTCCTATGACCTCGATCACTCTTGATATCCGGGTGGTACGATCTGACTCACCTTTGTAGTTTCCTTCCATAATAACCAACTCCATATGTCTTTACTCGACCCAGCGGCCCTTGGGAGCCTCCTCGATAGCCTTGGACTCGCTCAAGGTCTACTCAAGCCAATTCCAGGTCTGGTGGGCAGCGTCGTGGACGCCGTACATGGAGTAACGGAGACAGTTGGAGGGATCACTGCAGGATTAGGTCTACCCCTTCCATCTCTCTCCCTACCTGGCCTCGGAAAGATTTTGGCAGTTACGCCCGCCACCTTCACTGATGCCAGCTCTGGCTATTCGGACAATCAATCAAGGGCTTTATACTCAGGAGACGCTTTGACTGGTGCCATCTCGACGAATCCGACCACCCAAGCCCCACACGACCCAAGAAAGCGCAGCCAATTCAAGAGCGCTCTTTCAGACTCCAATCTGGTTGACACCGCATTCTCGTCTGCTTCCTCTACGTGTAATGTCGAACCCTACCAACCTGAAGCGGTCACTGCAACGCTGCCAGCTCCCAATGTTACCCTCTCCACCATCTACCGCTATCGCCGACAACAGTCAGTCAACTTAGGCTCACTCTTTGTCCTCGAATCCTGGATGGTGCCGTCTTTGTTCGCTTGCGCCGCGCAACCGGCCGTCTCAGAGCTGGACGTCGCAAATGGGTGGGGAGGCTCAGCGAGAGCGCTGCTTGAGCGGCACTGGGATACGTGGATCACTGAAAAGGACTTTCAGTGGATGGCTAGTATCGGAGTTAATACAATTCGATTGCCTCTTGGGTACTGGCACCTTCCAACGGAGCACACCACCGGGACAGCATATGAGAGCGTCAGCCATATTTACGAAGGGGCTTGGCCACGCGTCGTTCGGACCGTTTCAATGGCTGCGGACCATGGGATTGGCGTTCTCATTGACTTGCACGGTGCACCAGGTTCACAAAATGGTGCGCTGGTTCCATCCGTGAGCGCCGTGTACATCTCATGGATTCATAGGTCAACACCATTCGGGTGTATCCGATGGCCAAGCTATGCTGTTTTCTGTGCCTTCCAATATGGACAAGACCATCGACGCCCTCATTTTCTTGACCAAGACCTTTGTCAACGTTCCTAATGTTGTCGGTATTCAGATCCTCAATGAGCCCAATAACGTACCAGAATTGCTCTCCTTCTATAATCGCGCCTTGGATTCCCTGCGCGGCCTCACTCCGGATGCTGAACGCTTCCCATTCTATGTCCATGATGGATTCGATATGCGACGTGGGACCGACTACGTAGAGAGTCGTAGCGATTGGGTTGTTCTAGATCATCATGCTTGTGCGTCATGACAATATTGACCAGATCGCCTGCCAGAGACTAACGTGGGTTCGCAGACTACGTTTTCACCCCTTCCGATATGTCCAGACCAGCCTCAGAGCATATCACAAACATCAATGGTCCCATTGCAGAGGAGCTCAAAGGCTCTGCCACCCGACTAAACGATAATCTCGTCATCGGGGAGTGGTCGTGTGCGCTCACTAGCGACTCTCTCAAGGCAGAATCAGACCCTCAAGGTGCACAGAGTACCTTTTGCCAGAGGCAGATGGATGTATACTCCCGAGCGGGCGGCGGCTGGTCATTCTGGAGTGAGTCACTGCTCCCAACCCCAACACCTTTCCGTTCAGTGCTTATCGTTATTTAGGCTACAAGAAGGAGAATTGCGAGTATGATCCCTCTTGGTGCTTCTCGAACGCTGTTGGGAAGACACTCCCTCACACTTTCTTCTCGTATCAAAGTCTCCAGTCACTCGTCACTCCAGGCCAAGAAGCATTTGACAACGCGCAATATTCAAAGCGTTCCACGTCGATCCTCTCTCGACTCTTTTCCCGTGCTCATGACATGCCACCCCCGTTGACCAAGGAGCAAATACGGCAAAAATACGAGTACGCCAGATATTCTCGTTCCATCTCATTAGCACAAGAGCGTATATCGCAAGATGTGCAAATGCCACCACTCCCGGAAATCTTAGGCAAGGTGGACCACCCGAACGCTGATCTCCCGATTGGCGCCGTTCATCCGAACGCTTTGGCTCCCTCCGTCTATCGTTCACCTCCTGTTCCTATGACGCAAAGCCAGATATATGCCTTCAACAAGGCCAAAGCTATTGGGCCGATGGTTGATGAAGACGGTAAACCAGTCACTCCACAAGCGCACCGATTCACCGCTATTCAACGCCGTCGCGAGGCCCGAAGATGCCTTCAAGCTTTTTCTTCACTCTGCCTTGTACAAGCCTCCACCCAGTTGGTGCCTCGAGAAGAACAGCCAAGCTTCACATCAGAAGAGCGGACCATGCAACGTGGATACTCAGACGGGTTCCTTACTGCTAAAATGTTCGCTCAGCAAGGACCTGCTATGAGCCGGCTTGGGTTCAAGGCCCAGTACATGAAGGACACGGTGGTGCTGCTCAAAGGTATGGGGACGATTGGAGATGGGGATGAGAGCAAGTACCAAGAGTGGTTTTGGAAGGGGTTGAATGATGGTGAAGGGTTAGTTGAGAAGGTTATTGCTGCTATGACTTCCCCAGCGTAAAGGGGAACACGCGATATAGGAATGGTCAGACGTTGACCAATGATGGATTTGGATTGTATATATACTACTATGGATTTGCAGGGACAATCCAGTGCCTTCTATTTCATATTGATAGTTGCTTCCGCTCCTTGTACTCAACCTTAAAAACCGGGCGCTCGTTAATGACCTAGAATGACTCAGGGTGGTACTACAACCACGAAAGGGTCCATAATTGACCCGTTTGGCCTCCTCTCTGGTGCTTGTAGTGCTGTCGCGTCTCGGATGGTCTGCCATCCCCGTGAGTTCCGCGTTCAAACGGACCTCGATCATCTACTAACCTTTAATACTTCGATTTGAGTCGATACAATACGTGTGCGCGTCCAGACTTGGCCATCTTCAAGCTCTGTGCCTCGTTCTCTGAACCTCCTCATTGGGAAACCACTTGTACCGAAGTTGTATGCAGGTTTACCCGTTACCATTGGATTCTCTGCGCCTGCTTTGGCCGTGTATTTTACCACGTATGATGGTATGTGCAACATTGTAGCCGAAACTTTGTCAGAAATCGAAAAATCATCCTAACCGAGTTTTTCTTTTCTTTTCTTTCTTTTCTTTTCTCTTTGGATCCCTCGGTCGCGTATAGCCGGGAAACTCTTCTGGGGGCCCACGTTGTTTCCGTCTGCTTACTACACCGCAAGTGTGACGGGACAGAGCCCCAGCTGGATGTACCAAGCGCCGGTGTATTTGCTGTCCGGGTTGACTGCTGAGCTAGTCTCCGGCGTTATTTGGACGCCGATGGATGTCGCGAAGAGTCGGCTCCAGAGAGGTGCAGAGGACCCTTCTACTGGCCGGAGCGCAGTTCGACTTTTGAGGGGCGTTTGGAAGAGGGAAGGGTGGAGAGGGATTTTCAGGGTAAGTGGGCACTCGTGAGTCTTGTGGCGGGATAATAGTAACCCTCGCTCTACCCACAGGGGTATTGGGTGTCCATCGCGGTTTTTGGGTGGGTCAGATTCCCTGCTACCGGCCGTGAATTTTAAATTGCCGCGCGCTGATGGTTGGCCCAGTCCCCATGTTAGCATGTGTAACTACCCACACTCATACGCATTTATCTGATACTAACCCGTCTCTCCCAGATTGGGCTGTCTATGAAGCGCTCAAGACCGCATTCATCCCTGGTTACTCGGCGTATCCGGTGTTCCAGGCTAATTCCAACTCACCACCTCTCGATCCGTCTATTGCGGAGAGTGGCCCAGGTAATGAATCGCAAGTGCGACTGGCGGGCCGTTATGCAATGTGTTCCGCCGCTGGCATGTCAACCGCAGCGGTCATAACCAATCCTCTGGATGTTGTCCGAACACGATGGCAGACCAGTGGAGGTCACATGACCGTCTCCACTCAAAATGGTGGTGTGACAAAGAAGGCGACCCTGCCCGGTTTGATCCAACAAATATGGAGGCAGGCAGGGTGGAGAGGATTCATGCGTGGTGCGAGTATACGTGTTATGTACTATGTAGGTCCTCTTCGTTATTTGGTGTCCTCCTTGCGCGACTAAAGTGTTGTATTTACCAACCCACCCGCAGATTCCTTCTAATGTGCGTTTAAGTCCTTATGTCTCCTGCATACGTACTGAACTCTGCGCCCAGGCTATTTCGATGACAACGTTTGAGATGCTCAAGCGGAATAGAGACAAGTTATTGGACTGATCAGTCCCTTCGCAATGTCTCTCTCCCTGTGTGCCTAGCTTCGAGGAGGTTATCGTAGTGCTCTGGGTTTGTATGGCATGCTGGAACTTGCAGAACGCCGCGCCGGTTCACGCCGGTTCAACCAAGTTGGCTGTGCCCCCCCAGCTGTACTCCAACCACATCACCTCATTTCGGCTCCTTGGAGCCTGCCGACGCTATCGTGCTAAATATCGGGATATAGATAGCCGTTTGGGCGGACTTTCAAGGATTTTCGGTACATGAGGTCGCTTTCATTCTTTCAACTCGCCTTCACCGCGGCGCTTGTTTTATTTCTTGCTGGGACGCGCCTGGATGCGAAGTACGTTACCGTAGATGATGTAGAAACAAACTGGATCCTTTATTCGTCGGATGCGGGATGGAATGTTGGCCACACCTGCACCGGCTGTTTCGCCAAGCTGGATAAGACAAAAGTGTTCGGTGGCACGTGGCACGAGTGAGTTTGGTATTGCCGTATGCTTACCTTGTACTGATATGCTCGCTTTAGTGTGGTAGCCGGTCAAGATGGTCCGGGCGATGCGGTCTTCGAGTTTGTGTTCATGGGTACATCAATCTTCCATCAACTTCTTCATCATGCTTCGCTGGCTCTAACTCGCTGGTTTGAACCACAGGAACCGCGGTTAGGGCGATACATACTACACTCGAATCCGTCGATCGCTCGGCCTTCTTTCCCAGTAATCTTAATGTCACTTACTCAATAGATGGCCGCCCACGTCCTGATGTTGTTGAAGACGCCGCTCCTACCGCGAACCAGACTATCTACGTTTACAATAAAACGCTCTTCGACGTTACGGGACTTTCAAATGCCCAGCATACACTCAGGGTGGAAATGAGAAAGCCCTCACTGCTACTGGTATCGTGCCACTCCTCGATGATAAATTCTGGCCTGAGCCGCTTACTTGGTTTGGCCAGCTTGATTATCTCGTGTACGACGACGGAGGTACGGACACAAGCCCGGACTCAACAAGCGGTGTGGTCACAAGACCTACTGCAACAAGTACTGCGAGCAGTAGGTCGAACGTCTCCTTCCTCTTAATTGATAGACTGAAAGGTCATCAGCATCCCCAATCCCGACTGACCCGAGTTCAAAGTACGCTCAATTTTTGACATTCATGTCGTCTGATTATGACGTTCGTTCCCCCCTTCCAGGACCAGTCCAAATCCAGTGACGATCGTTGGCTGGGTCGTGGCTGCCGTCGTTTTCATCGTACTCATTGGCGTGCTTGCTTGGTACTTGCTCGAACGAAGAAAGAAGCGCCGAACCGTGAGGATGACGCCGCTCCTGGGGTCCGAGGACCCGCCACTGCCGCACTTTCTCCAGTTAGGTGCACGCCCTGTGTCCATTGCAGCAACTAAGCAGGTACTTTTGACCATATTTCTACCCACATTGTGGTGCGACGAGTCCAGCCACTTACAAATTCCACAGGTTGATCGAATGCCCAACCCACAACAGCCCGCCTCCAGTAATACGGCCGCCCACCCCCTACCTATGATGGAGTCAAAGTCGTCCAGGGTCGCTTTACAGGAACAAACCACTCATGCCCAGTCCAACTCCCTCGCTTCTTCCACTCTCCCCCCGAATCCGCCGGGAATAGAGAGCCTTAGTGACCTCCCCTCTGTTCGCGAAGTACCCCGGTCTTCACAGCAAGGGCCTACCGCAGATGCCACTCCCCCAGGACGCTCCTATACCGATTCAACGGCAGATCATGTTGAGGCCCAGATACCGAATGAGCCGGTCGAAGCGGACGCGATGTCGAGGCAGTTGTCGAGGACCACGCTTCCTCCCTATAGCCCTGGAGGGTTCCTGCGTGACGGAGATGTACCCTCTCTACCTGGGCGATAGGTCTTAGTCTTCTCATTCATTTATCTAACGTTGATGCATCCCAACGGTATCGTATCCGCCAAGTCGATCCATACACAATATGACATTTATGTGGACACTATTTTATAGCATTGTGGCCGCCTTTACACCTTGCCCGTGCCTCGTTTCGGTGGAACTGTTCTAGAGCCGCCCATCAGCCAGCGACTCTCACCCAAATCTAGAACCACAACTCTATCCAATCACCTGTGAATGATGACCTGAAGGTCGCCCAATCACGAATGGGACCGCAGGGGTCCCGAGTGACAGCCGCGCGGCTCTCATTCCCATTGATCCGAGGACAAATAGGACAAATGGCCCCTGCAAAATCTCTTTGCAAAGGGCTGTGCGCGTGTAACGACAAATTAGGACCATTATGTCACATAACTGCGATAGGATAGGCAATGGGAACACTGGTGTCGTGACATCGCTTCACAGGCCAACAAAAGGGATGGTAATCTGTAGGACATTCTGTAGGACATTCTGTAATGTATTCTAGAATTAATTACTGTACTGCTTAGGCTGAAGTCAAACGTAGTCCACCCACGGATGGTAGAGGATGCACATCCATCCTGCGGGCTGTTGGAGATTCACATCACCCACAGAATCACTAACCGGTGCATTCGGAATGATCAGGCGCAGATGGGACAAAAAA
>Ga0307515_10004307_pt1 | contig 29532 bp, 31 predicted proteins | sample 17_EM_MG_FD_194513 | JGI IMG/M metagenome (GOLD analysis project Ga0307515, IMG submission 194513) | Populus trichocarpa ectomycorrhiza microbial communities from riparian zone in the Pacific Northwest, United States - 17_EM | ecosystem: Host-associated > Plants > Roots > Unclassified | place... | reverse complement strand
TTGCCCTGCCTTGACTAAACGTGATGCCCATGGACCCGTGCGCAAGCATATCGCTGCAGTATCTATTTACAAAGCCCAAAATATGCAACCAAAGAAAAGGTGCGGGTGGGAGGGAAAGCAAGCAAGCAAGGCTCAATTTTGTGAATGTTGATGATGTTGGTGTTGCTGAGATGCAGGGGTGCTGCAGTGCTCGCTTGGCCACATAGACATGTCCATGTACGAGGTTCTACGCCTAAAATCGGGCGGTGTAATTTGGTGTATCAGCCAAAATTCTATCAATTAAGGTGTTAATCTATTAAATTATAAATGTGAACGTTTAGCTGTCCACTTCATAAAGTGACACATCAAACATTATAGAACCGGGAGATATTTTACAAGACGGTGATTTGACGTATGAAGATATGTGACCACCTTTGCGAAGCCACAAAAGTCGGAGTAAGCAAATCCATCCGTTTACTTCTAACCAAAAAATATCCCTAGTACCGCTAGCCTCTTCTCCGATAATGATCCGCCATACAGAAAGCTAACAGCCCAGCATTTCTACTGTGTCCGCCTTGACTCTTGGCGAGCTTGGCACCGCTATACAGTACTGGCGAGTCTTGCTTGCGGCAAAGCCACTTGGCTCTTACTGGCATCACATCAACCTCATGTCTTGACCGTTGCGGACTTTTTCTTGCTCTCCACCTTCAAAAATCATGAAGAGCTCTGCTCTAGGTTTTAAAAGGCATTTATTACTTCGCAAACTCCAAGAGACAACTAGCGTTGGCGCGGAGGAAACATTGGTCTGCCTTGGCCCACGGTCCACATTGACCCCAACATGACCAATTAAAAGGAATGTCTGCTTGGCCGTCATTCAGTATAGAGCATTCGAGGCAGAAGGCTGAAATCTGTCGCTTGGAGGAAGCCATTCCATTCGGCTTCAGCGTCCAGATGAGCGCCATCCCGTACAAATGCGTTTGAGTACGAATCGGAGTCATTCGACATTCCACACCACTCCATGATGACTATACAGTCCAAGGATTCTTCCCTCGTGCCCCTCTTTTGCGAGTTGGTGGTTTAGATGCTGATTTGCTTCAAAGCAGCATCCAATCCCCAAGCACGGAACTTACCACTGTGATCGCATCCTATTTGCACACTTCCTATTCAAGCTTTCACCTTGCCCAGAATGAGTTTCAGCTCTGCTCGCATAAGGGCCAGCTGATAAATTGTCCTGCGTCCAGGTGGTTGTGCTCCTCCGCTTCACCTTCATCCTTTCAACTCGCTTGGCCTTTGAAGTCAGGTGCATTTAAACACCAAAGTTGTTTTTGAGTAGCAGGTTGAGTAGAAGAGCTAAGAGAAAAAGGTTACACTAGCCGACATGGTATATTGCATGTGTTTCATGTTATTCTAAGCTTGCTTACATCTTATAGCGACTTTACTTCTATCACTTCGTTCCGACATTTCTACTCCTAATTATCTCAGGCTTGGCATCTCATCAAATCGTACTCGATAGTTACGCTGCCCCAAATGTAACAGTTGAAGGGTTTGGTCTCAGCCATGCTGATCTCAATGAAACTGTCGCACAAGCACTGGACTTATGCCAAGTTCGCGATATTCTGAATGGCACAAGACATAGATTACTGTCTTCAGAACTTCGAACTGAAGTTCTTGGCTGTGCAAAAGCTACAGATGAGAGGTATCGTGCGACGATCTATGACTATACTCAGGGCCGAACTATCTTTGTCGACGGTAGTCCATTCGATCCGACATTTGTATCTGTTACAGAGGCGAACATACAACCAATTCCGAGCCAGGAAGAACTTCGTGAGGCTGGAGAAATAGCAGGGGTTCGTTCGGATGAGGTCGTTTCTGGATCCATGCCACCCTACATTTCTAGAGATTTTGCCAATGGTACATCGCATCGGATTCTGAAGTTGGCCATCACATCTGCAACATCGAGTCGGGTTGTCTACGTTAACATGAATAATAGGACTGTAGAAGAGAGTCCCGAATCGTCCGAGAATATCTTAGCGTGCAGCGCTCCACAACGTAGAAGTAGACCCATAGGCCCAGGCGTCCAAGGGACGGCCAATCTGCAAATATCTCAGGCCGGAAAGATACTTTGGACCTTCCAGGCTACGAGGCCGTCGGCGTCGTCTGGAACCAAGGGATCGGGTGTCGAGCTGCGGAATGTCAAGTTCAGAGGCAAAACTGTACTTTATCAGGCCCACGTACCGATTCTCAATGTCGAATACGAACAGGCGATCCCAGAATGTGGACCGCATTACCGCGACTGGCAGAACGCAGAATTGCCATTACAATGCCAAGGAAGAGACCTAGCCACAGGGTTCCGTCTGTGCAGCTCTCCTGCCAAAACGATACTTGATCCTCCACAAATTGATGGTGGTAACTTTGTTGGCGTTGCGGTCTACGTAGACGGGCTTGAAGTTGTCTTGAAATCTCAAATGGAGGCCGGGTGGTATAGATATATCTCCGAGTGGCGATTCCACGTTGATGGCACTCTCAGGCCTAGGTTTGGATTCGGCGGGCTACTCGAATGGCCTAACTGCGTCTGCCAAGTGCATCACCATCACGTATATTGGCGGCTCGATTTCGATATCGTTACTGCGGGTAATAATGTGGTTAGAGAATTCAATAAGCCTCCCATCATTGGTAACTCAAATTACCACGATAAGAGCTACGAGATCCGTCGGCCTAAGGACTCATCGCATGAGCGCCACTGGGAAGTCTCTAACCTGCGAACCAGTGACACTTATTCCCTGATCCCTGGTCCTAACGATGGAGCCTCTGATGCGTTTGGGGTTGGAGATCTATGGGTGTTGAGGTACCATCCCAATGAGTTGGACGATGGAGTTGCAATCATCGCAGGCACCGCGGATGCCACGAGAGCAAACATCGACAAATTCTTGAACGGAGAGCCAACAGTGGATAAGGATGTGGTCATCTGGTATGGAGCTCATTTTAAGCATGATCAGAATCATGAAGAAGGGGGGAGCCATATTGTGGGCCCAACAATCAGACCTGTCAGATGGTAGAGAGCAGAGAGCCGAGTATTTGTTCCGGAAAGTGTAATGAATTGGAACGAATACCCTAGGGCTTACCGCAAGAATAGTATATTCTTTGTTGGGGTCGAAACTTTCCATTCGGATGTAAAACGATGGGATCACCTTTGCCTACCTTTGCCGCTCACTCTTCAGCTAGCGTTTAAAGTCCCATACATGTGGCATGCGTACACTCTTTGGATAGTGGCTATCCGCTCACGAAAGTCTGGTCTGCCCCAGCTACATGGCTATTTAAATACGCGTCTCTCCGTAAGATTTTACGTCATTCAAATTAAATCTATGTTACCTCCATCAGATGCCTCCTTAAAATTTCAAGTGATAGAGGATTCCAGAAACACAATCCAAGCCGGCGATCTTTTTGGACTGGGTTAATTCTGGAGCTCCGTGGTGGAGCCACGGTTCGATTGGAGTGGATCTTATCAATTTAATTGATTGGATAGAGTGGATTTGAGGCCGTGGGGCTCTAAGAGCTCTAAATCTAACCTAATAAGGAAACATCTAGTCTTAATAAGGAAAGAAAGCACATGCGTATATCACGCGCAACAAGACAAGAACCTTTATGCCCCGTGCTCGTCGTGTTCACTTACCCAAACACTTACCACTAACCTGTATACTTCTGCCTACCCACCTCTACCTACCTCTTTCTTTCTTCTCTAACTCTATATACTTCTTTCTATTCCTTGTCTTTTGGCCTTCTCTATTTATATCTTCTTAAAATTATCTTTATTATATTCTTTTTATAGCACCATATTAACGCTAAGTCTTTATATTTTTAGTATATAAATATACTGGAGCTCTAAGGAGCTCTTGGAGTAAAATGATTTACTAACTGGATGGAATAGATCTAAGGCCAGATTCACTCCACTCCAGTCCAAAAAGATCACTGATCTAAGCCGCACGTAGTGAGATACATTTCCTAGCGCATGATCTACTGGAAAGGAAGCGGCATGATTGCTAGAAGACTAAAATCTCAGGAATTGGCATGATAAATAATTTATGGAATTTTTGTTAGGAACCTATCATCTCCTTGCTGGAAGGACGCGTATATGATAAATTACCCCGGCTATCCTCTTGCCAAAGTTGGCGCTCAATTTTGTCGGGCAGGTTCTCTTGAAGTCTATCAACCACGTAGCCGGCTCCCCTGCGGTGTTGATCGTTAACTTTGGCGTGGGCAAAGGGGTCGGCGCCAGAGCGGGTTTCAGATGAATCACTGGCAGGCTCCAACATTGCCTATCTAATTTGTCGGTGTGTAGAAGCTAAACAATGATTTGTGCTATGAAGAATCACTAGAGATGGGGTGCAAGAGAAGTACTACATGCGTTGTCTATACGAGCAGTATCGAGGCCTCCAATTTTCTTTTTGCTGACTTTAATGGGAACACTTGGATCGCTGGGGTTGTGGCCTACTTATTGATCTTTTTCATTTTGTCCAATAGCTTGATCATTGGCATTCGCTATTATTGGTTGGTAGGTCTAGGGCCTAGGGGACTCGTGTCTGCTAAGTTCTGACTGGAAGATATCTTGCCGATTGCGGATGGACTTAAGCTACTACCAATGAGTACGTCATACTTACTGTTTTTTTCATATGTGGTGTACGCTTGAGACCAAGATGCAGTTGATCTGACATAATTTAGTTATATTAATTGGCATAAATAGCTTTCGCCGTTTACTGTCAGCGACATTACACATTCCGCATTTTACTCTATTTGGACAGGCAAAACCCTTGCTTTATGATTACACTAGCATTGTGTTTGAGTATGAGGGGATTCTCCACACACAAGCACGCCAAAATTATCTCTCTTAAAAATACAGATCCTCCGCAGTATTACTATTACAAGACTACCCGGTTAGTCCGATTTACACTTTCGCCGCTTGAAGAGTGTTGCTGTGTCCAGAACACTCCCATTCCCGCTTGCAACAAATTCATGGGTAAGATGCGTGCAGTTATGCGCGGTGAGTCTGCTCCATCCGTATACAAGTTGGATCGCAGCACGAGTGTACGATTGCAGCGTTGCAGGGAGCGGGTCCAGGCCATCGTAATGGCCAGCCGCACCGTTCGTGATGTACCACGGTGCCTTGGGGTTGTTCAGTTCTGCAGGATCAGCAGTTCCGTTGTTGATGGGCGCCTGTCGCTCGTACACGTGTGAGTGGCCATTGAGGACGAGGTCGACACCATATTTCAGCATTAGGGGTTCAAAGGCCTGCTTGCACGGGGCACAAGTGCTTCCTGAAAGATACCATGGTCTGTGTCCCGCAACAATAACCCATGGAGTCTTCTCACGGTTAACACTGCGGAGGTCATTCTCGAGCCAATCAATCTGCTCGTTTGGATGGCGGCCGAATGGGCCAGCGTTTTCAGCGCCAGACCCACCAGGCTCATCTGGAGCGAGAATGCCATTTCCGAAGTCGGTTTCGGTGTTGATTTGGACGTAGTGCACCATGCCGTGATCGAAAGAATACCAAAAGTTCCCTAGGCCACCAGATTGCGGGGAAGGCATCCGCCAATGGTTGATGTAGCCGGTGAAATTGGTTTGACCGGGCATGCAGATGCTGGATGTGTAGGTGATGTTGTGAGCATTGTCCGTAGTACCGCCATTGTCACAATTTGCCTCGTGATTTCCTAATACCGATTTTAGTATAGAGATTATTATCTTGAAGAAGAAGCGACTTACCAGGCCCGACCATGTATGGTTTTTCACTGCTCACTGTTGACATCTCATCGTAGAAATCATTAAGAATGCGTTCGTAGACTTTGTAGCCATCTGCGATGGTAGTGTTGGGAAGGTAGCCCCCAATTTCCTCCTTAAGCCAGGCATCGGCATACGCAAGGTCACCAGCTATGCGGGACATTGTTAGTATTGCAGTACAACTCTGCCGAGCCATACTTACGTTGCCAAAGGAAATCGAAACCCGGCTTGTATTGGGCAAGTGATTGGATAGTGTTGGTCTCTCCGGGTTTAAGCGGGTTCGCGGCTCCCTTTCCGACTGTCATTGACAAACCGTCTGGTCCCATGGTTCCTAGATCTATAGCCACTGCAAAGGTGAATGACGTACCATCACCAGCTTTACGGCTGGTGCGAAAAGTGGAAGGTGTGGTGGCACATTCTGGAAGGTAGTAGTATTGGGTATTTGGTTGAAGATGGTTCACGAAAACGTGGTTGTTGTAGGTCGTCGAAGTCGGATATGTGATCGAAACGTCGGAAAAATCCTCATTGTTTAGATGGCTAGGGTCGGTACCCCACTTCACTGAAGGCTTTGGCAACTGTGAGTACGTATTCCAGCTCACCATCATGCCTCTGTCGCCAGCATAAGCCAGACGGAGCTGCATTGGAGCGGTAACATTCGTGCAGACTTGAGCAGGGGCCGCTGAAGCGGTGGCAACGAGGGCCAGCATGGCCAAAGAATTGAAGAAAGAAGCCATACCTACCTGCGTAGCAAAAGTCGTCTTGACTTTCAAGAGATCGAGGATGACTTCGTTATGTAGTAATTCATTCAGAACTGGTGGTGAAGCTACTCGTTACTGTGGACAAAGCTGTACGAGATTAGGCTGTCCTAATGCAATTTCCATCGTAGGCTAGGCCACATGCCTACTTAATTTTCTCATAGTCGAGTTGATTTTCCCCAGATGGGACAAACGGTTGTCGAGAAACCCTTGTTGTGCGTGGGCGTAACCTCTCGAATGTCATCAGGGATATTTCATAATCAGACACATGGTGCGATTGATTGGCCGAAGGCTTTCCAGGATGTTTAAACCCCAGTAATTGATCCTGGATCGCATCTGCTAGGAGAGGAAGCTGGTCTTATGGGCGCAATTGACGAATGTCATCGGCCAGGAACCAGGGGTTTGCTGCAAGCAGAGCACAACGCCCGGCAATAGTGGCGGATGCCGCCGAGCTGATGAGGGTTCGCGAATATTTTGCGGATCGGCTATACTAAAACGGGATTCAAGCGTCTAAGTTCCTAGGGGAATTCAGCGGCTTGGTAAAGCTTCTTCGAGGAAGTAATCAGAAGCTTTTTTCAATTTTAAGAGATTGTATAAACATATGCCTAGCCGACGCTCATTCTCCTGAGACAATAGTGGTGTTTTAGGAGCTTGTCTTCTGTTGAGATGGCAAAGAATGGTATTACATAGAAAACGCTGTAAGAGTACGTGTAGTAGATCAACTAACTAAGTTTACATTGTAAGATCCTGGTACTTAGCTGATGAAAAATTTAAGGAATCGAGAAGTTTGAGTGTGGGGGGGATGGTCAACTGGTGCAACTGATACCTTGAGAAGGGCGTGGCTTGGCATTCACGTGAGCACATATTCTGTTCGCGTCGTCTGCCTTATGTCGAGCGCGTCACCAGCCTTAATATCTAGACATCAACCAGATGCCAACAACCTCTCAATAACTAATCTACCATGCCGGCGTAAGTGCCAAGGATATACGTCCAGCCATTATACTAATAACCTGTAGGCCAGGAGATCAATATCAATCGGGAAACATTCAGAATCCTTTTGAAGAGACAACACCCCACGTCAGCGAGTTTACTGCCCAAGAAATTGCTACTTTGCAAAGCCGATTGAATAAACAGCTTGGGCCCGAATATGTTTCGACAAGGCCCGGTCCAGGGGGAGGGAAGGTGGCATACCTCGCGGCAGAGAAAGCAATAAACTTGGCGAACGAAGTGTTTGGTTTTAATGGATGGTCGAGCTCAATACAGCAAGTCCAGATAGATTTTGTGCGATACACCAGGCCAGAAAGATACTGGATCAAGACCGCTAATTATTTTGGCAGGTTGATGAGAGCCAAAGCACTGGAAAGATCACTTTAGGCCTGTCAATAATCGTACGAGTGACGTTGAAGGATGGCACGTTTCACGAGGTCCGTTCTCTACTACAACAGAAAATGAACACTTAAATACTAATATTGGCTTAGGACATTGGGTACGGGCATATCGAGAACTGCAAAGGCAAAGCAGTGGCTTTCGAGAAGGCTAAGAAAGAGGCCGCCACAGATGCTTTAAAGCGAGCGTTACGAACCTTTGGCAACGTCCTAGGCAACTGTTTTTATGACAAAGATTATCTGAGTCGGGTGAAGAATCTTAAAGTTGGCCCATCAAGATGGGATGTAGAGAACCTACACAGACATCCAGACTATGCGCCAATAAAGGAGGTGGAACCGTCGGCTTCGCCAGACAAAGAATACCAATTTTCACGGGTACCCAGCTTGCAGTCCAATGTATCGACTGGCACAGAATTCGAAGATGAATTTGGCGGTAACCTGTTTGACGGAGTGGATCTTAATGAGGACCATGGGGATGATATCACTGTCGAGTCTGCGCCAACCACGGTAACGATCGCCGAGACTTCTACTTCTAAATTGGCGGAGCTGCCTCCGCATGCCCCTCGACAACAGAACGGATTTCCTCCACAGTTGAATCATAATTCAATGCTTCCTCATGCCCCACAGCCGATTCCTCGCATGCAATCTATGCCATCAATGCGACCAAATGGAATGCAACAACCACAGCAAGCCCATCAGCCGCATCATACACAACAACCAAGGCCTCAAATGCAGGCAAGAGGGCCTCAGACGCCGAATGGTAACCAGAATGCTCGATTGGACGCAGCTAGAGGCCGAATGGCGCCTCCACAGCAGCAGAATGAAACGCATCAGCTTTCGAAACCTCAAGTGCAAAATCAACAACACCAGAACCAGGGTTCACGATCCAACCCTTCGTCTACGTCTGAAGCAGGTCCACCAAATCATCCGCAACCGCTAAGGAACGAGATTCAAAGGAATACCCCTGTTGCTGGGGCACCCACAAATCATGAACCGCCTATTGGCTTTGTGACATCTCGCGCAGCGGAGCTTCTTCAAAAATCGGAAGCCGCGAATGCTCCGCTACCTCCTAACGTCCCCGCCTTCAACACGCACGCCGAGAGTCCATCTTTACGACGTACGAGCGGTATTGACCATATGAAATCGGCACCGGTGAGCCGACAAGCAGTTGTTGGTGGCGTCAACCAAAACCATCCCAACGGCGCTAATGTCTCCAGGCCCAATTTCGTAAATCCACAGACAGATGCCAATCGACGAATAGGCATGCCTGGAGCGGCGCAGAGCCCTCTGGCAAACCGGAATGCATACAAGCCGCCAGGACCTGCAACCGGTGTGAAGAGAAGTCCGGAAAATATGATGCGGCCACCTTTGGTGGATGTGAGCAACATTCAGATGGACAACGGAGCCGGGGATGGACTTGAAGTGAAGAGGGCGAGGGTGGGAGGGATGTAGAATGGAAAGAATGGGAGTTAATTCGGCGTTCTGAGATGGTGACTTCACTCGAGCAGTTGTGATTGCTTCCACAGGCATAGCTAGCATAAGGGTCTGGCTTGAAGATTCCGAACAACATTTCGGACTACACGGAGTTTGGGCTGGGCTGGGCTCTGGGGCTGGCATGATCGTTATTTTAGGTCGTATCAAGAATAGGTCAAGGTTGCTAGAGAATGATAGTATTTTAGGCGCCATAATCGCTTTAGTGAACTTGTCTTCAAGACGTGCTATGGATAAATAATATACATTCCGCAAACCATCTTTGCTCTCTTCGTTCATCAGATACCGTCGTACAAATTGCTCGCATCAGTAGCATCCCGACACCACGCAGGGTTTGCGGGCTGCCTCAGTGCTTGACTCTATTTGGTATGTCATCACATGAACGTTTGAGTTAATGAATCTGGCTTGTTCGACCAAGCATCGGCATGCTTCCGAGAAGTATCCTGCAGATCCTGTAAAAGATTGGCTGAACCCCTCGCATCAAGAATAAGCCCCATCGAGTTACCCTCTCACCGAAACGAGAAAAGGGCAATCGCATAACTATCCAACTCGACGAAAAGACCCTCGTGCTCATCTCCGCCCGAAGGCAACCATAGATCCTGAGCTCACGTACCTCCTCCGTTCCACAACACAGCACTAACTACGCAGACGCAGAGAGGAAGGCGGACTCATATCATCGTCCATAATGCCATCCCGTCACGAAAGGTGCAGCAAAGGTGCGGAAGGAGTACAAACGGTGCCGAGAGTAGGTTCAGTGGGAAAGATGAGAGAGGCCGCGTTGCTTCTGTGGCGGCGCGTTGGCGTGAATGCCTGCAGTTGCAGGGTGTCCGGGGACTTTCCCCAAAACATTGTGTGCATATGAGATGCATACCCGAAGGTATGTCCCTGTTTGTAAGCTTCGAATGCGATTCTTTGAGCGAGGAGTTAGAGAAGAAGTGTACGGAAACTGGGAAAAGTTTTGATAATTTACGGATTAATAAATTGTTCCGCTGCCGAGGCTAGGTAGAAATCAACCTAGGCAGAAACGCTCGGCGCAACAGAACGCTGCCTTGTGGATGCCTTCACGAGTCTTTGTTCAAGCGCCGCAGCTTAAAGGCCCCTCGATACCTCGAGACAAAGATTCACATATTCTCTCAATACCTTAAAACTTTCTCCAAACCGATTCCTGTGCCCAACAACAACCCCACCCAATAATTAATCACAATGTCGACTCTCTTTGGCGGAGGTTCAACCACAAACACAGCTTCGAGCAGCACGCAAGGCGATACAAGCAAAGATGTGGACATTAAGCAACCGCCAGAGGACAGTATCTCTGACCTTGCCTTTTCACCTCAGGCCGATTATCTGGCTGTCGCATCGTGGGATAAGAAGGTTCGGATCTATGAAATCAATTCGTCAGGACAGAGCGAGGGCAAAGCTCTCTTCGAGATGGGAGGACCTGTACTTAGCTGTGCCTGGTCAAAAGTAAGTACACTGAATCAATTTTGAAGCACTCCCGCAATTTCTAGACATACCTCTAACTAGAAACTTTAAGGATGGTACAAAAGTGGTTGGGGGCAGCACAGATAAAACCGCCAAAATCCTAGACTTAACATCTGGGAAACAAGAACAAGTTGCAGCACATGATGATACGATCCGCTGCGTTAAAATGATCCAGGTTGGCGGAAACGATATGGTCGTCACAGGCTCTTGGGACAAAAAGATTAGATACTGGGACTTGCGACAGCAAGTTCCCGTTGGGCAAATTGAATGCCAGGAGCGCGTCTACACCATGGACACGCGCGATCAGCTTCTCGTTGTCGGCACCGCGGAACGCCACATCCATACGATCAACCTCGCCAGCCCCGACCGAATCTATAAAACTATTCCCAGTCCACTGAAATGGCAGACTCGCGTAGTGAGCTGCTTCACCGACGCCACAGGCTTCGCCGTTGGCAGCATCGAGGGAAGATGCGCTATTCAATATGTCGAGGACAAAGACACAGGGTATATACTCCCTAACTCCCACACCCCTACCAGCACAACTCGTCTTATGGTTACTCCAAGATCTCAAATCAACAGGTCAAGCTCAGTGATAACTAAAGCTAACATTGACCATCCAAACAGCCTCAACTTTTCCTTTAAGTGCCACCGCCAACAAGACCCCACACAACGAGACGTCGCCAAAGTTTACTCCGTCAACGCAATCTCGTTTCACCCCGTTCACGGCACCTTCAGCACTGCCGGCAGCGACGGTACATTCCACTTCTGGGATAAGGACGCCAAACACCGCCTCAAGGGGTATCCGGAAGTCGGCGGCTCAATTACAGCTACCGCGTTCAACTCGACTGGGAATATCTTTGCCTATGCTGTTAGCTACGATTGGAGCAAAGGGTATTCATTCAACACGACCACACAGCCATGCAAGATTAAGCTGCATCCTATCATTGGAGATGAGTGCAAGCCGAGACCAGGTGGAAAGAAGAGGTAGTAGTTCGACGTCAATGAAAGAAAAGAAAGCATTTCTCTCGACAGACAGAACAAGAACTGAATTCATACAGCGAGTGTACGATTTGGAAGGTGTTACTCGGAGTTTGCCCTGGGACCTGCTGTTATTTATCGAATTTGAAATTCGGAAAAACTGGGGTGGAATTGAGAGTATGAGCAAGCATCCAGATTTGTCCTGGATTGGTTTTCGGATCAAGGGCTAGGGTTAGGGTTATAGGAGTGCAAAAGAACGATGAAGGAATTAGATAGTCTCACCGTGAATGGAATCTCAGAGTCTGTTATTTTTCGTATATATGCCGTGTTATGCCCACATGTTGCCCCGTGCCGTGTAACTGCAACTAAACTACCAAGCTCCATTTGCCGTCCATGCCAAACTCCCGAACCGACCAGCGCAGGGTTCCCCACACTCAACTTTACTCGAGGTCCTCCCACAGAGCTTCAACGGCAATATTCCAGCTCACGACGTCATCCCGAAGCGGGACAATTGGGCACCTAACCGATTTTATTCCCGAGTCGACCATGGACCATAAGCAAACTATCAACTACCCCTCCGGAGACGCCCCACCGTCACAATTCAATGCAGAAATGCTGGGCAGTGAGAGGATTGACAAGGCTGTATTATCCAATTGCTGCAGATCGTGGCTAAGATCAAGGCTGGGTACAGTCCGATGTATAAGCATCGTCACTTGCACTAGAGTTTTCTCGTCACAGATCACTATCCAAGAAACCATAAATTCCATCCGGCCCAGACGCCATTCTCGCGTCGACTCTCCCTTTCCCCCATCACACACTCAATTGCTCCCACGAGGCCCTCACAATGAGACTGCCTATCCTTTTCCCGACTTGGTTGCTCTCCTCCCCCTCGTCTCCGCCCAATCCCCCCTCCACCTCCCCCTAACCACGCTTCCCCCAACGTCCTCTGCATAAACTCCTACCTCTCCGTCCTCCCCTACTACTTCTCCCGCACACCCCCCGCCAACGGGACCCCCGTCACGCTCCCCGAAATCTAGCTCCCGCCCGTCTATAGCGGAACCACCGCGGCGCTCGCCACCGCCCCCTTCCTGCTCTTCGACGCCGCGCGCGGGACCGAGGTGCTAGGCGCGGCGCCCGCGTACGACTTCATGTTCGCCGTTAGCGCTGTCGTGCACGAGGCGCTGGTCTATGTGGCGGCGGTGCAGCGGCTGTTCGCGAGCTGGCTGGCGCCGCCGGCGGGGTTCCTGCTGCAGCTGGTTGTGGATCTGAGTGGGGGGGACGCCGTGGCTAGAGGAGTTTTTGAGCTGGGCGATATATATAGATCGTTATTTTGTGGTCTTCGGTGTTGGAAAACAAAATTGAGCCGTTGGGTGACCTGGGAGACCGAAATCTAGGAGTCTGGATGGCTAAGTATTTTAGTCATAGTAATAGGAATTCACAATAGAAAGCGCCGGTCTCCGAAGTCTTCCATGTTGCCTGCTGTTTTCTCTATCCTCGATACTTTGACGCGACGATCTTTTGTGCCGCTTGCGGATGGGCTGGTGTCTGTCTGTCGAGCATCAACATCTCCCTCTCCAACTATTCGCTCGATGACTTTAGCTTTGGCTCCTGCTCGCTTGAGTCGGTCGTCAAAATCGGCTACCGACTCCTCTGTATTTTCCGTGGAGAACGTATCCGGCTCTACAAGAGCGAACAGCGTTTGAATATGCCTTTCAAGTCGCGGATTCACTGCTAGAGGGGGCAACCCTGAGGCCACTACACCATCTTCTGCTGATACGAGGGCTGCACCTTCTGAGCTCGTTGGCATTAAATTTTTGGGAGAGGCTTCGAGGGAACTAGGCGTAACTTCATCTTGTGCAATAGTAGCCTTCCTTTCATTATCCTTTCCTTGCTCTTTCTTTCGCGCGAGTCGTGATGCCCACACAGCAGCCCTGCCATGCAACATACCCATGGCAGCAAATTTCTCAAAACCCTTCTCAATACCGAACACACGACCTTCAATCCGGCCAGCGCGAGAACCATCTGCTACGCCTAAGTCATAACCCTCCTGGTAGTAGGTCTCCTCAAGATCGAGAACGCTCTCAAAAGGATCGTCCTCCATGATGAATTTTCTAGGTTGTGGCAAGAGAATTTGCGTTTATTTAATAGTCTCGAGAGCTTCAAGGTGACTCTTCCGTATGATTTGCAGAGTCGTAAGCGTAGGTAAAATATGGTGAAAGAATCCAGCCACATATGGTGGGTGAAAAATGAGAAGTGGGTGATTCGCAATTCTGTTGTGGCGGCGCGTGTGGCTGGTGGCGGGGCAGTTTGACCAAAGGCCGGAGCTTGGAGTCATTCGCGGTCTCCGTTTTAATAGAATTCCGACAAGCACACACGACTTCTTTCTCTGCTTCTTCCGACACCTTTTTTACCTTGTTTATTTACCTTGTTTATTTACCTTGGAGTATTTTGATATAATAAGAGAGTCATTGAACTTCTATATTCACGCATAAAATAAGCCCCTCCGCAGGCCCTTCCGCCCGTCCCACCAATTCAATCCAACATGGCGTCCACAGACACCAAAAAGATTCTTCCCGAGGAAGGGAAGCGCAATATCCTGATTTCTAGTGCATTGCCCTACGTAAACAACGTGCCTCATTTGGGCAACATTATCGGTAGTGTGCTCTCTGCGGATGTCTTCTCCAGATTTTGCAAAGCTCGAGGATACCCTACCCTCTTCGTCTGCGGCACTGATGAATATGGCACCGCAACTGAGACAGTATGTTCTAACATTTAAGAGCTATTTTCCTTTATTTAAGCTAACTCAAAGCCAGAAAGCAATCGAGGAGCGTGTGACTCCTCAGCAACTATGCGACAAATACTATGCTATACACTCGGAGGTATACCAATGGTTTAACATTGGGTTCGACCACTTCGGACGCACTCCTACAAAACAGCAGACGGATATTGCCCAAGATATCTTCCTCAAACTCTACAAAAACGGCTACCTAGAGGAGAGGACTACAGTGCAGCCATACTGCGAACAGCACAAATCATTCTTGGCGGATCGTTTCGTTGAGGGTGAATGTCCTTTATGCCAATATCCTGATGCACGGGGAGACCAATGTGATAAGTGTGGTCATTTGTATGTATAAGCATTCGGGTGGATTGAAAAGCTCGCTGACCAGTCTAGATTGGATCCTCTTGATCTTATCAACCCTAAATGCAAGCTTGACGGTGCAACCCCTATTCCACGCGAAACAAAGCACGTCTTTATACTCCTAGACAAACTCCAGCCAGTGATAGAAGAGTGGTCAAAGAAATCCTCAGTGGAAGGAGCATGGTCACATAATGGCAAAGTAATTACGGAGTCATGGCTAAATGAAGGACTCAAGCCTAGAGGAATTACGCGTAAGCAGATCTTTATTTCAGGTTTGATGTATACAGCGTCTAATAATACGGATAGGAGATCTCAAATGGGGTACAAAAGTACCCCTCGAAGGCTACGATGAAAAAGTGCTATATGTCTGGTTCGACGCTTGCATTGGTTACGTTTCAATCACCGCAACTTATACCGAAGAGTGGGAAAAATGGTGGCGAAATCCCGAGCAAGTGAAACTTTATCAATTTATGGGGAAGGATAATGTCCCATTCCACACCGTCATCTTCCCTGGATCTCAGCTCGGCACAGGCGACAAATGGACTATGCCTAACCACATCTCCACTACCGAATATCTTAACTACGAGCACGGCAAATTCTCCAAGTCTCGCGGTGTCGGTGTCTTTGGCACCAACGCAAAAGAGACTGGCATTCCCTCCGACGTCTGGCGTTACTACCTCCTTTCTCATCGACCAGAGACAGGCGATAGCGAGTTCGAATGGGATGGTTTCATTGCGAGCAACAACAACGAGCTCCTTAAAAACTTCGGCAACTTCGTCAATCGAGTTATCAAGTTTGTGAATTCCAAAATCTACGACTCAGTTGTACCCGACTATACCAAACATACCGAACCCTACTTCGATGAGCACAAGAAAGAAGTGAATGCCGCATTAGCCCAGTACAACGAAGAGCTGCACGCCGTCAAACTTAAGGCCGCTCTCCAAACCGCCATGAAAGTTTCAAGTATCGGCAACAAGCTGCTACAGGACAATAAGATCGACAACAAGCTCGCCACCGAGCAGCCGGATAAGTGTGCGGCTGTAGTCGGCTTGGCTCTAAACCAGATCCACCTTCTCGCCAGTCTTATCGAACCCTACATGCCTGCCACCAGTGCTCTGATCCTCGAACAACTCAACATGCCACTGCTCATCATTCCGGACCTGTGGGAAGCTGACAGTATCAAGCCTAACCACAAGATTGGTCAAGCAGCTCATCTGTTCAGTGTTATCAAGCCAGAAAAGGAGAAGGAGTGGCGAGAACTATTTGGTGGGGAAGAGGCACGCAAAGCTAAGGCGGAGAAGGAAGCTAAAGCCGCTGCTAAGAAAGCCGAAAAGGAGAGAAAGAAGGCCGCAAAGGCAGCAGCAAAAGACGGGGGAGCGAAGGGAGAGAGTGTAGAGGCAATTGAAAAAGGTGGTAAGGAAACTCTACCCGGGGAAAAGACGGCGGTAGAGGAAGTGAGTGAAAGAGTCAAGCAGGTCGTCCTACAGTCTTCGTGAGCGTGTTGTATATTTGTTTTGGAAGATGAAAAGATCTCATTTGGGTAGGCTTGGCCGATGCGACTATATGTGAGATGCTTTGATTGAGAGTTTAGAGATAGATGCCCGCGCCGCGGAGGGCTGGATTCAACACGCATCTGTTAGTGCGTATATGGCGGGCATGGCAAACAATTTTGTTTTAGAACGCTCAAGGAGAATTACAGCAAAGTTCCTGAAATGGTTGTCCCTGAGAGATTTCTTGAGAAGAAGCTTTACGCCTCTCGCAACCTCATACCTAACCCACAACAAATAGGTGTAAAGTTTTCTACAGTTACTCGGCCTAGATGATTCCATCTCCCATTTTAGGGTCCAACAAGTTCTATTCGATTCCAACAGGCCCTCCTGCTTCGGTGACTACATGATCCAACATTCATCCCATTCCGCCCCGTCCAGCATGTGACAACCACCAAAAACACAGCCATCTTAGATCCTAAACTTCGCATCCTAACACCGCATTCTCCCCTACTGTCCCTCAACAAAAGCAAAAGCAGAAACAACGACTGACCCCTCAGGCCTCCCAATCGTCATCGTCAGCGGCGACTGCGTCGGCCCCCTCCTCGGCCTCCGCTTCGCCCGCGCCGGCATCCCCGTCCTCGTACATCTAACCCCCCCTCTCTCTTCTATGCCCTACCGGCACACAGCACAGCCACTAACGCACTTTCCACAGGTCCTCGAAGCCCTCATCACCTCTGGCAGCGAGTCAAAAGCGATGGCGCACCAGCCCTCCATCTTCCCCGAATTCGTCTGCGCAGGCGTGATGGATGAGCTGGCCCGCGAAGGGTTCTTCAGCACAGGTATCTGCTTCCGCGAGACGAGGGATGGAGAGATGGTTGCGGGGCGGCGGTTCTAGAAGGACGAGAAGGCGCTCCTGTGCCGCAGTGGCGGTTCCAGGAGATTCTGAGGAGGCGGGTTGGTGGGTATGCGGGTGCGGGGGCGGTATGTGGGGGCGGATGGGTCGCGTAGCTCTGTCAGACGTAGGGGTGGATTTGCGGACGTCCGAATTAATTTCGGTCAGGTTTCGGAGAGTCACTAGCGTCTTTTAAAATCCTAGGCCTCTGATTAGTGTAACCTTAATTTAAGTTATTATGTCAGCGTGCAAATCTACTCGCACGGCCCCGCCATAACTAAATCGTCATATTCTCGACGATTTAAAGCTCTATTACCACCAATATGTCTACTAAACGTGGTAGAAATAAGGATCTTAATATCGCAGTCGCCTTCCGGAAGTTCAGGAAGGACGGCGCAAAGACTAAGCGAGCCCAATGCACCCATTGCGGCTACAAACGATTGTGGAAAACTAACCTGCTGTGTGCTTACCTATCTGGCTACAAGAAATACAAAGCCTCACTATTTGCAAAGGATTTAGCTGAACTATAGCTAAAACAAAGTTAGAATAAAATCCTATAATCGCCTAACGTTATACATCGTGATATTATCTCCAAAATCTCTTATATAAACCCGGAGAATCGTTAAAATCTAGGCCTTTAAAATATAGAGGATCCGGCTCAGAATTTCGGTCAGGATCCGGACCTTCCGAATCCGGTTAGATCAGGATTCACATTTCGGACGGATCGCACCCCTAGTCAGACGGCTGTGCGGGATCGGGTTCGAGGACGAGACGTTGCGGGTGCGGCTGGTTGCGACGGATGTCGAGTACCCGTTCGCGGATCATGGGTTCATGGATGTGAATTTCATGCTCGATCCCGCGCACTATGGGCTCATTGCGAAGATCACGGACGAGGAGAGCTGGCGGGTGAGTTATGGCTGTCCGGAGAGCCTGAGCTTTGAGGAAATTGAGCGGGCGCTGCCGGAGAAGCTCGAGCAGATGCCGCCGGGGCCCAGGCCGTTGAGGTATCGCGTCTGGAGGATTGCGCCGTATAAGGCGAGGCAGAGTTGTGCGAGAGCGTTTAGGGAGAGGAGGGTGCTGCTGGGGGAATGCGGCGCATAGTGGGTTGCTTGCTCTTCTCTATCCTCGAGATTTGGCAATAGAGGGTTGGTCGGGGAGAGACGCTGGCGGAGAAGTGGTCACGAACCCCTATGCCAGTCTTGGCCTCTCGACTGGCATCCTGGATGTCTCTTCCCTAGCTGACGCACTCGAGGCGGTGCTGCAACGTGACGCACCAGAGACTACTGGATTCGTGGGCAAAGGCGAGAAGAGACATGTTTCTGAAGGTTGTGGATCCAGATAGTTTAGCAGAGAGGGACCCGATGTTGAACGCTATGAAAAAAGGGATACTAGTGCATCCACTAAATTTGACTACGAACGTACGGGAGTTGGAGGGGTTTGCGTAGAGCTGTGGATTTAGTAGCTGGGCGACAGGAGCGAAGGGAAGGGGAAGAAGGAAAGGGAAAGGGGAAGGGAACTCGTCCTTGTCCTGATATTCCATCCTGCTTGTAAGTCGAAAACCGCTGTTACTACCTAGCTGCCCCATTTCTGTGACAGCTGAGTTCGTCTCAGCGAGTATTACATTTCTTGTGGAATAGAGGCGTCTTAAAGGCCTGGTAAGACCACCCCAATTAGGAGATTGTAAATTATAGGTTTATACCTGCACTGCAATTTTAGCCTCCACGAGGATTTTCGAGGCGTGTTGGGGCGCAGTTCGACTGATACTGATGCAACTCAATATGAGAACAGAGAGGGTGCTGTTTCAGCTCGCTTTGCAGGAGACATTCTGTTTTACCGCATGATACTAATTATTCAGCAAAATGTTCTTATATCAAGCCTGGCCCCGCTCTTCTCCCTTGATCTTGACAAAGAGCTCATAAAACTCACCGGGGTCCTCTGCCCCATCAATAATATGTGTACCCTGGATCTCGAACCATGGCACTCCTTTAACTCCTTTCGCCTTCAAGCCCTGTAAGGCAGTGTCAACGGCTTTCCCCCCTGCATCACTCTTCAGCCAATCTCTCAGCTCAGTTTCGTTGCCCAATCCAGTCCTCACGCCCACCTCCACAAGCACATCCAACTCCGCTACATCCTTTTCTTCTTCAAAATAAACCCTATACAGTTCTTCCATCACTCTGTCCTCCAAGCGTTCGTTTTCGGGATTAGAGCTTCCGTTCGCATTCTTGCCATCTTTCTCCATAGCCAGCTGCACAAGCCTATGCATATCCCGTGTGCGCCCCACTTTACCACCGAACTTGAAAGCGATCCCTTCGGCGTGACCAAGGCGGATCAGGTGTTCTTGGACCTTGGCCGTGCGCCCGGCACCCATTCTCTCCAGCATGCGCTCCTGGATAGGGATGCTAGGATATGGGGCGTCCGGGTTGAGCAGGTAGGGCACGTGGGTGATGTTGAACGTGTCATTCCTTCCGGACGGATACGTGCGGCGGAAGAGCTCTATAGCACGTCGGAGACGCTTCTCACCCAAGTAGCACTACGGAGATGTTAGTAGGTTGACTGCGCAGAGGGCTCGCGAGATATAACTGCGGGATGTCGAAAGGGGTAGGTGACAGACCCATGGACAGATTATGTCTGAGGCGATTTTGATATCAAAGACCGTCATGACTATCAGTCCTCCTTCGCTCCGCTTTGCACTCAACTTATAATTCCTGAGCTGGACTTTTTGGGGGTTGGATGATTGTAAGTCTTTTATATGTTCAGTCTAAAGGGATCCGTCCGCCGTTTCTTGTCCACCGAATGTACAAAGCCACGGCTCGCGTTGTTTCAGCTCCTAAAGGATGAATAAGCAAAATACGCGAAGTAAAATCTCCCTAGGCAATCGCGATTGAAATGGACCAATTGGGAAAGCATGAAAAGTCAATCCGTGCCGTCTGTGAGGACTAGAAATATTCTAGCCGAGCGCGGAACCCTGATTCTTGAGTGCATAATCATATTAGGACTCTCTTTAACACCCTCTATTCTATTCAGAATTCTCTTCTCATGCCGTGTGCTATTGTTTCTGGTTTGATTCTTGTTGGTAAGTGGTTTCTTGGCTCCCTCACTTTTCAATTCCCTGTGGTCCATTAATAACACCATGCAACAGAGTGAATCGACAAAATTTATCTCAGAGCCCTTCTTTCTTTCGCACTTGCTTCCTCTCTTTGGATTCCAGCCGGCCCACTATATCACGAGTCCAACCAAAGGAGAGTCTTTTTCGGGCAGTGCAAAACCATCATATACCGGGCAACTTTTATGGGGCGCTCATTTATTATCTACCCTTCTAAAACCTTTAGTGAGAGGGGACGCCAGGAAGTGGCAGGAAAGGCCCGCTAGATAGCGCCCATCTGAAGTCTCACGGTATTAGCGCCTCAATGAACATGCTCTTCCCAATTGTCTGAATCCGGTTTGAGGCTCTGCTGAGCTCTGTCTTCAGCGACCCCACGGAGTCTACTTGGACTCCGTTCATCCATTGATCAGCGTCCTGTTTAATGCTTTTCGAGCCGCTACTCCCAGAAGCTGCTTCTGCAAGGGCTGCATAGTTCGGAGATGGTCGAAACGAGATGTTCATCTCGTCATCAGTAGCCTTCTTGTTCATACCGTTTGGATATACTAGCTCGGTCGAGTTTCGGGGAGCTTTAAAGCCTGGTTATTTTATCAGCTTTTGCACTGCTTCTCGTAGTTGCAGTACAGGTGTGAGACTCACCGCCATTGTTGAGCACCACCGTGAGGATTGGAATATTATACTTGCGGGCAACCCACAACGCACTTGAAGGCGCAGCGCACATGAAGCTTCCATCGCCGACGACTTGACAAACAAGACCTGGTAGGGGTGATCCTTCCTTCCCGAAGTTATTGGAAAGCATGTCGTCCAATGCCATTTTGACGCCTAATGCCGCGCCGTTGCTCCATCCAATCCCAGTTGCGCCGCAGTTGATCCAACTGCCGGGTCGGTCAGGCTGCAGCTGATCGGAGAGAAACTGAGCGCAAGTTACTGCCTCTATGACGAACACAGTTGGCTCCGGAAGGATGTGCTTGAGCAGATAGCCGATATTGCTGGCATCTAGTGACTCATCATCACCCAGTCGACAACGAGCAGCAATATTACGGAGTCGTTCTTTGTGCGCTTCCACTAAAGCTTTCTTACGGTTTTGGTATGGTGCTTCCTGTAGGATCTTGAGAAGAGGAGATGTCAAAATATGTGTGACAAGCTGATCTAAGGCAGTGTAGCAGTCAGCTTTCCAGCGACCATGTGCTGGAAAGAAAGAAACTGGGATTTGCTGGTTCAAAGGGTCGATATCGATGTGGTAGATCCGAGCTCCCTTGGGTGGTGGATTCTTTGAAGGGATCCAGGGCACATCGCAGTCGAGCAGCAGAATCATGTCGGCATTTCGAGTGCAATCGTCGGTGCTAAGGCGGAAACCTTGTGAGGCGGGGTGTGAGAAAGGGAAGCATAGGTCACTTCCACCAGCGTCGTGGACTCGTAAACCAGGCACAAGGTCCGCTAATGAGACTAGCTGCTCGGGGCAGCGATAGTCTCGTCCCGAATACCCTGTGATGACGAGAGGTCTTTCGGATTCTACCAATGCTTTAGCGACCTCATTCACGGCGTCAGCTGGTAAGGCGCCAGGGCCTATCGGTTGCCATTGCTGCTGATCGAGCGAGTATGGCTCAATCTCCTCAGCAAGAGTCTCTCGTGCGCTAGCAAGGTATACAGGGCCTTTTGGCGCACTGCTTGCAAATTGTAAGGCACGTGCGATGGCTTGCTTGGCATTGAGCCCGCTTCGAATCTCCCCGGTATATCTGCAGTACTGGCGAACGATGGCTTTTTGATCTGGTGCTTCTTGCAACCAGTGCATGTATTCCGTTCGAGATCCGGTCATCTCACCAGCCTCGGTGTAAGGACACATTCCCGCGAAGATGAAAACGGGTGCACGTCCAACACTCGCGTTATGAAGGCCTTGGCCAAGCGCTTGCGTACCGACGTCGACGTGCACAATGACAGCTTGTGGCCGGCCAGAGACCCTAGCATAGCCATCTGCCATCGATATGGCCGTTATCTCCGAGGGACATGTTATGAATCGAGGCCATCGGTCTGGTCGCTCCTTCTTGCCTTTGATGATGGCTTCAATGATGGACGGGTGATCTGAGCCGACATTGACGAAACATGCGGTGATGCCAGCCTAGTACGAGCTTCAGTGACTTCTTCAGGGTGAAGCAATCTCGGTGGTCAGGCTAATCCTACCTCCCACAATGCCTCAAAGAGCGCAAACGCCGTGGTATAACTGGTCTTCATGAGTAAAGCTGTCGGAAGGTAAGAAGAGGTGTTCACGTACGAGGTTTTAGGTGGAGATGGATGAGGATGATACTGATATGAAGGGATGCTTACTATTGTCGCCATTGACTCGGTCACCAGCGCTGTTGTATGCGGTGATGGAAGAATTGCTCCGATGAGAAAATCGGGATGGTACTGATATGGTCGACATGCACCCTAGCCTTGTCGTTTGGGCCGAGGGTACCGAAAGAGCTCGCGCATTGGGCCCCACGAGGAGGTTGTGCGAAGATGAAGGAGCATAGCATCTTTGTGCCCCACGGAGCACCGCACCACGAATGCGCATTTTGGTATGATAGATCAGGGTGCAGAGGTACGTTCGAGACGAAAGATAAAGACGTTGGAAGGTGGTTATCGGTACGGAGGTCGCTAACATATAAATTTGCACCCTCCTAATTAGGAAACTAATTTGCTAACTCTCTTAGTATATTAATAAATAAAATTTTATATAAAAGTTTATAACCTTTATAAAAATTCTAAATTAAATTTATTAACGTAGGTAATAGGGTTATAACGGTCGGCTACTACCGCCTTCCTAATTAAGTTTACTGTAAGAATAGTTTGGAACAAAAATACTGCCCCCTTCAACAAGTGTTACAGTGCACTACACAACCAGCTTCACCCCCCCTTTGGCGAGTACTGCGAGATTTTAAATTCGCTATATACCTCCGCTATGGCTGCTAAAATGCGAATACAAAGTTATCTCTGCAATTGCTGATGAAATTTAGCGATATTGTACGGGTGGGAGTCTCGCGGGCGAAGGTCGTGGCGCTACGGAGGAAGGCCGATCGCGAACAGTTTTAGGTTCTTGCGGCCGAGCGTACGGCTTCGCTACGGTTACTATGTACGGTTGGTGGCGGATACGTGTCGCGAATTTGAAATTTCCGCCGAAAGGGGGGGCAGTATTTTGATGTTCCAAACTATTCTCGCAGTAAGCCTAATTAGGAAGGCGGTAGTAGCCGACCGTTATAACCCTATTACCTACGTTAATAAAATTAATTTAGAATTTTATAAAGGTTTATATAAAAAATTATTTATTAATATACTAAGAGAGTTAGCAAATTAGTTTCCTAATTAGGAAGGTGCAAATTTAGATGTTAGCGACCTCTGTACGGAGGTCGGTAACATAGCCAATTGCACCTTCCCAATTAGGTAGTTAGGATATATTTCTTTAGAAAACTCTCAACAGAGCCCTAAAGATGCCAGAATTTTGTATATAATATATCTGGACGTTAATTAGGCACAAAGAACGCGGAGAATTAAGGTTGTAGAAGCTTCTGCTTAGGTAGGAGAGGATATAATCTGCGATCGCATAATTCTGGAGTGTAACGGAACCTTGTAGCAAGAACTACGATGGGCTCGTTATTAGGCTAGGTATGTAGGAAATGCAAGTACAAAAGTCGGCAACGTAATAACAACTAGTGGAGTAGTTGCCCAATAGATTAACTCCAATTATATTCTAAGAATTACTACAAGAGGAACTATTTAGGTAGGGACTAAGGGTCCTTAAATATATATCTATACTTCTATAAAATCCTTCTTATATATTATTATTTGTTCATTGCTTAACGTCTAATACGGATCCTATATGGCCCACGCAGACTACTCCGTACACAGGGGAAACTTATAAATTTACAAGAAGAAAACCCCTAATATATTGGGGGAGGAAAAACCCTATAAGCCACCTCAGTAGGATAAAAAACCCCAAATTGCTATACCTGCACGAGCAGCGGCCCTACGGGCCTACAGCTCGTCCTCCTCCTTGGATATTTCAAACTCCTTAAGAACTACTGCTTCCTTCTCTAGCTTATCTAAAGCTAGGGTTCACTACGTCTTAGCTAGGCCTTGCCGATCAATTGCTATACGCTTATAGTTATGCCCCATATCTTAACCACCCCCTATATACTGTCTCTTATTAACTATTACTATATACGCCATGCCTCCCCCCCCCTAAGGCCTATCGAAGGCGTAAGGGGGATTCATCCGTTCTACTATCCTAAAACTAAAAGACAAAAGCGGGATGTGTGTGTATATATCTGGGTATCTTTTGTGCCTAGGCCCTAGTCACTAGGCCCTCTCTAAGGGCACCACTCCGTTAAGAGGAGACAAGGAAAACCGTACGGGGTTATCCAGCTGCCGCTTTTAGTAGTATTATAGCAGTACGGCGAGTAACCGCATACTCCACGGGCGATCGCCTTAGGGGTTGAAAGGGGCCGTATATTTACTCGTTCGTTCGTTTATTCGCGTTTACTTGTTTGTTAATATAAGGTCGTTAATGCTTTCTACTAGGGGATAAGGGATAATATCGAATACTGTACATCTATGTTAGATCGTATAAGTGCCCTAGATAGGAGAATATAGTAGTTATCGTACTGTAAAGAGCCAACAGTAGTGGTTTTCAAGATCTCACCATCTAAAAATTTTTCACCACCGCCCTTAACGCCTATAACCACCACAGGTCCTGTCCGCACGCTATGTGACGTCTCTACGTTGGCTCTGGATCTGAACTTCGAAGACCAGGTTCGTAGCCGTCACTATGTACAGGTGCAGAGTCCGATTTCGACGGCCTCCTTCTTATATATAATATACGTATGCTCTATCTACTTTATTATAGATTATATAGATTATATAGATTATACAAATTACGTCACGTAACCTTGGTTACTATTCCTCGTTACATAGTTCTATCGGCTCTATCCTAGACCGTACTTAAATTAACTAACTAGCTTCTTCTAACTCTTCCCTAAGTAGTTATAATATTATACTTAAAGCGTCCGTAATACTATCTCCCTCCTTTTTATCTTTGTCCTTAAAGATCCTTAATATCTCTAAGTTGTTTACTAGAGGTATAATATCTGTCTAATTAATTTAGTTAATATTATTGCTTATTATACCTAAAGCAATTTCTTCTTCTTTAACTGCTCGTCGTATTCGCACTATCGCTGCGATATTATCTCTTAGTAAGATTATACTATCTCTATATTCTCGCTGTTTAAAAAAGGGGTTAGTTTATATTATATTAGCAAACCTATCTTCGTAATAATTGTCCTCTTACTTAAAGTACACTAAAGCGAATATTTATTTATCCTATAACGTTCGCTCTATCTCTAATACTAAATATACGCAATCTATTACTCTTAATAGTTGTCTAGTTCCCTAATTAATTTATCTTAAAATCTTATATTTAATTTACTGCTATATAGCTAGATAATAAGCTATCTATTACTCTAGTAGAGTTGCGCTATTTTTAAGACGCTAAACGGGAGGCTGCTAATGCTTAGTAATGGGCCCTTAAGTCTCGTCTAGCGGCGTTTACTTAACTAATCCGTCTTAAGAAGGTGCGTAAGAAGGTTTATTTTAAGGAGTAAAAACTTATAAAATAGGGTCTATAGGAACTTAGTAATAAAAAAACGGATTTTCCTTTAATAGAGAAGGAAATAAATTTGAGTAGTTCGGTAACTGCTCTTCTTAGGTCCCCCTTAGGTAACTTATTTTTTAGCAATCTTTTTTTATTAATACTGCCTGACCTAATCTCTTCTAATACTCCTATACCTTTTCTATAGCGTTTTTTAAATTCTCTAATAGCTCCTAGGTAGTCTTAGTGTAGCCTATCTACTTAACCTTATACTATATTTTATTGTCAATATTCTTATAATTAACAATCTTTAAAACTTACTATTTATCTTCTTCCTATCCTCTATATATATCTGCTTTATAAACTAGTGGCTTAACATTCCTATATACTAGCTCTAGCATTGCAATATACTATATAGGGTAGATCTTTATTTTGGCTAGTAGGTTTAACTTAAATATAACTAATAAAATTCTCTACTTAATTTTAAAAGGTCCTAGTCTAACGTAATTTAACTTCTTACTTAGCCGTTAACTTTTAAAATTTTTATATAGTAGCCACACTTTATCTCCCTCCTTAAGATCTAGTCCCTTAGATCTTTTAGCGTTATAGTACCTTTTTATTCTCTACTATACTATCTTTACTATTTCCATAAGGTTCTTATAAAGATTTATTAGTGTCTCCATTCTTTACTTAGCTATACTACTTGTCTTCTTTGCTTAATATAGTGATAATAATATCCTTAGCTTATATCCGTAATTCGCCTTAAATAGTAATATGCCTATTTCTTCCTATAGTGTTGCATTATATATAAACTATATAACTAGTAACAATAATACCTAATTATTCTATGCGTAATTAATATAATGCCTTAAATACTGCTCTAATATCTAATTTAGTCTCTCCGTTTAACCGTCTATCTGCAGATAATATACGGTAGAAGTTACTGCTTAAACTCCTTATTCTGCCAAGAATACCTCTTAAAATGCTGCTATGAATCTTAGATCTCTATCCGATATAATCTTACTTAGTGCTTTATATTTTGTAAACACTTCCTTAATATAGATTCTAGTGACATCTTTTACTAATATTTCTTCTATATAGGCTATAAAGTATCCCTACTTCATAAGCTTATCTACTATTACTAAAATCGCGTTATAATTTTATCCGGTAATAGGATCTCTTAACTTTAGTAACTTAACGATAAAGTCCTATAATATAACCTCCTATAGTCTCTCTAGTATTTTAATAGGTTATAGCCTTCCATATGGCCTATAGCTTTTTAGTTTATTCCTTTAGTAATCTAGATATTCCTTTATAACTTTTCTTGCTAAGCCCTAGATCCTATTAATAATATATTCCTCTTAGAGTTTTAACACTAAGCCCGTAGCTCCATTATATCCTTAAGTTAATCCCCTATAGAAATCTTTTATAAATTGCTCTACTATACTCTTTAGGATATATACCGCTTCTTAATTCTTATATATATCCATCTATAGATCTTCTAACTATGCTTTTAGAATTCTTTATACCTAAAGGCTTTTTAGTAACTCGTAAATTCCGTTTAACTCTTCTTAAGTTATTATAATTTTTGGATAATTATACCTAATTAATCCGTTTATATCTTTTTACAGTAAAGCCCCTAATAGTTTTTTATTGTTTTATAGTTTAGCCTTATAACTTAGAGCGTCTGCTTACGTATTATCCGTACCCTTAGTATACTAAATCTTAAAATAGTATTCTGTAAGCATTTCTGCCTATCTAACCTGTCTTTAGTTAAGTTCCTTTATTATTAGGAATCCTATTAGGTTCTTATAATCCATCTTAACTATAAATAGTTTCTCTATACCTTATAAGAATGCTCTCTATTTCTTTAGTACTATAACTATACCTAATAACTCCTTGTTATAGATGTTATAGTTTAACTCTAGTAGTGTTATCTTTCAACTATAATATATCACTAGGTGCCATCTATTTTAATATTTCTATATAAAGCACGCCCTTAGTATATAGTCTAATATATCCGTCTCTACAACTATCTCTAGTCCTAGTTAATAGATCTTAAGAACTAGCTCCTAGGTAAATAACTCTTTAACTTTTTTAAAGAGTTCCTTCTGTTCCTCTCCCTATACCTATAGTTCTTCTTTCTTTATTAATCGCGTAAATAGCTTAGTATCTTTTAACTATTGCGTTATAAACCTTCTATAGTAATTATAAAACCCTAGAAATAATCTTAACTATATAACGTTCTCTAGTTCCTACCAATTTACTATAGCCTTAATCTTCTTTAGATTTATACTAAGTTGGCCTAGTTTAATAATAAATCCAATAAAATCGGTCTTCCTAGTAAAGAACTTGTATTTTTTAATTGCTACTAGCATCTATTCTTCTTATAGTCTCCTTAAAACCCATTTAATATATTCCCCGTATTCTTCCTTAGTTATTAAGTAGATAATAATATCGTTAAGGTATACCATAACAAATTTATCTAAGTGCTCTCCTAATATATTATTAATACGCTTTTAGAACATTGCTAGTGCGTTTATAAGCCCGAATTGTATAACTAATAGTTTATACAGCCCTTCCTTTAACCTAAATGCTGCCTTCCATTTATTACCTTCCTTAATTTTAATCTAATGGTATACCTATCTTAGATCTATCTTTATAAAGATTTGCGCGTTACCTATCCTATTTTAGATTTCGCTAATTAAGGGTAAAGAATACCTATCCTTTCTAATAATACTATTTAACTGTCTATAGTTAATACATAGCCTTAGCTTACCATTTTTCTTTAGTATAAATAGTACTAGATAACCTGCTAATAACTGCGATAGTCTAATATATCCTTTTCGTAGATTTTCCTAGATAAACTCTTTTAATACTCTACCTTCTTCAGTAAGCTTATAGATTGGAAAGAACTTTAGACTTATTCCCGGTTCTAATTCTATTTTATAGTCCTATACTATATATTCTAATAGCTTTTTACTTTCTAGTGACTATAGTTTCTTACTATACTTATGGTATCTCTTTAGTACGTAGCTTAGCCCTTTCTCTATTTCTTTATAGGTTGCTCCTACTTAGTACTATACCATCTTAGCTTATTATTACATCTTATAGCATTAAGTATCCTTAATATTAACTTAACCTATAACCTAATTAATCTTTAGATTGTATTCCTATAACTAAGGTATTCCTAGTACTGCCTTATTATTCCCTAATAGTAATATGTTAAAAGACATCTTAATTTATCTCCCTTTAATAGTTAACTAAATAGGTCCTATTTTAAGATTGATAATGCCTCCTCTATAGGCTATTAGATCTCCTAAAATTATAACTAATAGGTAAGTGTTGGTACCAATTTAATGGTATAAGTGAGTCGTGTCTAGGGGCACGAAATACGTGTAGTATTGTATGCTTATTTAGACGGTGGTGACTGTCGATTGTATTGAAGCAGA
>Ga0307515_10004306_pt1 | contig 29534 bp, 15 predicted proteins | sample 17_EM_MG_FD_194513 | JGI IMG/M metagenome (GOLD analysis project Ga0307515, IMG submission 194513) | Populus trichocarpa ectomycorrhiza microbial communities from riparian zone in the Pacific Northwest, United States - 17_EM | ecosystem: Host-associated > Plants > Roots > Unclassified | place... | reverse complement strand
GATCGTGATGCGGGTATCGATGGTCCGCGTCTCCAAATAGACGCCGCCGGCGAACTCCGCGCGGGCCACCTCGTCGAGGTGCTTGGACTTGGCCCACTTGTGCCACTTCATGTGCGGGTCGTCCGGCGGTGGCTCGGCATAGAACGGCCGCCGGTCCAGGTTGTACCCGCTGCCGTCGACACCGCTGCGGACGCTGATCGAGGCGGCGTGGTTCTCCGGCGTGATGCGTGCCTGCAGGCAGCACAGATGCTGATCGGCGCCGCTGGCGAAGCGGATCGTCTCGACCCGGGTCCGGCGGCCCTGCGGGTCCTCGAAGACGGTCTCCCGCGACAGGATCCCGTCCCGCAGGTCCAGGACCCGTCGATGGCGGACGACCGAGGCGCATGTGACGTCGAGCTCGACGCCGTTGACCGCGATGGTCAGCGCGACCCAGTCGGGAGCCTTCACCAAGTCGACGACCGCGGAGTCGTGATGGTCGAAGACACCGCGCAGATAGGTCCCGGGCAGCGCACCCGGATGGCGCTCCTCGAGACAGCCTCTGGTACCGAGATATCCGTTGCCGATGGTGAAGAGCGTCTCGTAGGTGTTCGCCAGCGTGGGATCGAAGCCGTCCTCGATGACCTGCCAGTCGTTCACGGCGGCTCCCTCCTCCTACGGTCGAGGGCCGTACGCCGCAAAGATCTGCCGTTGCGTCTCCTCGCGGGACAGATAGACGTTCAGTTGTGCGCCGGTGCAGCGCTGCGCACCCATGGCGTTGCCGTACTGGCAGGCCACCACGTAGTCGCGGAATTCGAGATAGCCGAAGCCCAGCCCGGCGGCGAACGAGTCGCCGGCGCCGGTCGTGTCGACCACCTGCCCGACCTCGATCCGGCCGACCGTCTCCGCGGCGATGTCCCCGGAGTCCCCGCGGTAGAAGATCACGCAGCCACGTTCATCCAGGGTCACGCAGACGGCGCCGACGCCCCGATCGAGACAATGTCTCGCCAGCTCGCGCAGCTCGTCGTGGCTGAGTCTCGGCGGATCCACGGTGATCTCCGCCGACTCACCCAGCCAGGTCGAGCTCGCTTCCTCGAGGTTCATCTTGAGAATGTCGATGTACGGCAGCCACACGTCCCGGTCAGCCCAGATCCTCGGGTGGCGTTCGCCGCTGCGGGTCAGCGTGTTCGTCGGACCGTGGCCGTCCAGGACGATGATCGCGCCGCTGTTGTTCTCCTTGATGTGGCGCAGGGTGGGCTGGCCGACCTCGTAGTCCGTGATCGGGACGCAGACGAACGCGTCGGCGTCGAGCACCTTGTCGACGTCGCTGGGCAGGATCGGGTTCATGAAGCTCGTCTGCCGCTCGACGCGGCGATTGTGCTCGAGGTAGCGGAGCTCGACGACGTCCCCCTGATCCTGCGCGGACGTGATCCCGGAGGTGTCGATGTTCCGGTACGCCCCCAGAATCTCCTTGATCGGACCTGCGTCCCGCCGCCGGACGTGGGCGATGGGCACGATCGTGTCGCCGGGATCGAGGAGCGCCGAGAGCGCCACCGCCGTGTACAAGGCACATCCGTACTTCTCGAACCGCTCGCCGGTGTGGGTCACGATCTGGTCGCGCGGTATCGGCCCGAGGACGACGACCTTACGACTCGGTGGCATCGTCGTCCCCCGTGTCCCGGGGTCCGCCCTCCACGGTGTGCACGATGAGAACGTCACACGGCGCGCGCTGGGACACGTCCGACGGCACCGATCCGAGCAGCCGCCCGGACAGGGTGTTGATGCCGCGGTTGCCCACGACGATGAGGTCTGCCGCACGTTCCTTCGCCGTCGTCAGCAGAGCCTGACCGGGGTCGCCCTTGACCAGCTCGGCGACCACATCGGCGGCACCGCCGTCGTGCGCCCGTCGTTCGGCGGAGGCGAGCGCCGCTCTCGCCGCATCGGTGCCGGCCACCTGGTACATGCTGGTGGGCCCCACCGTCGCGGCGAGGATGCTTTGTTCCTTCGCGGTCAACGGGTGATAGGCGCACACCACGACGAGCCGGGCCGAGATCGCCGCGGCGATCTCCGCGGCCTGCTCGACTGCCTTGAGCGCGGAATCCGAACCGTCGGTACCGACGATGATCGTGCTGTACCTCATGGCCCCTCCAAGAACCTTCAGTGCCCGCTCGGCCGTCGCCCGGGTGGTGGGGGCGGTTCCGAGCCGGGTTCGCCAGGGTGTTCGGGGATGGCTTCGAGGCCGTGGTGCCGCAGTTGTTCGGGCAGGTCCTCCTCGGTCACCTCGTGGCTGTGCAACAGCTCCGGCGGTTTGAGCAGCAGCCAGACGATGAAGATCGCACCGAAGAGGAACATGATCGGCCCGATCAGCAGCGCGAGGTTCAGCCCGGCGGACTTCTGGATGTCGGCGTCGCTGGCGGTCAGCCCGACGATGGTGACGATGATCCCGAAGATCAGGAAGAGCACCCCGGTGAAGGAACGGATGTCGAAGAGCTTGGCCAGCAGGTCGGTGCCCTGCTCGCCGGGCTTCTCCTCCGGTGACGTCATGGCGGGAACCTCCTCAGGTCCAGCGGGTCAGATCACGTAGACGGCGACGTAGAGCCCGGCGTTGAGGACGAGTACGCCCATCCCGAGGACGACGGGAGATCGGTACCAGGGGCGGACGGCGAGGTCCGACGCGTCGCGGATCTCCATCCCGTACACCAGACCGTGCAGCTCCGCGTCCGTCTTGCGCGGCTCACGCAGCGAGGCCAGCACCATCGCGATGGCACCGGCGGTGAACGCCGCGATCGAGCCCCACATCGTCTCCTGCAGATCGCTGCGGAACGACAACACCTCGACCTTGTAAAGCGCGTACACGGTTACCGCCGCCACCGTGCCGGCCAGGATGCCCCAGAATCCGGCGCTCCTGGTCGCCCGTTTCCAGAACATGCCGATGATGAACGCGCAGAACAGCGGAACATTGAAGAACGAGAAAAGGGTCTGCAAGTAGTTGGAGATGTTGCTGAACCCGGAGGCGATGAGCGCCGTCATGACCGCGACGGCGACCCCGCCGACGGTTGCCCAACGACCTACCACCAGATAGTAGTGATCGGACCGGCCGGGCCGGATATAGTCCTGCCACAGGTCGTAGGTGAACACCGCGTTGAAGCTCGAAACATTCGCGGCCATACCGGCCATGAACGCGGCCAGCAGGCCCGTCACGGCGACGCCGAGAACACCCGGCGGCAGATACTTGTCCATCAGCGCCGGAATAGCGTCGTTGTACTCGAGACCGCTGCCGGGGGTGCCGATCCCGGGCAGCAGAACGAGGGCCGCCATCCCCGGCAGGATCGTGATCAGCGGCACGAACGCCTTGGGGTAGGCCCCGATGATCGGCGTGAGCCGGGCGGAATTGCCGTCCTTGGCGGCCATCGCGCGCTGGACCTCGGCGAAGTTCGTCGTCCAATATCCGAAGGACAGGCAGAAGGCCAGGCCCAGGATGATCCCGATCCAGTCGCCCACCGGGTTGGTGCCGCCGATACCGGTGCCGGTCCACGGCTCGACGAATGCCGAGCCGTGGTCGGCGCTCAGCTTGTTGAAAAGCCCGCTGAGGCCCCCGGTCTCCTTGATCGCGATGATGGTCAGCGGCACCATGCCGATCAGAACGACGAAGAACTGCATCACCTCGTTGTAGATCGCGCTGGTCAGCCCGCCGAGCAGGATGTACGACAGAACGAAGAGAGCCGCCAGCATGATGGCGAGGATGAGCTTGATGCCGAGCAGCGCCTCGAGCACGATCGACAGCGCGTAGAGGTTGACGCCGGCGATGAGCATGCTCCCGACGACGAAGGTGATCGCGTTGATCAGGTGGGCCTTCGGGTCGAATCGCAGCCGGAGGTATTCGGGGACGCTGCGCACCTTGGAGCCGTAGTAGAAGGGCATCATGACGATGCCGAGGAACACCATGGCCGGGATGGCACCGATCCAGAAGTAGTGCACCATCGCCGAGCCGTACTGGGCGCCGCTGGCCGACTGCCCGAGCAGCTCGACCGCGCCGATGTTCGCCGAGATGAACCCGATTCCGGTGACCCAGGCGGGCAACGACCGGCCGGAAAGGAAGAAGTCGAGCGACGACTTGACCGCACGTTTGAGCGCGAACCCGATGCCCAGCACAAAGGAGAAGTAGATGACCATCAGCACCAGATCAACTGCGCTGAGATCCAAACTCAGGGCGCCACCGCTGTCCACCGCGAGAAACATGTTCGGCCCCTTTCCCAGCGAATGCGGGAGAGAATGTCCATGCTGGCCACAAAGGTGTTTTAGGCGGCGGCCATTATCGAGTCTGCCCGCGTTAGCAGCAGCGTTGATCACGCCCACTGTGGACGAACCGGCCCCGGCCGCTCATCAGTAATTCTCAATTGTTACGGCCAAGTGAACAACGCCTGGCTGGACTCGTCAAGAGCCCACCGAAACCGACTGGGGGGCGCCACTCAAGTGACGCCCCCACCGGGCCAGCGATTTATGATCCATTCAGGAGTCGACTTTGATCTCCGCCTTGTCGCAGGCGGTCCGGGCCCGCCGCAACGCGTTGGTGACGCCCGAGGAGTCGCCATTGGCGGCGGCGTCGAACGCGTCCTGGATGCGCCGCATGCACGGCACCAGGGCGTCGCGCTGCCCGGTCACGTCGGCCATGTTGGTCTTCATGGTGCCGAGCTGGGTGTTGAGGTCGTTGGCGCGCTTCTCCGACGCGGCCAGCTTCTCCTGCTGCTCGGCCACGATGGTCTTCTGCTCCTGCACCTGGGCGGTGAGGTCGGCCCGCGTGTCGCGCAGGTTCGCCTTCGTGTCGTTGAGGTTGCCGTGCTCGTTCAGGTAGAGCCCGAGCATCAGCCCGCCGAAGACGAGCAGCAGCGCGGCGGCAGCGGCCAGGAAGACCATGGTGGGCCGGCGCCGGGCCTCCGGCGATCCGAAGGGAGTTCCCGAGATCTGCGCGAGGGCAGGCGGGTATGCCGGCGCGGCGGGCGCGGCCGGCGGCTGCGCCGGAAACCCCACGGTCGGCTGGGTCGAGTTGGGCTGGGGTGTGGTGGGCGGGTAACCCTCCGGCGGCAGGTAGGACATCACTTCTCCTCAGCAGACATCGAGTCCTCAGCAGACATCGAAGACTTTGCACGCGGTCTGGATCGGCACGGCGAGGCTGATGCCCTCCGCGTCCTGCGCTTTCGCGTCGGCGATGCCGACGACCTCCTTGCGGGTGTTGACGACCGGCCCGCCGGAGTTGCCGGGGTTCACCGGCGCGTCGAACTGGATCATCGTGCCCGGCCCGCCGACCCGCGCGCGGATGGCGCTGACCACCCCGGTGGTGATGGTGTCGGTCAGGCCTAGCGGGGCACCGACCACGAGGATCTGCTCCCCGGAGGCCGGCGTCGCGCGGGCCGCCTCGATGCCGTTGATCTTGGCGCCGATGGTCAGCAGGGCGAGGTCGTGGGTCGCGCTGACGTCGGCGATGGTGGCCGTGTAATTCTTGCCGTCGCGCTCGAGCTGCACCGTCGTGCGGCCTCTGGTCCAGACCTGCTCGACCACGTGGTAGGCGGTCAGGATCTGGGTCCGGCCCTGCCGAGGCTTGCCGATGGCGAAGGCGCTGCCGGTGAAGTCCCCGGCGACGACCTGGAAGACGCTGGGCAGCGCCGAGGCGGCGACAGCGCGCGGGTCGAAGGTTTGCCGGCTGCGCTCGTCCAGCGCGGCCAGCTGGGTCTCGAGACCCTTCACCTGCTTGTCGATCCCGGCCAGCCGCTGGTCGTTGGCGGCAGCGGCGGACTCGGCGGCACGCCGGTCCCGCGCCGCCTCCCGCTGGAGCTGGTCGATCCGCCGGTTCTGCCCGGCCGCGACGAGGGCGAGCACGACCATGATTGCCGCCACCGTCCCGGCGGCGGTCCAGCGCAGTGCCGTACGCCACGAACCGAACGATGATGGGTGCCGCACCAACTACCCCCCGCTGTCGCCTCCTGACCGAGAGTATCGAGGAGTGGCGATGCGAGATGAGGGTCGTTTGACCCCCATGTCAGAGCTCGTCGGTGGTGATCAAGCCGTCCTGTAGGGCGCGGGCGACGAGGGCCGCCTTGGTCGGTGCTTGGCGGCCGACGTTGGCGTACTTGACGCGTACGCGCTCAAGACAGGAATTCACCCGATGCACCGTGAGGTGCAGACGGCGCGCAACCATCTCCTTGGATTCGCAGTGGAACCACTCCAGCAAGACTTCGGTCTCCCGAGGCGACAGCCGCGGCCGGTGCGGACGGTCGTCGGTGCCGAAGGCGCCGGACAGCGCGGGCGGGGTGTACGGCGCGTCGGCCGCCGCCGCGGTGATCGCCGCAACGAGATGGTCCTCGCCCTCCGCCTTCGTCAGGTACGTGAACGCACCGATGTCCAAGCAGGTCAGGACGGTCTCCTTGTCGGCGCGCATGCTGTAGACGACCACCCGGCGGCCCGCGTCGACCAGCCGCTTGAGGTTCCCGTAGCCCGCTCCGGTGACGTCCAGCTGCAGGTCCAGCACCACGACGTCGGCCGCGGATCCCGGAGCAAGCCACGCGACCGACACGTCGGTGCCCCAGGCGACCACTTTGATCGGCGGGTCGGCGAGGGCGCACCACGCCTGCACGCCGGCGTTCACCACTGGGTGATCGTCCACCACGACTACGCTGATCACGATGCCTCCTGCCAGACCGCCTGGATCCACCAACGGTCGCCGTCGAGCACAATGGAGCGCCGCACCCCGTCGCCGTCCGGCAATTCCGGCGGGGCGGAACAGCTGGCGATGACGCTGACGGTCACCGTGTCCCCGGTCCCGGCGATGGTGAGCCGGACTTTGCCGCGGGCCGTGGCCAGCGCCGCGACGGCCGGTTCGGTCAGCCGCCGCAGTGCCTGGGGCGGCAGTTCCGGACGGGCGCCGTAGTCGGCGAAGGAGACCGGAACCCCGTTGCGTTCGGCCTGCTCGATGAAGGCCCGCAACTCCTGCGTCAACGGGTCGGGGGCCGTCGCGTCCTCGGTGAGCAGCCGGCGCATCCGGGCCGCCTCCGCCGCGCACTCTTGGCGTACCGACGCCTCGCCGGGGTCCAGCCTTCCGTCGGCGAGCCCCTCGAGCAGCGGGACGGTCGTCGTGGCCAGGTCCGCGTACCTGCGCTCGCGATCCCGGTGCAGCTGCCGGGCGACCTCCTCCGCGGTCCGCACCTGCTCGGCGGCGCGCAGGACCCGGGCGGACGAGCCGGCCAGGCCCCGCAGGACCGCGGCGATCATCGCGATGGCGAGCTGGAACGCGAGCACCAACCACGTCGCGTTCACCACGCCCGCAACACTCAGCGCCGCCTGCCCGTCCACCGCGGCCTGCGCGAACGTAAGCAGATACTGCGCGGCGAGGACGGCGGCGAAGACCGCCACCCGGCTGTCCAGCATGATCAGCACGACCTGCCAGCCGGCGTCGCCTTCCGACCAGTGCGCCGGCCCGAGCCGGTATTCGGGCCGCACCGTGGCCGTGGCCATGACCGAACACGCCAGCACCAGCGCGAGCAGCGGCCAGCGTGCGGCGCCGAGCGGCCGGTCGCGCCAGGCCGCGACGCCCGCGACCAAGGTCACGACCAGCAGGCCGGCCCAGGCGACGTACTGCACTCCGATCTGGGTGTAGGCCTCCCGGCCCGCAAGCAGGTGCGGCAGATCGAGGAAGACCAGGATCGCCAGGCTCACCAGCACGACGGCCCGGCGCAGGCCACGCTGAAAACTCGCGGCGATCAGGCGTTCATCACCAGCTATTTCCGGTACGGACAACGGGCACGACAGCGTAACGGTGGTGCCCCGGCCCGGGCTGCTGCGAATGTGCGCCGCGCCGCCACGGCGGGCCATCCGTTCCTTCAGGGAGCGGGTCAGGCCGTAACGGCCGGCGGCCACTTGGGCGGGGTCGAAGCCCCGGCCCTGGTCGACGATCTCGACCGTGACCGTGGCGGCGTCCCGGCGTACCCGGATCTCGGCATGATCGACCCCCGCGTGCCGGACGATATTCGTCAAGGCCTCGCGCACGCCGCGGCTGAGCGAGACGGCATCGACCGCCGGCAGCGGCAGGGAATCCGGGGTCTGCCAGGACACCCGCAGCGGAGTGTGGTCGGCGACTTCCCGCAGCAGCTCGATCAGGTCGAGCTCGCCGTGCTGCGCGGCGTCCGATCGGCTGATCTCACGCAGATCCCGCCGCGCCTGCTCGGCGAGCCAAGGTTCCCGCTTCTTCAGAACGCCGTTGCCGATCATCAGCAGGGTGACCGACGCGGTGTCGTGCAAAGCGGCGAGGTACTCCCGCTCGCCGGCACGGCGCGCGGTGGCTACGGCCGCGGCGCGACGCAGCTCCTCCCCGCGCTCGACGATCCCGTCGGCGGTGCGGGCGCTGCGCCGCACGAACCGGTACAGCGCCCACGAGAGTGCGACCTCCGCGGCCGTCCAAATCTCGACCGAATTATTGACGAGCCAGCCACCGGGGTCCGCGATCGTCGTCCCGAAGTAGTGCGCGGCGATGATCGCGGCCGTGCCGGTCGCAAGGGCCGGCCAGGGCAGCTGCCAGGCGTAGGTGACGACGGTGATCGCCATGGCGATGAGAACCCACGTCCCGCCCCCACGCGGATCCGATCGGACCGTCCAGAGCTGGGTGAGACAAACCCCGCAGATGACCGCGACGTCGGCCGGCACCCATATTTTCGTACGGCCGCGCAGCATGCCGCGGGCGTAGCAGAGGTTCCAGCCGTTGAGCCCGACGACGATGGCGACCGTTACGGCTTGCCGCGGCGCTTCGACCAGCAGCAGCGAGGCCGAACTGGACAGCGCCACGATGACCAAGCGCAGCCCCAGGGCGTACCGCAACCCCTGGCGCAGCAGGCTCTGCTCCACCGCACCCATCGACGGCCGATAACCGTCCACATCGGCCCGGCGGGCTTCGACCATGCCTCAGATTAGCCGTGCCCCGCGCGCGCAGTCCCGTTCCTTGGACCGACTCAAGGAGGACGACCGGAAAGAAATTGCGCCTGCCGTAGGTCAGCGGTCAGATTGTGGCCGCAATGTTGGAGACGATGGGCTCATGACATCGACATGGAAGATCGAACTCATTCCCGTACCGGTAACAGACGTCGACCGGGCCAAGGCGTTCTACCAGCAGATCGGCTTCACCGCTGACCACGACCACCAGGTGCATGATGGCCTGCGGTTCGTGCAGCTCACGCCGCCCGGTTCGGCCTGCTCGATCGTGATCGGCGCCGGCATCACCGCGAAGGTCCCGGGCACCCAGGAAATCCAGGTCGTGGTGGCCGACGCCCACACTGCCCGGAAACAACTGCTGGACGCCGGCGTGGAGGCCAGTGACGTCGACGTACAGCCGTGGGGAAACTTCGTCCACTTTCGTGATCCGGACGGCAACAGCTGGTCGCTGCAGGCGATCGAGACCCGCCCAAACGGCTGACCGACAGCTCTATCTCTATGATCGACGGTCATGACTGCGCGCCGTCTGGCAATCCTCGTCCTCGCCGCCTCAGCGCTGACCGCCTGCTCAAGCCACACCGAGGCGCCACCCGACCCGAAAGCGCAGCTGATCGCCTCGACCGCGAGCTTGCGCACGGGCAACTACACCTACACCGCCACCATGCCAAACGTCCAAATCAGCGGCGTCGCCCACCTGCCCAGCCACAGCGCCTCCCGCACCCGCAAATACACCTACCGGCCAGGACTCAACCTGTACGAGGTCCGCCTGATCGGCAACGACGAGTTCACCCGCAGTCAAGTGGACGCGACCTGGCTCGCCGCGGAGCGCAAGGATCTCCAGGAGGCCACCGGTGGAACCACTACCAAGACACTGAACGATGCCCTGCACGGCGGCACGGAAACCGTCGTCGAACCCGAGCGCTGGCAGCAACTCGACCTCTCCCGGATCAGCGCCCGCACGCTCGCCATGCGGCTCACTCTCACCGATCCGGATCAGACCGGCGCAACCTTGCTACTCAGCGGCATCCAGACCGCGACAAGGAGCGGAGCGACAATCACCGGGACGCTGGATCCCACGAAACCGTCGATTCAGGTCACCGCGTTCGAGCCGGCCCAGCCCCAGGCGACAGCCCCGGTCACGTACGCGGCCACTCTCGACGACCAGGGCCGACTCACCCGCCTGGTGATCGACCTGCCGGAAGCCCAGAAATCGCAACGGCCAGCGGGACAATGGACCCTCGAAATCGCCAACTACGGCACCGCCACACCACAGACCGCGCCGACCGACTTCGACCGCACCCCAGAGGCGAACTACCAGTTCATGTGACGGACGCGAACTCCGGCGACCACAACATCGCGGGTTTGTGGAGGCCGACCGTGTCCCCACATGTGCCTCGCCGCGCTCGCGCTACAACCACATGGCGACAGTGATGTACGCAGTCAACCAGGCCGACAACGATTGTTTGCGCAGCTACCGCTCCTGCGTCAGGTCGATCACCGCGTCCACCCTTAGCCGCCACTTGACTACGCCGAGTCAGATCACCCTGATCGCGACGAAACAAGGAGGCGACCGTCGGACTCATGGATCAATAGGTCATCTCGCACATGCAGCCTCGCAGCTACCTCCCCGAGTTCGCCGCGCGCCAAGAAGAACACGAAGTGAAGCGGAAACGGCGGCCGACTTCGCGGAAGGCCATCCGCATCGAGCGAAAGATTGGCCCGCTCGCCAGCCTCACAAAGCAGGGCAATGAATAGCGAAAAGAACTCCTTGCCCACCAGTTCGTCGGCATCCTCAACGACAACGACAACGGGCCGGTTTCCATGCCAACTGCCGTGGAGGTCATCGAGACAGTCCACAAGTGCGTACCAGTTTTGACCAAAATACGAAGGGAACTCCAATTTCTCCGCAAACTCACTGAACAGACCAGCCACATCGGTCATTTTCCGAGAGTCTAGCCTCCGGATCACAAGGCCAGGAGTAGGTGCTTTTACCTGGTCATGGACCATGTGGTCGCCGGCCCGCGCGATCACCACCCAAGGCTCGACTGGCGACATTGGATCAAAGGAGTTCACGGAGTTGATCACGGATATTCTCCGACATAGTAGAAGGTACCGTAGTGGTCGGGGGTGTAGTAGACACCCCCCGATCCCGACTTCGGCGTCAGCAGTCTTTCACCACCACGAATTGGCCTGCCGCACACCGAGCAGGTAGGCAGATCGGCAGTCGCGTTAACATCCCACTCTCGGTACGCGCCGCCGGGCAACTGGTTCGCCTTATTGCCCCAACTTCCGTTACCCTCGTATCCCGGCACCTTACCGATACCGCCGGTTCTGTTCTTTACTTTATCCAGCATATCGAACGCCTTAGCCGGCGCTGACCCCTCGACTAGCCCCAATCCCGCAGGGCTACCCGACGCACCTCCATGCACGCCACACAACGGTCCGGTGTTGTGCACGAGGACCGGCGTGTTGCCGGCGAGCACATAGTACGTGTGGAGTTCGTCGACGGTGAGGTTGTACGCGTCCGTGTAGCGATGTGAGGCGGTGGTGAAGCCGTCAACCGTCGCTGTCTGGCCGTCTGGAGTGAGCAGTTCATCGCCGATGTCTAGCTTGTCGGCGCGTTCCCATTCGCGGTCGGTGACGTCCCAGTACGGGTGGTCTTCGGTTGTGATGATGGTTTTGCCGTTGACGGTCAGGGTGTAGAGGTCGTCCTGGTGCGGCCAGATCGCGGTGACCCGGCGTGGACCCTGTTCGCCGGTCTCGGGGTCGGTTGCCATGACGACGTCGCCGACCTTGACGTCTTTAATCTTCTTGGTGGTGCCGTCTGCCATGAGGATCGGTGTGTCACCGCCGAAGCTCTGCTTGCGGCCGCCGCCGGAGAGGGCACCGCGTAGCAAGCAAGTTGGCAGCAAGCCTGCGAAGGTAACCAGCGTTGTGGCCGCGAAGTTCTCGATGTTGTGCGCGAGTTTGTTTGGGTCGTCGCGTGCTGAGGTCGACGCCAGTCCGGAGGCGTTGTCGAGATCGGTTTTGGTTATGGGATCGCAGAGATAGGCGCCGCGGGCGTTGCCGTTGTAGCAGCCGCCGGCCATCGCCTGCAGGATGATCACGTCTTCGGGGGCGTTACCGCCGATGGCTCTGATTCGAGCCAATTCTGCGTTGTACTGATCGATGAACTGACCGAAGTCCCGGACCTGGTAATGGTCCATGCAGTAGAACCCCGAAATACATACGTATTCAATGCCGTTGTCGCCGGTCCGCACCGCCGCGGTTCCCTTGGGGAGGGGATCGTTGCCGGTGGGCTTGTTGTTTCCGCCGCCGCCTTTGCCCGTCTGAGGCGGGCCGCAGGATGTGCCGTCCTCCATCATGCACACCAGGCCGCTGGGGTCCGAGCCGGAGATCGGGTTGTCGCCCGCGTAGGTGTAGCCGCCGAGCTGGTTCGGATCTGTCGTTTCGAGCACCGGGTCGAGGCTGATGAAGCGGCCCAGCGCCGGGTCGTATTTGCGGGCGCCGAGATCGGTGTAGCCGGTGGAGGTGTCCTGTGGCTGGCCAAGGAAGGAGTGTGTCGGGTCCGGCCAGGTGAACGGGTTCGCTGTCGTGCGTGGCTCGCCGTAGGGCTTGTACTGCTGACGTGAGAGCTGCTGGGTCGTCTGGTCGATCGCGATGGTCGCCGTGCCGTGCGGGTCATTGACCAGGTAGGCGTCGCTTCCGCCCGGCAGTGTCGACCTCGTCGCGACGGCCGGTCCGGTGCCGCCGTAGTAGTAGGTACGCAGGGCGCCGAGTATTACGTTCGGCGTCACCGAGGTGTCGACGACGATCTGGGTGTCCCCGGCGAAAAGTGTGGTGCGGCCTGGGTCGCGGCGGATCAGTTGGTTGCCGTCCGCGTCGTACAGGTACTTCGTCGTCGCGGTGGCGCCGGTCGTGTCGACCTGGGTCAGGTGTCCCTCGTTGTCCCAGGTCAGTTTCTGGCCTGAGGTGGTGGCGCCGGTGGTCGTTCTGGTGAACAGATCGCCGCGGGTGTCGTAGCCGAAGCTGGTCGGGGTGGCGCCGGTGACGGCAGTCAGCGTGTGCGGCTGGGCGCCGGTCGTAGTGCCGTAGGAGTAGGCGGTGCTGGTGTCGGCGCCGCCGGTGGTGGAGTGGTCGACCACATTGGTGCGGTTGCCGATGTCGTTGTAGGTGTAGGTCTGCCAGTAGGAGCCGGCCCCGGAGGCCACGGTAGCCGCGGTCGGATCGGTGCCCGGCGCGGGGCAGGCCGCTTTGGCAGCCCAAGCCTGGGCCAGCCGGTTCAGGGCGCCGTACTGGAAGCATTGGGTGTCGGTGACGATGTTGCCGGTCTCCGACTGCTTGTCGGTGATCGACAGCGGGTTGCCTGCGTCGTCGTAGGTGTATGTGGTGTCGTCGACGAGCGGGCCTGGCGCCGCCTGCCGCGAGACGGTGCGCCCGGTCATCCGCAGCGTCTGCTCGTCATAGGAGTACACGACGTTGACGGTGCTGTTGGAGGCACCCATGGTGAGCCCGGAGACCAGGCCGGCCGGGGTGTACGAAGTCAGTCCTACATACGTCCCGATGCCGGAGGTCGTCGTGGGTGCGCCGAGCTTGTCGTGGGCGTAGGTGAGACTCTCCCCGATCATCGCGGGGGTGGCGGCGTCCTCCTGGCCGGTCAGCAGCTCGTCGTTGGGGCTGTAGGAATACCTCGTCAGGTAGGTGGTCGGTAGCGGCTTCTCGGCGGTCGGCAGCGTGATTTGGGTGCCGGAGGAGTGGTTGAGATCGGTGTATCCGATACTCGCGACGGTGTAGCTGCCGGTCACGTTCTTGACGTAGCGGCTGGATGAAGTGGGCTGCCCGGCCCGGAGGGTGTCGTAGGTCCATGACGCGTACTTGAAGTTGTTGGCCTTGTCGAACGCGGTCAGCTTCCGGCCGAGCAGGTCATAGGTGTAATCGAGCTCTTTGAGGCGGGAGTCTTTGGTGGCGACCAGGTTGCCGGCGTCGTCGTAGGTAGCGGTGCTGGCACCGGCGTCGGGGTCGGTGGTCGACGTCTGGCGGCCGAGCAGGTCGAATCCGGCTTGCCATACCGTTCCGTCCGGGCCTGTGGCCTTGTTCTGCTTGCCGGTCGGCGTGTACTCGTACGCGATGCTCTGTGTGGTGCCGCCGGAGGCGGTGAAGCCGTGGAGTCGATCCCCGGCGAAGGTCGGCGGGGTCTTGAACTGTTCGAGCTTGCTCTGCTGTCCGCGTGCGTCCACTGTCGTGCGGGTCGGGACCGCGCCGGTCGGCGGCAGGATGGTGGTGGCGTCGCCGGTGTAGGCCGAGTGGGTCGACCAGGTCCGGGCCCGGTTGTGTTCCTCCGTGGACTCGGTGATGCGTCCCATCGCGTCGTGGTCGATCACGGTGGAGTCCGGGATGGCCGGGAACGATGTCTTGTCGGCGATCAGGACTTTGCTCGGGTCGCCGGCGATGGAGTACGCGTTGTTGGTGGTCACCGGCCAGCCGTGAGTGTCGTACTCCACGTCGGAGATCAGGGTCGTGTCGTTCTCGCCGCTCTTCTGCGTCTCCAGGGGGCGCAGCATGGCGTCGTACAGGGTCTCGCTGTGGCTGTAGTGCGGCGTGGTGTCCGTCGCGTTCGCCGGGTCGAGCAGTGTGTTCGTGGTGACGACCGAGGGTCCGGTGGCGGACAGCGCGTACTCGTACGTGAGGTTGGCGGGGGCGCTGTCTGCCTTGCTCTTGTTCGGCAGCCAGACCGCGGTGAGCCGGCCGAGCGCGTCAAAGGTGAGCGAGGTGAGCAGACCGTCGACCCCCGTTTTGGCGATCGGCAGTTGCCGGGCCGCATCGAGGGTCGCGGTACTCACCTGGCAGTTCAGGCTCGACACGGTGGCCGCGGAGCAGTCGCTGCCAGCTGTCACCTGGACGATCGACGTGGCCTGGGTGGGCAGTCCGCCGGTGGCCGGGGTGAACCGGCTGTAGACGGTCTGGGCCAGGCTCGAGCCGTCGGGAGCCTTGGAGTTCGGCGTTCGGGTCGCCGTGAGCGCGCGGCCGTAGGAGTCGAAGGTGCTCGTCGCCGAGGTGACGAACGTGGGCGTGGTCGCACTGGTCGTCGCGACGCTCGCGTTCTCCACCTTGGTGATGTCGCCGGCGGTGGGTTTGGCCGGGTTGGTTTGACCGTCGTCGTTGTATGCGAAGGCATGCAGGTCGAAGGAGGTGCGGGTGTCCGAGGTGAGCGTGCCTGCCGGGGTCGGGTTCACCGCGGTGCAGTCCTGGGTCGTGGTGATGACCTCGGCGGTCAGCACCTGGGTGTCCTTGCTGCCGTCCAGGTAGCGGGTCAGGGTGCACGTGGCCACGTTGCCGGCCGCGCCCACCTCACCCCGGTCGTCGGTTTGCACCACCATGCCCGTGGTGCTCTGCCCGAGCGTGGTGTTGTAGAAGGTGTCGGTCTCGGTCTTGCGCCAGCCGTAGGAGACCTTCGTCCGGGTCAGGGTCTTGGCGGTGCGGACCATCTGCGCCTTGAGTGCGGGCAGACCGCTGCGGGATCGGGTCAGGGTCGGCCCGATGATTTTCGGCACGGAGACCGTCGCGCTGTTGATCGTGTCGCTGGCGGTGGCCCCGGTGTAGGTGTCCGTTTCGAAGATCTGACCGGCCAGGGCATCTTCGTCGGTCACCGAGACGTCACCGTCCTGGCTGGTGACCGGGGGCACGTCACGGGTGCCGCCGCCGGGCATGGTGTCGCCCCCCATGCCGAGGAAGTAGTAGGTCTTGGTCAGCGTCTTCTGGTCGTGGACCTCTTGACCGTTGGTGAGATGCATGACGGACGGGTCGCCCGTGGTGGTGTCGACCTCGGGATACCCGCGGAACTGGCCCCAGGTGCGGTACTTGGCTTTGGTCAGTTCGTTGTCGTCGTAATGCCAGCCTGGCTTGCCCCGGTACGTGAACTCGGTGACCAGCCGTGGCTGGGTGCCGTCCAGCTGGTGATTGTGCGGATCCTCGGTGGTGACGCTCTTCACCGGGTGGGTGTAGAACCAGTCGACCAGCGGGGCGGGCTGACCCTCCGGCGTCCAGTAGACGGGGAAGCACGCCGTTGTGTTCGTCGAGGCGAAGGCCTTGACGTCGGTGTCGGCTGGGTCGTCGGGATCGCTAGACGGCACGCTGGAGCAATCCGGGGTCGCGTAGTCAACGGTGGTCTCCGCACCGGTCTCGGAGAAGATCGTCTGGATTCGGTTGTGGTACATCCGCTGGAGGCCGGGCAGGGTACCGACCCGATTCGGCAGCTGCAACGGGGTGCCGAAACTGACCGTGCCGGAAGGCTTGTCCTCCGTGGCGCCACCGAGCCGGTCGAGGCCGGTGTGGGTGATCGAGTCGAGCCAGAGCTTCGACGCGTGGTCGCCGCCGTCCGGGAAGCTCTGCGCGAAGTCGTATCGGTCGACCGGTTTGAACGCGCCGCTCACCAGCACCTGGGTGGTGATCGACGTGAGCCGTTTGCGGGACCAGAAGCTGACGCCGTGCATAGTGCAGCTTGAGCCCGAGGTGCAGTTGAGGTCGACCGGGGTGTCCGGCCAGTACTCCGGGTGGGACGTCATCTGCGAGTCGGCGCAGGTGTTGCCGGCGGGCAGACCGGCGAAGCAGCGCTCCGTGTCCGCGCTGAACACGACCTGCTCCGGTGCCGCGGTGGAGTAGATGGTCGAGTTCGTCATGCCGTAGTCGATGCGTGCCAGCGTCCCGCCGCGGGTGTACGCCACCGCGGTGTTGTTCATGTCCGCGCCGTAGTAGCCGGTCTCCGGCTTGTAGTAGTAAGCCATGGCGTTGTTGTGCGTGTCGACGACGTAATCGAGGTTGAACCGGTAGCCGAGTGTGCACGCGGTGGCGGCGAAGGCACCGTCGGGACAGGCGCTCACACCGTCGTGGGCGTTGTAGACCGGTGCGCTCCAGGCCGACTTGGTCTCCTCCTTGCCGGAGGCCCATCCGGGCAGGTGGTTGCGCCCGAAGTAGTACTCGGTGCCGCTCTCCGTGACCTTGAAGTACTCGCCGTTGTCAGTGCCGTTCGAAGCGCCCGTCAGATCCTCGATCTTGATCGTCGACTGGTCGTCGGCCGGCCGGAAGGTGCCGGAGGTGCTGTCGTAGACGATCGGCGTGGAGCTGCCGTTGAGCGAAAGCGTGAGGATCTGGCCTGCCCAGCACAGGTCGCCGGAACCGTCGGGGGCTCCGGAGCCGCTGACGTCTGAGCACGCCTGATAGGTGCGTTCGATGAAGTTCTCGGTCGACGACCAGCCGTCGCCGAGCCAGGAGGACTGATCGTTCGATCCCTCGGTCCGGGCATCCTGGCTGGCGGAGTTGTAGCTGAGCGTCATCGCCGGGGCGACCCCGGCGATTGCCGCGGGCACGTGAACGTCGTAGCTGTAGGTGAACGCGCCGGTGTTGCCGCCCGCCGCCCAGGTCCCGCCCGGGGAGAGGCTGGTCGCGGTGTAGTTTCCGCTGGAGCCGTCGGTGCTCGACTCCACGGCCAGCACCACAGGCGCACCCGCGGTCACGGCGATCTGCGTGGCCAACGGGGTGCCGACGGCCGTCCGCACCGGGGTGCGGCGCTGACACTTCGGCTCCGCGGGTGTGCTCAGTACGCAGCCGGGAAGGCGTACCAGGCGCAGTCGGGCGGCGAAGTCGCCGCCAAAGGCGTTCCGAAACGTGGTGTCGTCCACGTCGACGCCGACCGTTCCGGCTGCACCGCTGCTCTGCACCGAGAAGACGACACCGTGGACACCGGCGGCAAGCGCGGTCTGCTGATCGGCGGTCTTGACCCGGACCTGGGCCGGCGTGGTCCCACTCTTGGCCCGGGTCAGCGAGATCGGAGTCGTGCCGGCCCGTGCCTTGCCGCTGCCGGACGCTGTCAACGGCACCGTCACATCGGAAGCCACCGGCAGGGCAGCGTTCCCGGAAGGATCGAACCTCTTGTACGGCTTCGGCGGCGCGACGTGCTTGGCGATGCGCGACTTGTCGACCGGGACCAAGTGTTCGGCGGGGGAGGTCGGCGGTGGGATCTCGCTGATGGCCGCCACGGCGACCGGCTGGGCGGTGAGGTTCGCCAATGCCAGCATCGTCACCAGCGCGAGCGCACCTGCGAAAGCAAAGCGCCATCGTGTGAGCAACTGCCGGCGAGCGTTGCGGAACAGCGACATGGGCAGCAGCCCTCCCCGTGAGCCGGCCGACGACGCGAAGCACGCCCCGACACGGCAGAGCCGAACCCGGACGATCACAGTCCGGCACCGAGAGGTTACGGCTACATTGCTTCCCTGTCAGCCGTCTAAGGAATGGATCACAGAAACCTGTAAATACGTGGATGTCTTGTCCACCTTGGAACCCATAGGTCCAATTCGATACAATGAAGTGGGTCGAAATCCGCGGCGGCCGAGACCCACAATGGCGGCGGTCCCGTCCCGTCGGGCCGCGCCTTCCGGACGAAGGGTTGAGCAGCCTCATGCCGCCACGTTCCATCTTCAGGCCGAGCCGTTCTGCGGTCGCCGCGGCGACGCTCCTCTCGCTCGTCGCTGTCGGCCTTTCGGTCCCCGCGCACACCCTGGCAGCGGTTGCCACCCCGACGTCAAAGACGACGGCCAAGCCAGCGACGGCGCCCGGGGATCCGGTTTCGAGCGCGCTCGAGGAGGCCAAATCCACCGGCCGCCCGGCCGCCCTGGCTGCGGAGACAGGGGTGGCCTCCACAGTGGTCGTCAACCCGGACGGGACCTTCACCCAGACCGTCTCGTCGAACCCCCAGCGGGTCCGGCAGAACGGCTCCTGGGTACCGATCGACACGAGCCTGGTGCGACTATCAGACGGCAGCTTCGGGCCGAAGGCAGCAACCGCGGACGTCTCGTTCTCCGCCGGCGGGGACACGGCGCTCGCCTCGCTACGCGACGACAGGCACAAGCTGGCCTTCACCTGGCCAGGCAAGCTACCGGCGGCCACCGTTACCGGCGACACGCTCACCTATCCGGAGGTGCTGCCCGACGTCGACCTGCAGGTGACCGCCGACGCGGCTGGCTATTCGTCCATGCTGGTCGTGAAGACGGCGAAGGCGGCCGCCGACCCTCGACTGCAGACCGTCGAGTTCGGCCTCAAGGCCGACAACCTCACGCTCGCCGGCACGAGCGCCGGCGGCGCCGAGGCGACCGATCCGGTCACCCATGCCACGGTCTTCCACAGCGACACGGCGCTGATGTGGGACAGCAGCCCCGCCCAGGACACCCCGGCCCATCCGGCGCCGACGAGCCTCGCCGACCCCCTCGCCGAGCACACCGCCGCGGCCGCGATGGGCGCGCACCGGGCGCAGATCAAGGTAGGCATCACGGCCAGCACGCAGACGCTGACCCTGGACAAGGCGCTGCTGACCGCGAAGACCACCAAGTTCCCCGTCTTCGTGGACCCGCAGTGGTCCGGCTCGCCGGGCAAGTCGCAACTGAACTGGGCGCGGATCTCAAGCAACGGCTGGAACGTCTACAACTCGACCGCGACCTCCGGCGCGAACAGTGCCCGCATCGGCTACGACGACTGGCCGGAGACCGGCGGCGCCGGCGAGAAGGCCCGCACCTACTACCAGATGAACACGTCTGGCATCAAAGGCGCCGTGGTCAGCAGCGCGCATCTCTACGTCACCGAACGCTGGGCGGCGTCCTGCAGCGACACCGCGGCCGCCGTCTACGGCACCGCGGCCACCGGAGGGTGGGGGTCCTCCACCCTCTACTGGGGACACGAGCCGTCGCGCACCTCGGTGATCGACACCGCCTCCTCCCATGAGGCCGACTGCGGCACCTCAGGGGTACACGTGACCCCGGCCAAGCTCGACTTCAACATCACCAGCCGAATCAAACCGGCGGCCAAGGAAAAATGGGCCTCGGCGTACTTCGTCGTCGAAGCCAAGGACATGAGCGACAAGTACTCCTGGAAGCAACTCGACTACGGCGGCGGCGCCACCCTTTCGGTGACATACAGCTATCCGCCCAAGCTGATGGACGGTGACGGCAACCCCTCGGTGCACCCGTCGATGATCGACCAGGGCCGGACCCTGACGACGATCTCCACCCCTACCCTGTCCGCCCGGGCGATCAATCCCGATCTTGCCGGCGGCAGCGAGTCAGTGATGGTCTCCTACCACGTCTACAACTCCAGCGGCGCCCAGATGGCGTACGGGTACGGGCCCAAGACCGGCTACAACACCAACGGCAGTGACTGGCAGACCCCCGCCCTTCAGGACGGCACCTACACCTGGAAGGTGACCGCCAAGAACTCCTCGGGTCTGTGGATGAGCGGATGGGGCCCGACGCAGACCTTCACGATCGACACCAAGCTGCCCACTGCTCCGCAAGTCAACTCGCCGGACTTCCCACCGCAGCAGATCGGGACGGCGTTCGACAGCAAGGGGCGCTTCGTGCTGGCCAACGACCACACCGACGACGTCACCGGCTACCTCTTCTCGCTCGACGGCAACCTCGCGAACGTCGTCTACACCAGCACCAAGGGCACGGCGTGGACGGCGAGCACTGCGATCAAGACCGGCACGGTCTATTTCGCCAAGGCGGACAACGCCGACGGCACTGGCACCGCAGTCACAAACGGCTCCGCCGGCATCTCGTTCGCGCCCGGCACGGTCGGCGCCCACACCCTGTACGTGAAAGCAGTCGACAAGGCTGGCAGCAGCTCCGGGCAGACCTCCTACTTGTTCTATGCCGGATCGAGCGTCCCGGTCATCGCCTACGGCGACAAAATGGTTAGCGGATACACCGCCACCAACACCGACGGCACCACCACGACGGTGCCCGCGGCCACGGCAGTGAGCACCGGCGGCCACGTGATCAGCCAGGCCAGTTCCGCCGGCAACTACTACGCTGACGGCTTCCAGGGCATGCTGGCCAACAACAGCACCACTTCCGTGGCGAACGGCGACAAGGCCACCTTCTCCTTCAACGTCCCGAAAGCCGGATCCTGGGACATCGGCGCCAACCTCACCGTCGCCAAGGACTACGCCGCCTACTCCCTGACCCTGGACGCCGGCAGGGCCAACGCCACCAGCCTGATCACCGACCTCGACATGTACGGGGCAGTCACCACCACGCGCTACATCAACTTCGGCATCGTCAAGAACACTGACGACACCGCGCAGACGCTCAGCCAAGGCGTACACACCCTGACGCTGACCATCACCGGGAAGAACGCCGCCTCCACCGGCTATCAGGCGGGCATCGACGTACTGCGCATCTCCCCGACCCCGACCTGCGCGATCAACAACACGACAAGCTGCCTGAACAACACCGCCACCAGCACCTACACGGCGGGCACCCCCGCCACCGTGACCAGTGCGGACGCCGACGGTGACGGCGACAGCCTCAACAGCGCCGACCTGACCGCGATGGGGTGGACAGCCGGCGCCACCGTCACCATCGACGGGGCCGCCGTCAAACTCCCCGCTGCCTTCGGCACCGGCGCCAACGACAACATGCTCGGCTCCGGGCAGCTCATCACCGTGCCCACCACCGGCGTCACCAACCAAGGCAACGCGCTCGTCTTCCTCGGCTTCGCCACCAACGGCGCGATCCAGAACGCCACCGGCACCATCACCTACGCGCAGAACACGTGTTTGCGCAGCCAGACCTACGCGATCGACGCTTTGCCCGATTGGACCAGTGGCACGGCGAACAGCGCCGTGGTGACCCTGCCACACCGCAACAAGAAGGATGCGACGCAGACCACTAGCGTCACACCACGGCTCTTCGCAGTCAGCGTGCCGTTGCTCTGCCCCGGCGTCGCGGTCACCAGCATCTCCCTGCCGGTGGTCTCCAACGGCGTACAGACCGGCCGCTCCGCCTTCCACGTTCTGGGAATGGGCATCCGCCCGACCTCGATCAGCACCAGCGGCGCGAGCGCTGTCCATTGGGTCGGCACCTGGGCCGCCGCCCACGACACCGCGGCCGTTCAGTCCCAGCCTTCCGGGGGAACGGCGACGAACGCGACACTGAACAACCAGACCCTCCGCTTCCTGGCGCACGTCAGCCTGGGCACTGGCTCACTCAGTGGCAGCCGGATCCGCGTACACCTGTCGAACCAACTCGGAACCAGCCCGGTCACGTTCGACGCAGCCTCGGTCGCGCTACAAGACACCACCGCCTTCGGCGCCACCGCAGCAGCGACCCCGGTGCCCCTCACCTTCAACGGCGGCCGACCCGCCACCATCGCCGCCGGCACCGACCTGCTCAGCGACCCTGTCACCCTGGCCGTACCGCAACGAAGCAACCTGCTGGTGAGCCTCAAGGTGCACGGCAGTCTCACCACCCTGGCCGGCCACCTCGACGCCCGGTCACCCGTCTACATAACCGTCGCCGACAACATCGACCACACCGGCGACGTGGCAGCGACGAGCTTCAGCACCTCGACCATCACCGGGACCCCGTTCCTCTCCGCGATCGACGTGAGCACCTCCGCAACCGAGCCAGCTGGCGCCGTAGTGCTGTACGGCGACCAGACCGTCAACGGGGACACCGCGTCACGCGATGGCATGAGCCAACTCAGCGACCGGATCGCCGACGCCTACATCGACGATCCCGACGGGGACGGCACCATGCCGGTGGGCATCCTGAACGAGGGCAGCAGCAGCTGGAACAGCCGTTTCCCGCTGCCGTCGGTCGCCGGCACACTCAAGCCGCTGAGCGCTGGCGGCCTGGTCGACCGGCAAATCCTCGCCCAGGCCAACGCACGAACCATCCTGCTCTCGTCCGGATCGGTCGACCTGCTTTCCTGTACCGGCACAGCGGACGCCTGCGCGTCCACGGTCAAGAACAAGCTGGCCGCGCTGGCCTGGCAGATCCGGCAGTATCCCGCTGACGACAAGTTCAACTTCAACGTCGCACTGCCCAACTCGACGCGCTCGCTCGCGGTCTACGTCGCTACCATCCCCGCGTTCACCGGCACGCACACCGCGGCGCAGGAGTCGGCCCGCGGGCTCGTCAACACCTACATCCTGGGTAGCAGCGGGCAAACGTACCTGGGCGGCAACGCCGACGGAGCCATCGATTTCGCCGCCGCGGTCTCAGCCGACGGCACCACCAACGCCACTACGATCAAGGCGGCCGACCTGACCGTCTCCGGCACCACCAGCTACCCGAACGACCTTTACTACCAAGACTTGGCCCGGCAGTACGTGACGGACGCGGCGCCAGTCGGCTCCGGCGACAACGGCCCCGGCGCCTACGACCCCGTCGCGGTCTGGAAACTCGACGCGGGGACCGGCACCACAGCCAACGACACCGGGGCCGGCACCGGCGACCTCGCCGTCACCCACCCCGCCACCCTGCACAACGCCACCTGGGGCGACAGCCGGATGGTCGGCGGCCGCGCGGCCACCTTCAACGGCACCAGCAGCTATGCCAGCACCGACCTGACGGTCGACACCACCAAGAGCTTCAGCGTCTCAGCCTGGGTGCAACTCTCCGACAAGTCCGCCGACCGCACCATCTTCAGCCGCGACTCAGGCGGAAACCCGTCCTTCATCCTGCAATACCAGAAGTCCACCGACCAGTTCGTGGCTCGCATGCCCAACCATGCGACCGGCGACGACACCTACTGGTTCGACGCCGAGTCGTACAGTTCACCCGAGATCGGCGTCTGGTACCACCTGGCCGCCGTCTACGACGCTGAGCAGGCCACCCTCACCCTCTACGCCAACGGTGAACCAATCGGCGGCGCCAGCGAAGTCGCGGCGTTCAACGACCCCGACGGCGCAACCTGGATCGGCCGGGGTCTCGACTCCTGGTTCGCCGGCAACATCGCCGACGTCCAGGTATGGCAACGCCCGATCGACCCGGGTGACGTGGTCGCCCTGTCCGGGCCGGTGCAGGTGGCCGACTGGGAGTTCGACGACGGTTCCGGCGACACCGCAACCGACTTCAGCGACTACGGTCACCTCGGGCAGGTGACCCGCGGCGCGACCTGGACCACGAGCGGCCACCTCGACACCGACCCGGGCGCACTCACCTTCAACGGCATCGACGGCACGGTCACGACCAATCAACTCCTGCGCACCGACCAGTCCTACACCGTGTCCGCCTGGGCGCGTCTGACCAGCAAAGCTGGATACGCAACAGTCGCCGGCCAGGACGGCACACACTCCAGCGCCTTCCAACTCGCCTACGACATGGGCTGGGACTGCTGGGCCTGGGAACTGTCAGCCACGAACACGGTCGACCCGGACCAAAGCGTCATCTGCCAACCCGGCACCGCCGTGCTCAACACTTGGGTCCACTTGGTCGGCGTCTACAACGCCGCGACCGGAATAGCCACTCTCTACATCAACGGGAGCCCCATCGCCAGCGACGTCGGCCCTGCCCAGCCCTGGAACGCCACCGGGCCGACCACAGTCGGCCGCTCCCGGTGGGAAGACCACGACTCCGACCACTTCCCCGGCGACATCGACGCCGTACACATCTACCAGGGCGTGCTCTCCGACGACCAGATTCAAAACCTGGCCGCCCTTTGACCGGCCGGTGGGGGCGACAGGGAACGGTGGTTTCAGTTTGTGGTCGGCTCGCCGGGGACGTCGAAGAGGGGCTTCCAGGGGTCGTCCGCGTCGGTCGGGAATTCTGTTGACGGGGTCTCGTCCTTGGTGGTCCATTTCGCCTCGTAGGGCAGGCTGTTGAACAGCACCCGGTCACCCCGCCGGTAGAGGGTCTCGGGCGTCCAGGTCTTGGTGACGCCGGTGACCGCCGGGGTGGGCTTGGGCGCCTTCTCGACCGGGCTGACCGGGCCGATCACGGACCACGCGCTCTGCGTGCCCGCGGCCGGCGCCGCGGCCGGGTCGACGCCGGAGTTGGCCCACTTGGCCTCGTAGACGACGCCGTGCCAGACGACCTTGTAGCCGCCGACGTACATCGCGGTGAGGCGCCAGATCGGGTACGGGCTGGTCTTCGGGTCGTCGACGGTGGCCGCCTGGTTGGGGATGTCGACCGAGTCCTGTTTGTCGCTGCCCGCGGCCTTGCCCGGCAGGCCGGCGAAGACCTTGGAGAACGCGAGCGCGTCCTGGTCGACGCCGCTGCACGTGTTGGAGTGCACGACGACGTTGGCGAAGGTGCCGCGGCAGCCGGCGTCCCGGTTCAGCGACCACATGGAAACCCGGCCGAGGCCGTTGTCGACGGCGAACTTGGCGAGGCCCTTGGCGTCATCGAGCGTGAAGCGCTCGGTATCGGTGTCGTTCTGGCCGATCATCGGGGTGGCGCCGATCCGGGACCAGACCTGCGGCGAGGTGAGCTTCTGGCCGAGGCGCAGGTACAGGTCGGAGATCTGCTTGTGGGTGCCGGTGAGGGCACTGGTGCTCAGGGCCAGCATGTCCGGGTGGGCGTCGCCGTTGTTGAAGTCCATCGTCATCACGTTGACGCCGCGGACGGCGACGCCGCCCTCGAGCATGCCGCGGACCAGGGCAACTCCGTCGTCGGTGAGGCCGTCCGGCGTCACCGGCAGGGTCAGCCACACGGTGAGGGATTTGCCGGCGCTCGCGCGTTCCTTCTGCACCGCGGCGACGGCCGCGACGCGGCGCTTCAGGGACGCCGGGTCGGCGACCGCGGTTCCCTCGATGTCGAGGTCGAGGGTCTGCACGTCGTAGCGCTTGACCAAGCGACGGTACGCGTCGGTGAGCCGGGCCTGATCCGTGCAGGCGACGGCGAGCTCCTTGTTGTTGTGCCCGCCGAGGCTGAGCGTGATGTCGCCGCCGGCCTGCCGCAGCTGGTCGATGCGGCGGTCGAGTTCGAGCGACGAGGCCGCCTCGTCCAGTGTGTACGCGCCGCCCCAGCTCGGGGTGCAGGCGTTCTTGGGGTCGGCGACGATGAAGCCCAGGGCGACGTCGTTGGCGGGGTTCGCCGCCGGGTCCTGGAACTGGAACGTCGGGGTCAGCGTGACGTCGACATACGGCACCGCCCAGGATTTCGCGGTCGGGCCGGACGTGTTCCGCAGGTGCGCCACCTCGAGGGTGCCGCCGGCGCCGATCAGGCCCAGCACGAGCACCAGGATTCCCAGCCTCGACCAGGACAGCCGGCTGCGCGGCTGCGCCGGTTCCTGCCAGTCCGGGTCGGTGAGCGGATCGTACTCCGGCCGCACGGCTGCGGGTGTGGCACGGTCCGTCATGAAAGGCCTTTCGTTGTCCGAGTCGCCAAAACGCTCGCGTACCTCAGCGGCTTTAGCGATCGGGCGAAAGGACGAGAACTAGGGGACGCGGGAATGGTGCTTCGACCCGGATTCCGGAGCGCCAAATTGAGGCGTGGCAACGACAATTTCCGCCGGGCGCCGCCGCGCGGTGCCGTCGTAATCCCCATCGAAGGGCCCAAAACGCATGCCACGCAGATCGGCTGACCAGCGCAAGCGGGACGCTCAGCGGCAATGGGGAGCCGACCGGAGGACGGAACCTCACCCGATCGCACCGCCACCGGTCTCCGAAGGCAGGATCACCCGCGGGCGACTCGCGATTGTGGTGACCATCACGGTCTGGGCCTGTTACCTCACCTACACGATCATCCAGCAATTCATCGCGGGGCACGCCTACAGCGTGCGGCTCGCGATCGAAGCGATTGTGTACATGCTCGTCATCACCGGTCTGGCCGCGTCCGCGATCGCCTATCTGATTACCCGAATCGGCTATTTCTACCGTGGCCGCGGTCACCAGCGGGCGCCGCGAATCATGCTCGACGAGTTCATCGGCGGCAAAACGCCGTCCGTCACGGTTTTGGTGCCGTCCTATCAGGAGGACGAGCGAACCAATCGCACCACGCTGCTTTCGGCCGCGCTGCAGGAGTATCCCGGCCTGCGGGTGACGCTGCTGATCGACGACCCGCGGCAGCCGAGGACGCGGGCGGCGCGGGACATGCTGCTCGCGGCCCGCGCGCTGCCTGGCAAGATCGAGACCGAGCTGCGGGTCCCGTTCTACCGGGTCTCGAACGCGTTCCGGAACTTTTCCGAACAGGTGCGCTTCCGCGGCGGCTACCTGGTGGTGCTCGAGGACATGCGCCGGCTCGCCGACGAGTACCGGTTCGCCTCGGACTGGCTGTACGACCTCGGCGCCCGGCAGGAGATGGTCGACCACACCGACACGTTCTTCGTCGAGCACATCCTGCACCCGCTCGCCGCGGAGCTCGGCCAGATCGCCGGTGCGCTCAACACGGGCGCCGACGAGCGGGTCACGCTGCCGATCGTACGGATGAACCAGTTCTACAAGCGGCTGCTCGCGATCTTCGACGTGCAGATCACCAGCTTCGAGCGCAAGAAGTACGTGTCGCTGTCGCACGAGCCGAACAAAGCCATGAACCTCAACAGCTACATCGGGCTCATGGGTGGCGCGTACCAGGAGGTCGGCACGCCGCTGGGCACCGCGCTGGTGCCGGCGGGCCCGAATCGGGCCGACCTGGTCGTCGCGAACCCGGACTATGTCCTGACCCTCGACGCGGACAGCGTTCTTCTTCCCGAGTACGCGCTACGCCTCGTGCACCTGCTCGAGCAGGGCGCATACGCGCAGTACGCGGTGGCGCAGACGCCGTACAGCGCCTACCCGGGCTCGGCGACGCGCATCGAGCGCATTTCGGGTGCCACGACGGACATCCAATACATCGTGCACCAGGGCATGACCCACTACGGCGCCACTTTCTGGGTCGGCGCCAACGCGGTGCTTCGCAAACGGGCCCTGGACGAGATCTGCGAGGTCTCCTACGAGGGCGACTGGGAGATCAAGCGGTACATCCAGGACCGTACGGTCATCGAGGACACCGAGTCGACGATCGACCTGGGCGTCCACGGCTGGTCTCTGCACAACTACCCCGAGCGGCTCGCCTACAGCGCGACCCCGCCGGACTTCGGCTCGCTCTGCATCCAGCGTCAGCGCTGGGCCAACGGCGGCCTGCTGATCCTGTCGCGCCTGAAGGACCAGTTCCGGGCGAAATCGAAGCGCGAGGCCAAGAACCGCTTCGGCGAGTACTTCCTACGGGTCAACTACATGGCCTCCATCTTCTGGAGCTCCGTGTGCCTGCTGATCATGCTGGCGTACCCGTTCAACGACGAGCTGCTCAACCCGATCCTGCTGCTCGTCTCCGTGCCGTACTTCTTCATGATGGCCGCGGACCTGAAGCACCTGGGCTACAAGCGGTCGGACATGCTGCGGATCTACGGTTTCAACCTGATCCTGCTGCCGGTCAACCTGTCGGGCAGCATCGCCTCGCTGCTTCAGCTGTTGACCGGCGAGAAGAGCGCCTTCAAACGTACGCCGAAGGTGCGCGACCGCACGACGGCGGCGACCAGCTATCTGCTCCTGCCGCTGGCGCTGATTGTGCTCAGCATCTACACCGTGTGGCATGACATTGAGCTGCACCAGTGGAACAACCTGGTCTTCGCCGGCCTGAACCTGACCCTCTCGCTGTACGCGATGATCGCGTTCGTCGGCCTGGGCAACACGGTCGTCGACCTGCTGACCCACCTGCGCGACTGGCTGATCCCCCCGGTCACGCCGAAGAAGGTCAAGAAGAAGAGGAATCCGCGGCGGAAGGCGGCCGCGGTCACCGGCGCCCCGGCCGCGCCGACCGGCCCAACCGGCGACTGGGCGACAGTGCTGCACTACCGGCACGAGCACGGCGCCACCGCCGGCCAGATCACCGTACGGCTGCGGCGCACCGACACAGGCGCCTGGCAGACGGACAGGTCGGAGTCGTCGTCCAGCCGGGCGCACTCGTTCGAGGAGTTCAGCTTCTTCACGGTGTTCCAGCCGATCTTCAACATGATCAGCGGCCACGTCGTCGGCTACGAGGCGCTGACCCGCTTCGCCGACGGCAGCAACCCGCGCGAGGGTCTCGAGGCGGCCGCACAGCGGGGTGTGCACATCGCGCTGGACGCCGCGCTGATCCAGGCGGCCATCGCGTCGTCGGCGTCGCTGCCGAACGGCACGTGGCTCGCGGTCAACGTCACCGCCGACCTGCTGCGCCGCCCGCACGAGCTGGCGCCGCTGCTCGCCGAGTCGCGGCGCCCGCTGGTGCTCGAGATCGGCGACGCGGCCCCGACCGAGCTCGCCCAGCTCGGCTGGGACGTGCGGATCGCCGCCGACGACCTGGGCGCGGGCTACGAGACGCTGGCCCTCGTCGAGTCGCTGCGCCCGGCCTTCCTCAAGCTGGGCCTGGACTCGCTGTCGGGCGTCGAGCACGAGACCGCGCGCCAGGCCGCGATCCGGTCGCTGGTCGAGTTCGCCAAGCAGCACGGCTGCACGATCATCGCCGAGGGCATCGAGACGGCCGCGCAGCGCGACGCGCTTGTGGCCTGTGGCGTGCCCTTCGGCCAGGGGTTCTACCTGGGCAAACCGGTCCCGGTGGAGCGCGTCCTGGCCGGCGTCGGCGGCTGGTGATCCCTGGCGCGGTGACGCTGGCGGCTCACCTGCTCGCCGCGCGTGCATCGATGCCGCATGCTGACAACCATGGACGTCCGCGTGATCTCCGAGAACGGGTGCGAACGTCACGACGTCGCCGAGATTCCCGATCTGCTCGCCCGCCCCACCGGCTTTCTCTGGGTGGACATCCCCGGCTGTGACGACGACGCCGCCCGAGTGCTGA
>Ga0307515_10004305_pt1 | contig 29536 bp, 14 predicted proteins | sample 17_EM_MG_FD_194513 | JGI IMG/M metagenome (GOLD analysis project Ga0307515, IMG submission 194513) | Populus trichocarpa ectomycorrhiza microbial communities from riparian zone in the Pacific Northwest, United States - 17_EM | ecosystem: Host-associated > Plants > Roots > Unclassified | place... | reverse complement strand
TCGCCGCGCTGAGCGCGACCGCCGCGGCGCCGGGCGCAGGTTTGGCCGCGCCACCAGGTGCGGGCTCGGCCGCGGCGCGAGCCGCAGGTTCGGCCGCGCCACCGGGTGCGGGCTCGGCCGCGGCGCCGGCCGCAGGGTCGGGCGCACCGCCGGCGCACTGACCGCCGCGGCCCGCGTCGCTCGCGTGTGTTTTGCCGCGCGACCGAGTACAAGAGCCCGGTGCGCCACATCAGGCTGGTCGTCGAGTACGACGGCACCGAGCTGTGCGGATGGCAGCGCCAGGCCAACGGGCCGACGGTGCAGGGCCACCTCGAGGCAGCGCTCGCGCAGTTGCTCGCGCACGACGTCGCGGTGACCGGCGCGTCGCGGACCGACGCCGGGGTCCACGCGAGCGGCCAGGTCGCGAGCTTTCGCACCGAGCGACCGATCGCGCTGCACGGGATCCGGCGCGGGCTGAACTCGCTGTTGCCGCCGGCGATCGCGATCGCCGAGGTGATCGAGGCACCCGACGACTTCCATCCCCGGTTCTCGGCGACTGGCAAGCACTATCGCTATCTGCTGTGGACGCGGAGCGAGCGCTCGCCCAGGTGGCGGAACCGCGTGTGGCATCACCCCGCGGGGCTCGATCTTGCCGCGATGCGGCAAGCGGTGGTGGCGCTGCTCGGCGAGCACGACTTTTCCGCGTTCCGGGCGGCCGGTTGCACGGCGAAGACCACGACGCGGCGGATCGACGAGATCGCGATCGAGGCCGCCGGCGGCGCCGAACCGTGGCTGATTGCAATCGATGTCCGTGGCAACGCGTTCCTGCGCAACATGGTGCGGATCCTGGTCGGGACGCTGGTCGAGGTCGGTGAGGGCCGCCGGCCCCAAGCCCAAGTGGCCGAGATTCTTGCGGCCAGAGATCGAACGCGGGCGGGCATCACGGCGCCGGCGCAGGGCCTCGAGCTGGTCTCGGTTCGCTACGACGGGCGTAAGCTGGGCCCGCCGCACGGCGTTGAGTAGGTGTCCGTGGCCTCCGAACCCGCCACCGCGCAGGATCTCGAGCGCGCGCTCGAACAAGAGCACCGGCTGGTCGACGAGGCCCAACACGGAAACCTCGACGCCATGCGACCGATCCTCGAACGCTACGCCTCCCCGCTCTACGGCACGGTGATCCTGCCGCGGCTGGGCGACGCGGCGTCGGCCGAGGAGGTGCTGCGCGACACCCTGGCGACCGCGGTCGAGAAGATCCGGCGGTTTACCTGGCAGGGCAAGTCGATCTATCCGTGGCTGCGCCAGATCGCGATCAACAAGGTCTACGACGTCCACCGCCAGTCGAAGCGGTCGCGCCGGCTCGCCGACGCGATGGTCCACGAGGTCGCGGTCGAGTCCGACCCGGCGTCGCACGCGGACGCCCAGCTGATCGCCGATCAGGAGCGCCAGGCGCACCGCGACCGGATCGACCAGACCATGCAGCAACTCCAGGATCGGTACCGGCTCGCGATCGAGCTACGCTTGGTCCAGGAGCTGTCGCGCGAGGACTGCGCGCAGCGCCTGGGGGTAACGATCGGCACGTTCGATGTCCTTCTGTTTCGCGCGGTCCGCGCATTCCGCAAGCACTTCGGCGAGCGTGCCGAGCTCCAGATCCGTGGGGCGGGAGACACCTGATGGCAACGCAAGACGACGATACCCTCACGGGCCCCGTACCCGATGCCGACGCCGAGCCGACGCCGGCCGAGCTGGCTCACGCGCGGCGGTTCTCCGAGCTGATCGACAAGACGCTCGCCGGGCGGACGCCGCCGGCGATGTCGGCCGACGACCGCGCGCTGCTCGAGGTCGCCACGGTGATCCGCGCGACCCGCGGCAGCCTCGAGCTCGCGCCGGCCCGGCAGCGCGCGGTGGTCGAGGACGCGCTGCGCCAGGCGATCGGCGCCGCGCCCTCGGCGAGCGGCTCGGTATCGCCGATCGCCCGGGCCCGGGCGCGGCGCTGGGCGCCGTGGGCGCTGGCGGGTGCGAGCGGGCTGGTCGCGGCCGCGGCGCTCGCGCTGATCTGGCTGCGGCCGGCCGACCCGGGGCGCCGCCCCGTGCCGGTCGAGTGGACGTCGCGCTCGGCGGACGCGCTGATCGGCCCGATCAGCCGCGATCACGCGGGCGACGCGAGCGCCCGGATCGACGCGATCTTCGCCGACCGGCTCGACGGGTTCCGCACGCGGCGATTGCGCGGAGGCAAGCCATGAGGTCTGTCATTCCGGGGCTGGTCCTGGCGGCGCTGGGGATCGCCGCGTGCTCGGGCGACCGCGACCCCGCGGCGGCCCGGTCGGTGACCCGGGTCAGCGATCCGAGCGACGCGCCCGGCCGCTTCGACCTGATCGATCAGGACCTGCTGGTCGCGCTCGCCCAGGCCAAGAACTTTCACCACAAGGCCAAGGTCTACATGACCGATGGCAACCTCACCGCCGCCACCGCCTCGGTCCGCCAGATCCTGTCGCTGGCGTTCCCGCGGGGCGCGCCCGAGGCCGACGACGTCCGCAACGACGCGCGCGCGCTGCTCGCCAAGCTGCTGGTGAGCCAGAACCAGCTCGACGAGGCGGCCCGGACGATCGACGAGGGACTGGCGCAGAGCCAGCGCGAGAGCTTCTTCGTGGCCAACCTCTACACCGTGCAGGGCGAGATCCACCAGGCGCGGGCGGAGGTGCTCGCCGCCGCGGGCGACCCGAGCAAGGCCTCGGCGAGCGACGAGCGGCGCCAGGCGATCGCGTCGTACGATCGCTCGATCCAGATCAACGAGCGGCTGCAGAAGAAGCTGATGGAGGAGCCATGAGGTGGGCGATCGCGGCGCTCGCCGCGGGTGTGCTGGTCGCGGTGTTCGCGACCTGCGCCCGGACGCTCGAGCCGCCGGAGTGGCAGCGCCGGCAGCAGAAGATGACCGAGATCACCACGCTGTGGGCGCAGATCCGCGACTGGCGGCGGGTCGCGCACATGGATCTCGATCCGACGCCGGCCGACATCTTCCAGTGGCGCGGCCGGCCGGTGAGCGAGGCGGCGCGGGTCTGTCCTGACGGCCACACCGTGCCGGCGGCGTGCAGCGACGTCTGCAACCTCGCCGACGCGATCTGCGACAACGCCGAGGCGATCTGCGCGATCGCCGACGAGCTCGGCAAGGCCGACCACGACGCGCAGGACAAGTGCACCAGCGCCAAGGCGTCGTGCCGCGAGGCCAAGCAGCGCTGCTGCAACTGCTCGAAGGACGATCCGTGAGGCTCGCGCCGGGCCTGCTGCTCGGCGCCGCCTGTGCCGCCGTGATCGCGTGCGCCGGGGGCAGCCCGAGGTCGGCGCCGGCGGCGGCGGTGCAGAGCCCGGCGCCGTCCGGGCCGCGCGACGAGATCGCCGCGCTCGATCGCGAGATCGCCGCGCAGCTGACCCAGGCCCAGGTCGCTCCGCCCGCCGTCGCCGCGTGCAGCGGCGCGGCGTGCACGACCGCGATGGCCGAGCCGTTCGCGACGCCGAGCGCCCCGAGCGCAGGCGATGCCGCGTGTCACCCCGCGCCCGGCCCGCGCTGCCACGACGTCTGCACGCTGTCGGACTCGATCTGCAAGGACCAGCAGCGGATCTGCGAGCTGGCCAAGCAGCTCGCCGGCGATGACTGGGCCGCCGGCAAGTGCACCAGCGCGCGGGCGAGCTGCCAGGCCGCGCACGACAGCTGCTGCAGCTGCGTGCCATGACCGCGCGACCGGCCCGGCCGGCGCCATGGCGAGCTCGCCTGATATCCGACCCGCGACGCCCGGCGATCACGCCGCGGTCTGGTCGGTGCTCGAGCCGGTGATCCGCGAGGGCGAGACCTTCGCGCGGCCGCGCGACATGGCAGGGCGACCGGCTCTGGACCGCGCCGGGCAACGCCGCGTTCGTCGCCGAGGTCGCCGGCGAGGTCCTCGGCAGCTACTTCCTGCACGCCATGGCGCATCGATCGCTCGAGGACGAGCACCCCGTACTGCGGCCAAGCCTGCAAGGGCCCGAGCGCGTGTCCGATACCGCGCCGTACATGTCGGGATTCCGTATCTTTATTGCCCCAACGTTTCTCGATGATTTCCCGAGACAGGAGGTTGTGGAAGTGAGAGTCTATGTCCGCTGTGAGAGCGCTCCCACAGACCAAACCTGGTGCTCTCGACGTCTGTCGGAGCGGTCAAGACACGCGTGCCCTTCGTCTGGTGCGTCGTGCCGTGGGAGCGCTCTCACGGGTCTCTCCGGAGTGAACCCCGAACCCTGAGAGCGTCACACCGATGACTCGACCACGCTTGCTGTTGTCGTGTTGTTTCTCGTCGCTGCTGGCTCCGGGCTTTGCGACATGGCCCATGCCGCAAGCGATCCGCCGGTGTACGAAGACGGACTGCGCAGCTCCTGGGAGAACCGGAGCTGGGCGGCGGTCGAGCTCGCGAGCACCGCGGTCGTACACTCCGGAACCACATCGGTCGCGGTCACCGCAGCGCCGTGGTTTCGGCACGCGGACCACGACCGCGACCATGATGACCACGATGACGATCACGACCGCGACCATGACCACCGGCGCTGATCCGCTCGTTTGAATACATTGACAATCTGAACCCAGAAGAGGTAAGGCAACCAGGCAGCGCAATAGATAGTATGCCGGGCAATCCGCCAGGCAGACCGTCGAGCCGTACGACGGTGGTGCGACGTATTCAGTGAATGGTTGTAGCTTTCCGGAACTTCCGGAACTCGACCGCGCTCGTCCGATATCCACATCTCGTGGAAAAGGGGATTTCATGACCAGGCTCGAGCCATGCAAGGTGATCGCCATCGTAGTCACGCTGTGGGCCCTTCACGGGCAGGGGGCCGCGCACGGGCTCATCCAGAGCCCGCCATCTCGCAACTGGTTCTGCGGTGCCATCACCAAACCCGATGAGGTTGCCAATGGCGTGGCGCAGTTTCCGATCTGCGGCGGCGCCTTCGCGCTCGACCAGGTGGCCGGCTACAACTTCATGAGCGTGCTGACCCACACGCTGGGGCGCGCCGTCGTGGGGCCGCGGCCCAACGTGTGCGGGTTCAACTCGGAGAGCTTCAATGGCGGCAAGACGGTGTGGGACCAGCCGATCGACTGGCCGACCACCAACATCTCCTCCGGGCCGCAGACCTTCACCTGGAACATCACGTGGGGACCGCACTTCTCCGATACCCAGGAGTTCCGGTACTGGATCACCAAGCCGAGCTTTCAGTTTCAGGTCGGACGGCCGCTGTCGTTCGACGACTTCGAGGACCAGCCGTTCTGTTCGCTGAACTACAACGACGCCGATCCGTCGGGGAATCCGGCGATCGTCACCGACAAGGCCAGGGCGCTGTTCCACACCCAGTGCACGGTGCCCGCCCGTGCCGGCCGCCAGGTGATCTACGCCGAGTGGGGGCGCAACCAGTTCACGTTCGAGCGCTTTCATAGCTGCGTCGACGTGGTGTTCCAGAACGGGCCCGTGATCGACGCGCGGATGACGCGGACCCCCAATGTCACGGAGTTCGTGGGCGCCGGTACGATGAGGCTCGACGGCACCACCTCGCTTGGCACCGGCCTGACCTACCGCTGGGACGTGACCGGGCCCGACCCGAGCCTGTACAGCATCACCGGCGCCACCCAGCCCGTGGCCACGTTGAACCTCGCCAACCCCAAGGCCTCGGCCAACGTCACCGTCTCGCTGGTCGTGACCAGCTCGACCGGCACCGACTCCGTCGCGGTCTCCCTGGTGCACCGGCCCAGCGTGGCATCGCCGTGGTTCGACTTCGGCTTGCTCACCAGCATTGCGCGGCCGTTGACGGCGGGCAACCGGGTGTCGGTGCGCAGCGTGCAGAGCGGTGGCCAGGACGTGTTCTATCCCAGCTTTCCGTTCGCGATCACCGCCGCCAATGCGTCGGCCTCGGTGTGGCCGCTCGAGCTGGCCCAGGCGGTGAATGCGCTGAACGGGAACATTCGCATCGGTGTCCTCGATGCGCAGAACAAGGTCACTCCGGTCGCCAACGCGACTGCCAACCGGATCTTTGCGCTGACCATCGCCAACGTCACCGGGACATTCCTGCAGGTCGCGCAGAGCGCCCCGTCGTGTCGGGTCAACTATCAGATCGTCAGTCAATGGCCGGACGGCTTCCAGACGAATATCTCGATCACCAACACATCGCCGAGCATTCCGATAGTCGGCTACACCCTGACGTGGACCTTGGGCGGCGCCGAGACGATCAACCACGGCTGGAACGCGACGTACACGCCGTCGGGGCTGGGGCTCGCCGCGTCCAACACCGCGGGCGCGTGGAACGGCGTCATCGCGCAGAACGGAGGCACCGTGGCGTTCGGGTTCGTGGGCAACAAGGGCGCGTCGGTCGCCACCCTGCCCATCGACTTCCGGCTGAACGGCGAGCTGTGCACCACCGGCAGCCCGCTTGCCGGGGTGGTCCCGGCGAGTACCGGAGTCGCCGCGTGGGCATTTGCACCGCCGCCGGCGCATCACTGCACTGCGGCACCCGCGATCCCCGGCGCGATCCCCGGCGCGATCCCCGGCGCCCCCGGTTCGTGACCGCAGACGATCGCCCGGAGGGGCGGTCGTCGGCAGTCCGGAACCCCATGCCATCGAGAGGATGACCATGTCCGCCCGCAAGAGCTTGCTCGTCACACGAGTCCTGGCCACGCTCGCCCTGGTGATCCCGTTCTGGATCGCCGGCGCGCGCCCGGCGCAGGCCCAGACCCGCATCATGCCGCTCGGCGATTCGATCACCGGCTCCCCGGGGTGCTGGCGCGCGCTGCTGTGGAACGCGCTCCAGACCGGCGGGTTCACGAGCATCGACTTCGTCGGGACGCTGCCGCCGCAGGGCTGCGGGGTCGCGCACGACGGCGACAACGAGGGCCATGGCGGAATCCTCGCCACCAACATGGCCGATCAGAACCAGCTGCCGCCCTGGCTCGCCGCGACCCGGCCCGACATCGTCATCATGCACCTGGGCACCAACGACGTGTGGAATGCGCGCGCGCCGAGCGTGATCCTCACCGCGTTCAGCAAGCTCGTCGATCAGATGCGGGCGCAGAACCCGAACATGAAGATCCTGGTCGCGCAGATCATCCCGATGAATCCGGCCAACTGTCCGGACTGCGCCAACCGCGTGATCGCGCTCAACGCGGCAATCCCCGGCTGGGCGGCGGGAAAGACCACCAACGCGTCTCCGATCATGGTGGTCGATCAGTTTACGGGGTTCAATGACGCCACCGACACCGGAGACGGAGTGCATCCGAACGACGCCGGGAACCAGAAGATCGCCAATCGCTGGTTTCCGGCGCTGTCCGCGGTGCTGATGGGCACGCCGCCACCACCGAACTTCTCGCTCTCCGTCGCTCCCACGAGCGTCTCGATCGACGTGGGCACCGCCCGGACCGCCACGGTGACCATCGCGCGCACCGGCGGATTCATCGCGGCGGTCGGCCTGGGCGCCATCGGCCTTCCTGTCGGCGTCACCGCCGCGTTCGGTCCGGTCTCGGCCGCCGGTGCCAGCACGGTCACGTTCACCGCGGCGAGCACGGCGCCGCTCGGTAGCGCCGCCGCGACCCTCACGGGGAGCGGTGGCGGGCTGACCCGGACGGTGCCGATCTCCGTGATCGTCACGACGCCCGGCGGAGGCGGAGGTCCAGCGACCGCCACGCCGGTGGTCGGCACCAGCGGGCCGTGGTTCAACGAGGAGCAGGTCCGGATCGCGAACCCGGTGAGCCTGACCGCGATGACCCTGACGATCACGCTCGCGACGACCGGTGGGATCACGTTCAACGGTCAGTACAACACGGTGGGATCGTTCACGCAGAGCCACACCAGCACCGCGTCGACGATCACCTATCAGTTCACGCTCGGCACGGGGCAGATCCTGCCGCCCGGAACGAGCTGGATCTTCGCGGCCCAGTCGGGCGGCAGCGGCACCGCGCACCCGACCAGCGGCGATACCTACTCCCTGTCGTATACGGCAGGTGGGAGCAACTTCACCGCGACCGGGCATTTCTGAGGCGGCTGCCCCCGCTACGCGGGCGGGGAGGTATCGGGGAGGACGAACCGGGAATCGGCGTCGACGCGGAGGGCGTCGAGCGAGCGAGAATCACGCAGAACGCCAAGCGTGCGGATCCGAGCGCGGCGCGGATTCGCGCGCGGCGCTGGCCGCGCGGTTCTGTGGCGCTGCGCTGCGCGCCGCGGCGTGGTGAGGGCGGTTTGTGATCGACCGCGCGCGTCGTCGCCTGCGTGCCGTCGCGCGCGTGTGGTGCCTGCGCAACGATCGGCGTGGGGCGAGCGTAATCGCCGGATGACTCCCGGGCGGCCCGACAGCCGGATCGCCGGGGTATTTGTTCAGGATGTACGCCGCGGCCGACCTGGCCCGGCCAATGCAAGTACGTCACCTCGGCTGCCCGCAGCCAGAGAGTTACCCCCATGACCTTCCTCATCAACTCGTATCGCTCGCTCGTTGCGGCTCTCGTCCCGGTGGTCGTGCTCGCCGTGGCTCCCAGCGCTGCGCGAGCGCAACCTGTTCCCGAGGCCGGGCGTCAGGTGCCTCAGGATCCCTATGATGCCGACTCGGCCGACGACGCGGACGAGCCGGACGAGCCGGACGACGCCGCGCCCGAGGCAGCCCCCGAGGCTGCGCCGGCCGAGCCGCCGGTCGCCGCCCCCGAGGCCGCTCCGCCCGCGCCGCCGGCCCAGCCGCCGAGGGCTGCTCCGCAGACGCGCGTGGCGCCTCCGCCGATGCAGGCCGCGCCGCTGCCTCAGCAGTACGCGCCGGCTCCTCGGCAGTACGCGCCTCCTCCCCGGCAGTACGCGCCGCCGCCCGAGCAGTACGCGCCGCCGCCCGAGCAGTACGCGCCGCCGCAGCAGTATGCGCCGCCGCCCGTGCAGGAGCGGCAAGCGCCGCCGAGCGCGACCGGCCAGTGGGTCTACACCCAGCAGTACGGCTGGATCTGGATGCCGTACGGTAACCAGTACGTCTACGGGCCGCAGTACGAGGGCGCGTATCCGTCGGCCTACGTCTACTACCCGGCGTACGGCTGGACCTGGCTGTCGGCACCGTGGGTCTGGGGCTTCGGCCCGCGCATCCACTTCAGCATCGGCCCGCGCTACTACGGCTGGTTCCACCACCGTCCGTTCTTCCGCGGCCATGTGATCCGCGGGTTCCACGGCGGCGTCCGCGTCCCGTTCCGGGGCGGCTTCCGGGGCGGCGTCCGCGGCGGCGCCCGGATCGGCGGGCACAGCAGCGGCCACTTCGGCCGCCACCGCTGACGCCGGCGGCTACTCCTCGTCGCGCGTCTGAGCAGCGGACCAGAGCTCGGCGTACTTCGCGCGAACCGACGGATCGAGCCTGGCCGAGATCGACTCGGGCAAGCCGGCGGCGCGGATCAGCTCCAGGACGTCGGCCAGGTCCTTGAGCCGGTGAGGCGCCGAGAGCCCCGACGCGAGCTTGAGCTCGATCAGGGTCTCGAGCGGGAGGAAGGCGGCGTGCTCGCCGCGGACGGCCACGGTCGCCGGGTCCGGAAACCGGACGGGCTTGGGCTTGCCATCGCCGGGGAACTCGCCGGCGAGCAGGACGTCGATGGTGACGCCGTGCTCGGTGTCGCGCAGGCCCTTGCTGCCCGGGAACTTCTCGAGGTAGCCGCGGCCGACGACCTCGCGCTTGAGGCGCTCGAGGCCGTCGCGCGTGAGGAGCACGTCGACGTCGATGGTGACCCGGTGATATCCGTGCTGGTTGAGCGCCATCGCGCCGGCGATCGCGTAGGGGATGCCGGCGGCGTCGAGCACGCCGGCGAGCCGTTTCAGCGCATTCTGGACGTCGGCGTTCCCCATGAAAAACCTCTGGGCTTCGGCAACCCCGGCCCAGAACTCCGCCTCTCCGGCGATCGGGGTAGCTGGCGAGTTTACCATCGCGTGAAGCGTAGCACCCCGGCGCTCAACGCTGGGACGTCGCCGGTCGCGCGCGCGCGCGGCGGCATCACGCGGGCTCAAGAAGACGAAACACCGGGCTGGGCAACAACGACGGCGGCGACGGGGGCGTCGGCCACCATGTCGGGCAGCTCGGCCTCGACGTGGCGCACCCTCGGCAGGAGAAACGCGACGACGCTGGTGAGCAGCAAGGCGACGCCGAGGGCTGCCATGAGCAGCGCGATGCCCGGGCCCTGGCCGACGCCGAGGATCGGGCCGAGCGAATCGGCGAGCGCGCCGCCGGGCTTCATCAGCGGCACGAAGACCTGGTCGGCCAGCGGGCCGGCGAGCAGGTAACTGATCGGCGCCATCGAGCCGGCGATCATGTGGGTGATGGCAAACACGCGGCCCTGGACGTTCGACGCCACCTTGCTCTGGACGATGGCGGTGGTGCAGCCCTCGATGAACGGTAAGCAGAAGAACACCAGCGCCATCATGCTGGTGACCCAGGCCAGCGATGGCCGCACGCCGACCAGGAGGATGCCGAGCGCCGCGAGCGGCACGAAGCCGAAGATCCCCAGGACCCGTCGCTTCGGCCCGCCCCAGGTGCCCATCACCAGGCTGCCGAGGAGCAGACCGAGGCCGCCGATGGTGAACGCCGTGCCCAGGCCGGCGGGCGAGGCGAACGACAGGACCAGCGGCTGGACCAGCGCGTTGGCCAGGCCGAACGAGAAGTTGAGTCCGGCGAGGACGATCATCAGCGCGAGCAGGCCGCCGCGCTCGCGCAGGTAGGTCCAGCCGGCGGTGAGCTCGCGCCAGCGCTCGGCCCAGGACGCGGTGATCCGGGACTCGGCGCCGTCGGGGACGGGGGAGAACCGGACGGCGAGCAGCGTGCCGATCCCGAAGCCGAAGCTGAGCAGGTCGACGACCAGCACGCCCTTGATCCCGATCGGGTCGATCAGGGCGCCGGCGAGCAGCGGCGCCAGGATCTGCGCCATCGCCTGGATCGCGCGGACCTGACCGTTGGCGCGCCCGAAGTGCTCCTTGGGCACCAGCTGCGTGACGGCGGCCGAGTAGGCCGGGCGCTGGAAGGTCGCCATCGAGCTGCAGAACGTCAGCAGGAGGTAGATCCACCGCATCTCGACACGGTCGAGGAAGAACAGCAGCGCGAGCGCGGCGGTGCCGACGGCGGCGCCGGCGTCGCTCAGGATCATCGTCCATCGCCGGTCCCAGCGATCGGCGAGCAGGCCGGCGACGGGCAACAGCAGCACGCCGGGCACGGCGGCGAAGAACAGCACGAGGGCGAACTGGGAGATCGAGCCGGTGGTCCGGTAGGCCCAGATGCCGAGCGCGAAGCCGGACATTCCCGAGCCCAGGAGGGACAGCAGCTGGCCGGCTCCGACGATGGCGAACTTCTTCACGGCGCAATGCCTCCGGCGAGCTGGAACGCAGGCGCCGACACCGGCGCGCTGACGGGGGGCGAGACAGGACACGAGACAGGAGACGAGAAGCCATCGAGGACGGGGCCCAGCCGGTGGGCCAGGTCGGCGATGCGGTCGGGCGAGAACATCGTGATGTGGTCGCCGGCGACGGTGTCGACGGTGACCGGTGCGTCGGTGAGCAGCGGCCAGCCCCAGCGCGATGGATCGTCCCCGGCGGCCGCGGTGATCAGCGGCGCGTCGTCGGCGTGCAGCGACGCCGCGCGCAGGAGGCGGATCGGCACGTCGAGCCGGCCCGGCGCGGTGTAGTGCGACAGCGCCAGGGCGTTCGCCTTCGAGACCTCGAGCAGCCTGCGCGCGGCCGTCGCGTCGGTGGCAGCGAGTAGCCCGGCGCGCTGGACGTGGTCGCGGAACCGCTCGAGGAACGCCGGGATCGACAGGTCGTCGAGATCGGCGTCCCGTACCGGCGCGGCGCCGCTGAGGCGCTCGATCAGGCGCAGGTTGCCGCGCAGCCAGGCGGCGTCGTCGATCGCCGGCAGCGGCACGCGGCGCTCGCGGCTGGGCGCCGGGATGTCGAACACGACGAGGCCGGCGACGGCGTCGCCGTCCTGGCGCAGCCGCCAGGCGACGTGGAAGGCGACCCAGGCGCCGAACGAGTGGCCGGCGAGCAGGAACGGACCGCGCGGGCGCTCGGCGCGCAGGGCGGCGACGTAGTGCTCGGCCGCCGCCTCGACCGACGGGCTCGGCGACTCGCGGCCATCGAGGCCGGGCGCGCGCAGCGCGAGGACGGGGCGCTCGCCGTCGAGGTGCCGGGCCAGCGGGTGCAGGTAGAACGGGTTGCCGCCGCCGCCCGGGATGAGGAACAGCGGCGGCTTCGAGCCACCGCGGCGCAGCGCCACGATGAGCCGGCGCGCGGGGTCGGTGGCGGCGGCCGCGGCGAGCGGCGCCAGCTCGGCGATGGTCTGGTGCGCGAGCAGCTGTTGCACGTCGAGCGCGAGCCCGGCGTCCTGCAGATCGGCGATCAGCCGGATCGCGAGGATCGAGTCGCCGCCGAGGTCGAAGAAGTTGTCGTGGACGCCGATCGCCTCGACGTCGAGCAGCCGCGCCCAGGCGCCGGCGAGGCGCTGCTCGACCGCGTTGCGCGGTGCCACGATCTCGCGCTCGCGCGCGGCGCCGCGATCCGGCCGCATCGCCGCCAGGGACTTGCGATCGATCTTGCCGTTGGGCGTGGTCGGCAGGCGGTCCAGGACCTTCCACAGCGCCGGGACCAGGTGGGCCGGCAGCCGACGGCGCGCGTGGTCGCGCACCGCCGCGACGAGGTCGGCGGACGGCTCGCGCGCGACGAGGAACGCCGCGAGCTGCGCGTGTCCGCCCTCGGTGCGGGCGACGACGACCGCGTCGTCGATCGCGTCGTGGTCGACGAGCGCGGCCTCGATCTCGCCGGGCTCGATCCGGTAGCCGCGCAGCTTGATCTGGTTGTCGTTGCGGCCGAGGCAGACGATCTCGCCGTCGGCGCGCAGCCGGGCGAGGTCCCCGGTGAGGTAGAGCCGGTCGCCGGGGCTCGGGCCGAACGGGGACGGCACGAAGCGCGACGCGGTCAGCGACGGCTGGCCGTGGTAGCCGCGCGCCAGGCCGAGGCCGCCCAGCGCGAGCTGGCCGACGACGCCGACCGGCACCGGCTCGAACTCGGCGTCCACGACGTAGGCGCGATAGTTCGCCAGCGGCCGGCCGATGGTCACCGGCGCGGGGGCGTCGAACTGCTTGAGCGTGGCCCAGATCGCCGCCTCGGTGGGACCGTAGACGTTGCCGAACCGCAGGCGCCCGGCCCAGGCGTCGACGAGCTCCTGCGGACAGGACTCGGCGCCCGAGATCACGGTCTCGAGATCGGGCAGCCCATCGGGGGACAGGTGGCGCAGCGCCGTCGGCGGCAGGGTCGCGTGGGTGATCCGCTGGTCGCGCAGCAGCGCCTGCAGCGGCGCCCCGGGCTGCAGATCCGGCTGCGCGGCGACGCAGAGCGTGGCACCGGCGGTGAGCGCGGTCGCCAGATCCCAGAGCGAGACGTCGAAGCCGTGGGGCGCAAACGACAGCACGCGATGGCCGGGCCCGGTCTCGAGGGCCTCGCGACCGATCCGGGCGATGTTGCTGAGCCCGCCGTGGGTGCAGGCCACGCCCTTGGGCATGCCGGTGGAGCCAGACGTGTAGATGACGTACGCCAGGTGATCGGGTCGCAGCGCCGGGACACCCGGATCGTCGCCGGCCGGGGCCTCCGCGGCGCCGAGGAGCTGCGCCAGGTCGAGGATCTCGATGCCGCTCACCGCCGGCGTCGCTTCGCCGAAGCCGAGCAGCAGGCGAGCGCCCGAGTCCTCGAGCAGGAAGCGCAGGCGCTCGGTGGGGTAATCGGGGTCGAGGGGGAGGAACGCGCCGCCGGCCTTGCCGACGGCGAGCACGGCGAGCGCCATCTCGGGCCGGCGGTGCAGCGCGATCGCGACCACGACCTCGGGGCCGACGCCGCGCCGGCGCAGCTCGCGGGCGAGCCGATCGCTGCCGGCGGCGAGCTGGCCGTAGGTCCAGAGCTCGTCGCGGAACCGGATCGCCGGGGCGTCCGGCGTGCGGCGCGCCCACACCGCGACCTGGTCGTGCAGCGGCACGAACGGCAGCTCGCGGTCGGTGGCGTTCCAGCGCTCGACCACGAGGCTGCGCTCGGTGCCGCCGAGGATCGGCAGCTGCGAGATCGGCCGGTCCGGCTCGCGGACCAGGCGGCCGAGCAGGTGGAGGAAGTGATCGACCATGCGCCGGGCGGTGTCGTCGTCGAACAGGTTGCGGTCGTAGCTCCAGAACCCATCGAGCGCATCGCCCGCCAGCCACATCTGGACGTCGAGGTCGAACCGCGCGGCCTCGTCGTCGAGCAGCATCGCCTCGAACGCGAGGCCCTTCGCCGCCGGTGCGGGCGCCGGGGGCTCCTGCAGGGTGAACGAGACCTGGAACAGCGGCATGACGCCGGGCCGGCGCTCGACGCCGAGGCGATCGACGAGCCGGTCGAACGGCATGTCCTGGTGCGCGAGGCCGTCGAGCGTGATCCGGCGGACGCGGTCCAGGAGGGTCCGGAAGCTGGGCTGGCCGGCGAGGTCGACGCGCAGCACCAGCGTGTTGACGAAGAATCCGATCAGCGACTCGAGCTCTCGCCGGTTGCGGTTGGACGCGTGCGTGCCGATCGGGATGTCGTCGCCGCCGACGTAGCGGCCGAGCAGCGCGCCGAACGCGGCGACGAGGACCATGAACAGGGTGGAGCCGGTCGCCTGGCGCAGCGCCTCGAGGCGCGCCGCGAGCTCGGCGGGGACGCGCAGCGGCAGCGTCCCCAGTCGGCCCTCGACCCCGCGCGGCCGGGGCCGGTCGAACGGCAGCGCGAGCGACGGCGGCAGGCCGGCGAGCTGCTGCTCCCAGTAGCGGGCGTGGGCCTCGAGGACCGGGCCCTCCAGCTGCTGGCGTTGCCAGACCGCGACGTCGACGGTCTGGACCGGCAGCTCGGGCAGCTCGGCGGCGCGCCCGGCCTCGGCGGCGCGATAGATCTCGGCCAGCTCGTGGAAGAACAGCCCGGTCGACCAGCCGTCCGACACGATGTGGTGGGTGGTGGCGACCAGCACGTGGTCGTCGGCGGCGAGCGCGACGAGCAGGGCGCGGAAGATCGGCCCGCGCTCGAGGTCGAGCGGGCGCCGGACCTCGGCCACGAGCTCGCGGTGGAGCTGCGTCTCGCGCTCCGCCTCGGCGACGCCGCGCAGGTCGACGATCGGCAGATCGACCGGCCCGGGCGGCAGGACGCGCTGGCGCGGCGAGCCGTCGATGAACGGGAAGCTCGAGCGCAGCGCCTCGTGGCGACCGACGATCCGCGTCAGCGCGGCGGCGAGGCGCGGGCGGTCGAGCGGACCTCGCAGGCGCAGGATCCAGGGCGTGTTGTACAGGCTGGCGCCGGCGAGGCGGTGGAGCAACCAGATCCGCTGCTGCGGAAACGACAGCGGATAGTGCTCGGCGCCGCGCTCGACGGGGACGATCGGCGCGAGCTCGGCGCCACCGCCGGCGGGCTCGTACGCGGCGAGGAACTGCGCGAGCTGGGCGACGCTGGGATGGCTGAACACGTGCTGGACGTAGAGATCGATCCGAGCGCCGTCGCGCAGCCGGTTGACGAGCCGGGCGGCGAGCAGCGAATGGCCGCCGAGGGCGAAGAAGTCGTCGTCGCGACCGACCCGCGCGGGCTCGAGGCGGAGGACCTCGGCGAACGCGCCGGCGATGGTGCGCTCGATCGGCCCCTCGGGCGCCGCGTAGGGCCGGCCGGCGACGTCGACGGCGAGGCCGCGCAGGTGCTGGCGGTCGATCTTGTCGTTGGCCAGGCGCGGCATGGCGTCGAGCCAGACCAGGGCCGACGGCACCATGTAGCGCGGCAGCTCGGCGCCGAGCGCCGCGAGCACCGCGCCGGCGTCGGGTTTGCCGGTGGCGACGGCGTAGGCGACCAGGCGCTGGGCGCCGCGCTCGTCGAGCACGACGACGGCGCAGTCCTCGACCTCGGGCCGGCGGCAGAGCACGGCCTCGACCTCGGAGATCTCGACCCGCAGGCCGCGGATCTTGACCTGGCCATCGGCCCGGCCGAGGAACTCGAGCGTGCCGTCGGCCAGCCAGCGGGCGAGATCGCCCGTGCGGTAGACGCGGTCGGGGTAGTTGCCGTGCAGCGGGTTCTGCACGAAGCCGCGCGCGGTGGCCTCGGGCATGCCGTGGTAGCCGGTGGCGAGGAACGGCGAGCGGATGAAGATCTCGCCCGGCACGCCGGTGGCGCAGGCCTGGCCGCCGCCGTCGACGACGAACACCCGGCAACCGTCGACCGGCGTCCCGACCGGGACGCGCAGCTGCCCGGCGTCGATGCGGTCGACGGCGTGGCTGGTGATCAGGATCGACTCGGTCGGGCCGTAGACGTTCCACAGCCGCGTCCGGTCGCCGAACCGCTCGCGCCAGGCGGCGGCCAGGGCGACGGGGAGATCCTCGCCGGTGAGCAGGATCGCCTTGAGCTCGGGGAGCGCGCCGTCGTCGACCAGCGCCAGCAGCTCGCGGCAGAAGCTCGGCACCATCAGCACCAGCGAGATCCGCTCGTCCTCGAGCCAGCGCAGCACGCGCGCCGGCTCCTGCCGGAGGTCGCGCGGCACCACGGTGACGGTGGCGCCGGAGCACAGCGCGCCGAACACCTCGGTGTAGCAGGGGTCGTGGCCGACCGAGGTCCACTGCGCGATCGCCTGGCCGGGCTGGATGCCGAAGCGCTCGCCGAACCAGCGCATCAGGTAGTGGAAGCCGCCGTGGGTCTGGACGATGCCCTTGGGCCTGCCGGTCGAGCCCGAGGTGTAGGCGATGTAGACCGGGTCCTCGGGCCGCGGCGTGCGGCTCACGGCGTCGCCTGCGGCATCGGCCGCGCGGTCGAGTTGCGCTGCGTCGACGAGCGCGGGCGCGCCCGCCTGCCGCCAGGCCTCGAGCGCGTCGGCGTGGCCGGCGTCGCCGGCATGCACGACCACGCGGGCGCCGACGTCGTGGACGATGTGGCGGATGTGCGCGGCAGGGTGGTCGAGCTCGAGGCAGACGAACGGGCTGCCGGCGTGCAGCGCGGCGAGCATGCCGACCACGTGGTCGAGACCGTTGCCGAGCAGCAGCGCGACCGGCGCGCCGGCGCCGCCGGCGGCGTCGATCCGGGCGGCCAGGCGGCGCGCCGCGCGGTCGAGCTGGCGGTAGGTCAGCGCGCCCTCGACGGCGGCCACGGCGATCTGGCCCGGGCGGAGCTCGGCCCAGCGCGAGACATGCGCGTGGACGCCGCCCTCGGGGAGCGTCCACACCGGCGGCGCGGCCTCGGGCAGAAACGCCCGGCGCTCGTCGGCGAGCAGCATCGCGGCGCGGCCGACCGGGAGCTCCGGCGCCTCGATCAGGCTCTCGACCAGGGTGACGAGGTGATCGCGCAGCCGCTCGATCGTCGCTGGGTGGAACAGGTCGACGTTGTACTCGAGGATGCCGGTCACGCCGCCGTCGGGCTCGTCCCACATATCGAGCGCCAGGTCGACGCGCGCCGGCTGGACCGACGGCGGGTGCCACGTGGTCTCGACGCCGTGGAACGTCGCTTGCTTCTCGGGCCGCCGGTTGAGGGTGAAGATGACCTGGAAGATCGGATGGCGGCTCGGATCGCGCGCCGGGGCCAGCGCCTCGACCAGCTTCTCGAACGGCAGCTCCTGGTGCTCGTAGCCCTCCAGGGCGCCGCGTCGCACGCGGCCGACCAGCTCGAGGAAGCTGGCCTCGGGCTCGAGCCGGGTGCGCAGCACGAGCATGTTCACGAAGTTGCCGAAGATCGCCTCGAGCTCGCTGCGGTCGCGGCCCGCGGTCGGCGTGCCGACGACCAGATCCTGCTGGCCGCTGTGGCGATGGAGCAGGACCTTGAACGCCGCGAGCAGGACGATGAACAGCGACGCGTTCTCCTGCCGGGCGAGGCGGCGGACGCGCTGCGCCAGCGCGGGGGACAGCGCCAGCGGCAGGTGCGCGCCGCGAAACCCGAGCAGCGCCGGCCGCGGCCGGTCGATCGGCAGGTTCAGCGACGCCGGCAGATCCGCAAGGCGGCTGCGCCAGAACGCCAGCAGCTGGTCGAGCGCGGGGCCCGACAGGCGCTGGCGCTGCCACGCGGCGAAGTCGGCGTACTGGACGGCGAGCGGCGCGAGCCGGAGCGGCGCGCCCAGGCAGCGGGCGCGGTAGAGCGCGGTCAGCTCGTCGAGCAGGATCCCCGTCGACCAGCCGTCGTAGATCATGTGGTGCAGGACGATGATCAGCAGGTGGCGCTGGTCGGACAGCTGCACGAGGCGGCCGCGCCACGGGCACTCGGCGGCGATGTCGAAGCCGCGCGCGTCCTCCTCGCGGAAGATCGCCTGGACGCGCTCGTCCTGGGCGCCGGGTGAGAGCTGCCGGAGGTCGTCGTGGTGGAGCGGCACCGCCATCGCCGCGTGGACTCGCTGGACCGGCTCGCCATCGACGAGCGGGAACGTGGTCCGCAGCGTCTCGTGGCGCTCGACCAGCTCGGCGAGGCTCGCCGCGAGCCGGTCGGCATGGAACGGACCGGTCAACATGTAGGGCGCGACCGCCACGCTGTAGCCGTCGCCGCGGAACTGATCGAGCAGCCAGAACCGCAGCTGGGCGAACGACAGCGGGAAGTCGTCGGCCCGGCCGTCGCCGCGCCGCACAAGGCTCGGGATCTGGGTCGTGCGCTGCGCCTGCTTGCGCTTCGCCAGCTGCGCCGCGAGGGCGGCGCGCCGATCGGGCGACAGCGCGGCCAGCTGGCCGGCGAGCGCGGCGCGCCTCGACACCGGGGCGGGCTTGTGCTCGTGCCGGAGCGCGTGCCCGAGCGCGTGATCGGCCACGCGCTGGAACACCTGCTCGAACCGCTCGAAGCCGACGCTGCCGACGAACGCGCGGGCGGCCGCGCGCGACTGCTCGACCAGCGCCTCGTAGTGCTCGCGGTCGCCCAGCACGCGGGCCAGCGCGTCCTGCCACGGGCCGAGGTCCTGCGCCGGGATGATCGGGATCGGCTTGACCGACGGATCGGGCTGCTGGTAGTCGACGATCGGCTGGACCGGCAGCACGTACGGCACGCCGAGCTTGGCCTCGGGGATGCCGCCGACGTCGCTCGCCAGGACCGGGATGCCGCGCAGCATCGCCTCGACGATGACCAGCCCGAACGCCTCGCCCCACAGCGACGGGACGAGCAGCACGCGGGTCTGGGCGAAGATCTCGTCGATGCGCTCGCGCGCCTCGAGCACGGTGACGTTGGGCAGGTCGGTGATCTGGCGGCGCGCCTCGGTGTCGGTGCCCCACCACGTCGCGACGGTGGCGAACGGCACATCGGGGAAGCGCTCGGCCAGGCCGAGGAAGATCGACAGGCCCTTGAGCGGCGAGGCGTTGATCAGCGTGACCGCGCCGCGGTCGAACGACGGCTGCACCGCCGGATCGGGCTCGCTGTAGACCGGGAACGGCACGACCTCGGACGGACAGCCGCCCCAGCGGGCGATGTAGTCGCGCACGTAGTCGCTGACGGTCAGGATGCACGGCGTGCGCTGGTAGAGCGTGGCCTTGCCGTCGTCCCGGGCAAACGCCGCCGGGCCGAACGGCAGCGTCGCCTGGGAGTGGACGAGGTAGATCACCCGGTCGCCGGCGGCGTCGAGCGCGGCGCCGTGGAACAGGCCGGTCTGGTCCTCGGACACCAGGACGATGTCGGGACCGAACGCCTCGATCAGGCTGCGCAGCGCCGCGTGGAACCGCGGGTAGACGTCGAGCGTGAACTCCGAGACGATGGCGTGGCACTCGACGCCGTGATGGCGGTAGACGACGAAGTCGGCGTCCTCGCGCACCACCTCGCAGCCCTTGTCGGCGAGCGAGCGATGCAGGATCTCGCGCTCGTCGGGCCGCGGCTTGATCGTGTCGTAGCCCGGCGCATAGACCACGCAGTCATGGCCGCGCTGGGCCAGGCCCTCCATCAGCAGGCGGTTGGACTTGTGAGCCCCGCCGAACGGATACAGGTAATCGATCAGCTGGAGCAGCAGGATCTTCATTGCGGACTCCCTTCCCCTGCCAGCAGGCCGGCCAGTTCGTCGTCGCCGAGCTGTTCCAGCTCGTCGAGCAGCGCCTCGGGATCGCCGGGGCGGCGGTCGTCGGCCTGCAGGTCCTCGAGGTCTCGCGCCAGGCTCTCGAGGTTCTTGCCCGAGAACAGGACCTCGAGCGGGACCCGCACGCCCAGCCGCTTCTCGATCCGGCCGGCGGTCTGGATCGCGAGCAGCGAGTGGCCGCCGAGGCCGATGAAGCTGTCGTCCAGACCGACGCGCTCGGTCGTCAGGATCTCCTGCCAGATCTCGGCGATGCTGTGCTCGGTCGCCGTGCTCGGCGGTCGGTGCTCGGCGCTGCGCGCCGCGGTCAGAGGATCCGGCAGCAGGTCGCGGTGGACCTTGCCGTTGGCGTTCAACGGGAACGCCGGCAGCGCGATCAGGTGATCGGGCACCAGGTAGCGCGGCAGCGCCTCGCGCAGCGCCTGGCGCGCGGCCTCGACGTCGATGCAATCGCCGACCACGTACGCGACCAGCTGGTCGTTGCGCACCACGGCGAGGGCCTCGCGCACGCCGTCCTGGCGCAGCAGGCGACTCTCGATCTCGCCGGGCTCGATGCGGAAGCCGCGCAGCTTGATCTGGTGGTCGCGCCGGCCGAGGAACTCGATCTGGCCGTCGGCGCGGTAGCGCGCCAGGTCCCCGGTGCGGTAGAGCCGGGCGCCGGCCTCGCCGCTGAACGGATCGGGCACGAAGCTCGCCGCGGTCTGCGCCGGCTGATCGAGGTAGCCGCGCGCGAGCTGCGCGCCGCCGATCACGAGCTCGCCGGTGACGCCGACCGGAACCGGCTCGCCGTGGCGGTCGACGATGTGGACGCGGACGTTGCGGATCGGCGCGCCGATCGACGGATCGCGCCGGGTGTCGCCGGCCGTCAGCGGCGTGCCGGTGGCGCACACGCAGCCCTCGGTCGGGCCATAGGCGTTGATCAGGCCGTGCCGGCTCCAGCGCTCGACCACCGCCGACGAGCAGGCCTCGCCGGCGCTGACCACGGTGGTCAGGTCGGGCAGATCTGCGGGCGGCAGGCTGGCGAGCACCGACGCGGGCAGCGTCACCAGCGTGATCCGGCGGCGCCGCAGCACGTCGAGCAGCGGCTGTCCCGGCGCCATGTCCTCGGGGCTGGCGAGGTGCAGGCAGGCGCCGTTGCCGAGGGTGACGAAGATCTCCGACACCGAGGCATCGAAGCCGAGGTTGGCGAACTGCAGCACGCGGCTGTCGGCGTGGACGCCGAACAGGACGCGCTGGGCCTCGACCAGGTTGGCGAGCGGCCCGTGCTCGACCATCACGCCCTTGGGCTGGCCGGTGGAGCCCGACGTGTAGATGACGTAGGCGAGGTCGCCGGACGCCACGGTGCGCGCGGGGGCGGTGCACGGCTGCCCGGCGATCGCGTCGGCGTCGCGGTCGAGCCAGGCTGGTGGGTGAGCACGAGGCGCAGCCCGGCGTCGCGCGCGAGGAACTCGAGGCGCTGGGCCGGCAGCGTGGGATCGAGCGGCACGTAGGCGGCGCCGGCGCCCAGGATGCCGAGCAGGCCGACGATCATGTCCGGACCGCGCGCCATCGCGAGGCCGATCCGCTCGCCGCGCCCGACGCCGAGCCCGATCAGCCAGTGCGCGAGCTGGTGGCCGCGGGCGACGAGCTCGCGGTAGCTCAGGGTGACGCCGTCGGCGATCACCGCCGGCGCGTCGGGCCGGCGCTCGGCGTGCTCGGCGATCAGCTGGTGGACCGGCCGCCGCGGCGCGTCGCCCCGGGTGTCGTTCCACGCGACGAGGATGCGCCGGCGCTCGGCCTCACCGAGCAGCTCGACGCGATCGATCGGCTGGTCCGGCGCCGCGAGCACCGCGCCCAGCCAGTGGAGGAACGTGTCGAGCAGGCGCCGCGCGGTGCCGACCTCGAACCGGTCGGTGGCGACGTCGAGCTCGAGCACGAACGCGTCGCCGGCGTCGAGGACATTGACGTGCAGGTCGAAGCCGGTGTGGGCGATCGGCCCGGACACGACCTCGACGTCGAGGCCGGCGATCGTCGTCGGCCGGGACGCGTGCTCGAGGTTGAAGGTCGTCGCCACGATCGGCGAGCGCCCCGGACCGCCATCGGCCGGCAGGGTGCGCAGCAGGCGCGCGAACGGGTAGTCCTGGTGCTCGTAGGCCGCGAGCAGGCGGCGGCGGATCTCGGTGAGCCGCTCGGTGAACGGGACGGCGACGCGGCCGTCGAGGCGGATCGGCAGCAGGTGCGAGCAGTAGCCGACGAGCGAGCTCGCCTCCAGCGGCCGGCCGCTCGCCGGAACGCCGATCGTCAGATCGTCCTGGCCGGTGAGCCGCTGCAGCAGCGAGCTCCAGGCGGCGAACAGGGTCATGAACAGGGTGCAGCCGCGCGCCCTGGCGAGCTTGCGCACGGCGGCGGTGTCCGCGGGCGAGGTCCGGGCCCGCACGCGCGCGCCGCCGAAGCTGCGACGCGCCGGCCGCGGGTGGTCGCTCGGCAGGTCGAGGTCGGGTCGGGCACCGGCCAGGAGGTCGTGCCAGTAGGCCTCGTGCGCGGCCATCGCCGGCTGCGCCGCCTGGGCGTCTTGCCAGGCGAGGTAGTCACGCCACTGCATCGTCGGCGGCGGTACGGGGGCTGGTGCGCCGGCGACGCGCTCGCCGTAGCGCAGCAGCAGATCGCGCACGACGACGTCGAGCGACCAGCCGTCGACCACCACGTGGTGGGCGACGATGGTGAGCAGGTGGTGGTCCGGCGCGCGGCGCACGAGGCGGGCGCGCAGCACGGGACCGGCGACGAGATCGAACGGGCGGGCGGTCTCGGCCAGGAGCGCTGCGTCGATGGCGCCGTCGATCGAGCCGGCGTCGCCGTCGAGCGCGGAGATCTCGAGCTCGATGTCGAGCGTCTGGAGGACGCGCTGGCGCTCGCCGTCGTCGGTCAGGACGGTGCGCAGCGCCTCGTGGCGGCCCACGACATCGCCGAGCGCGGCGCGTAGGGCCGCGGTGTCGAGGGCGCCGCGCAGCTCGAGGTGAGCGGCGACGTGATATGCGCTCGAACCGCCGGCGCTCATCCGCGCCAGCAGCGCGAGCTGCTGCTGGGCCTCGGTCAGCGGCCGCTCGTCGGCAACCTCGGGCACGGCAGCCACGGCGGTCTCGGTCAGCGGCCGCTCGTCGGCAACCTCGGGCACGGCAGCCACGGCGGGCGCGGCAGCCACTGCGGGCGCTGCGGCCCGTCGCGCTGTGGCGCCGGCATCGGCGAAGAATCCGGCCGCGAGCAGGTCGCGCACGCTGCCGCGAACGGCCGCGGCGAGTTGGTCGAGGTCGGCGTCGGTGTGGGCCGTCGACAAGAAGCAGGTGCGGCCCTCCCAGACGTAGACCCCGCGCTCGATGAGACCGTAGTAGAACAGGTCCATCTCGAGCGGCTGGAACAGGTAGCTCGAGTTCTGCGCGGCGGCGAACCGGAACACCGAGGCGAAGTGGTGGACGGCGATCGGTGCGCCTTCCTCGGCGAACACCGCGCGCAGGCACTCGACGAACCCGGCGGTGCGGCGGTTGAGGTCGGCCTGCAGCGCCGGCCCCGCGGCGATCAGGTGGTCGAGCACCGCGAGCGACGCCGCCATCGCCAGCGGGTGCTTGCAGAACGTGCCGGCGGCGAACGTCATCTCGGCGTGCGGCGCCGAGCTGTCGTCGAACCGCCACGACCCGCCGTCGACGGCGTCGAGGAACCGCGGGTGACCGGCGACGACGCCGATCGGCATGCCGCCGCCGAGGACCTTGCCGAAGGTGGCGAGGTCAGCGTCGATGCCGAACACGCCCTGGGCGCCCCGGGGGTGCGAGCGCAGGCCGGTGAGCACCTCGTCGAAGATCAGCGGCACGCCGGCGCGGCGGGTGAGGTCGCGCAGCCGGCGCAGGAACTCGACCGGCTGCAGGTCGGGGCGCCGGCTCTGCACCGGCTCGACGAGGACCGCGGCGAGCTCGCCGAGGTGATCCTCGATCGCCGCGAGCGAGCGGTCCTCGCCGTAGGGCAGGACGAGCGACTGGCGAGCGGTCTGGCTCGGCACGCCGGCCGCCATCGGCGAACCAGCGCCGTCGCGCGCACCGGCGACGGCCAGCGTGACGTCGGAGTGGCCGTGGTACGAGCCCGAGAACTGCACGATGCGGGTGCGGCCGGTGACCGCGCGGGCCAGGCGCACCGCGGTCATCACCGCCTCGGTGCCGGAGTTGCAGAACGTGGTGCGCTCGAGGCCGGTGAGGGTCGTGATCCGCTCGGCGACCTGGCCGGCGAGGTCGGACTGGATGCCGACGTGCACGCCGCGCGCGAGCTGGCGGCGGATCGCCTCGGTGACGAACGGCGGGTTGTGACCGAACAGGTTGATGCCGAAGCCCATCGCGAGGTCGACGTACTGGTTGCCGTCGATGTCCCAGACCCGCGCGCCGTCGGAGCGGTCGCCGACGATCGGGTAACACATCGCCTTGGTCTCGGGGCGGAACGTCATCGCCGTGCGCAGATCGGCCCAGCGCCCGCGATGCTCGGCGGCGTAGCGCATCGACGCGCCGGTGCCGGCCGACAGGCGGCGCGACAGGCCATCGATGTGGGCGCGCTGGCGCGGAGCGAACTCGCGCGGCGGCTCGGAGAACCGGTCCATGCCGAACGGGTTGCGGCCGTTTGCGGGCGGATCTTCGGCGGCGGGTTGCGCCGCGGGGTCGGGCCTTGCCGCGATCACCGCGGGCGCGATCGGTGCGGGCGCCGTCGCGGCGAGGGTTGGCGCGGCGAGGGCGGGCGCGGCGACGCCGGACGCGCCGGCGACGATCTCGAGCTGCTGGCGGACCAGCGCCGACATCGCCTCGAGCTGGTGCTGCATCAGCCGATGGAGGCTGCTGCCGGCGTCGACGACGGCGGGCGCTGGCGCCGGGGCGGGTGCGAGCGGTGCTGCGAGCGGTGCCGGGGCGGCCGGGCGCCTGGTGGCGGTGCGATCGAGGTGGTCGGCGAGCGCCGCCAGCGTCGTGATCTCCTCGAACAGCAGCCGGATCGGCAGCGTGACACCGTAGCCGTCCTGCACCATGCGCACGAGGTGGACGAGGCTGATCGAATCGGCGCCCATCTCGAGCAAGGGGGCCTGGGGATCGATCTCGGCGATCGGTCGCTCGAGCACGCGGCCGGTCTCCTCGCGGAGGTGGTGAAGGATGGCGGCGACACCGGCCTCGGGAGCCGGCGCCGGGGCGGGAACGATCAGGGCCAGGGCAGGGGCCAGGGCAGAGGCCAGGGCAGAGCTCAGGGTCGGCGCGAACGTCGGCACGGGTGCATCACCTCGGGTCGTGGGGAGCGGCTCGAACCAGAACCGCTCGCGCTGGAACGGATAGAGCGGCAGCGGCACGCGGCGGCGACGGAACGGGCGGTCGAACGCGTGCCAGTCGATGGCGACGCCGCGGACGTGGAGGGCGGCGACGGTCTCGAGCAGCGTCCGCTCGGCGCCGCGACCCTGCTGCAGGCTGGTCAGCCAGGTCGCCTCACCGGCGCCCGGGCAGCGACGCGCGAGCGCCGACAGCGTGCCGGTCGGCCCGATCTCGACGACCAGGCCGTGGCCGCTGCTCACCAGACGGGCGATGCCGTCGGCGAAGCGGACCGGCTTCACGAGCTGGTCGCGCCAGTAGCTCGCGTCGAGCGTGGCGCCGTCGGCGAGGAAGTCGCCGCTGGTGCCGGTCACCACGCGACAGCTCGGCGGCCGGAAGCTCAGCGCGTCGAGCACGCGGCCGAGCGGCTCGACCACCGGCGCCATCAGCGGCGAATGGAAGCCATGGTCGGCCTTGAGGTCGAGCACGGTCACGCCGCGGGACGCCAGCAGCTCGGCGACCCGCGCCACGCGCTCGGCGGCACCCGAGAACACGACCTTGTCCGGGCCGTTGACGGCGGCGATGGCGAGCTCGCCACCGACCTCATCGAGCGCGTCGCGCACCGCGGCCTCGGCGGCCATCGCCATGCGCATCGCGCCTGGCCCCGGCGCCTCCTGCATCCGCCGGCCGCGCTCGACGAGGATGCGTAGCGCGTCGTCGGCCGACAGGATCCCGGCGGCGCACGCGGCGGCGAACTCGCCGACGCTGTGGCCGAACACCGCGTCGGGCTCGACGCCCCAGGCGCGCCACAGCCGCACGAGGCCGAGCTGCAGGGCGAACACGGCGACCTGGGCGTACTGGGTGCGACGCAACGACGCGGCGCTCGCGTCGTCGAACATCAGCGGCAGGAGCTCGATGCCGGCGCCCGTGCGCAGCGTCGCGGCGCACTGGTCGATGGCGTCGCGGAACACCGGCTGGGTGGCGTGGAGCTGGCGGCCCATGCCGCTGTACTGCGAGCCCTGGCCGGTGAACAGGAACGCGATCCGGGGCGCTCGCGCCGGCGCCTTGGCGCGGTACAGCGCGCCACCGCTGCCGGCTTCGCCCTCGGCGAGCTGGAGCAGCGCCTGGCGGGCGGCGGGCACCGAATCCGCGACGACGGCGGCGCGCTCGGCGAACGAGCTGCGGCCGGTCGCGGCGCTGTACGCGACGTCGGACAGCGACGCGCCGTCGTCCAGCGCGTCGTGCACGCGGCGCGCGAGCTGCGCCAGCGCCGGAGCCGTCCGGGCGGCGAGCGGCAGGACGTGGACCTCGCGGTCGGGCAGCGGCGATACGGTCTCGGCGCTGACCTCGGGCGGCGCCTCCTCGATCACGGCGTGGGCGTTGGTGCCGCCGAAGCCGAACGAGCTCACGCCGGCGCGGCGCGGCGCGGCGCCACGCGGCCACGGGCGCGACCGGGTCGGGATGTCGAACGGCGTGCCGTCGAGCTTGATCTGCTCGTTGAGGTGTTCGAGGTGGAGGTGGGCGGGGATCGTCTGGTGGCGAAGCGCCAGCACGACCTTGATGAGGCCGGCGATGCCGGCGGCGGTCTCGAGGTGGCCGAGGTTGGTCTTCACCGACGAGATCGCGCACGGGCGCGAGGCGTCGCGGCCCTCGCCGAGCACGCGCTGCAGCGCCCGCATCTCGATGGGGTCGCCGAGCGGCGTGCCGGTGCCGTGGGCCTCGACCATGTCGAGGTCGCGCGGCTCGAGCCCGGCGTCCGCGAGCGCCGCGCGCAACACGGCCTCCTGCGCGACCGGGTTCGGCGCCGTCAGGCCGTTGCTGCGGCCGTCCTGGTTGACCGCGGTTCCGCGCAGGATCGCGAGCGGTCGCGCGCCGCGAGCGCGGGCGGTGCTCAGGCGCTCGAGCACGACCAGGCCGCAGCCCTCGCCGCGCACGTAGCCGTCGGCGGCGGCGTCGAAGGTCTTGCAGCGGCCGTCCCTGGCCAGCATGCCGGCGCGCGCGAACGCGATCGTCCAGTGCGGCGTCAGCACCAGGTTGACGCCGCCGGCGAGCGCGCGCTCGCACTCGCCGGCGCGCAGGCTGGCGGCGGCGAGGTGCACGGCGACCAGCGACGACGAGCAGGCGGTGTCGATGGCGAGGCTCGGGCCCCGCAGGTCGAGGCTGTAGGAGATCCGGTTCGCGGCGATGCTGCCGGCGTTGCCGGTTCCGGCGCGCTCGTCGATCCAGGCCGGATCGGCGGTCTGCAGCCGGACGTAGTCACCGCCGCCAAAGCCGATGAACACGCCGGTCGCCGAGCCGGCCAGTCGGCCCTGGCCCAGGCCGGCGTCCTCGAGGCTGTGCCAGGCGACCTCGAGCAGCAGCCGCTGCTGCGGATCCATGCGCCGGGCCTCGTGCGGCGACAGGCCGAAGAAGTCGGCGTCGAACCGCTCGATCTCGGTGAGGAAGCCGCCGCGCTGCGGCAGGTCGCCGGCGGTCCAGGGTGCCAGGCCGGCGAGCAGGTCGCGCTCGCGCGGGCGCTCGCTCACGGCGTCGGCTCCGCGCTCGAGCAGGCTCCAGAATGCGTCGGTGCCGTCGGCGCCGGGGAACCGGCAGCCGATGCCGACGATCGCGATCGGATCATCGGTGTCCGCGCGGCGATGGCCGGCCTCGACCACCGTGTGCGGCGGATCGCCCAGGGCACAGAGGTGCGCGACCAGCGCGGCGACCGTCGGGCAGTCGTATGCCAGGGTCGGGGGCAGCGAGCGGCCGAGGTGATCGGCGAGGTCGGCCGACAGGCGCACCGCCTCCTGCGAGCCGAGGCCGTAGCGGGCGAGCGGCAGGTCGATGTCGATGACCGCGCGGTCGACGCCCAGCGACGTGGCGAGGCGATCGACGATCCAGTCCTCGAGCCCGCGCGCCGCATGCGAGGCGCGCGGCTGGCCGGAGTCGGGGGCGTTCTCGGGAGCGGCGGCGGGTGCGTGCCGCGTCCAGGTCGCGACGGTGTCGAGCGCGCCGTCGAGGAACGCCTGGCGGCAGGCCCGGCGCTGGACCTTGCCACTCGAGGTCTTGGGTAGCCGCCTGGGACGCAGCAGCGCCACGGCGTGCACCTGTAGATCGTGGTGCTCGGTGACCGCGCCCGAGATCGCGGCGATGACCTGCTGTGCGTCGACGGTGTTCACCGCGGTGCGCCGGAGCTCGTGGATCACCACGAGGCGCTCCTCGCCGCCGACATCGATCGAGAACGCGGCGCCGGCGGTTGGCTCGAGCGCCTCGTGGCAGGCCTCGACGGTGGTCTCGATGTCCTGCGGGTAGTGGTTCGCGCCGCGCAGGATCAGCAGATCTTTGCGCCGCCCGGTGATCACCAGATCGCCGTCGATGAAGCTGCCCAGATCGCCGGTGCGCAGGAACGGCCCGTCGCCGGTATCGGCGAGCCGGGCCTGGAACGTCGCCGCGGTCTCCTCCGGACGGCGCCAGTAGCCCTGGGCCACGATGTCGCCGGCGACCCAGATCTCGCCGACCTCGCCGGGCGCGCACGGCTGGCGGGTCTCGGGCTCGACCACCACGATCCGGGTATCGATCGAGGTCACGCCGCAGCCGACGATCGCGACGCTGTCGTCGCCACCCTCGGGGGCGAGCTCGACGCGGTGCCGGCGCAGGCCGCCATCGCGGACCGAGAACAGCTTGATCGGGCGCTTCGCCGGGACCGCGGTGACCTTCAGCGTCGCCTCGGCGAGGCCGTAGCACGGGCAGAACGCCGCCGGGTCGAAGCCGTGGGGGCCGAACGCCGCGGCGAACCGCTCGAGCGTGTCGCGCCGGATCGGCTCGGCGCCGTTGTGCGCCATGAGCCACGAGCTGAGGTCGAGCCCGGCTCTGTGCTCGGCGCGGATCGCGCGCACGCACAGATCGTAGACGAAGTTGGGACCGCCGCTGTGGGTGGCGCGTCGTCGGGAGATCGTCTCGAGCCAGCGCCGCGGGCGCTGCATGACCGCGGCCGGCGTCAGGAAGTACGCCGGAAACCCGGCGTAGACCGGCATCAGCACGCCGTAGATGAGGCCCATGTCGTGGAAGAACGGCAGCCACGACACGCCGACGCTGTCGCGCGTGTGGCCCAGGCCGGCGTCGATGTCGCGCAGCGTGGTCACCAGGTTGTGGTGCGAGACCATCACGCCGCGCGGCGTGCCGGTCGAGCCCGAGGTGTACTGGAGGAACGCGAGGGTGTGGGGATCGACGCCGGTATCGATCGCCGGCAGCGCCGCGCT
>Ga0307515_10004304_pt1 | contig 29546 bp, 14 predicted proteins | sample 17_EM_MG_FD_194513 | JGI IMG/M metagenome (GOLD analysis project Ga0307515, IMG submission 194513) | Populus trichocarpa ectomycorrhiza microbial communities from riparian zone in the Pacific Northwest, United States - 17_EM | ecosystem: Host-associated > Plants > Roots > Unclassified | place... | reverse complement strand
GTTTCTAAATTTTTTTGATTAAATTAAAAATTTAAATTAAATAATACCAACAAAATCACTAATATAATGATTAAAAATATTAATATTTAATTATCCGTTGGTAAAACTGTTGGTAAAATGCCATAATAAAAAAGGGCCAGAATCCTACAACAACATTTATGAATTTGTTTTTTTCCCTCTTCTCAGCTTCACTCTGAATTAAATTAAGGTAAGATTTTTCTTTTTTCTTCTCTGTTTTTGTGTTTTTTTTTGCATTATTTTTGTTTTTTATTTTATTTTTAAATTTTTCTATTCTTAAAAATTGTATGAATGTTGTTGTAGGATTTTTTATATATATAAGATCAATTTTGTTGGATTTGTTTTTTCAATTTTGTTGTTCAATTTCAATTAAATTAATTTATTTATTGTTGGATTAAGGGTTCTAGAATAGGTTCTCTAGGTTAGGTGAAAATATTTTGTAGTTGATTTATTTATATGTTGTTGTTTATTTTTTAGTATTATTGAGTATTGTTATTTTTCTAGTTCTGTTAAATAGATTGTTTTTAAAATATTTTTAAATAATTAATGACGGTATTATGGACGGATTAAATTCGTTGGTATATTTTAGAGAGTTAAAGAATCATTGCAATTGCATATGGTATTTTTGTCAATTATATGACAAATTTCTTGAGAAAAATACCAACGGAATAAAACATGTATTTATTTTAATGTTTTTTTTTCATCAGTAAATTTATCGGTAATTTTATTACTGACGGATTTACCGATATATAATCGACATACCCACCAAAATATAGGAGTAATCTTATCCTTTTATTATAGCCCATATCATACAACATATCATCCAATTTATTTATTTATGGTAGAAGTTTTAAAATTTGGCTCAAACCCTCCTCAAAATCCTAAAAAAAAAACCTCAAATTCATTTGAAAACATAAAATTCAATTTCGGATCTCCTATGTGAAACAGTAAAATAAAAATATTTCACCAGCTATTATTACATTCTGTTGACTCTACCATGAAAACATTGACTAGGACATTTGGCAAGAGAAATGCTAACACAGCAGGTAGGGTCCCGCATAAAGAGGAAACCATATAGGAACCTGGAATCTGTGGGAAAACCGAGTTGTGGTTTTCACTGCACAGAATTGACAGTGGAGCTCCTGAAAGTGAAAGTACCTTACTGTTGTTCTGTGTAGTTATGAACTTGAATGATAACACTGTGTTCTTTTTCATGGTCTGAGAAGATTTAAGGAGACTGCCAGCTTTAAATGACAAACACAGAAAGATACGAGAAAATAGTTTTATAGGCCCTTCAACTCAGAGACTCTAGATTACTTACACATGTACATGAAGTACATATCTCCTCCATCCCTTTCAGAGTCCTCCTCGCCATTTATCGATCGATGAGCAGGTCTGAGTGACCTTTCTATGAAGTGCTGCTCTCGCATTCAAGCTGGTGCTGCTTTCAATATAGAAAGACCCTAGATGACCTTAGCTATCCTTTCCCGGGTGCTGGTCAAGATCATTTAATTGCGGTTACCTACCTGTAGTCAAAAAAGTAGATGGCCAATAATGCTACAGATATAATTTTGTTTTTGTACTTCTTTAGCAGTTGCATTATTGCATATATATTTAAATGCGTGTGTTTAGATATCGTTTAGTTTTGGAATACAGGAAATTAATGACTTATGTTTTGTTAACAGAGACTGAGATAAAATCCAAAGTTATCTTTCTTTTGAGAATAAAAATAATTGAGATTGATGCATCTCGTTTTCTAGAGAACATGCGAGAGACAGAGATGAAGAGAAGAAAATCTTAATGGAAATATTTTACAACTTTTTTCTTGTAAACTTTTTGATATTCCAAGTCATGTACTTAAATCCCAATAGTTGATTATTCTTTATTATTGGATTGATTAAACAAAAAGAAAATAAAAAGAGAGGAGCGAAAAAAGAAAGAAAATTTCCATAGAAGGATTTAAATCCGATTTCGCGTCTATTGGTTGTTTATAATATAATTGTGTTTTAGTGAAAAATGAGAAGAAAATCATGATTTTTAAGATTATAGATACCCTAGACTACAGCTCGCTAGAATCTGGCATGCTTAATTTCCTTCTAAATTCGGATAGGAGATGATATATGGAGAATGCATCATCTGCGTGGATGATGCGTTGTCCATTTATGAACTCTTTAAAACAAAATTAAGCGAGCTTGAACCCAATCTTAAGTGCAGCTAGACATGCATAGGCTCAGCTCTAAGCCTAGGCTCCTTTTTTATTATAAACAACAGGACTCGTTCCTGGAACCATGACCCATAAAACTATACATTTGCCGGGTTTTGCCAGGAGCATGAACAGTCCCATATGGGTCTGGGTTTAGGCAGGCAGGCAGGCAGGCAGACATTCTTTCTATATATTAATTTGACCATCGCTCTTTTGGGTGCCTACCAGTGAACCCGTACAACACCAATAGAGGCAACATATAGCTGGCTTCGTTGTTCTTCAATCTTTTTTCTTAGTGCCATCCACATGTTGATGAATTTCATATCGTTACCAGCTGGACTGGATGTCAGTTTGCAGCTAATGGCAAATTCTTTTACTCGAAACAAGAGTGGTGTTGATTTTGCCGAGTATTCTTACTTGGAATCACTTCATGATATATATATATAACTCGTGTGTTAAATGAGTAAATCATAAAATGAATGGTTGAGTTTTCTTTTCTTTCAAGGGACTGGTTTTAGAAGGAATTCTTTGTTTTGTTTAGGGATATGATTTGTTCAATATTGGCAGTTTAAGCTCTTAATACATTGATAATTGAGCCGTCATGCATGTGTTCTTTGTTTTCGGTCATAGCCACGCCTTCATTTTCAATCTCTAAATGGGATTCAAGACAAAATGCCTTGGAATTCAAGAAAATAAACAATCTACCATAAAAGAAAAGGGAAAACAAACAGCCGGCTTTGTTTTGTTTCCACATTATTTTCTACTGAAACCACGGCCCGCATGTAAGAGGCTGATTGCATCATTGTAATTGAATTTAATTCCAAGATATCTTTTTTACTGTAAATATCTTTTTTTAATTATATTATTATTGAATTAACAAAACTTTCAATTAAATTAATGACTTGAATCTCAAATTTTTCTTAATTTTTTAAAAGATACCAAAATCACTTGAAAGTTTTTTTCATATTAAAAGAAATTCTGATTTGATAACTATACTATATCAATACAAAGATTTGAATTCCCATATCAATTGTTTTTGTTATGAAACTAAAGGCTGTTGGATTTAAAAAAAAAAATGAAAATCGAGATTATAACATAACCAGCAAGATTATGATTGAGAAAAGAAAACAAACAGCCTGAGCTTTCAATGTACAATATACAAAAGAAAGAAGAGGGAATTAAACCCAGACCATGAAATCAGAAAAAGTTTTCGAGCTCAAATTGATGTTTTCGTTATTGCAACACTTCAGGTCATAATTTTCCAACCAATTTGTAATGACTGGGATTGCATTTCTTTTATAACCAAATTGTAATGGATGTAACAACCCAGTTGCAAAATTTACTAGTTCAAGCACGTTCATTGTTGCATATGGCTCGGCTAGATGGGTGGACTTGCCCCTCATCCAGGCTAAGTAAAACAAAGCAATTTGAAACTACGAGGGATCTAGTTTAATTGGTTAGGTAATATGTTTGCTTCTTAGAGATTATCAGTTTAAGTTTCATAAATTTCAGGGTCACTAGAAACTTACATGGTCGTTAGTTTCAAGACCCATAAGATTAGTTGAAATGCACGTAAGTTGACCCGGACATCCACGTTAATAAAAAAAAAACAATTTGAAATTGATCTGATTTAACTCAATCGAGTATGTAGATTAGCCCACAACATGATTGATTTGATGTGTTCACTCACAATGTAATGAATTCAATTAAAATCAGTTAACATTTTATATTTTTTTTCAAAAATAAAATCATTTTGAACGTCTTCTTTTTTTAATTTAAATTAACTCAAGTGAAAACAAGTTTACTCGTCCCACCATGCAATTGCCAACCATGGCAACGGTAGCGAGTACTTTTGCGAATTTCAGCAACAATGTGGATGCCTCAACTTTCCTGAAACTTGGCCATTGTCATCGTCATTGTCGTAACCCCAAACGTTAACCAATCCCAAAACTCGTTTTCCTCGTCAATTTTGTCTTGTAAGTTGCCACTCAGTTGACTAGCTATAGTTTTTCAATCTTTTGTCACGTAATTTCTATATATATTTCTTAGTTCATCGGATCTTGTGCGCAATTAAGCACAACCATTTCTAGCGATTTCCATTCATAACTTGACCTTGTGGAAAAGGAGCAATGCCGCTTGGGCGAAAACGTGAAACATGCATCAAGTGAATCTTAGAATTTCTCGGTGGACTAAATCCAAAAGCTGCAATGTTCATAATTTCTAGAGAATAGTATTGCCTTGCCACATATATTCACTTCTAACCCCAATGACTGTTATGATATCTTTTATTACTTGAACTGAAGGATAATAATTAGACAATTAAGAGGGTATTTAAAAAAAAAAAAAAAAAAGAGGGTATCATTAAGATCATGGGCCGAAGCATTCCTCTTGAGGCCTGTGTTTGAGCAGTCTCATTCTTGAATCAAGTAGGCTTGGCCTCAAGCCTTCGGTGCTCTCAAGCAATTTTTTCTTTGATTCACGGTGCCCTCAAGCAATCTAGCTCGCCTATTTCTTGTCTACTTCTTTTTTAAGACTTTTTATAGTCAGCTGGATTCTCTCTATTCCTGTTTATTAATTGACGGAACCTTTTTTTTTTTAATTTTTGGGAGGTTGTAATTAAAGGTTTTTCTTTCCCTTATATAAAAGTTTGTTAATTTTCCATATATATATATATAAACAAATTATTTCTTAATTTGATTTTTTTTTTATTATGACAGTCGAGTTATGTCCTTGGGACAAGCTGTGCACGTCAAAATTCTATTTTATTTCTCTGACTTTAAATAAAAGTAGACCATCCATGTTAAAATTAGAGAATTTTGCAAAACAAAACTATATAGGCCTAATATTATAGTTAATTAAAGGAGAAAAGTAAAATCACTCGTCAATTAGTTAGACCAACGCTTAAATTAAGCATTATATATTCTTTTGTGGTATAAACTTGTGATTTCTTACTGAAGAAATGAGAGACATGCTACTAAATTGCATAGTTCAAAGACAGTATATGGAATATAATGTATCTAAGACTTAGATATAATTTAACTCGAGGAACTCAGAAATGAAAAGCTTAGAAATATTTATTACTATTTCCTTATTATCTGAACTTTTAATCTAAAATGAAATAATAATATCCACAACATTAATTAAGAGTTTTTATTTTATTTTTGGAATTTGTCACGTAAATTTAGAGGAGATAAACTTTATTTCAAATTAGCTAAACATATAGGAGTAATTAATTTAATCGAAGGTGCTTCCCAAGCAGGTTATTACAATTTTACAGCAAAGTTGAATAAAATAACGATCCTCTTCTTTCCACCGCTCTCTTTGAAATAAATACAACTAGATTTTTTTTTCCCATCCTGCACTTGCACGGCGGGTCAAGGAGGCGCTGCCCGTGTCTCTAGAAGGGTGCGGTTCCTTCCACATATATGTACCAGTTATTTTTTATTAAAAAAATAAAATATTCTGAACTCCATGTGATAATTATAAAAAAAATCGAGGTTAGAAAACCAAAAAATACTTGACATTAGGCAAAAAAAAAATTGATCTTAAAACTTATGCGGTAATTACATAAAAAATATGAAAATTCTGAAACGACATTAGACATCGGCTGTGTTGTTTTATTTTTTTCAATGGTATGAGTGTAATTATACTATGTAATAAAATGTGAAAATATCACTTTATCCCTGAGTGTATGTTAAATCCTTTGGTTTTTGAAGGGTAAAATAGTTATTTTAGTGCTGGTTATACTGTTTACAATCAACCGTAAAATACCGACCAGAATTAGTGTAATGTGTATTAATTAGACATTTAACACACACTAAAAGGTAGCTTAAAAGAAGTATCATTATTTCAGAGCAGCAGCATAAGTACTCTATATATATATATATATAAAAGACATTAAACAGGAAAAGGGGCTGCCAAAGCTACTGTCCTTTAATCATCATTATTATACAACATACAGAAGCATAAGTAGTTAATTTATCTTTGAATTTTCTGAATCATTTATGACACCTACTGAAACCCAACTCAAGAGCTTCGTGAAAAACCTCACAAAATCAACGTCTTAATTTTTAAGACTAACGAATGAGTCCGGAGATTAAGACTGCAAGACTTGGATGTCACTTAAATTAGTACCAGTATAGAAGGAATAAAGCTTATAGAAGTTGTATTGTGGGTGTTTGCAGTGAATTAAAAAAGAAGATGATAAATGCAGGTGGAATGTATAACAAGGTGGAGTGTATGGAATGAGTATATTTCCCTTTTACCTGGTGTTTTATACAAGTGAAGTACATCAACTAGTGTGGAATGAAGGGCATATATAGATTGCAAGACACTATTTGGTCTAGTTTAGAGGCAATTATGTGGGATAATAGCTGCTGACTGAGAAAGGAGGGCGACATGTGGTCATGTTCCGGCAATAGTATGCCTTAACGTCGTTCTTTGAGCTCCATTATGATGTGAGGATATATGAATATCAAGTGCCTGTACATTTTATCTTCATAGTTGATGATGGCGAGTAAACTAATTTTGACCAGGGGGTAATGTACCAGGTGTGTAGTCGGGGCGGACGTGAGCTCAATCCACCAAGGAAGGAGATGCGTGGCCAATCCACTGAAGGAGGAGGATGCGTGGCTAGTCTGGGAGGATGCGTGGCTAGTCTGGGAGGTCAATCCCAAAGGATGCATAGCTAATCTAACGAGGAGAGGGGAAGCGTGATCGGTCTAGGAGGATGCAAGGTCAGTTCGGGGAATGCTGGGTTGTTTCTGAGTCTAATCTAATGAGTTCCGTAAATAATTTCAAGCCTCATCCTTGCTTAGCAAGATAAAAGAAGAGAGAGAGAGAGACAGAGTAACTTTAGGTGATTGATCACTTGGGCAACAGAGACGACAAGACACAATAAATTTCATTTTGTCTTTAATGAATTCAATACATTTTCTTATTAAATTTATTATTGGTGGGAATGAATATTCCAATTTATTTTTATTTTAGTGTTTTTTTTTTTTTTTTTAATTTTGAGGGGGAGAGAGAGAGATTAATGAGACCAGTCAAATGAACAGAAGCATTTTATGGATTTTGCGTAATAGTGTGTTTTTCTCTCTCATTCCTGATCTTTATATAAGCCTGGGGACCTCTTAGTTTTTGGTCACAGAGAGCCACTTTTTCCTGACTCTACTTCTGGCTCCTTCCAAGTCTCATCATCACAACCATCTCAGCTTCTCTCTTCAATCACTTTCCTTGAAAACTTGCGCAATAATTTCAATTCCAAGGCTTCTCTCTCTCTCAAATGGCAGCCTTTTCGTATCAGCACCCACCTTTATTTCTTGACTCAGTTATCTTGCCAAACATTACCACACCTATTATGAACATGAACAACAGCATGTATTGGTTTTATGATGAAGCTGGAGGCATCAATTCCAACAGTTTTTATCAAGTTTACCCTCCTGAAACTTTTCATGAAGCTCCTCTTGATGTTAGATTCCATGAATTTAGCCATCATGATCATAGCTCTAAGGTGTCTCTTAGTGATAATGAGACTTCCTTGACTAAAAAACAGAGCACAGGCTCCTCAACTGTGGTTGATAAGCTTGAAACTGGTGAGCAAGTTACTCAAGAAGTGACGCCCGTGGACAGGAAGAGGAAAACTACTAATGGGTCCTTGAATTCTGCTCAATCAAAGGTAGACCGCAACTAACAAAGTTCATTAATTACAACAGTACAAATTCTGTTTAAAGAGTACATGATTCATTACTTCATAGTTTTTGTTTGTATGTCTTTCTTGTTACAGGATGTTAAAGAAGTGAAAAGCAAGAGACAAAAGAAATGCAGAGGTGACATGAAACAAGAAGAGAAGAGGCCAAAAGCCGTGAAGAAAGTTCCTGAAGAGCCTCCAACAGGCTACGTTCATGTAAGAGCAAGGAGGGGCCAAGCAACAGATAGCCACAGCCTTGCAGAGAGGGTACTATGCTCCACCCCTACAAAGCTCACAGACTCTAATTTTGATTGAGATTTCAATTTCCCATTTTACCCTCACAAAAAGTTAACTAATTAACCTTGCATCTATCAATTATGTTCCAACTCCTACACTGCCTATCCATGTCTCGTTATACTTTAATACTTCCTGTTAATGGGTTTTAGGTAAGAAGAGAGAAAATCAGTGAGAGAATGAAGATGCTACAACGCCTTGTTCCTGGCTGTGACAAGGTAAAACTCCAGCTCCTTGGCTTAACTTTGTGTTTCTAAATAAAGTATAGTGTCATCTTTTTAGTTTCTCCTCAAGGTGATGTATACATCTAACATCTCATGTGGCGTGGTTTGACGTTAGGTAACTGGGAAGGCCCTTATGTTGGATGAGATTATTAATTATGTTCAGTCCCTACAAAATCAAGTGGAGGTAATGATAATAGACGTTAAGTGGGGTGATTACTGTGTTCTATTTTGTAATTATAACTATGATAATTTACTTCTTTTGTTCATGATAGTAATGCATGGATGTTAAACCAATTGTGTTTTTTGTAATTTTCACAGTTCTTATCCATGAAGCTTGCCTCTGTTAATCCCATGTTCTATGATTTTGGAATGGAGCTTGATGCATTCATGGTCAGACCAGAGGTAATAATGGGCTAGAAAAAGAATTTATTTTGGTCATTTATTAATTGGTCCAACTTTTACCACAATTTTTATTGTTTATGAATAAAGCCGATGAGGATCTTTGTCACTGACATGAATATGCAGAGATTAAGTAGCATGTCTCCACCACTGCCATCTCTGCAGCAATGCAGTCCAATCCAACCCACAGCTTTTGCTGACGCCGCCGCCGCCGCCACCACCACCGCTACTCCTACTACCTCCTTTGCTACAGCAAATAACTATCCTCTTATTGATAATTCAACTTCACTTTTACTTCAAGGAATGAGGCCTTCTGCCTTCACTACTGAGGTATACATTTTTTACCCTTCACCTACAGTTAAAGGAGATTTTTAGATGATTGCTAAGGACATTTTTCTAACAATGACAAACACATCATTTTCAGGATAGTTGTAACCTAATGTGGGATGTGGATGAGCGAAGACAAAAGTTTCTTAGTCCATCTGGGCTCACCAGCAACCTGTGTTCTTTCCATTAAATAGATACCAAGAGCTGCCCTACAAACATCTGGTAAGCCCTCATGTCCTGTCTCATGTAGCAATCACAAAATAAATAAATGCTACTAGTAATTGACTAAAGCATCCTGAATATATATATATATATATATATATATATTATAGCATGCTCCTTATTAAATTTATTCATGGATTAATTAATTCTTAAATTTGATCCTGCGACTTTTGTTCCTCCTGTGGATCTATCTTTCCAGCTTGCAAGGAGATGTCAAAGCCAAAAAAAAAAAAAAAAAACTAACCAGGGGAAACTAAGAAATCAACAGGAAGAGATGAAAAACTCAAAGCAAAGCTGCATTGGTTCGAGCATAAGTTCCAATGGAAGAATTCAGGCTTGCTTCTTCACTTATTTAAAGCTCTGGTTCCAAGTCCAATAGAATGAAAGTGGCATCTAAAACATGAATAAAGGGCAGCAACACCAATGGATGAAGAGCACAAAGAGACATGTAGAACCGACCAAATAAGACCAGATCTTTTCGTAGATCCCTTGTTCCTGTCCATTTTGAACCCTTAAAGTCTTGCTCGCACAAATTCCAAAGACCCCTTTATGGTGGTTAAGCCCTAGCTAGACACTTTTTTCCATGTAGTTCATAATAAACAGTACTGATTGAATTATTGTGGTTAATCTTCAGTCATTCTGTTATTACAGTTATTTTTACTGTTTCTTCCCTCCTCTTTCATGGAAAGAGAGAGCGTGAATGAGAGGTTAAAATGACTAGATAAAAGATGCTGTTACTGTAATTGACACGACTAGTACTTATGCATCTGTTCTTGTTATCGTTGGCTTTAATTTGTGTAGTTGGAATCTTCTGAACGTGTTTTGGCATTTTATGTGTTGAGCTGTCTGAGGTGAACTGAACTCCCCACCCATCTTTCTTATGACACGGTTGTGGACAGATCTTTTAACTCTATGGACTTCTATCTCCTTAAAATCTTGTACAGAAGCATCAAGCAACTTCTTCGATACTGTTACTTCTCCCTCGCAAGTGTCATCTTAACAGTGCTAATACATGAGTGTTGTTCCCAGAACAGTGTTAGAAAGAGGAAGAAATCAAAATACAAGGATATTACGAACATTAAAATTAAAAGATTTTGGTCAAATTTGGCTGAGAATAGCCAAACCATCAATTTCTAGTTATTATCTAGCTAGCATTGATGATGTGCACAGATGTACATGCATTTGATCTCAAAAGCAACGGTGCTAGCATCAACTGCGCAGTGAAGCATTTATCTGGGTCCATTCTGCTACTATTTTTGTAATTAAAAGAAGGTCAAATTTACCAGGTTATCAAAATGATACATTCCTTCTAATGTAAAAGAGTTAGGTTCAACTTTATACGAAAAATTGAGCTATACAAGCTACCTTCTCAATAAATTGGAAATCAACCAATTGTTCTATTCTAAAAAGTAACAGCCAGTAATGATAATTGATGGAGTTGGAAAAAAACTTTGGATAAAAATTTGATTTCTCATGGTTGTGTCCTACATTGATATTATTGTGACAATTGTGACTGTGCTTAACCATGAATCTACAAGTTCAATATTTGTGACTGTGCTTAACCATGAATCTACAAGTTCAATATTAAAACAGGAGAATCAACAAGTAAAAGAAATTAAAGTATAGTGTATATAAAAAGAAATAGAAGAGAAATGCATGCATGGAGAGAAAAAATGTAGGGACTAGGCCTAGAATAACATGGTTGACTTTTATGGTTGGTTGTTATGATTTAGGATGGCATAATTGGCTTTTATAGCATAGAATGACATAATTAACTTTTACAGCCTAATGCCTAGAATCATGCCTAGAATGTGAGTGTAGCTTGGTTTTCAATGGCTAAGTGGAGTTCAAGTGAAGGATTATATCTGGAATTTGCTTGGTGATCATATGTATTTATACACATAGATATTGAAATTTTTACATGGAAAAGGAGAATGTATCATTTATAAAGAAACTGGTATGTTACCATTGACTGGCTATAGTAGTCATTGATTATTGTGTCATACCATGATTGTTGTGCATACTTGCTATTGATGAAAATATTAGCATGAAAAATGTAATTAGGGTAGAAAATGGTGTTTACCTTGCATAGAAAAACTCTTGTATGCATAAAAAAAATTTATATGCATGAAAAGCTTGTGTACGCTGCTCCTAAAAACCCAAAAAATACATAAAAAGGTGTGCTAGGTATCAGTATCCTTGGGCTATATTTCTAACTGTTTAAAAAAAAATACTATTTTTCTTGGTATCATTATTTGCCCTACAAGTCTATTAAATAGACATGTTTAGAAGACTTTGATCAATATGAAGAAATATTTATTGTGGATGAAAAATGTTACCTTTTGTGGTTTTGCTTGCATGAAAAATGTCATCTTTGTGCCTTTTGTAAACATACGAGTTTTTCATGCAAAGAAGATGATATTATATCAAGTTCTAGTAGAGAATATTATTTTATATAGATTGGAAAATGTTTTGTGTTCATAAAAAAACATTGTGCAAGGAGATGTTGTATGGAGATGTAAAGATTTGAATGGAGATCCTGATGGATGTGTTTTGTGGAGATTTCAATGGAGACATAAATATCTTGTCATAAAGATTTTTCATAGAGATACTAAATGAAGATACGAAGATATCGGCATGGATCTTTTCATGGAGAAACACAACTTTATTGAAAAATTTAAATGGTGGAGATACAATTTTTGGATATAATCTAGAGATTATTTGATTTCAGGTAGCTCATCGTGAAATGTTCAAACTTTTTTTCTTTTTTCTGGTTATCTCTCTTTCATGACAAATTATTAGAGATAATTTCTAGCGATCAATCTTTCTATCTTTTTTTAGGAGATGACATTCCTTAGTGTTGTGTCAATGGTCATGATGAAATAGATAAAACTTGTTAGGGCTTACTATGTTTGAATCACTTTCATAGAAGGTAGGTATATATTGCGCGAAATCTTTTCTCTTAATGATGGCCAATACCGCAGCATATGTGGTGATAAGAGGTGTGGTTAGGAGCTTGAAGAACGCTAGACTATCATGAATGTTCCCCCTTGTGTTTCTTTTGGATATTCTATTGGGATACCTGATAGCATTGTGGAGATTCTGTTATAAAAAAAATTATAGTGACCTTGCCTAGTCACATTGGCTTCCTCTTCTCTAATATAGTCCTCCATTACTTGTTTCATGTTAAGAAGAGTTATGTCATGGAGAGTGTACATGCATTCCTATAATGAGTAGTTATAGACTCTACTGTTATAGCATTAGTGGAAATGAGCTCGAGTAGATTCTTCATGTTGGTATTGATGATTCTAACATTTTATGTCACAAACTCAATGATATTTCTAATATTTTGTATGTGATTTTTGGGATTTGCAAGACCATCATAATTATCCAAGTTGGCCCTCGCATCGACACAGTTCTTGGCAAGGTTATCATAACATCATTGTCTTGTGTCACAAGCTCAATGATATTTCTAACATTTTGTATGTGATCTTTAGGATTTGCAAGGCCATTATAATTATCCAAGTTAGCCGTTGCGTCGACACAATTCTTGGAAAGTTGAGTATGCAATAATCTATGACAAAATGAAGAGTCTCCTGCCTATTATTCATGAACCTGTGTATTTACTAATCTCATCTCACGTCTCGATTTTTTTTACCGAGGAGCATGCAAGCAAGAGTAAGAGGAGGATTGATGGAGATAACCATGCTTGTGGGTAAGACCTGTTGAGGAGTGTTTTTCATAGAAAGAGTAACTCATTCACAAGGTTAGAGTATCGTGTCTAGTTTGCACATCGATTTGTCCAGTTTCTTCATAGAGCTGGAGTTGCCTTGGTGCACCTAGTGCACATAATGAAGCTTTTATTTCCTGTTAATAAAGTAGAAGAGTGTGAAGTTGTTTTTATATGAAAAGAATAACATTGTTTAACACTTGCACTTGATGAGTGAGTTAATAGAGATTTGGATGAGTTGTTGTTTTGATAGTGAGGAGATCAATTATTCTCCTATGTCCTAGAGTTTTTTCATCATGAAAAATAATTTTGATAAATTAGAATATCCTAGGGAATGAACTAGCTTTTTATTTTGTTTCCACAAACAATGTCACTAATGAAATCTAAAAAACTTTAGATAAAACTTGAATTTTCTGTATCTGGTATGACTGGGCCTAACTGTAAATTATTGGTGTGACTAGGCCTGACCACAAGTCCACAAGCTTTACTACAAAACAAGCCCTCTATTGCAACAAGGAACACTTCGATGTTTTAGTCAGTAAACATAAAAAAATTGTAATGTATATGAAAAGAAATGCAAGAGAAATGTATATATGAAGAAAAATATTTAGGGCTTAGACCTAAAATAACATGACTAGCTTTTATAGCTGATGATGGCATGACTGGTTTTGGCTAGAGTTTATGGTAGAGAATGACACGACTGCCTTTTATGGCCCTAAGTCTGGAACATGAGTGTAGCAATGGCTAAGTGGAGCTTTGTCCAAGAATCAGATCTGGATTTTGCTTGATGACTGTGTATATTTATACACCTAAATCTTGGATTTTTCTCATGGAGAAGGAGAACATATCATTGGTGGATAAAACTACTATGTTACCATTGGCTAACTATTGTAGTTATTGGTTATTATAGCATGCTATAATTATTGTGTCAGGTGCGCTAGAGTGGAAATATTGGTGATGTGCAACATCATTGGCATGTGGATGTAGAAAAAAAAATTAATGAAAGACAATATCATTGATATAAAAAAAATAAATAGAAAAGGTATGTCAAGGGTGATGTTATTGGGTTGAAATTCCAACCCATTTAGGTCATGTTAAACATCTAAGAATTTTTTTTTTTTTTGAAAAACACAATTCTTTTTTCTTATTACCATCAATAATAATATAGTGACCTCTATCCAATTTCGTAGTGTGATCCTAAAACTTGGTGGTCAGATGTTTAAGCTCAAATTAAATTTGAAACTAAACTACATAAAAAAAACAATTTAGTTAAGTCAAAACCTAGCTAATTAAAATAAATTCAAATAGATTGGAGTTGGAACCAAACCTTAGTGCTGTTTTATGAACTTAAAAACTTTACCATCTTGCCAAAACCAAAATTAAAAAAATAAATTAATTTTAATATTATATATAATTTATCACCTTAATTTACTTATTATTTAATGACGTGGGACCTCAATATATCGAGTTAGACTCTACTCTTACAACCATGTCCATTCAATGTGATAATTCTTCCATGAGATTGACACCCAAATAAACTATAGAGTTCAACATGATAATGAAAAAAGCTTCCAGTGTAGGGAAGGTGTACCAAAATAAAGGTTTCTTATTTATTTTTATTTATCCTATTAATTAATGGCATGAAGGAGCTAATTTACGTCTGCATGCACTCAACTTAATTACCAATGGAAGACAAAGGGGTTCGTCATAACCTCAGATTAACAACACGAAATATCACATCAAGAAAGCTACATAGATTGCTTGATTACCTCCATGGTTGCCTTATTTAACTTTATTAAAATCGCAATAATTGATAAACATACGGACAACAAAAGGCTAATCGCATCATTAACAAAACAAAAGGCTATATATTTACGTTGTTTGATTAACTTAATGATTGGATTAATTATGAATCGAATGATTGGCATGAAAAGTAGATTCAGCAAACGTTAAAGGTAGTCAGCTTATAATAAAGAGGGATTTTCCCCTCGTATGTCAACAAGTTACAATTCTCTAAGGCCGGCCTTCAGCTGGTATATCAATTTTGACAGAGAAAAAAAACTGATTATTCAGCATAATATAAGCATTTTCTCTAATCACTCACAGCTGTAGTCTGTAGATACAGACAATCCATGTGTTCCATCTGTTTTAAATGCTGACCCACATGTTGAATTTCTTGCATAACTGGCTCGTATGTGCATAGACATTTTTTAGTTTACTGTTTAAACATTTTTTATATATTATTTGCATAAGACTTATCTATTCAAAGTTCTGTTTTTCTATGTTTTAGCAGTAATTTTAAAGGTTGTAAGATCTTAATTTCTTTCTTTATTTTCAGTAAGTTTTTGCATCTCAATATTAACTTTCGTTGCAATCTCCCATGCATGCATGATCTCATCAAATACAGGTAATTCGTGAAAAAAAAGTAGGAGATTAGTCTTTATCAGCACGGTTTTGACATAACTTAGATATAAATATTTCTTGAATTTTGAAGAGGATATTCTCAGCAATTAGCGGAGAATTATTGGGCACAACTTTTTATTTTATCGATTAATATAGATCTCAATATGGTACAGGGACAAGGCTTGGACACTAGTCCTTCATCATCCACGTCTACTTTGCAATAGAAAAACGTTTGGAAACAAGCTAGATCTTGAATTTAATATTCTGCCTGAATTTAATTAGTTGAGATACTAGATTAATTTGCACGATCATTTTAATCAAATGTCTCTGAGCTGGTTTTGTTTAAGTTCTTTCCTAAATCAGCCAGTGTTTGTTCAAACATCTCTCTCAAAATTAGCACTGTTTAAATTAATAATTTTCTGAGTAAGTGTTCGATATATTTAATTAACAACAATAGAATCTACTGAGAAATTATTGGTTTCAAGAATCAATTATTCTGATGAGAGAATAATCGGAAATAAAGCAACAACTAGCTAGTTCATGAACTCCAATCAGCAGGATGCTGAAGTGACTGAGAAGAAATTAATAGATTGGTTTGATGACGAGTATACGATCAACACAGGGACCCAAAAGCTGATGACAAGAATGAAAATCTAAGAGCATAAGGGACCCTGATGAAGAAATTGATCAGTTGGTGAGCTACAGAAGCTTCACAATATGCTAATTTGCATGCTATCATCCAGTTGGCAGCCCCAAGTGCTTCAAAGCAATTTTGGGTGACTTTGATTTCAATATTGTGCAGAGGAGACAGCAAATTGAAAGAGAGCCCCCCAACAATACAAATTTAAGCCAGGTAGCAAGTATTGAATGGTCATGGTGTTGAGCAAAATTGAGTTTGGTGGGTCATATCCTCTATTGATTGGTAATCAAATAATTGTTCAACATTTGAACTATCATTATCATGTATGTGCAAGTTTATCAGTATATATATCTATCAGCTTTTATGACAGTTTGATTATCACGATGTGTTTAAGGTACATGAAAGCTGTTGGAAGATGATAGAAGATAAAAAGGAAAAATGGAGAAGAAATGTCGTTGTCCTTAGACTATGCAAGAGATGGGACTGGGCATGCAAGTCACTGTTTTTGTTACCCAAAAATGACATGGAAAACATTGCTCCAGAAGCTCTAATGATCCTTCTTTTCCATAAAAATATAAGCATCCGAAGATGAGCTGACTTGTACTCCATTACTTTCATAATAAAGCAACGTTCGGGAGCTTCACGCTTGTCACAGTTTAGCCCCGCAATTATAACCAGAAACTGAAACCAATAAGGATCGATCATATGATAAGAAACTTGTTATCTGATCCAAACTGTATAGCATCCAATTCCAGGTTCGCTTTAAGGCCCCTCTCTCTCTCTCTCTCTCATGGCCTGGATACTTCTCTCCACTTTCATGATGATACTATAGACATGGTTTGACCCATCGAAATCTTATATAGGACACGACGAGTATAGCTGCAAGCCACAGGTAGACTCCAAGGCCATGCCAAGCTCTTTTCAGTTTTCATATAAAGGACCTTACACAGTAACAGCAACAAGATCCTTCCATGCTCTGTCAACATCCCAGGCCATGTATAACAAATTAGCAAAAGCTACACTTCATTGGGCATGACTGTATATATACGTACACGACATCAAGAGCTTATATAATTGCTCGTCCATGCTGACTGGCCGACATCCAGGTATGGTACCGCCTCAGCTTGCTCTCTAATCTGGGTTTTGTCGTTCTCAAGTAAGAAATATCACCATGACAAGTTGATTTCAATATTCATTATTTTTTTTTTCTACGTCAAGAAGGAGCAATACTTTCAGATTGGTAGTTTCAACATCAAATGAGAGAAAAAAAATTTTCTTTTACAATTTGAAGGGCACAATCTACTTCGGAGCACTATGATCTCTCTCTTAATTAGATCTAAACACTAATAATTAATTATTTAAACTAGCAAATGATACTTTCCTTTGGATTGACACTCCTTTTATTAAATTACATATCATCCATTGATCCTTTCTGTTACCTTCTATATATATCCACTTTCTCCATTAAAATCTCATGTCATGTGCTTGTCGCGTTTTCAAGGGTAAAATATATACCCCTTGAACTATTGTTATTGACAGTCTCTATTTTTATTTATTTTTCATTCTAATACATGAACTTTTTGTCATCATCACCATTGAAACTCCACCTTTGTGACTAGTAAATCAACTCATAAGAACATTTAGAACAGTAAAATTATTAATATGATATTTTGAATAATGTAAATATTTTTTTAAAAATATTTTAACCGTTCATTTGTATTTTAATATATTTAATAATAATACAACTACTTGCCTATTATTGGAGATGTCAACCGTTGGCCAACGGTTATATATAGCTTTTCTATCATAACATATAGGAATGGCTTCTGATCAATGCTTTTTTCTACCGTAACATATAGGAATGACTTCTGAATTTAACAAAAGGAATCTGGGCTTTCCTGACTATATTAGGCTAGTGAGAAACATATCTATTTTGGCCAAATGACATGGCTATCCCCCAATAATTTGCTTGATTCTATATAGTATGTGTGAGTCGCAATTTGCTTGATCATGTTTTTAATATGTTTTCTTAAGATAATTTATTAATTAGGTACTGATCCCGTGAAGTAGAAATATTTAGGAATTTCACATCTATATGCATAATTAGCATTGAGACTTCCACAAGCTAGTAATTAGGTTAAGTACTGGACACAAAATTAATACATGGATAAACTTAGAGAGAGGCAGTGCCCCTAGAAAAGGTAGTTTTCCCTACAGGCATCACAAATAGTCATTGTATACCTAGAGTCTCTTGACACAGATTACTTGAATGATCGGTGAATTTGGCATCAAGAACGTGTTTTCATGTTTCCTTTTTCCTCCTCGTCTATCATACTAGGCAAAAACCATATATTCTCGGACATTTGCAATGCGTACTCTCTCAACATCAAGATCTTCTTCAGTCATAATTTTTAGTTTTATCCTTTGGGGAGAACATATGGTCATTGAAGTGGACACATCATGAAGACACTAACATTCGAGATCGAGATAACTTACCAGAGGCCACGAAGTTCTTTTTTCCTACTCTAATTTATCAAAACACAAAAAATACATTTTGAACCGTATGATTGCCATACCATGGTATCATATGCTTACTATTCTTTTCATCGACGGCAATTATTATTGAATAACCTGCTATATTAATTAAGACCAAATACTTATTCTAATCAATCTTTAAAAAATATATATTCTTTATGCATGTTGACATGGTGTATTCGGATAAATCAATTCTCCTTAAAGCTGATAACACCAGACACAGGAATCTTAACGAACCAACACGCTAGTAGAGAAACCCTCGGATGATCACTTCTCGCGTAGCTAGCTAGCCGTGCCTTTGTTTTATCGCTCGGCTAGACAGACATTTCCATGAACCATCGGGCAGGATAACTCACTAGCGAGTCGTAGAAGGATCCCTTATAGTGAGAAGGAATTTCTTTATCTTAATTATAGGTGACATTTTAGTTCTTTTTTCCCACATCATCCCCAGTATCTATGAGTGAAAACCAATCTCGTTAGGTGATGACTCTAAAATACAAACCAAAGAGTTAAAAAAATTAAAGAAGCCAATTTTTTATTACCAGTTCTATCCTCTAAAATCACTAGTTAGTTATAATTTAGTTCTTGGAATTTGTTTAAAATAAATAAATTAATTAATTCATGAAGTATCAAAAACAATAAAACAGCTCCTAATTAATTAACCTGTGTGATCATACTTACTTTAATAGTACCTCGTTAAAAAAAATCATTCTTTTCTCATCGATCTTCCAATATTATCTACTTTTTTTTTCTATTTCTCAAAGAAGAACACATAAAACAATTCGAAATTAATATATAATGAATTTAAAATCATGGAGATTAAATATATAATTTTTAAAACCTTGAGGACTGATCATTAATTAATTTGTTGTGATAAACTACAAATTGATTAAGTTATAATGATCGGTTCTTAAAGAAATATGTATACTAGAATGAATGATCTTAGACACAGAGGCAGACTTCAAAATTATGAGAAGGTTTTTGTGGAACAAAATGTTGACCGGCCCCATGTATGATAAAATCGGCGCTGCCTCATTTTGTTGGCCCAAAACCATCGTATTTAGGCATGTTACCTTATAGAAAACGAAGTTACATATATTATGCGGCTGCCTCAGATGTGGTCCAGCAGGACCATGTGCATGAATCTTCCTACAAGACTTGACTGAAATTCTCCATTGTGATGCTCTAGGGTTAGCTCTTCTGATCAGGCCGTAGCGGCTTTGGAATTTTACTATCTTCTAAACCAAAAAAGAAAGAAAGAGAAAAGAAGAACACCATCATAGAATATGATATGGAGCCCTCTGAATTCCAAGTGATGATACAGGTATATGATTATGCATGAGAGCCCCGCCACGCAAATTAGTTGCCTATATGTGTGTAATACATCAAATTTCACTGTTCTTTTCTTTAATAATATTGTTTAGGATTGTAATAACTTACAAGCATGTTTTTGATTAATTTTAACAATATTTAAGGTATTACTGTACTAGATTTTGCATATCACCGCTAAATTATTATTAAGTACGAAATTTATTCTCAAACTTGTGCATTTATATATAAGAAATTGATCTCCCTTACACGCTCAATTAATTATTAAACTCAAATAAAGATAATAATTACATAAAAAACTACTTTATCGACTACCAAAACCCAAAATAGAGGTCGGCAAAGGAATGATATTGAATTCACGATAAATTAATTTCTCAAATGAGATTCAAATCCGAGATAATAATATGAATAAACCAACATCTTAAAGATAAAGTTATAGTAATCGAATCAATGGCATACTTGCTTCCCGGAAGCATCACAGAGACAACACGAAACAAGTTTGGGATCATTGTTTGAATCAGGTTTACACTAGCCAACAATAAAGAAGAAGCCAACTGACTAGCCGGTGCATTCATGCAAAATCTTCCAATATTTGTTCTTTCAGCTAAAATATAAGCAGTGGAATTATCATATTCTTTATCGATACATATCGGCCAAAAACAGTGATATCCACATTCAATAGGGGCGGACCACTAAAGGGTAAGATGGTTGGGAAGGTGCAGCCTATGGTTGTGGCCAATGGGGTCAGGGTCCCACCATGGTCTGCTAGGCAATAGAGGAGCAAGCCTGCATGGCAAGCCCCCTTGGCTATTCAATGGCCTTGTCTCTTTTGTCTGGTGAAGAGAGAGGGATGAAAGGTGACATTGATTTCATTTGCTAGTGTCCTCATCTCCTAGTAGCTAGCCAAGAAATGGCATGTCTAAAAAGGAGACCAAAGAACTTGATCCCACTTGTTATATGTTTTGGACTATATATATATATATATATATATATATATATATATATATATATATATATAGTTTTCATCGATCCCCTTTTGATCAAGTTAGACTTCTTTCTTTAATACATGGACCTCTTAAAATCCTTCGTGTTTTTATATCTTATCCATATTTAATATTGTGATGTTGAATTAATAATTGTTATTTTTCAAAATAAAAGAACAATCATATAAGCTGTTCTTTAAAAGTTGAATCGTCATTGTGTTTCCCAGCATGGTTCGGACTTGATAGTCTATGAATTCATCAAGACACCCTTTAATTTGCCTAACTTGCCAACTTGTCCATGCACAAATTGCTGTTCATGCACTATATAATTCACATGCATAGGAGAATTCAAAATGCAAAAAGAGTTTCAAACTGTGGATGCTACGCTTACCAGAGTCTTTCTTCGATCCAAAAACAGGAACAATTTTTTTGTTTGTTTGTTTTATCACCATTGATATTGGAAAGGAAACAAAAATGAATTTCCAAGCAGCCCAACAAGAAAACACCAACACCCCCTCCCACTTGCTTAACTAGTTGAACTCTAGAAAAAAGAAAATCCTGGGACCATAACCCGAAATAGCTGTCTGCTTTCAAACACAAAGCACATATAGTATGATCATGCTGTGTTTCTTCATTAACATTAGCCGTTCCAATCCATATATTATACAACTGACAAGCCATTTGTAATTAAGCCATGCTTCTTGGAGAACAAACATGTTCGTACAGATTGCAACACTGGCAAACTTAGCGCATGAGCATCGGTATTGTGATGGTTTTTGTGACTGTAATTTAAAAATATAAATTTATAAAAAATATAAATTATATTTTTTTTTTAATAAGATTAAAAGAAAATTTAATAGAACCCATATAAAATTATATTATTTATTAATTGATAAAATACTTTTAAATTTATAATCGAAAACAAAACGCAGACCGCATCTGTTACAAAAACAAACGAGCTTTGATCCCTCACTACAATTTTGGGCCATTACCTAGAATAGGCTGAGACTGCAATTAGCTTTTTGGTCTTTTGGAGGCTGTTTTGATTAGTCTGAGATAAGAGCAAGTCTTTGGGCCTCCAGAGACAAATAATCTCTAGATGGATTTATTGGGCTTTAAGGCCCATTTCAAACCTTGAGCCTGGCGTGGTGGAGGAAAAGATAATATTTACCCCCCAATTGTCACTCAATTGTCAATTGATCCTAAGAGAAAAGAACTTTCAATTGGGATCCCCATCTATCATGCATTAGCAAATTAACCCTCTTCTTTAAATTCTTAGTATTAAAATAATACATTGTCTCAAATTTTGTTTTTGTTTGAGGACCTGTTTGAAAATAATATGATAATTGAGGAATGAGTACATGAACTGATTTTAAAGAGTGGAGCTGTGAAAAATATACGGATCATCCTCCTCCTCCTCCAGAGGATCCATCAATTTTATTTATAAAAAAAATAAAAATAAAAATGAGGTTAATGCAGTTGGGGTTCTTCCTAGCTTTAGCTTCTGGTCTCTGCTCTTCTCATCTACATCGCCGGCGTCTCCGATCTACGTACGTTATTTTCATGCATTCCTCTCTCTCTACCTACATTTACTACTTCGTTACTCTAAATTTCCCCATGGACACCGTACCCAAATGGGTATGCTTTCCTTTCTTTTTACCCTTTTCAGTTTTTAAAATTTGGTTATTGATGTTCTTTGCTTGGATCCGAAATAAGATTTTAAAAAAAAAAAAATTAACCATATTAGGAGTAAAATGAAAAGTTTCTCAAATTGATGCCAATGTATGTTTGATGTTCTGTTTGTAAACAGAAAGATCCTAAGACGGGACAACTTGAAGGACTATCATTTGAATTTAATCTATGTGAAGCTGTGGCTACGGGGGAACAGGTGAGCTTTGCTTCGCATGTGTGTGCTTCAGGATTAAGTTCTGGTAACCCAGCCTTCTTGCTGTGTTGCTGAGGTGATGTGTGTTGTGTGGTGTTGTTATGTTTGAATTTTGATGTGATGTACAATTGATTTATTAAATAGTGAGGCCGTTGTCAGGAGCGGAATAGTACTACGAGACTCACGAGGGAGTTTATTGATGCTTTACCTGTTTACCAAATGGATGGGAGGACTATGCATGGCGTAGGATCAATAAAGGAGTACTTCTGTATGTTCTTTTAATTTTCTGGTGATTTTTTTGTGGATAAATTACAGTGTAGCGATAGGAAAGCAGTGACTTCAACCAATCTTCTACATAAAGTTGAGATGACTTACGTTGTGTCCTCCAATCAGGAGTTTGTTCATAGAAGAAATGGAGAAAATGTTAAAGTATTGCTCATAGCAGGAATCCTTCATTTAAGATGAATGTTTAGTTATCATGGAAGTATTTGTGGTTTTCTCAGAAAAGAAACTAAAAGTTAATCTCTTGTTAAGATGTCAGCGGTTTTATATTTATGTTACTTTTTTAAAAGTTTTTAGTAGTTCCCCGTGAGATTTATTTTTATTCCATAACTTTGCTATAAAATTTCTCAAGAAATGGGTTTGATTATTCAGTTTTGATACTTAATTGGGTTATTGTAAGCTATTAGGACTATTGACGGTAAGTTGTAGTCTGATTTGTTATATTTATGTTCTGCAGTAACCGATATGAGAATATAACCTATGCTTGGAGAAACTTTCGTTACTACTCCCTATGACACCACCCGATGTTCCAAAGCAGTTTGATCGATGTGCTGTTATTGGTAATTCAGGAGATCTTTTAAAAACAAAGTTTGGAAAGGAAATTGATGATTATGATGTTGTTATTAGAGAAAATGGTGCCCCAGTTGAGTTTAAGCTCTTTCTATTTATTTATTATTGTCAGCAGTCTAATTGTTTTTGCCACCTTTGAATATTGTTGGTTTTGTTTTGCTATTTTGTTGTGGCAGAACTATACAGAGTTCGTGGGAAAGAAAAGCTGATTTCGCCTTCTTAACAGGGGATCTGCTAAAGCCCTTGATAAAGTTGTGTAGTTAGATGGTATGTGCACTGGTCTCTGTCTTACCATGCCTTTCATTTATTGCTAGAATACTGATATTATGAATCCTACAGAAACAAGAAAGGAATTGTCTAATGAAAATCAGAGAGGCCTTTCTCTTCTGCTTTTCTTGCTGGCTTGGCTTTGCCTTTTGTTTTCTGTAGGAAGTTCCAATAAACAATCCTGTAAATCTCATGTTAGGAGCATCTTTTGGATCAGCAGCTAAAGGAACTGGACTCGAGGCTCTTGAGTTTGCTCTCTCTATCTGTGAGTCAGTTGATATGCATGGTTTCACGGTGAACCCAGGATACAAAGAATGGTATAAAAATGTCTCAATAGTTATATCTTGCAGAGAGTACTTCCCACACTTTTATTGTCGAACTTGACTAAGGAACCTTGTGTTATTTCAGGACAAGATATTCCTCTGAATCGAGACAAGGTCACACCCCTCTCCATTATCAGACATTACCATCCTGAGTAGATTAGCAGAAAATATAAACAATCAACACATAAAAAAAGAGTTAAAGAATCACACATAAAGAATTTCATCGGTTGTATTATTTGCTAAATAACATTCAAAGAACAGGGCTCAATATCAGATCTTACTATCATGGATTCATTAATGGATTAAGAAAATAAATAAAACATAAAACTAGTTCAAAAATCATCATGTAAAAAACACGGTGGTGTATTAATTAATTAATTATATATTAGCATAAAACAAATAAAAATTGCTCTTTTTTATATAAAAATAGTTTATCCATCATTTCTTTGGGTGAGTTGAGGTGAGCTTTCATGATGGATGGATGTTGGTTTTTGGTGAGGTTTAGGAACTGTAATGGTTAGAAAATATGGTGATTTGAGCAGGCGTGGGGGGCTGTAATAGCTGGAGATTTGAGGGTATTTCAGGGGCTATTAAGGGATGGTTTCAAGGTTGTTTGAGACTTTGGGTTTGGAGATTGAATTCAAAGCTTTTCATGGATAGAGAAATGGTGGAAATGGGGGCTATTGGGCGTGTTCGCTCGTGAGGAGAAGAGGGGCATGGTTGGTGGCGAGGAAGATAAGCGACGGTGGGGAGGCTGCTGCGAGCAGGAGCTTGGTAGGTGATGAAAAGGGGTTGTTATGTTATTCAGGAATGGCGGGGAAAGGGGTTGATGAGGGTGAGAGAGCTGCGTGTTTTTTTTTTTTTTTTTGTAGATTCTTCTTTTATTTCTAAATTTTTTTCTCCCCTCTTACTGTTCATCGAGCACCTATTTATATTATCATTATCTTTTTTTTATTCCTACTTTTCTCATTATATTTACTCACTTCTACCACCTTCTATTCTCTTCTTATGTGATCGTTTCTTTTTCAGGTGTGTGTTTAGAAACGCGGTTGTACTTGTGTTTTTAAAATATTTAAAATTCTTTTTAGTTTGCTAAAATTTAATTTTTTTATATGTTTTGGATTATTTTAATATGCTAATATTAAAAATGATTTTTAAAAATAAAAAAATATTATTTTGATGGATTTCGGCACGAAAAGTACTTTGAAAAGCAACTGGAATCACACTTTCAAACAGATTATATATAAAAAAAAACTTTATCTCAAAATCAAAATAAAAAGAGAAGCATTTTCAAAATAATCAAATTTGTATTATAATTCCAAGTCATTTTCTTACTAAATGTTATAGTACTTTATTTGATAAGCATTTTCAAAGATTCATGATCCATTACTGTGTTTATCTCTAGTAAATAATATGTAATAACTTCATGGCATGCAATGTATTTTACATATGAGTGAAATACTTTTTGATATATATATTTTATGAAATATGAGTGAAGTCATGTGTTGCATGATATACTCTGGTAAAAAATAATCAATGAGATTATAAAGATATTGTTCTAATATAACATTAATTAGGGACCAAACTGTCACGTTTAAGAATAAAGAGACTAAACTATAACTTTACATATCAGGGACCATAATGATTTTTTGTCATTTTCTACCTCACAAGGGAGCTAGCTTGTCAATTTATCCTCTTCTTTGAATATTTATTAAACTCCTTGAAACGTTGACCCATATCATATAAATTTAACCAATTTCATCTAAGATCAATAATTTTAACAAATCATCATGATCAATATCAATTTGACATGCTAACTTAATCTTATCCAATGATTAACTTTAAAAACAAGCCCATTTAACCTTTAATCTTAACAAATTCTAGAATATGTTTGGTAGTGTGGTTGCGATTGCTTTTTAAATAGCTTTTCGTGCCAAAATGCATGTCAATGATTTTTTTTTATTTTTTAAAAATCATTTTTGACATCAGCACATCAAAATGATTTGAAAACACTAAAAACATATTAATTTCAAGTTAATAAAAAAATAAAAAAAATTTAAATTTTATCAAAAACGCTTTTGAAACGTAGAAACAAACAGTCCCTAAACCTTGTTTAATAATTAGGGCACGATTATTAGCGGAAAACAACAATGGATAAACACCACGAGTATTACCATCATTAATTACCTTTACCTCGCGCACCTGGTTCTTTCCTAAATCCCACCATTCTATATCGAGACACGCGTCAAACACCCAGCGAACCCATTTTACACACTCACTCGCTCTCTCTCGACTCTTCCCTCTCCTCCTCTCTCTCTCTCAACCGGCCACATAAAAGAAATACATAAACAAAGGCAAACCCTAAAGATAGAGAAGAGTTTTGATTTTCAGGTTTCTTTTTGGATAGAAGTGTAGAAAGCTTTCAAAATCCCATCTTTAAATGGCAGAGATACACCCACCTGAGACCCATCTAAACAGCGGCGGCTTTGGCGGTGGAGGTGGCGGTGGAGGAAGCAGCGGAGGAGGGGGGGCATTAACTTCAACTGAAACTGTGGGGTCAAAGAGGCAGCGGAGGCCAAGTGTCCGATTAGGCGAGATAGGCGGTGGAGACCAACTTTATGAATCCCAACACCACCGTAGAACTGCCAGCAATAGTTGGAAACAACAACAGCAGCAGATTTTGGGTTTTAAAGAGGCAAGTAAATCATCAAAGACTCGAGCTTTAACGAATTTAAGTGAGTTTAATGAAACTCCTGACGGGGATAATGATATTAATTTGGATAGTGTTGCAATTGGGAGTTGGAGAGTTAAGCATTCATCGAAAAAGAGAGGGTCTTTGAATGTTAGTGCCAAGCGAGTTAGGTCTAATTGGGTGTCTAAATTTGATGATAGTGGTGGTGGAGTTGGTAATGGTGGTGAAGGGGAGGAGAAATATAGTGGTGGTGAAGATATAGGTGAGGAGGAGGAAGAGATTTATAGAGAATTTGATCTTGAGAATTCAGAAAGTTTGTTGAAAGAACAAAGCCCAATTCATGATTCACTTGAGAATTTGGGAGATGGGAATGAGAGGGAAGTGTACTACAATAGGAGAGTGGTTAGGGGGAGGAATTATCGTAATGTTAATCAAGATTATCTTCCTGAGGGGGTTGAATTATCAAGCCCATCGGATAATGATACGAGAGATTATAGGAATAATGGGAGGTGTGGCGATGGCAGTGGCAGTGGAGGGGAGGATGGAGTGAGGATTTGGCTGAATAGTTTAGGGTTAGGGAAATATGCGCCAGTTTTTGAGATTCATGAGGTGGATGATGAGGTTTTGCCAATGTTGACATTGGAGGATTTGAAGGATATGGGAATCAATGCTGTTGGGTCTAGAAGGAAGATGTTTTGTGCTATTCAGAAGCTAGGAAAGGGGTTTTCTTGATGTTTTTGGGTGAACTTGCAGTTCTGGTTGTTTTCTAATGGAGAATTTGTTTCAGCCATGGTAATTAAGATGCATCATGTCTGAATTTAATTTAAGTTATTTTGTTCCATGTATTAGTAATAGTTGTGCTTTTTGGTACAAGTAGGATGTTTTGCTTAGTATCACTTTCTTGCCCTATATCAATGCATTTTTAATTCTGTGCAGTTTTCTATTACATGGCCCTCGAATTGATTTGCTTGAGTAGTTGTAGTTGTGTTCATGAGCCTGAAGCTATATTTGATGTGCGTATTCCCTTAATCATCTCTGGGGTGGTACTGTCATCTCAAACTGTTTAGTAATCCCTGTTTGAATTAAAGTCCAGAAGTGGTTGCCATTCCTCAACACTAGAAGATTGGCTTTTTATAGATCTCTGAGTCGGTGGTTTTAGATTTTGTCAGCATGAAGTGCAACCTATCAAATGAGGTGTGGTTTGCATTTCAACTTTCAAGGTCCGCTGAGGTTGCCAGAATTTCTAGTTGATTTCCTGTGGTATATAGCCGTGCAGTTTTTAAAATGCTAAGGTACCCTGAAGTTGTTTGTAATTACTTTGCAAACTGTGACTAGGCAAAAGAAAGCCATTGCATCAATGAGGTCTCAACTTGTGGAGTGGTTCTGAAAGATGCAGAGGTTATATTTGAGAAGAGCAAATGAAGTTCTTTTTTATGGAGACCAGGGTTAATAAATTGGTGATTCAACACATAGTGTCTTTATTCAGAGCATAGGAGTTATTTCTATATATTGTTCTGTCATTATTAATTCCTCTGTAAACAATATTGTTGGATATTGATTGTCTAATATTTGACATCTCAGTTCACCTCCATTTAAGCTGAAATGAGTTTTTCATATTTGTTGTTGAATGCAGGTTAATTAGAAGAAATATTAAGCCAATTCCAAAGATTTGGAGAAGACGTGTTAGGTAACTCATGTTATGGCATTCTTGATCAGAAGCCGTTGTAGAGATCTCAAACTGACAGAAAAGTGGAGAAGGTCATACCTTTGGTGCATGCTTCTCAGCAAATGAAGTATTGGTCAAATTTGTTTTAGTAAGAGCTGTGCTAGATGGAATCGATTCCAAGTCAATGCTTGCTATAGAGCTATTCTTGTCCTGTTGAATAAATAGAACGATTTACTGATATTTTCCAAAACCAGTCATTTGATGATAGATGCTTGACATTGAGAGAGGAGTTGAATATTGTTGTTTGCTAATGGAGAGAAATTGCGGGCAGCATTACATGTCACTCAGTTTTCTTTTTCCAGTGTTTCTCCTTTTATGCATTTAGATAAGCTTCTTGTTTTAGAATTGATATAATACATATACACCTTGTATAAGCTAAGCACGTCTTTGAACATTTGCAGGCCAGTTGGTATAACTTTGATCATATGTTAATGTTTGTGGACCAAATTTTGTGAAAGAAGCCATGTCGAACTTGCAAACATTAAACTTCTGTGGGGGTCTGCTGGCTTTGAGGTTCCATTGGCAGAGCTGCAAATGTGATATTCATTTGACTAGTTTAGAGCATAGTTATTAAACCCGGCCCGGGGGTTGACCCGGCCAAGGGGCCGGGTCCCGGGTTTCATGGGTCAACCCGGGTCAACTCGGGTCAATCCGGAAAAATTAAAAAAAAAATTAAAGTTTTAATATTTCATATGAAAAAATCCATGTAAATATAGATTATACATATTATGAAGTTTAAAAGAATATTTTAAAAAAAAATTTATCCCACATTAAAAAGATATTATGTTAAGCTTTTAAGTTAAAG
>Ga0307515_10004303_pt1 | contig 29550 bp, 5 predicted proteins | sample 17_EM_MG_FD_194513 | JGI IMG/M metagenome (GOLD analysis project Ga0307515, IMG submission 194513) | Populus trichocarpa ectomycorrhiza microbial communities from riparian zone in the Pacific Northwest, United States - 17_EM | ecosystem: Host-associated > Plants > Roots > Unclassified | place... | reverse complement strand
AGAAGTTATATTAAAAGTAAAGACTAAGACCGCCACAGAGCAAGGTTTAATAACGGGCATTATAACACCGTTAGATACGGCATCCATTGCTTTATAAAATAGAAGGAAAAGTATCTTATAGAGATTAAGTAAGTAGATAACTACTAGTGCCAATTCACCACTTAATAAAGGTAAAAGGCTATAGACTTAAGATTCTTAAGATAAGATGCGAGAAACCTAAGGACCTATAATAGATGAAAACTAATAAAGTAGGGCAGTAGCTTAGTTTAAAGATATACAAATAAGCTTGGGATAGAGTTTCCTAAAGGTATAAGATTCTTAAGATAAAATAAATAAGATTTAAGATTTTTAAAATAAGATAAAAATACCTAAGCCTAGTTAGACTAAGGTAGGAGTAAAGCTTAAAAAAGAAGCTAGCTTAAAATTAAGGATTTTATAAAACTAAGATTTTAATATATAAATAAAAACTATTAATAAAGGAATTAAGAAGTAAGAAGACTTTAAGGATCTACTTATAAAACGTAAACATAAAGAAACTATAGACAAATTTAGAGCGAGAATTACCTTATAGTAAGAATAGAAACTAAACTAGAGATTTAGTATACTAGGATATATAAGAGACAGAGTACCTATATAAAGAATTACTAATTGGCCTAAAGTAGGCACGCCAAGAGTAAAATAGCTTACTAAATTAGAATAAGAAGAGGATCTAGGAATTCTAATTAGGTTTAAAAAATAATACACTAAAGGTTATTATAATATAGTAATAAGAAGATACTTCCTTATGGATAAGCCGTATACACTTAGAGGACTATACTAAAAGTGGTATAGATAGCGATATAACAATAAGTGGCAAGATTTCTATATATGGCTAGATAAAAAAGTTATTTAAAACTACCTAATTATACAAAAGGCTATAAGTTATATTAAAGGAGCCTTAATTATAATATTAAAGGATCTAGAGGAGCAATTAGAGGACTAGAAAAGTAAAAGGCAAATCTTAGTACCTATAAATAAAGTTATAACGCTTAGATTAATATAAGAAAGGTTTAAACTTAAAAGTAAAGACGAGCTAAGAGTTAACCTAAGATATTAAGTATATTATACATTGGTATAGATTGTATATATAGATAATACATGCAATATATATAGAGCACTAAAAGATAAGAACTAGAAGTACCTAGTAAGGATATATTAGGTACTAGAAGAGGTAAAATATAAAAACGCTAAATATATATATAGTTAGCACCCTATAAAAGTTTAAGGATAAGGGGACTTAATACTTTAACTAGAAAGATTCCTTATAGAAGAATGCCTAGATAGACGATAGTAGTAGGAATACCTAAAGAATATATATCTATAGTATATTAAAGACAAAAAGCAAACTAAGTATTAGCTAAAAGTAAACTAAGTATAAATAGGACCTAGTAGCTAATAGTTAGGAAAAGTAGAGGCCTATAAAACTAAAGGGAGCTAGTAGTAGAGCCTTAAACCCTTAAAGGAATTTAAGGACAACACCTAAATTTATAAGTTAAATAGTAAGATTAGCAGTTTAAAGTATTAGTAGATAGTAGGGTAATAAGGAACTATATCTTACTAGTAGTAGTTAAAAGAATAGGATTACCGCATAGAAGGAGGGAGTATCCTTACCTATTAGTAATAATTTTAGGAGATCTAATAGCCTATAGAGGAGGTATTATTAATCTTAAAATAGAACCAATTTAGTCAACTATTAAAAGGAAATAAGTTAAGATGTCTTTTAATATATTACTATTAGGGAATAATAAGGCAGTACTAAGAATGCCTTAGTTATAGAAATATAATTTAAAGATTAATTAAATTACAGATTAGGTTAATATTAGAGATACTTAACGCTATAAGATATAATAATAAACTAAGTTAGTATAGTACTAAGTAGGAGTAATATATAAAGAAACTAAGAAAGGATTAAGTTATATACTAAAGAGATACTATAAATATAGTAAAAAGTTATAGTTACTAGAAAGTAAAAAGCTATTAGAGTATATAGTATAGGACTATAAGATAGAGTTAGAACTAAGAATAAGTCTAAGGTTCTTTCTAACCTATAAGCTTACCTAAGAAGAGGATAGAGCACTTAAAGAGTTTATTTAAGAGAACTTATAAAAGGGATATATAGATTATTATAGTTATTAATATGTTATCCAGTACTATTTATACTAAAGAAAAATAAAAAACTTAGGTTATATATTAACTATAAATAGTTAAACAGCATTATAAGAAAGGATAGGTATCCTTTACCCTTAATTAGTGAAATCTAAGATAGAATAGGTAACGTGTAAATCTTTATAAAGATAAATCTAAGATAGGCGTACTATTAAATTAGGATTAAGGAAGGCGATAAATAAAAAGCAGCCTTTAGGTTAAAGGAAGGACTATATAAGCTATTAGTTATACAATTTAGGCTTATAAACGTACTAGTAACGTTTTAAAAGTAAATTAATAATATATTAGGAGAATACTTTAATAAGTTTATTATAGTATACCTTAACGATATTATTATCTACTTTATAAGTAAGGAAGAGTATAGGGAACACGTTAAATAGGTTTTAAAGAGACTATAAAAAGAATAGATGCTAGTAGTAATTAAGAAATATAAGTTCTTTATAAGGAAGACCAAATTTATTAAATTTATTATTAAACTAGGTAAACTAAGTATAGACCTAAAAAAAGTAGAAGCTATAGTTAATTAGTAAGAACTAGAGAATATTATATAGTTAAGATTATTCTTAGGGTTTTACAACTATTATAAGAGGTTTATAGTATAATGGTTAAAAAAAATATTAAGCCGTTTACTTAATTAATAAAGAAAGAGGAACTATAGATATAGGCAGAAGAGTAAAAGAAGTTATTTAAAGAACTTAAGGAGTTATTTACCTAGGAACTAATCCTTAAAATCTACTAACTAAAGTTAGAGACGGTTGTTAAGATAAAAAATATTAGACTTTATATTAGGGGTATACTTTATATAGAAATATTAGACTTTATATTAGGGGTATACTTTATATAGAAATATAAAGATAGATAGCACCTAGTAGCATACTATAGTAGAAAGATAATACTACTAGAGTTAAACTATAACATCTATAATAAGGAGTTATTAGGTATAGTTATAGTATTAAAGAAATAAAAAGCGTTCTTATAAGAAATAGAGAAACTATTTATAGTTAAAATAGACTATAAAAACCTAATAGGATTCCTAATAATAAAGGAACTTAATTAAAGATAGGTTAGATGGGTAGAGATACTTATAAATTACTATTTCGAAATTTAGTATACTAAGGGTATAGATAATATATAAGCAAATGCTCTAAGTAGGAAGGCTAAACTATAGAACAATAAAAAGCCATTAGGGGCTTTACTACGAAAAGACACGGATAGGTTAATTAGATATAATTATCTAAAAATTATAATAACTTAAGAGGATAAATTAGAAAGGATTTATAAAATATTAAAAAGCTTTTAGGCGTAAAGAATTCTAAAAGCATAGCTAGAAGATCTATAGGTAGATATATATAAAAACTAAAAAGTAAAGTATATCCTAAGAAGTATAGTAGAGCACTTTATAGAAGATTTCTATAAGGGGTTAACTTAAGGATATAATAGAGCTACGGGCTTAGTGTTAAGACTTTAAAAGAAGTATATTATTAATAGAATCTAGGGCTTAATATAAAAAGTTATAAAGGAATATCTAAATTACTCCTAGAATCTTATTGTTGGGGAAGATATAGCCGGATTTAGAGGTTCCTCCCCCCCGTTTTAGGAGGCAGTTTCTCTTCACTTAAACTTATATCTATCGCCGCTTTTATAATATACTAAGCATACTAAGGATAGTAGGGTCTCCCTTACTTACCTACTAAACCTAGAATCGCGCGTGTAACCCTATAATATACCTCTTAAAGCTCCCTAAACGTCCCTTAGCGGCTAATGTTATTTAAAAAGCTATAGACATCTATCGCCTACCTTTATCCTTATTCTCCGCTAAAAGCACTACCCTTATACAACAAAACCTCCCTTTTATACTACGCTCCTTTAACCCTTTTCCCATAGTAGCTATATATATATTTTCCCTTATTATTATATCGTTTACTTCTAATACTTAATTTCTAGGTTTCTACCTATGGGGTTTTTTTGCCCTGTCCCGCTCTTAAGAACGCCGATCTCCTATAGAGCCTTTTTTAGCATTCCTATTAACAGCAGTCGCTCTTAAGCTAGCTTCTATATATAGGTAACTAGCAGCTACTAAAGTACTAAGACACTACGCGTTTAACTACTATACCCTCTTAAAGTAAGAAATGGCGAAATATAGATCTAGATTTTAGCTTAGACCCTAAACTAAGCAAGCTGTCTTATTCTAAGCTAGCTTTAGATTTAAATTTAAGCTCTAACTCTAAAGCTAGGGAAGACGCCAATTTTAAGGGGGAATATTTATAGTAGAGGATTGCATATTATAAGGATTAAGGAAGAGCAAAGTTAAAATAAAAGCCCTAGTCTACTTTTTTTATTAAGCATAAGTTTTAGAATTAGGAAAAGTTCGTTTATATTTAAACTAAAATTTACCTTATAATACTAATAATTTATATTTAGGTTTTGCCTAAAAGTTAAGTCTAACCTAACTAAGGCCCTTTATTAGTATATAGCCAACATATTTAAAATATACCTTAAATAGCGCGTAAAGAATTCTCAAATTAAGAAGGAAAGTATAATCTAGGTATACTAAAGACAAATACTATATAAATTTATAGATGTGGCAGGCTATAGTATAAATAATAACGTAGAACTTAATATATAAGATATAGGTAATCTTTAATTTTTTTTAAAAAAATCCTAGTTAATTTATTATAGTAGATTCTAACCTATTTAACGCTAATATATAAGCTAAATATGTTAGAGAAAGAAAAGGATGCTATATATATATAGGACTTGTATATAATTATTAATGCCTATTAGATAATAGATGTAAAGCCTTACTATAGTCGTTTTTAAGTATAAATAGAAGTAATCCTCCTTCTTTCTAGTACCACGGCAATAAGACCCTAAGCTCTTATTAAAAGTTTAAGTATAAAAAACTCCAATAAAGCGCGTTTATATAAATATATTATAATCCTAAAAGTTCATAATATAAAAAACTTTAATTAAACTATAACTGTTGCCCTTGTAAGTCTTATATATATTAAGAATTCTAAAGGTATAGGTAGATAGTATATAGCGATATTAATTAAAGACGGCGTGAATAGTGCTAATAGACCTATAGTAAGAGGTTTATTTTCCGTCTTAAAAGTATTCTAGCTTTTTATATCCTATCCTATCTTATAAGCCTTACTATTGCAAATAATATATTTTAACGCCATTACACTTCGCTAGAAGAGATTTTTAGACTTAAAATCCTAGTAAAAAAAGAGTGTCTTAAAGTAAAGTTTAAGAAGGAGATAGAGAAACAACCTATCTTTTAAGATATTAAAATAATGGCTAGTTATAGAGGAGTGTTAGATACTAAAGCTTCCCTTACTAGAAATGCCGCGATTACTATATATAGTTAGGCTAAGTAGCTAGGTTTAAAAAATTGATTAAACTTTACTAGCTGCGATAAGCGTTTAAAAGGAAATTAAATAGTAAGTGTCTAATTTAATATAAGTATATATATTAACTAAGTTTTTTAGGTGCCCTTACTCTAAAAGAGCGAAATTAGATAATAGGTTATTACGGTAATACCTACTAATAGTTTTATTTACCTAATTTAATTAAGCGCGAATTCTAGTTAATCTACTTTAGGACTTTATTATAGGACAACCTTATCTAATATGCTATATAGATAGGGATCTTAAGGGATAAGTAGGCCCCTATAGGTCTAACTAATAAGTAAAAGCTTAAATTCTAGCTAAAACTTAATTAACACCCTAATATTCTATAGCTTTATAAGAAATAAGAGCAATATAAGCAAAAGATTAGGAGCTGGGGATATTACCCTATTAATACCGCGAAGGGAATAAAACTATATAACCGTTATAACGAAGCTAGATATAAACTTTATAGTATTATAAATATCCTATATAAACGAAAAGAGGACTAGGTTATTCTTGATTTTTATAACGCTATTAATAATTATAATATTAAAAGACAGCTTAGTAGTAGTATTAGGATAGAAATTCCTACCTATTTAGCTATATAGTATAAATTTTATAAACGTACTGCTATTACTAAACTACTATCTTAGCTACTAAATAAGCTTAAAGAAGGACACGCTATAAAACTCTATATAAAGTTTATCCGCAATTTTATTAAGTATTATAATTAATAAGAGAGTTAGCAGAATAGGATCCTAAGTAAGGCTATTAGATTTTAACTTAGGTTTAAAGTAGACTAAAGTATAATAGGCGTAAAAAGAGGTGTAAGTAACGCCGATACTAGTACCTATTAATAGGTAAAGCGGTAGAAAGAATAGATTAGCTTAAACTTACCTTTTTAAAAAAAACCTAAATAAGACGCGGAGCGCGGTTCTAATTAAGGAAAAGGGTATTAAGATAATACAGCTGCCGTATCCTATAATGTTTATTAATCTTATTTACCTTATCTATATTGGTAATAACTAACTCTTAATATTAAGGTAGATCCGCCTATTTACGAAGAAGGATATACTATAGAAGTATCTTAATAATCATATTATAGAAGGAGTGTTTAGGTAGGGGTTCTACTATAAGTATCCTTATTACTTAAAGTAGATTAAAGGACTTAAGTATTTTAAAAATTACGCAGCTTTTATATATAGCGTATAGCATACAATTAAGAGGTACTGTTAGGTAAGTTGCCTTACCTATATAATAATCCTATACTAACTCTCTAGTACCTATAGAAAGGTATATAACTGGTAAATTTAAAACTATATGTTTTTTATATATAGGACCTTTTCCTAGTTATTATGCGCTTATCTTATTATTCTTTACCACTTTTTATTTTATTTTAGTTTATTATTATTTAATCCTATTCTAGTATTTAGTAGAATAGATATAATAACTAGGATTTTATAATTTATTTAGGGGGGTAAGGGTAAGGGTAAGGGTAAGGGTAAGGGGAGGCTAATAAGAGATAGATAATATAGTTGCTATATAATATCTAATAGACCAACTATAGACGAGATATATATTTAAATTTCTTAGATTAACCTAAACGGAGAAAGGAAGAGAAGTATTATATAATGACTTCCTACCTAAGCCGATCTCCTAAGCTATATATCTTTACTTATATATAATACTCGCACCTTTTATAATAAAGTATATAAGGGTAATTAAGGTTAGATAGATAACTACTATCTTTAATATAATATATAAACTTGGCTCTATAACTAATATTATAATAGGTCCTAATTATGTAAAGAGTATTAAGATAGTTATTAATGTTTTTACTTTTGCGCTTAGCCGCAGTATACCTTACCTTAGCAGATTAAAGTAGTAATTCTATTTATTGTAGCTAAGATTAAACAGCTTAAAGTTTTAGTATAAAATTTTCCTCTATGTCCTTAAATGCGGTAATTGCTATTTATATAATACCGATAGCGAAATTGCTTATAATGTCTAGCTCTATAAAGTCCTTAAGTTTAATAAGCTTTTTAATATGCTTGGCCGCTATTAAGGTGGTTATATTATATAATGCTAAGTCGCCTATTAGGCTAAAGATATCCTTAATAATATTAGGAAACCCGTTTACGGACTAGATAGTTCCTAAAATATATTAGATTTTTATATTTATAAGCTCTTTTAGCTATAGTATATTGTAGTAATTAGTAATTATATTAATATAGACGTAACGAAGTATAATATAGGCCATTATCGGCCGTATTGTTATATCTTTATTATTACTACCGCTATTATCTAGTTTAGATGGCGATAAGGTATTAGTGTTATTAATATTAGATCCTTACTCCTCCTTACCATTTTTATAATCCCTCTTATATATAAATTAGATTATCCTCTTAATGGTGCTGGAATTAAACTTGTTAATATTTATAATATTAGTCGCCACCTCCTACCTATTAGTTGGTTAGTTAGGGTTAATTCCACTAAATATTTAGTTAGCTTTTACCTAAAAGCCTTTATTATAGGCAGCTGTAAGTATAGGAGATTAGGTGCATATAATTGCTTTATAGACTTTAAACTTTAGCCCCTAGTATATAAGTTTTAAGTCGCTATATTTCTCGCTATCTATAAGCTGCGCTAAGCTAAATAGAATACTTTTAGACAGTATATTTCTCTAGTTTTAACTATATCTTAAGTAATGTTTAAGGAAGTAATTTGGTATTAAATAGGACGATTAAGAATAAGAACTCTGCTTTATTAAACGTGGCCCTAAAGCCTCTATATATATATTAAGAAGTCGTTATTAGCTTTGTCTAATCTATAACAGATTTAGCTAGTTAGTTAGAGCTTTAAATATTAGTTGCTTAACTAAGGACTAGTATAACTTCTAAAGTTCTAGGAAGGGTAAGTAGTAGGGTATACGGCCGTAGTGCCTAAAAGTAGTTAGTGGTTATATAATAGAGGCTTAGTTAGAGGACGTATTCCTATAGCTTAGGTTAAGGCTCTACACTCCTCTAAGCCATATTAAGCAAAGTTAAATAATATTATATTCCTGTGTACTAGCCCACTAATTATACTATTCTACTTTTTTTTTAAACTATATACTAATATAACCTATACGATTACCTAGCTTATAAGATTAGCTATACTTATACAGTTTACAAAATTAAGTATTAGGTTTTAAAAAACTACTTTTATATAGCCTTTCTATCTTTGTTATGAAAGAAGTATATTTATACTAGGTATTTTAATAAGGCTAGGAGAAGAGAGTGTAGAGAGGGGGTTTAATTTTAGTAGGGTTGTAAGTATAGGCGAACATAAAGGTATAAGGCGGAAAGGGCTTTAAGCTTAGTTATAGAATAATAGCAAATCGCTAAACTATTATATAAGCCGTATAAGATCTTATATTCTTTAAATAAAATTAAGTAATTTAAGTAGTGTAGTTCCTCTATATAAACTTAAATTATTTCCTTTATAAAAGTACTATAGCTACCGTAAGTATTAGCAGAGCCTAGGACACTAATTAAACTATAAGGGAGGGCCTAGTAGCCTAGTTAGCTTTATTAAGTTCCTTAACCTCTTTATTTAATTGCTTTAAAGCTTCCTTTTTACCTTTTATAAACTATATATCGCCGGAAAGGTAATTAGATATTATTGCTTCTCTATTATAATTAAGTGCCGTTATAGCTAATATACTACTACGGTAGCCCGGTACGGCTAAAGATATTTTAATAATTATATTATATATAGGAATTATAGCCTAGCGAATATTGGGTAGAATATATAGAATACTAATAATCTTATAAAGCTTTAAGATTTTAGGGACCTGCTTACTTATAATATAGGCAATTACTTACCTTTACTTTACGTAATTTGCCTTTATTTTATTTAATAAAGGTAATAACTCGTTTTTTATCCTTCTTAAAAATCTTTTCCCCTAACTTCGGAACCTAATAGGCCAACCCTCAGCCTATATTAGATGTATCTATTACAATAATAGGTACCTAAAAGTAGTAATTAAATTACTAAAGATATAGAAGGGGCAGGTTATGTGCTGCCTGCTTTAGTAGGTAAGTTATTACTGGTCTTTAGAGGAGGTCTTTAAAGGTCTTAGAGGTTTATTTATATATTAATTAGTAAAACCCTAGCAGAGGCAGTATATGCGTATTAGTAAGGTTAAACTACGTAGTGGTTCTTACTGGAGCAACGAGGAAGTGCGTAGATTTAAGTTAGGCTGTAAACGGCATAAAATGTATAAAGGTAGGCCTAAATACAACTTACTAGACGGTATAAATATAAGAAGACGCCTATTTTAGCCTTACTATAGGTATAAAAAGATTAGTAAAGGGTAAGACTAAGTATGCTTATAGAATATAAAAAGCTAACCTATTATAAATAGAGAAGCCTAGCTTAGCTGGCTATAGGTATAATTACGTAGTATAGGGGGAGGTGTAAATTGGCACGCTATAATTATATATAAAAATGCGAAAACGTTATATAATAGCCTTTGCTATGCTATTTACGGAAGGAATAGCTCTTGCTAGCGGAGAGACGTATTCTTTTTTAAATTAATCCCTAAAGCCTTAATCCCGGCGACTATATCCTCTCTATATACGTTCTTATACGCATCCCTATCTTTATCCCAGTCCTCTTTTATACTATACCTTATATTGCGATTTCTATTATCCTATATCTTACGCTTTATCTATTATAGAATTTATTTTCCGCTATTTATCTTCTTAACTACACCTAAGAATGTAAGAACTTTGTAATAATTCCCTTAGTAAATAAATTCCCTAAAGAAGGTTTTCTAGCCGTGGTATTGGTAGTGGGCTAAAGTATAGTAGATAGCCATTATGTTAAGAATCTGTAAAGCTATCAGGTTATATAAAAAAATTTATTCCTTAGCTTTTACCTTAATTTTCTTAAGTTTGTAACTATTATAGTAGGTAAATAAAGCCTAGTTTATATCCTAAGCGCGGATATAGGTACGTCCATCTCTCTAAAACTAGGGATCCTTTTAAGCTATCTCCATAGTAATACTAAGACTAGTTATTTTTATAAGGTTGCTTAGATATAAAGATAATTACAGGTAGATAATAGTGAGGAAAGTTTAGGTTAATCTAAAATGTATATATATAGTAGGTAATAAAAACGTTTTCTAGAAGTACTAATGCCTAATTAATACTAGTACTGTAAGTAATAAAGACTGGTAAATGCCTATCTTAAATAGAGGTTGTTAAACGCATTAAAGTAAAAAAAGGGTTTTTATAGGGCAAATATCTTCTTACCCCTAGCTATACTAGACGCTTATAGAATATAGGGATACTGTTAATGTCGCGGGTAGTAAAGATTGGTAAAGGCTAAGAATAGTACTTAAGGCGTAAGTTGGGGTTACTAGATAGTAAGAAGACGCTATAAATAAATCCGCTAAAGCATATCCTATATACCTTTAAGTTTTTTACCCCACCGCTGGTTTTATAGGTGCGTTAGCTATATGCTATTTAAACGCCTATTTTAGAGTAGAGGTTAAAATCGAGAACCGTTAAATATTAGGGAAGGGGATATATTTATGGAGGGTTACTAGGCGCGGGAAAGACCGGTTAATAGTTATATATAGTGTGTTATTTAGAGGTCTAATTACAGCTATATGCGAAATCTAGGCCGCTAAATATTATAAAGGGCGGGAAGGTACCGTAAATGCATTTATATAGATAGGATGCCAGGCGTTTAATATATGTAGCAGCCCGCACAGCGGCTATTATATATATTAATTATAGGATACTATGCGTGGCGGAGATCCTTTAAAGGTTATGTAGTGTAGTAGTTCCTATTAGAGCATGTGTAGGGTTTATATTAGGCCGCTAAATGTTATAAAGGACGAGAAGGGACGTTATAAGTATGCCTACGGAAAATAAGGGTTAGTAGTTTATTGTAGGTAGAGAAACGCGGGTTGTACAGTTGCTTGCCTTTAGTGGTGTATTTAAGGTATTAAAAATATTACTACTAAATCCTTACTAATAAAAATGGTAAAGCCTAAGCGTTACTAGTAACGCTTACTTAAGCGTTAGGGTGTTAAATGTTTAAGGCTCGTTTTAAATGCTAAGCATTTTAATATTTGTGCGCGTTGGCGAATTAGTATACCTAGTGCGCGAAATGCAAATAGTTTAATAAGCCTACCCCTCTAAACTGCCCTACTACTTAAACAATTTTACTCGTAGCGAGCTCGTAAAATTAGACACAGTAATATAAAAAATAAGTAAGTATAAAACTCTAATAAAGGATTACCGGAATAGGATATATATAATATCCGTAATTGATAAGTCGCACGTAGATCTCGCATAATTTAGCCTAGAGGAGATAATATAGAAAATCCAGAAGACTACGCTAACTAAAACTATACCTGCTATTACCTTAACGGGTACTATAGAAAGTAATAAAGCGTGTAAGCTTGCGAAAATAGTATGTTTAATGTAGTTTACTTTAGTATAGTAACTCTAGCGGCTAATATAAACAAGGAATTTAAGTTAAAGATACTAGAAATACTACTAAAGTTAGGAGTTAGAGCAGTTAATATAAACTCTTTACATATAGGCCCAACAGTCTATTTTATAGGATGACGCATTTTAATGCAATATTTAAACGATTTAGTAGTATATATGTTAGCTTTTGGCCCTTATTAGGACTCCTAGGTCCTGCTTAGTTATACTATCCCGCATTTAGAGAGCGGGTAGGGCTGTTACTAGGCTAGTTTATAATGAGTAGAATGGAACGGGAGTAGAGGTGGCATTGGTGCAATGATTATAGTGCTGATTATTAGCTAAGCTTAAACTGCTGGTTCTACTTAATAAGGGATATTATTAAACTATTATTGTACCGCGTTAAAAACCTAAAACTGGGGTATATAATAATATAAGAGTTTTAGAAGAAATTTACTAATACCTGTAAGTAGAACTTATAGTAACTACACTATTAAGGGACTTATTGTATACCTATTACGCGGAGCTATAGCTTATCTATTTGCTGTCGCTAATCGCTAGTAGCGTATTACCACTAATTTAGTCTCTATATACCTATTACGCCTTATTATAGCCTATTTATTTACTATTACTAATTCCTAGTAGCGTATTACCGTCGATTTGGTCTCTATATATCTATTACGCCTTATTATAGCTTATCTGTTCGCTCTTTCTAATTGCTAGTAGCGTATTACTGTTAATTTGGTCTCCGTATACCTATTACGCCTTATTATAACTTATTTATTCGCTGTTATTACTAACGTCTATAGAACTAGAGCCGCTAGGGTTTCCATTTAAATACACTGTGCTATTTATATTTAGGTATTTTTGTATAAGGTTGCCGCGGGTATTAAAAGGGGTAGGGAAATCTTGTAATAAGCGTTCTTGACTAAGGCGTAGTATAAGGGATTTGCCCGCTGGCTTAGAGGCTTAAGGATATTGTTTAATAAATTGTAAAAAAGATGTTCTATGGCCTGTAATAAATTAGAGATACTGCTATTTGGAAGTATAACTACTCTTATATATCTATATGCTATTTATTAAGGCCGTTATTAGTAGCTAAGAAGGGTGTAATGTTGTTAAATCTGCGCGTTAGTGATTATGCGCTAATATGGGATCCCTAGGTTTAGTAACTTCTATATAAAGGCGTTTGTAAAGGAAGGAAATTCGCTTTTTTAGGCTCGGCTAGGGCGGGTTGGTGGTGCTAAGATGTGTTAGTTTAAGAGAAAGCATCTGACTAGAATAAAGCTCTTAATACTATCCTATCTAAACTAAACATCTTTATATAATTTTAAATATTATAAAATAAGACCGGTGCCGTAAAGCTATAAGAAAATCGTTAATATTAGGTAAATTTAATCTCTAGTAGGCGTTATAGGTAAAGGCTAAGAGAACTAATAGCCCTACCCCTTTAAGCCTTTATATAATATAAAGCTTAATTCTATATCTAATAGCTAAAGCTGCTTTAGTAACATTATAATATCCTATACTTCTTATAAATAATATAATATAGCTAACTCCCTTTACGGAAGCGGCTTGACTTTTAACTAAACTTTTAATCCTTAACGCACCTATAGACTTTAATTGCTATTTCTTAAAAGAATCCGTAAGCGTCTATTGGCTAAGAAGTTTTTAAAAAATAGCGTTATTTAATAAATCGCTGTTAATAGTAATAAGATCCTTAATAAAGGGATATTTGTTTAACCACTTTAGTTTACTAATAATGGCCTTTAGATCTTTCCCTATAGATATATTAATAAATGTCTTAATTTTAGAGAGGTTTGCTAATAATACGTTAAGTAGGTTCGTATATTTAGGTAAAAGGGGAGGTAGAGAAGCAACCTCATTCCCTAAAGAAGGCTAGACACTCCCTAAAGAAGGCTAGATAATATTATCCTTATTTTCTAAAAAAGGCTAGACATCCTTACTCTCTAGAGAAGGCTTAACAATATTCTTATTCCCTAGAGAAGGCTAGACACTCCCTAAAGAAGACTAAACGGCATTATCTTTATTCCCTAGAAAAGGCTAGACATCCTTACTTCCTAAAGAAGGCTAGATAACATCCTAATTCCCTAGAGAAGGCTGAATATTCTTACTCCCTAGAGGAGTGTAGAGCGAATTATAGTGGCCGCGTTTATTCTCTAAGAGAGGCGGTAAATATTAAAAGGTGTTAATAGAAAGCTTCTGGAGCCTTTAAATAGTATATATAATATTAGGGAGATAAGGTTAAAGCTATTTATTAAAAGCATTACGGATAAGATTTAGGGCTACTATAATGCTAAAGTCTATAATAGTAAGTTGTAAGTTATATAATTTATATTAAGATAAAAGAGTAGTTAAGTGCAGTTCCCCTCCGCTCTTAATTCCCTAGTAGGTCGCTAGCGCCCCTAAAACTTAAAAGAGCCTTATACTAATTACATCGCTTTAATTAAGTGTCGCGCACTTAATTAAAGCAATATAATTGGCGCAAGGCCCTTGTTAGAGCTGCGCTAATATAGTAGCAATTATTAACCTTACTTTTGCTTATAATACGCAGTTAAAAATTAGACCTCTCTTTTAGCTAAGATAGAAGGTAATATAAGTCGCAAACTTAATTAGGCGTATAATGTGAAATATTTAGTAATACAGCTCGTTCTGTTGTAGAAGGCCATAAGCCTTAATGCTATTAGAGGATTCCTTTTCTAACTAACGTGTAGGATGTATAATTTGTGATAATTTTTTCCTTAAGGAGCCAAAGAGTAAGACGCCTTAATAGATCTAAGGATACTATTTAAAGGAAAGGATACGGAAATACCTAATATATAGAGCTGATTTCTGCCCCGTTATACTAGGGATATATAATTACCTTTATCGCCTACTTTACTAGTTGCCTTAACGCGTCTTCTATATCTTTTATTTGTTACTACCCTACTTTACTATTTTTACCGCTCCTTTTAAACTATTCCCTAGCTTATTATATTTCCGCTAACTATTTACGGCCGCTCTTTACTCTTTAATATGAATGCTTATTTAACTATTAGCTTACTTATTAAAGCCGTAACTTACTAAATTACGCTAACTATTAGTTTTTTAAAGCGTTGTATTTAGCTGCCTCTTATATTAATTATTGGTACTTTAATAGCCGCTTATAGTTAGGATTGAGATTTTAGATATAGTGCATTAATTACTAAGTATTATTAATGAGCGAATACCCTATAATCTATTAAGGTGGATCTAGAAAAAGCGTCTTCTATTATTAGGATTAGTTGGCCTATAGAGAGCTTATAAAGTAAGGAAATAACACTTTTTAAGTTAGATGATTTTAAGCGTTCTAGTACTAATCTACCGTTTAATTAAATTACTGTGGGCCTAAGTAACTAGTAAAGGGCATTTAGGAGTCTAGTGGATCCTATATATATATAATACTAATAAGTCCCCTAAACACTTAATAATATAATATTACTAATTAGTCCCTTAATTAATTACGTTTATTCCGTACACATCTATAGCGATTAACTACTTACTATAGTTAGGATTCTAACAATAAAATGCTATCGCGTCTACTATAATGCGGCCGCTTATAGAAAATCTTAACAGGCCATCTTTAGTCTAGAAAAACGCGATCCCTTTATATTTACGGTGGTTAATGCCTTTTAAAGATATAAACTTCCGGCCATTACTAATAAGAACCTGCTTTATCTCGGCTTGTCTCTTATAACGCTTTAGTAAAAATATTTTAAAAGACGTAATTTTTATAGTTAAACGGAATTCCAGAATAGAAAGGGTAGTTTTTACCTCGCTAAACGCCTTCCTATTATAGCCAAAATAGTAACAGTTAAGTTCGAAGCTCTTTTCGCTAAAAAGTAAGGTTTTAAAGTTGCTTAAATTATATATAAGGCATCTTAGTTAATCCGAGCCTTCATAAATTATAAGGATGTGCGTATTTAGTTTAAATAAGGCCTAAAGGAGATTAAAATTAATTTCGCTATAGTCTAAAAGCAGTAGGAGACTATTAATTATAGGCGCGAAATAGTCTTTAAGGAATCTTAGTAACTCCTAAAGGTGCCTAGCACTAATTAAGTTAGGAGAAAGACTTTTCTAGTATGTTTTTAACTGGGGTAGGAAATTAAATATAAGGTTTATAGGGATTTAGAAGTTAAATTAGAATAAGCTACATCTATAAAAAGGTTTATTTACTATAGGCTTATCTTCCTAAAGGGAGATGGCTTATATACCGCTTAGCACCACCTATAAGGCGTCTTTTACTTCTCCTAAATTTATGCTTAGGTACGTACTATAGTCTTTCTTATACTTTTCTAGCTTAAAAGTTAGCATCTAAGTTAATATATTTAAAGGCGCCTAAGAGACAAACTAAATTTCTTTTAAAGGATATAAATGTACTAATTATATATATTACGCTTACTTAATATATCCGGCGAAGTCTCTATAGTCTTATACTAGTAGCTTTATTTATCCTAGCTATAGTAAACGCTATATTAATGTATCTCTAAGTATATTTTAGGGATTTCGCGAGCATACATCTTATTTAATACCTTAACTTTAACCTTAGAACCTCTTACTTTAGGTATCTCTTTAACCCCTAAACTTATAGGGGGAGGTAAAGGAGGTAAAGGGGGTGGAGAAGGTTAAGTCGCTTAGACTATCTTTAACACAGCTACAAGTATTTTAGTTGTAAGATGCTGCACTAACTGCTTATAATGTAAATATAACTGCTTATAATATAGATGCGTTTAGCTTAGGCTACTAGGGGGGGTGTTTATGCTATTATAAGATAGTAAAGGCGCTAGCGTAACGGGCTTAGATGCGATTGGCATTGTTACTTTATAAAGCTTTAGTAACGTAATACTAATCTAAAGAAGGAGCTAAGTGGAAAGAAGAGCTAGATGGTATTGTTTTTTAGGCCAGATCCGCGCTTTTCTTATATAACATAAGCTGTGCTATAGGTGTATCTGCACCCCTCTTCTAGTAATAGGCTACCCTCCCCAATTAATCCTAGCAGACTTTAGTTAAGATATATTAATATTATCTCTGTTATAGTAAATAAAGCTATAGTATATATACTTACCGTACCTATAAAAATAGTCCCCTGGCTTATATACGGGATTTTAACTTTAGCACTAGAGTAAGCTTAAAAAAAGATATTACCTAAAGTATAGAAGTGCTCTAATTAATATGCAGGAGATAGGCAATGTCTTAGGTTAAATTAAAGATATAAGTGCAGAATTAGTACTAGTAATACTAGCCGGATTACAGCAAGTAATCTAGCTATACATTGTTTAGCTAGGGGAAGTGGCATATAATTAGGCTAACTGTCCCGTCCCGTCTCGTCTCGTCTTGTCTTGTTTTATCTTTTCCCTTCCCTTCCCTTCCCTTCCCTTCCCTTCCCTTTCCTTTTTCCCTTCCTCCCTTCCTCCCTTCCTTTCTTCCTCCTTCCCTTCCTATCTCTTCTCATTCCGCTCTTTTTCGTCCTAGCTCTCTTTATCCTTCTCTTTATTCTTAGTTAAACTTCTAATGGCGCTAAATAACTGGTTTTATAAGCTACTTAAGGAAAAAAGAAAGATGTTCGACGCTAATATATATCTATTACCCTCCTACTAGAACAACGCGTTTAAATCGTGCCTTAAGGTGCTGCGAGAAAACGCGACATCCTTAGAGAAACGGTTAAGCTCGTAATAAAGTGTAAGGCTATATGCACGTACTCTATTAACGGATGTTTTTATTAGCTTAGGTCCTAAAGTATTCTTCCTATACACTTTAGCAGCGCCTATCTTAAAGCTAGTAATGGTATTGGTAAAAAACCTCCTCTAAGAGCTTTAAGGATGGTAGGAGAATTACCCCTACCCCCGCGGTCTTATAGTTGCTGTGAGTACACTTTATAAGGCTAATTTAATTAGTACGTTAATTCCTTCGCCTCTAAAACGTCTGTCTTTAGAGGTGGATCCCTCTACTAGTATAAAAGAGCCTTATATTTTAAATAAATTATTAATAAATATTATTAGAGGAATATCTAATATTAGCCTAAGACTTTTGGTTATTAGAGAGGCATTCTAAAGCTCTAATTCCTTAGGACGCTTATTAAACGCTTAATATACAAGTCTTAGGTACTTATTAATTGGTTACTTATATATTTTAGAGCAAGATTTATTATAAAAGGAAAGTACGATCTTATCCAATAATCCTAAAACTAATAGTTGGATACCTTGTTCCCTAAATTTAATGTATTAATGCTTATCTAAGATAAACGCCTCTCCTAAGAGTCCTCTAAGCGCCATTATACTAGTGTATTATTAAGTTATAAATAAACCATTATTAAAGCGTCCCCGGTTAAAATTATAGCAAACTTTAGGTTTATAAAATGACCTTTAATAAGATGTCGCATCTATAGTTAACACTAAATAGGAAATCTAATATTGCTAGGGGAGGGCTAGTACTTTTCTTTCTCATTTATAAGGCGCTACATAATTAAAAATCTCCCTAAGCTATTCCGCACTAGGATAAAGATAAGCAATTTATAGAGAAAGGAAAGGAGAGAGGAGGACTAGCGGTTATAAATTGCCTGTCTATATACCTGCCAGAAACTGTTAATAAGGACGCTCTTTTTATACTTAAGATCGGCTATAATAATAGATAGAATATCTCCAATTTATTTAGTTTAGGGGACCTAAATATTCTAGAGTCTAAGGAAAATGCTATAGAAGAAGCTAGAGGTTGACTTTTATCTATAAATAAATAGTATATATCGCTTTAGATTACTACTTATTACTACCTCTTTTCTAACTTAATCCGTGCCTATATTATATAACATTTATACCTAGTAAGAACCTCTCTTATTATTTATCTATCTTCTATACCTAATTTTTTAACTAGCTTCCCTTGGCTATTTGTAATATTATATAATCTACCTTAAAATATTATAGTTATATCCTCTATTACGTTAAATTTATAAGCTCCAATCTCCTTCTATTCCCTACTAAGCGCCTTATCCCTGGCCTTAGTAGATATAATCTATATAGCTAGAAGTATAACCACGTAAGTTAGCGGGACTGATGGCTATAAAGGAGAGGTATTCTATGGACTTAAAATATTAAGTAAATATTATCTTTTATAAAGCGTTTTTAATCACGGATAGTGGTCTAAGGAGAAATAGCGGCTAATTTGGGAATTTATTTTAGAATAAAAGGCTGTAAAGCACATACGCATTAAAGTATAACTATTATAAAAGATGTAAGTTATTAGGTATATATTGCGTAGAGTAAAATAGCTAAGCTAATATTTACCTTAATAGTAAGAATAGAATTGCTGGATAACTATAAGAGGCAAAACGCGAGAAATATAAAAAGAGGTGGATTATAGGCTTAATGGAGAGCGGCTTTGCGGAACTATGCTATGAATAATTAACGAAGTAGGGTTAAAGGAAATTTATAAGGGAAAATAGAGGTATTACTGTAGCTAATAGGTTTATAGCTGCTTACTTATTAGTGCCTAACGGGAAGGCTTATATAAAAGAATTGCTAAGCGGCTACCTCTTAGGCTAAGCTACCGGATTTGCCCTACCCTACTATTAAAGCTTTTTAGCGCAGAATATTATATGTATAATTAGGCTACTAGCTAAATAGTAGAATGGGTAAGGCGTTCGCTATGACGCGTATTTTAGCTATATATTAGAGTTACTAGATATATATAGCCCTCCGCCGACTAAAATATCTCTAAGGATTAGATTCTTGTGGCTCGTTCTTATTAGTAAGGCAAATTAACTAAAAATTAAGTTTTTATAGCAGTTTATACGCCTTTATATTATATATATAAGTTAATCAATTATTAACGCCCGACTTTATATTATTTGGATTGCCGCTTTGTTTCTGCTATATTACGTAATTTAAATTAGCTAGCTAGGTTGTGAATATAGTTTTAGCCTTATATTTTCTATTATTTATAGCGTTATAAGTAGTAATAAGTGGCTCTTGCTTACCACTCTTAAAAAAGTAATGCTCTTACGGACTTTTTTATACGGCCCTTATATAACAGGAAATGCGTTATAAATAGATTAAGCTATAAATGGAATATATAATAAGAAATGTTAACCGCTAACTAGTACTAAAAACACCGGTCCTATTAATAGCGCCAATTAGGACAATTTATAGCCTTAAATTCCGGTTGGTAAGAAATAGATCTCTAAGCTAAAAGAAGGGCACTATTATTATTACCGTCTCTTCCGCCTAGCAGGCCGGCCCCTTTTCTTCTATATAGTAGGCTAGGCCTTTAATTTTAAATAATAATGCGCTTATAGTAATCTAAGACTTCTTTTTAGAAAGTAGTCTTTAATCTATTCCTATAAAAGATTCTATTCCTCCTTTAAATTAATAAGTAGTACGTCTTCTTTTTCTATAAATTTTATTTTAGACTTTAGCTTTTAAGGCTTTAATTCTTAGGGCTTTAGCTCTTAAGATCGCTTAACTAGGTTAACTGGTAAGTAGAGTTATTAAGGAAGTATATTTAGTGTGTATAACCTATCTTCCTAGCGCCTAAAAACTGCTTAGATTAATAATTCTTCTAAATTATTTAAGGCAGCTCCTAGTATCGCTTTATTAGAGTTAGAGCTAAAGGCTAAGTTTAGTAACGGGTTTTAGGTACGCAGGCGATTATATATAGGGGGTGTAACCCGCTTACAATAATTGCTAGTAAGTATAGTATTCTGTTTAGACATATATATAAACAAAACTAAATAGGAATATTAAGACTACTAGAGATAATGCTTTATAGCACACTTTATCTTTAATTAACTATTAATAGGGGTTAGCAATCCTCGTTGCCCTATATACCCGTAGGCCTCGTTATTCTTATTACTACTACTACTATCACCGTCCTTAGAGTCGTTATTATCCGTATCGTCACTATTATTACTTTTATCGCTGTAGTTCTCGGCCTTACCTTTATCTATAACGTTCTTACCATCCTTATTATTACTTTCTTTAGTTAAGCCGTTTATAAGATTGTCCAGAATATAATTATAACTATTATTAGCTTTATATTCTGGTGGTCTAGTATTATAAGAAGACGTATAGTGCTAGGGGGAGGGGTTAGTGGGCCGCGTAGTAGAGACCGCTCGCTCCTTAATACTATTACCGTCGTTAAGGCCAAGGGTGGGAGAGCTAGAAGGCGTAGTCCTTTAGGAAGTAGGTAACCTTCGTTACTTCCTAGGTTATACGCTCTCGCCACTCTTACTAATAAAAGTATTAGAGATATAATTAATGCTGCCTAGTTAATTAAGCTAATTGGACCTTCGCTTCTTTAACTTCTTGGCTCCTAAAGACTCTTAACTAGTAGCTACTAATATCTTAAGCTCTTACCTAAACTACGGAGCAGTTCTAATGTGACGCCCCTTAGCTAAATTATCTATTTAATTACCGTCTAGCGTTAAGGGTGTAGTACGATTGTGCGCAGGTACGCGTACCTCTTTTTATAGCGCTTTTAACAAAGGCAGCTCCTTATCTTTATTATCCTTATTACTGCCATTATTCCCGTCGTCTACTAATTATTAAATAAGGCTATTGTAAGTTAAATAGAGGCACATACCTAATTTACGGGGCATTAGTCGGTTATTAGTTTTACTAGCTTTGTTAACTTTACCAGCTTTATTATTAGCGTTACTAGCTTTATCGCCCTTAGCTTCTAAGTTTAGATCGGCTATATTATTTTTAATAACTATTAAATTTACTACTAGTCGTTAAAACTATATATTTAGAACTGCTGGGGAAAGAGGGAGAGTAGTAGGATAATTACCTTAACTACTTCTTCTGGAGACTTAACTGTTATTTCTATCCCTATAGAAATCTTCCTTATTATCCTCGTTATTCTTATTATTCTTATAATACTTATTATAAGCTTTCTTATAATTATATATAGGGTCTATAGGTGCTTTATTAAACGGAACCTCTAAATTAAGGCTCTAGGTGGAATAATATACTATTAAGTGCCTAAGCTTCTAATGCTTCTTAACTTTTTAGGGGGAAAAGAGGTACTCCCCTATTTCTCCTTTTAGGTTTACTACTCGCGCTTTTCTTAGGGGCTATAATTCTATAGTACTTAGATGAAGCTATTAATCTTCTTAGGGGACTAGTGTAGAAATTGTTCTTATTAAGCGAAATTTAGTAAGGGATACGAAATAAAGATTAAGATGGTGCCAATATTGTTATTATTAGAGTTATTATTGCTTTATAGCTTTTAAAGCTTTAAGGGGGGATTAACGGTCTTTTTAAGTGTACGTTAGTTCTCCCTTTGCCGCTAGCACTTATCTATTACCCCTTACCCCTTATTTAAGTTTCTTATTAAATTAAAGTATTTAATGCGTGCGCCTCGGGTATAAACTGGGGTTAATTGCCGTTTGTAGGATAAGGTTTATAAGGGCTTAAATTCCAGCGCCTGATTAATAGCCTTAGCAAATTACGGTTAAACTATATCCGCCCGTTTAAGCTAGCGTATTTAGCTTTAATATAGCCGTTATATCTAGCCCCTTATTAGGAGGTTAATGGCGTAAATTCTCTACCCTAGTTTCTTAGTAAAGGGTAGCGCTAACGTATTTATTTACTTCCTAATAATACCAATTTAGTTAATCTTCTGCGCCGCTTATATTAGTAGGTGAAGCCCTATTTATACGTGTGTGTTATAAGCTATCTATAACAGAAGGAGGTAGTATCCTTATTAATGGCGAGTGGGCTCTCTAATGCTAACCGCCTAGTAATAGATACGCCTGCCGCTTGATCGGTAATTATATATATGTCTATAAATGTATTAGGTGAAAGACTGTATAAGGATGCTCGCCCTCCTAATATAGTTGGCTGGTGTTAAAGATTCCTTCACAGTTATACCGCTGTGCTGCTGATCTATTATACGCCTAAAAGCTATAACCTTTTAATTTTAATCTAGGTAGTTTTTATATAGCCCTATAGCTTAGGAGCCTAAATTGTTAATCCTTTACTACTCTGCTATTAAGTAGTTAGGTAGAGCTAATAGCCCCTTAGCCCTAAACTAGTAGATTAAACGGCGTCTCCGAAATATCCGTGGCAACGCAACTATACTATTAAGTAGGTATGCATAGCTACCTAGGCGACACTCTGTATAATATCCGTTTAAATAATGCCTAACATAGCCCTATATAGGGTGGTCGCTTAAATTAGTAACGTTTAGCCGTTTTTCTACTAGGTAGCCTAGTAGATATATTAGTTGTAATATAGGTAGCTTTAGCTATCGGCAAACGCTAAAGTAGGCCGTTTAACTAATAGTATATCCTAGGTAAGGAAATAGCGTATAGGTTAGCTAAAATAAGTGCGACGTAAGCTCGCTTAAGCCCTTAAGGGGGGTAATATAGCACGCCTATTTCTCCCTACTTTAGAAGGAGATATGCGGCAGAGTTAAATAAGATAATAGTACTAACGCGGCTAGTAACTGCGGAATTCCCCTAACCCCCTTTCTATGGGATGGTTGCGGATTAGTGTTATTTAGAAGGTAAAAGGAGAGAGGGTGTGTATAAGAGAGAGAATAGAATTATAAGGATATAGACACGCTTAGCGGACAGAGGCGGCACTAAAAGAGCTTAATAAAAATTAAAGCCATCGGCTCTAGAGGCGGGAATTAGGAGAGGAGGCTAAGACTATCTATATATTACTATAGAATAGAAACTCGCTTATTGGAAAGGCCGTAGTTAACTATATTAATTGTTAGTCTAAGATATAGGGGAATAAAGTAATAAGCGGACTGGACTTGTATACGTATTAGCGCTAAAGGGACGGCAGAAATGCCTTAATGCGACTATGCTAGGGACTAGCAGTAAGAAGAGGAGGAGGCGCAGCGTTGGGAGAAAGGAAAAATAGAGGATAAGAGGAAAAGCGGCAAGAGAAATGGCCTTTTATAGTTAAGGTCGAGGGGCAGTCTTAGCTTGGCTAGGGTTAATAAGCGAGGGCGCCTTGCCTATAAAGGAAGCCTCTATTTCCTAATATAGTTTCCCGCGTAATAAAATAACTAAAGGAATAAACTAATAAGGTATAAGCTATATAGAGGGCTATAACCTATTAAAATAATAGAGAGACTATAGGAGGTTATATTATAGGACTTTATTATTAAGTTACTAAAGTTAAGAGATCCTATTACCGGATAAGATTATAATGTAATTTTAGTAATAGTGGACAAGCTTATAAAGTGGAGATACTTTATAGCATATATAGAAGAAATCTTAGTAGAAGATATTGCTAGAATCTATATTAAAGAAGTATTTATAAAATATAGAGCACTAAATAAGATTATATTAGATAAAGATCTAAAATTTATAGTAGTATTTTAAAAGGTATTCTTAGTGGAATAAGAAGTTAGAGTAGTAACTTCTACTATATATTATCCGCAGATAGACGGTTAAACAGAAAGATTAAATTAGACACTAGAGCAGTATTTAAGGTACTATATTAATTACATATAAAATAATTAGGTATCGTTATTACTAATTATATAGTTTGTATATAATATAACACTATAAGAAAGAATAGGTATATTTGTCGGAATATATGGACAGAAGTTACGTGGTTACGTGTCGTCGACGTGTCGTCGTCGTGTCTTTGATTAGTCATCCTTATGGTGACTAATTAACCCCCTACTTAGGCACCGCGATCCTTACGATCCTCTGCTTTCTGTACCTATTAGACAAGAATCAATTCAACAGTTAATAGGCCAATCAAGTGCACTTGGGTGATACCGACAATATTACTATTTAAGGCGAATTACGGATATAAGCTAAGAATATTATTATTGCTATATTAAGTAAAGAAAACAAGTAGTATAGCTAAGTAAAGGATAGAGATATTAATAAATCTTTATATAGACCTTATAAAAACAGCTAAGGTAGTATAGTAAAGAATAAAGAAATACTATAACGCTAAGAGATCTAAGGGACTAGATTTTAAGGAGGGAAATAAAGTATAGCTACTATATAAATTTTTTAAGAGTTAACAATTAAGTAAAAAGTTAGACTATATTAAACTAGGACCTTTTAAAATTATATAAAGGATTTTACTAGTTATATTTAATTTAAACCTACTAGCTAAAATAAAGATCTACCCTATATAGTATATTATAATGCTAAAACTAGCATATAAGAATATTAAACTACTAGTCTATAAAGCAGACATATATAGAGGGTAAGAAGAAGATAAATAGTAAGTTTTAAATATTATTAATTATAAGGATATTAATAATGAAATATAGTATAAGGTAAAGTGGATAGGCTATAATAAGACTACCTAAAAGCCATTATAAAATCTAAAAAACGCTATAAAAAAGGTATAGGAGTATCGGAAGAAAATAGGTTAGGTAATATTAATAAGGAGGGATTGCTAAAGAATAAGTCACCTAAGGGGGACCTAGGAAGAGCGACTACTAAGCTACTTAAAGTTGTTTTTTTCGCGATTAGAGGAAAGTCTATTCTCTTATTACTAAGTTTCTATAAACCCTATTTTATAAGTTTCTACTCCTTAGAATAAACCTTCTTATAAACCTTTTTAAGTTAAATTAATTAAGTAGATATAGCTAAACGAAAATTAAGGGCCCGCTATTAAGCATTGACAGCCTCTTATTTAGTATTATAAGACTAATAAAGCTTAGCCAGAGTAACTAAAAGCTTATTATTAAGCTTTATAGCAGTAAGTTAAATATAAGACCCTATATGTAACGGAACCTTATAGTAAGTACTATAGTGGGTCCTGTTAATAGGCTAGGTGTATAGGTAATGTATAAAGTTAACAACGTAATAATAACTGGTAAAGTAGTTGCCTAATAGATTAACTTTAATTATATTCTAAGAATTACTATAAGGAAGAAACTATCTAGATAGGGACTATAGTCCTTTAAATATATAACCGTACTTTTAAGAAATCTTTCTTATACGTAATATACATATACTCTACTTGCTCTATTATAGATCCTATAGATTATATTTTATAACTTATACTACTATTCCTTATTATATAGTTCTACCGGCTCTATCCTAGACTATGCCCTTATTAATTAACTAGCTTCTTCTAACTCTTCTTTAAGTAGTTATAATATTATACTTAAAGCGTCCGTAATACTATCTCCATCCTCTTTATCTTCGTCCTTAAAGATTTCTAATATCTTTAAGTTATTTACTAGAGGTATAATATCCGTCTAATTAATTTAGTTAATATTATTACTTATTATACCTAAAGTAACTTCTTCCTCTTCTATAGCCCGTAGGTCTCGTACCGTTACTATAATATTGTCGCTAGGTGAGATTATACTATCTCTATATTCTTACTAATTAAAAGAGGGGTTAGTTTATATTGCGTTAGTAAGCCCTTTATTTTAGTAACCTTCCTTTTATTTAGAGTGCACTAGAGCGAATATCCGCTTATCTTATAATGTCCGCTCTATATCTAACGCTAAGTATATGCGTCCTATAACTCTTAATAGTTGTTAAGTTCCCTAAGAAATTTATTATAGGGTCTTATATTTAATCTGCTACTATAAAGCTCAATAATAAGCTATTAATAGCGCTAGTAGAACTTTGTCGTTCCTAGGACGCTAAAAAAGAGGCTGCTAATACTTAATAGCAAGCCCTTAACTCTTGTTTAGCTATGTTTACTTAATTAATCTATCTTAAAAGGGTTTATAAAAAGGTTTATTTTAAGGAGTGGAAACTTATAGAATAAGGTTTATAGAAACTTGGCAATAAAAGAACGGATTCTTATTTATTAGCGAAGGAAATAACTCTAAGTAGTTTGGCAGTCGCTCTTCCTAGATCCCCCTTAGGTAACTTATTCTTTAGCAATTCTCCCTTATTAATATTACCTAACCTATTCTTGTCACGAAGTGCATATAGAGCTATTTATTGATAAAATGGGTTGATTAATTAATAATCTTGACTTAATCGTTGATTGGATAATTGTAAGCCCCTAGGGCTTAAGCTATAAAGCAGACCTTACAGTGCACGGGCTTTATAAACGTAACTCGTACACGTGACCTACGCCTTTAGAGAATACAGATTATTTAATACACCCCCTTAGCTTTAAGCTCTTTAAGGTTAAAGCTAACTACCTTCTTATGTCCGTTAATAAGTTAATTAAACCGTAATCTTATCTAGATCCTTCCGTCTTACTCTAATACTGTCCCTTAGGTCCTCTAGTTACTTCTCCTTATTTAGCCGCTCCTTAATATCTACTATTCCAATTATATTAATAAAGCTTTAAAACCTCTACTTAGGTAGGGCCTTTGTAAGTCTATCGGCAATTATCTCCTTTGTTGCTATCTATTAAAATTGTACTCGTCTTATTACATATTCCTAACGTAGCCAGTATTAATAGATGTTAACGTATTAGAGCTTTATAATTAGCTTTGCTCTATCTTCTATAATTAGTTAGAGTGTCTAGGTATTATCGCAGTTAATAATTAAGGGCTTGTTTAGGTGTAATGTTATTGCTTTAAACAGCTTACTAATAAAGATAGCTTCCTTTACTGTCTGTAATAGGGCTAATAACTCGGCTTCTATGCTTAACATCATTACCGTATCCTGCTTATTTGCTCTCTAGGCAATTAGTCCCCTAAATAGCTTTATAATATATCCTTATAAGCTCTTTCTATTAATAGAGTTGTCTGTAAATAATACATCGCTAGTATAAATAAATGATTGCGCTTTACTTTTACCGTCTTTTCCGTCATCTCATCCTTTATTACGTATTCCTTTATCTTTCCCTCTACCGTTTGTTCCTTCCTTATCTCCTCTATAGTAGATTACTCTGCTCCTCGTGCTATATAGGTACTAGTCTCTAATATAGCATCGTAGAAGCTACTTCTTTTAGTAGGGATATAGGACGGACTAGTAGGTCTATATTAGGGGACGGACATATTAGATGGATTAATTAGTAATTAGTAGGGAGGAGTTCTAATTCTACCATAGGAGTATCTAAAAGACGCCCTTTAAGATCTATCTTGTACTAGTTAGCTATCTTCTTAATATAGGCTTCCTAGAATAGCTATAAAAGCCTCTAGCTATAATTGCGTAGTATATAGATTCCTAGGAACTATTTTAGCTCACTAAGGGTACTTATCTAGTATTCCTTACTCAGCTCTTTAATTACTTCTTAAGCTTTCTTCTTATCTATCTTTCGGTAGCAGAAGACAATATCGTTAATATAGAAGAAGACGATTATTCAACAAGCTTATAAGATTCTTTTGCTATAGAGGAGATCGTTATAGTCCGTAAAGGGCTTTTCTTAAGCGCAGTACTTTATCTGTCTTTCCTTTATTAAACCCTAGCGGTAGCTTTATATAGACGACTTTGTTAAGATTATAATAGACAAACGCGTTAACTATATCCGTACGTGTTATCTCTAGGTCAAATTTTGCAGTAATCGCCATAAGGGTTCGGAAGGTCGTACTCGCCAATATAGTAGCTCTTATAGGTAGATCTTAGTGAGCTAAGGATCTGCTGTCCCTTTGCGTGCTTTTTTAATAATTACACCCCCTAAGCGTTCGGCGGTACCGTTTTGAGCTTAGGTATGGCGCTAAAGGCTTAAATGTAATCCTTTAGCGCTTCCTTAAGGTTAGTCTAGTCAATATAGAGGTTAAGATAGGGTTTATTAATATTCCGTTTTAAGAACCTTCGTAAGACCTAATGCTTAATTTTAGCGAGACTGCAATGTTAACATTCCGTCGTCTTAGGGCCTTAAAGCTTAACTCTTAGAGCGTTAATACCTAGATAATAAAGGCTTATAGGTCCTGGATACCTTAGATGCAGATACCATAGTTATATATTACCTTTTGAGTCTAGACGAACGTCTCTTGACGAGGTTCTGCGCTTCCGTTAGCGGCTTAGCAGTTGGTTTAAATTAAACGCTAATAGACTTCCTAGTTGGACGTATTTAATAGTCTATTATCTATAACGTTCTTTTATTTAATATAGGACTAAGTTATCCTTTTAAACTAGAAGATTATTCTCTCCTTTATTATCCTAGTAGTACCTTTATTTTTAAAGTAGACGGAATAACACTAGATTTATATTAAAGTCCGTATAAAAGGTAACGTCCTTAAGACGTAGGATTCCCTTACTCTTGTCTAGTTTTATGACTTAGACAGTAACGTTGCTATAGCCTAGTATAGGCACTTCTAAGCTGCCGGCGATAATATATTCATATCTTAGAGCTTTTCTAAAGTTATAAAAACGAGAGAGGTTATTAAAGATGTGGAGAGTGGTTCCTAAGTCAAGAATAGTTAATAGCTTTAGCGGATAGAGTTAACCGGTATAATACGATTCTAGGAATATCGCATTAGCTTCTCCCTTAATCTTAACTATCTCCTAGCTCTTATCCTATTGTTATTAAGCCTTGTCTTCTTATTCTTTAAGTCTAATCTTTATAACTTAGTTA
>Ga0307515_10004302_pt1 | contig 29550 bp, 25 predicted proteins | sample 17_EM_MG_FD_194513 | JGI IMG/M metagenome (GOLD analysis project Ga0307515, IMG submission 194513) | Populus trichocarpa ectomycorrhiza microbial communities from riparian zone in the Pacific Northwest, United States - 17_EM | ecosystem: Host-associated > Plants > Roots > Unclassified | place... | reverse complement strand
AAATTGGTTAGCATATCTCCATTTGTAAATAAAATGTTTTATTCAAGACTATTTACAGCCTCCTCGCTATGACAGAAGGCCCGAAGTCAGTTGAGTGGTGGTGTCAGTTGAGTGGTTGACCACTGTATATTGTATAGAACATTCGACAGTATACATTGACGGCCTCAGCTCCTCGGGGCCTGATAAATATTTTATGGGCCTCTTAGGACATCCCATATGTCTCTTCATCCTCCCCTACAGTGCTGGATTATTGGGGGTGACCCGTGCTGGCTGGTATCCTTCTTGCCTAAACGACCATCCCAATGCTTCAGATAACCCACATCGTAGGGAAAGGACTCGTTAGCCACAAGTGCGCAGCTACGGCCAGAGCAAGAGGCAAAAGGACGAGTCGGAGCCACTCGATCAGGAAGTCAAAACTTCGCACTAATGACGTCATTAGCTCCAAATGAGGTCAAAACCAAGTTGATACTAGTGACTGGGTCTGAAGCGCATCGCTGGGCCAATACAAGTACGTGAAATCTAATGAGCACTCGGGGACGAGTACAACCATACGCGCCCATTACATACAGTTCAAGTCGGAAGCACCAGAAGCCGTCAGAATATCGCGCAAGCTACGAATGGGAGAAATGAAGGACATCTGCGAGCCGGAGGGTATTGAGCTTCACGCGTCGGTACGATGCAACCTGGAATCGAACGGGGTGGCTGAATGAGACTCTAAGCCCCCCAAGAGGCGCTCAGTGAAGCCATGTACGTGTACAATAGGATAGCAACGAAGGCATTAGGTGGTCATTGAGAAAGCTTTATGATAGCAGATGGTCCAAGACGCGAACCGAAGCGGGATATGCAAGATTATTCATGCACGGGGGCGTGAAACTTGTTGCAACATTTATGGGTTAGAGTTATAATAACTGCGGCTAACATAGCTCAAATAGCTTCTGTGAGATCAATACCTTATAGGATAGGCGTGTCACGCACTGCGTATTTAGCCGTGCGAAGCGCGAACCGCATGTCCACACCGTTCCCACGCTCCTCTTTCCTTCTCCCTATATCCCCCTCATCAAAGTGATCAAACCACATGGCGAGTCAACCACCCAGAACAGAGAACCTGTGAGCGATCTCTATACCACTCGGCATTATGATGGTGGCTGACGATCAATCTAAGCCTCGTTCTAGATAGTGCGGCGCTTCGTTTCAGTTTTGGTCCATCCCTGCTGACTTCGGGCAACATGCAGATATCACACTTCAGGACACCCTACATCGGGACTATGCGCTTAGGTTGTTTATTGACAATCAGGAGCTAAGGTTGCAGACGCAAGACAACCGAACCTGGACACCAGCCCAACCCCCGTATGTCCCTCATTTTCCCGCTACGCACACTCACGGATGGCTGTACATGTGTAGAGGTATTTCACCGAAATCCGAGATGCGCGCTGAGCTCCAAATGAGGAGCGGTCATTCATTTTGGACCAAAATTCGACGGCCGAGCGAAGCGATCGACCTCCAAGCGCTTTTCAATGACTATCGGAGCACTATCAAGCACGTATTCACGGTACCGAGTCAGTCATGATCACCAACTGTCCACTCGTATTTAATGGCGATGCGCAGAGGACATTATTTTCGAAGGAAAGCACCACCAGTATCATTGGTCTCTAGAATTACAATTCTCCGCGATCACTATTGTTCGTCTCTTTGCAACTGCCCGTCCTGCCCCGCTAACAATCTTCGCATAGCGGGAATCTCTGCGCTCTTCGCTCAATGAACTCGAAAATTGTTTAAGAGATTACTCCCCACTGATGAATGGATCAACCGAGAGGGCTGTGGAGAACACTATTAAATATGGGGCTATATTCGCAGAGGTCCGTTTTTTTACGTAGAGACTAGCAGAACATTGACACCTTGTAGTTGAATCCAATCACAAAGGCTGTCTTTGGTGTTGCCAAGGTTACGTTTGAGGTTCGTGTTTTCGCTACTGGTGTATCAGGCAGCAGAGATCACGCTTGTCATTTAGCTCTTGAAGGTACAAAACGAGTACGACCAGATACCATCCATCCTTCTGGACCGATTGAAGCGCATCTTGAATTTCGCAGACAAAATAGTCGCGGACAAAATAGTCTGCGAAGAGACGGATCTCCTGGAGGAGATCATCCCACGAATGTATGAGGTGATGCACAGGGTTGCGAAAGTTTCGTACGACTACGTCACACATGGTAGGTCGTCACCTGGTGACCTTGGAAAGTACTAATAATTGCAGCGAGAACGGCGGGCGGCTCGACCTACCAGGAGACGATCAAAGAAATAGAGAGTGAGTTGACGAGGGTCATCGAAGACTTCGACCGTGCGGTGAATGTCGAAACTCTCCTCCGGACCAAGGAGACTGGTGAGGTCTCATTCTCTCCATCTTCCGATAGATCATTCTCAACAATTCCGTGTAGAGCAGCACCTTCTGCTTAGTCGTCTCAAAGATGTCAAGACCGGCTATGACCGGGATCTCTGCTGTATGGGTGGCACCCGCAAGTCCATCCTCGAACGAATCATAGCTTGGGTATCCGACGAATTGGAGCAGACAGACGGGGGAAATACATACTGGATCTACGGCTTACCTGGAATCGGCAAATCGTCGTTGGCACATTCGATCTGCGCGAACCTTCACAATAAAGAGCAGCTCGCCGGAGCGTTTTTCTGCCGGAGGGATGATCAGGAATTGAAAGAGCCCCGAAATATCCTTCCGACTCTCATCCACAAACTCGCGATACTGTTCCCCCCTTTTCGAAGTATTGTCGCAGAGTGTCTTCGTAACGATCCAAACGTAAGACCAGAATCAATGCGACCGGCTCTCTTCCTTGACTTCATCCGCAAACTTCCTCGCGTCCCAAAAAAGACTCTCGTCTTTGTCATTGACGCACTTGATGAGTGCGGCAGCCCTGACAGTCGTCCAGGCGTCCTTCAGGCCCTGACCGACGTGACCGCATGCGCTCCGTGGCTCAAGGTTATCATCACCAGTAGACAAGAAGTCGATATCCAACGTTTCTTTGATAGTTCCACCCAACTGCCGCATTTGCGATGTGATCTGACCGCAGATGAAGAGACCACCTCCGACCTACAAATCTTCGCTAAACACCGACTCGATAGGGTGGTTTCAACGCGGGGCCTCCAACCTCCTTGGCCAGAGTCATCGCTCTTCAATAAACTTATTTCCCGAGCAGAGGGTCTGTTCATCTTCATCGAAACTCTTGCACGTGCCCTTTTGGATTGCGAAGACGCCACTGAGCTGTTAACGAGGATCTTGCACGAGTCAGCCAGTCCTGGCTTGGCGTCTCTATACGGGCTTTACGCCGATATCGTCAGTGCACGGAGAGTGTCTACCAGTGCCAAATTTCGGCGGGTGGTTGGAGTGCTTCTTATAACGGCGCCGTACCGTCCACTGTGCGAAAAGACGATTGCAGAGCTGGCGGGGGCAAAACCTGACCTGGTGAAAATGTGGGTGGACGATCTAGGCTCTATGTTCTATCGAGACGAAGGGACCGGTGGAGGGATTCGTGTTCGGCATTTGTCCATTTCGGACTTCTTCGTGAGCGATAACTGTCAGGGCGACTATCAGGTTAACCTCCGAGACGCAAATGTGGAACTGGGTATCGCTTGCCTCGAGAAGATGGTTGAACAGCTCCGTTTCAACATCTGCGGGCTCGAAGACTCCCGGCTCGCGAATGCGGATGTGAAAGATCTCGGATCGCGAATTAAAGAAAATATTTCCGACGCCTTGCAGTATAGTTCTCTGTATTGGTCAAATCATCTTTGCTTTACTCCCGACATTGGTGACACGCGTGTGTGGGAGAAGCTGAGGATATTCTTTGAAGGGTCGTATGCACTATATTGGGTTGAAGTATTGAGCATTATGGGAATGTTGCGAATTGGAGTTCCAAGGCTTCGGGAGCTGACATCGAAATTGGTCAAAGTGAGTACAGCTCTCGTTTGCTGCATGTGATGGGATTCGAAAGCGATTCTGATTGGCTCTAGGATATGAATGAGGAACTTTTAGAAAGAATTCGGGATGTTCGTCGTTTCATGGTCGTCTTCCACACTCCTATCTCTATGAGCACTCCGCACACCTACATTTCAACAGGACCATTCCTGCCATCAGAATCACCTTTATCAACGACCTTTAGCACATATTTCACTAAAGGTATCCAGATGCAGAGAGGAAAATTGTTGTCATGGCCAGAGCCGCCATTAGAATGGATAGGACACCAGGGCGGTGTGTATTGCACGAGTTATTCCCCCAACGGGTGCTACATTGCCACCGGATCATTTGACAAGACAATTCGAATCTGGGATGCCGAGACCGGCTCTGCAGTCGGCAGGCCTTTGGAGGGGCACATTGACTGGGTGCGGTCAGTTGCTTACTCTCCCGATGGGCGGCACATCATCTCTGGATCTGATGACAAGACAATTCGAATTTGGAATGCTGAGACTGGCTCTGCAGTTGGCAAGCCTTTGGAGGGGCACACTAGCGCGGTGTCGTCAGTTGCTTGCTCTCCCGATGGGCGGTACATCATCTCTGGATCTGATGACAAGACAATTCGAATCTGGAATGCTGAGACTGGCTCTGCAGTCGGCAGGCCTTTGGAGGGGCACACTGACTGGGTGCGGTCAGTTGCTTGCTCCCCCGATGGACGGCACATCATCTCTGGATCATTTGACAGGACAATTCGAATCTGGAATGCTGAGACTGGCTCTGCAGTCGGCAAGCCTTTGGAGGGGCACACTGGACTGGTGTCGTCAGTTGCTTACTCTCCTGATGGGCGGCACATCATCTCTGGATCATCTAATGACACAATTCGAATCTGGAATGCCGAGACTGGCTCTGCAGTCGGCAAGCCTCTGGAAGGGCACACTGGCGCGGTGTTGTCAGTTGCTTTCTCTCCCGATGGGCGGCACATCATCTCTGGATCATCTGACAACACAGTTCGAATCTGGAATGCTGAGACTGGCTCCGCAGTCGGCAAGCCTTTGGAGGGGCACACTGGCGCGGTGTGGTCAGTTGCTTACTCTCCCGATGGGCGACACACCATCTCAGGATCATATGACAACACAATTCGAATCTGGAATGCTGAGACTGGCTCTGCAGTCGGCAAGCCTTTGAAGGGACACACTGGCTGGGTGTTGTCAGTTACTTGCTCTCCCGATGGACGGCACATCATCTCTGGATCATATGACAACACAATTCGAATCTGGGATGCCGATACTGGCTCTGCACTCTGCAGGCCTTTGGAGGGGCACACTGACCAGGTCTCGTCAGTAGCTTGCTCTCCTGATGGGCGGCACATCATATCTGGATCATCTGACAGGACAATTCGAATCTGGAATGCTGTGACTGGCTCTACAGTCGGCAAGCGCTTGGAGGGGCACACTGGCGCGGTGTCGTCAGTTGCTTTCTCTCCTGATGGGCGGTACATCATCTCTGGATCATCTGACAGGAAAATTCGAATCTGGGATGCCAAGACTGGCTCCGCAGTCGGCAAGCTTTTGGAGGGGCACACTGACCAGGTCTCGTCAGTTGCTTTCTCTCCTGATGGGCGGCACATCATCTCTGGATCATCTGACAACACAGTTCGAATCTGGAATGCTGTGACTGGCTCTGCAGTCAGCAAGCCTTTGGAGGGGCACACTGGCGCGGTGTGGTCAGTTACTTACTCTCCTGATGGGCGGCACATCATCTCTGGATCATATGACAAGACAATTCGAATTTGGAATGCCGAGACTAGCTCTGCAGTCGGAAAGCCTTTGGAGGGGCACACTGGCTGGGTGTTGTCAGTCGCTTGCTCTCCCGATGGGCGGCACATCATCTCCGGATCATCTGACAAGACAATTCGAATCTGGGATGCCGAGACTGGCTCTGCAGTCGGCAAGTCTTTGGAGGGGCACACTGACCAGGTCTCGTCAGTTGCTTGCTCTCATGATGGCCGACACATCATCTCTGGATCTGATGACAAGACAATCCGAATTTGGAATACTGAGACTGGCTCTGCAGTTGGCGAGCCATTAGAGGGGCACACTCGCTCTGTAACGTCTGTTGCATACTCTCCCGATGTGCAGCATATCACCTCTGGGGCCAGTGATGAGGCTATTCACCTACGTGACTCATCTTCACAAATCCTCCCCCGATTTACGTCGAACATTGAGGCTGCGTCGCCGAACCAAGAGGGTTGGGTCACAGACTCGGGGGGCGGCTTGCTCTATTGGGTACCCCATGACTGTCGTGCAGGACTACATTCTCCTGCTCTCCTCACAATCCCTCTCACATCCCCTGTTCGGTCAGTTTCCCTTCATTTTGACAAGTTTGCATTTGGACAGTCTTGGACCCAAATTTCTAGCACTGCACGGCGCTAGCCTTTCTTTATTCTTGACTCTGTGCTTGTCATTTGCTATATTGGCTTCTCGTGCTAGGTTGCAGTTTTTCTTTGTATTCTCACATTGTCATGTACCTCCATTTATAATCACATGCAATATGATTCTTTCTCCTCTGTAAAAGTATACAGCATGGCATATGATGGACCCGAGGAACATGGACGACTTTGCAGACCAAATGTGTGGATCTGTTGTTGAAGACTGCCCCAACGCACAAAAAGGTGAGGACGAACCATGATTATATATGGCCAGACACCTCGCGCTATATATACAGAACAGGGACCAAACAGCAAACACAGAGACGTGACATTGAGTCATGCTTGCTCAATACCTGCAACTTGACTTGCCATAAATTTCCAAAGATCTCCAATTAAGAGGAGAGATGATCCACATGATAGACTGATTTCCTGAACACACAAGACCTCCCCAGAGCTCCAATGGTTAAAAGCAAATTGTGGGTAGCATTTAAAAGCATTCATAAAGGTATATTCCAGGATATGGGGCAGGCTTACGGCCCGGTGGAAGGTTGAATACTTGTGCTTAGGTTATGGGGCTAGCGTCGAGAGCTAGTATGCAAACCAATGCATGAACTAATTCTGACTCTTATTTAGCGTCCTCCTATGCAGTCCGTTTGGTCCCCATCCCAGATACAAATATATATATTGAGTCTAGATCTGGGGGGTCTACGGGCACTCACATGTTGATACCGATTGTCGAAGTATTACTAATAGCATGGGAGAACCTTTCTGCTACGTTTCGTAGTTCAACTGTAATGAAAGTAGTGTCTAATAGCCTGGGTCTAAACCTGGGGGCTCTTCTTTCAGTCCCACCTCTATATGAATCTAGCGCTAACTAGTTACATATACACGTGTTTGGTAGTATAGAGTAAGAGCCTGACACTGGCCGGCAGTGTTGGATGAGCAGAGTGAATAGGGCGAAGGGAATATGAAACTAGACAAAGGCACAAGGAGTTCTTTAGGTTCTAGACCTCAAATATAACTCAGAACACAGTATGCGAGATGTTATAGAGTGTGTAATGTGTAAATGGAGCAGTGTGCGCAAGTGACAATGATGTCTTAATACCAGTAATTTACCCTGGGCCTGCTGTCCCTTGCACTCCATATCTCTTATTAGATAGGATTGTTAGTGGGCTCTCAAGGTGCTGTTAATAAATGGTTTGTGCAGTAAAAGTAATATTCCAAAGATGGATCACGGAGACCCCTGATATAGGAGTGCGTTACGCAGTGAGGTATGTGTCCACATGGATACAGCCACGTAATCCTTCCAGATGGTACGTTCCAGCTGTGCCTACGTAGTCACAGACCGTTAGTCATTACGTAGATTTTCCTGATTGCTTTGTGTGCCACCACGGTGGACTAAGCAAGTCAGTCCAGACATGACACATGTTAACAATCGGCCCAAGAACAAACAGTAACCCATTACCCTACTAAAGGATAATACTCAAGAAGAACCTACAACCAGTCCCAGCTCCCGACAGGTATCCCATGTCACAAAACCTCCTGGTGGGTTATAAACCCAAAAAGTTTATCCTGGGTTTATATCAGGTTTATATCAGGTTTATATTGGGTTTATAATGGGTTTATGGTGGGCACCACTTGATATAAACTTGTTGTAACCCATTATAAGTACTGAGGTGTGAGGCAGAGACTGTTGATCGAAGTTAGTGGGCTATCAGGTTGTGTCTCGATCTGTAACTTGCCTACTGCATGTCTTTGAATGACCATCAACATCAATGTTCTGTGATAAGGGATATGTAAAAGTAAATCAAGAACACTAATGGTGCCTTCAAGAAACTGCTGGCACAAGGCCAAAATGAAGAAACAAAACAACAGGCTTGAGTGCACCTTTGCCACCTTTCTAAAAGGTCCGTTACATTTTACTTAGCACCTATATTTAACCCACATCATTCTAGAGCTCAAATGCATAGAATTGAAGTGAAAATTGTGTGTGCACACCAGAAATTTTCGGACTTGGGGTTTTTTTTTTTTTCAACTCACTTGGACTCGACCACACCCTGCAGCCACCCCTTCATGGGCGCATTGTCAAGGTCTTTGGCACACCCGAGGTGAGATAGTCCAAGGTGTCATTGTGTAGCTAATGGCCTACAATGCAACAATCTTACCAGGTTTGACCAAACTGTTGGGAGTGACTCTCCCGTGTATGTGCGTTACCTAGATGCCACACACACTTTGATAGTGATCATAACCCAACCCACAGCCCATGTGTGGTGCCTTCCCCTGCTCTCCTTCCTCCCTTCCTCATCCCCCACACAGTTTTTCGCCCAAAGAAACCCACAAGGGGGCACACCATTGTAGCTTCATCCCAGGTGTGTAATGTATGTCTCTCAGTCCTGCTTCGCATTCCAGACCATTGGCTGACAATGCCACTCATTAGGTCCCAGAATGTAAGCACAAACCTTTCCATGTTGGCAGATGGTGCATTCCGAACATCTGATAGGTGTGTGGTGTACAGTGTCCCCAGCAGCTACATCTCACTTCCTTTCACAGGTTTGGACTTGCTGTCCCTTCATGCTTCCCATCTCAGAACAGATTGACTGCATAGTACTCCATTTAGTTTCTATTGGACATTCCATATGTTAGAGTGCAATGTACTATATCAGAACTCATATCAACTATATTGCGTGTTGTATACAATGCCTGCACCAGTAATTTCACAATGTAGCACTCAAAAGAACCAGGGTTATATAAGGTTAAGTATCAGGTTATAACCCTGTTATAACCCTGTTGTAAACCCATTGTAAACCCATTGTAAACCCGTTGTAAACCTGTTGTAAACCTGATGTAAACCTGGTGTAAACCCATTATAAACCTATTATAATAAAATACCCTTTACTATAAACCTATTAAAGGTTTACTGGGTTATATTAGGGTTATAACTAGGGTTACATGGGTTTCTCTGTGGAAAGCCATACCAGTACCTTGTGCTGGTTACCGGTTTGCGCAGTGCAGGGACCTGGTATTTACCCGGTACCTCAGCTGGTGAGTACCACCTGACTCAGGGACTGGTGTATCACCGTGTCAGGGTACTGGTAACCGGTTTGCATTGCTAACACAAAAGGTTACCTTTTTGTGGTTGTACATACTTAAATTAATAATAGAAAATGAAAGAAATTACATCAAATGTGCGGTCAACTTGCATTGGTTGTTGGAGGGTGAATTCGGCCAGCCAAGAGCTCTCACCTTCCATGAGTGGTTGGGGTGGTACCTGAACTCATGGCCTTTTCTTCGGGCCTCCCCCATGGACAAATAGGTGTTCTGTGAAGGTTGTAAACAATTCTGGACCACCCAAAATTGCGCATATCCCACCCCTTATTGTCACACCAGCGCTTCTGGAGGCTATCAGCATTCACTAAGGCTACAGACTTGATACTGAGTGCCCTTCATATGTGTTTCTTCCTTCCTTGTGCCTTTCCTTTAGCCATTGCACAAGATAGAGCATATGTGTGAACCAAAAAAATGCTAAGTCCAAACAATACACCTTGGACCCGACCACTTCTGGCCTTGTCCCCTCATTGACCTCACTACCAATGCCTCAAAAACGTGCTGATGAATCAGTTACATTCTGTGATGGAATTGGTAATTCCGCTAATCTCTGACAGAGATTAATGCGACGGAAGCCGAGAGGAATGGGAAGGGTCTTGAGGCTAGTCCATTCACCAACAGAAATAGGATCTCCTCTCGTCCATGCGCGCTGGCAGGAATATAATCTCCGAAGGAAAGGGGAGGGAATGGGTATGACGGCTTATGGGCTTGTCAGACCTAATTCCCAAGCAACTGCTCAAAAGCACGACGGGCGCCCAATCTGTCTCAGCATAAACACTCTGACTAGGTGCGACACCGAAGGGGCTGACTGAAGCGGGGTTTTGGTCTGGCTGGCTAGCCCGGCAGTGCTGTGGGTGGGAATTAGCATGCGAGGGCAGGGGAATGATCCACATGGTCTTGAGGTCCAAGGTCCGACAAGCCGAGGCGAGCGAGCAAGCGAGGGCGGGATGTCGGGATTCTTATCGAGCAAGGCAGGGTGCAATAACATACATCTATAATCAAGACGTCGAGTGAGGGACATTCCCCATCAAGTCTAAGGTTAAATACAATGTCCAAACTACAAACACACGGCTACGAGACTGCAGGGGGCGGTGGAGTGGAAAGCGGTGAGGTGGGTGGCATCGCATAGTGTAGGTGGCACGAAGTGGAGGTTGGACCCGACCACTACTTCCACGTAGTTCCAACCGGGCAACCGCTCTCAAGCAGGGGCCTGGAGAACCCAAGCGGGCTAAAGGTGGTCGCTGGAAGCTGGGGTTAACCAGAGGTACCAGGCCCGTGGCACTGTGGTAGCGCTGCAGATATGGCAGTCAAGGCATGTGGCAGGGTCGTTGACACGTCGGGCTGTAAGTCCATCCTAGACTACTCCTAGGATGCTTAAGGGGGACTCCTGAGCTGATGCAGGGACTCCGCCCATCGAGCAGGGGCTCCGCCCACTTGGTGGTGTTTTAGCGATAGGCGACGATAAGACTTGTAGGTGCGTTTGAAAACAACCCGAACACATAAGTAGTCCGTGTGCAGGACAGCGAGCTCCCCAGTTCGCCATTGTAAGAGTTGGCGCACTGATCTGGGCAACGACTCGGTCGCCCCGGAGCGGGACGTTAGTCATGGCCCACTCCCCCGAAGCCATAGCCCGAGACGGGTTCGTGGGGTTCCCTGCCCCAGTGGTCACCCGGACCCCCTGGCACCCCATGACCCCCAGGGTGCCTTGGAGAAGCCAGGAAGTTCCTCCGCAGCTGCGGGCCTGTGACCCTGGCTGGCTGGACAGTGGTCAGCTGTGGCGAGACGGCAACTGTGGTTAGGACAGGGATCCAGGCCTAGAACCGGCTAGAGCGTGCGTTCTAACCAATCGCTTAGGCTCACCGATAGGCAAATCGAACCGACCTGCTGTGGAACGGGAAACTCCAGGGATGGAATCCCGGGGCGGGCCGTGGCGGAAACTTTATAGTAAATTGTTTCCGGCCTGAGAGGACAGAATAATCTGCCGTCGGTGAGCCCAGAATAACAATCTGGTTGCTTGCATAAGTTGTTTCCAGGGTAGCGTGTAGCTGGCCGTGAGGCCTCGCCAGCCCTGGTTTTTGAATCAGCTTTGACCATGTAGTGTTTCTCGGGTGGTTAGTAGTTTATGCTTCAGTGCTAAATCTGGTTACGATGTTGTAATCATGTAGGCTACCCCCTAGCAGTCCCGTAGTTAACTGTAGCAATGCAGACATTTGTACCCTGGCCTACACATCTCACATCGATCATTCCCACAGCCACGTCGTCCCCATAACCCTTCCCCCGCCCTCTGGGTGCAGGTTCCACTCCTGCTGCAAGGCAGAGGATAGCAGTCTCCACTTGAGCTCACTCGGGCAGACAGTGGAGACACAGGGAGGGACGTTAAACTACTTCTGGGTGGTCCAGTATGGCACGCCCTGTCAGTCGCAGACAGGGGTCATCTTTGCCAACGTCGGACAGGAGGCCCCCCACAGGTTTAGTGGGTATTCCTTGACCGCTCTGGTCTTCGGCGACCCCCACACTCCCCACCTCTGAAGCTTTGGAGTCTCAGCTGGCCACTTCTGGGTGCCAGGAGACCATTTCGCCCTTAACGCGCCAGTGTGAGTGGAGCTGTATTGGTACCTTCAACAGGTTAGGGGGTCTTAAACCAGATTCCTGTGGGTGACGGTAGGGAGAGTTCTAGAGAACAGGCAGTGCCGGTTGATGGGGCGCCACTCCATAGAACTGTCAGGTGCTGGGGCCGGGAGACCATTTCCCCTCTCTGACCTTTCATGGTTTTGGCGGCAGAGCCGCCTCCCTGACCCACAAAAAAAAAAAAAAAAAGTGGCACGAAGTGGAGGCGGGGGCAATGTGTAAGTGGAATCTACACAGAGGTGGTGATGTGGGGGCTATGCGAACGCAGTGGTATGGAGGTGGAAGCGAAGAGGAATTAAGTGGAGCACGCAGGGTGGAGGCGGGTCCATGCCATCGGAGCGAGTCTAGTAGCGAGCGGGGAATGACAGAGACAAGAGGAAATACAAGAAACAAATCAGGGAATATCAGAAAGAGTCCATAGTATGAGACACGAGTCAGAGAGAGCAGGGAAGGAAACAAGGGGATCGGAAGGGAAGCGGAGACGTGCGATGGAATCAGTAATTCCGCTAATCTCCGACAGAGATTAATGCGACGGAAGCCGAGAGGAATGGGAAGGGTCTTGAGGCTAGTCCGTTCGCTGACGGAAATAGGATCTCCTCTCATCCACGCGCACCGGCGGGAATATAATCTCTGAAGGAAAGGGGAGGGAATGGGTACGACAGCTTACGGGCTTGTCGGACCTAATTCCCAAGCAACTGCCCAAAAGCACGACGGGCGCCCAATCTGTCTCAGTGTGAATGCCCTGACTAGGTGCGACACCAAAGGGGCTGACTGAAGCGGGGTTTCAGTCTGGCTGGCTAGCCCGGCGGTGCTGTGGGTGGGAATTAGCATGCGAGGGCGGGGGAATGAGCCACATGGTCTTGAGGTCCAAGGTCCGACGAGCCGAAGCGAGCGAGCGAGCGAGGACGGGGTGTCGGGATTCTTATCGAGCAAGGCGGGGCGCAATAACGTATGTCTATAATCGAGACGTCGAGTGAGGGACATTCCCCATCGAGTCTGAGCTTAAATACAACATGTAATTTACAGACATGCGGCTACTGGACTGCAGAAGGCGGTGAAGTGGAAAGCGGTGAGGTGGGTGGCATTGCATAGTGTAGGTGGAACGAAGTGGAGGCGGGGGTGATGTGTAAGTGGAATCTACACAGAGGCGGTGAGGTGGAGGCTATGCGAACGCGGTGGTATGGAGGTGGAAGCAAAGAGGAATTAGTGGAGCATGCAGGGCGGAGGCGGGTCTACACTATAGGAATAAGTCCAGCAGTGTGCGGGAATGATACAAACAATCGGAGACATAGTATACGAGCGGTCATCACAGGGAAAGAGTCCATAATATGAGACACGAGTCACAGGGAACGGGGAAGGGGCGAGGGGATCGGAAGGGAAGTGGAGATGGGAGCAGAGTCGGAGGGAGGGTGTCGGAGCGATCGGAGGGAGCGGAGATTGTCGGAATAAGGAGGAAAAGGGGAAAAAAGGGCGATATTATCGCAGTACCCCCCACCAAGGGTCAGCGTCCTCGCTGACTATCGACGGACTCTCCTTCATCTGGCAGGTCGTGCACAAGCGGCAGGAGGGTCAGTTCGCTTAGGGGCATTGGGATGTCTGCGATAAAAGTCCTCCTCCAGGTCGAAATCGTCATCTCCTTCTTGTAGGAGACAGGGTCCGGCGTCGGAATCAATGTCCTCGGCATTTTCCCAAGTGTCGTGCTCCTCGGTGAAGCCCTCCCATCGGATCTTGAACTGGAATCTGTTTCGGAACCATCGGGAATCCAGGTACTTCTCAATAACCCAGAAATCCTCATCGTTGACCTTAATCGGAGGCGGAGCGGGATTCATGCGGTTCGGGATCGTATCGGGAGTAGCCTCGGATAGGACATTAACGTGGAATATGTCGTGAATCTTCCATTGAGCGGGAAGTTCCAGTCGGTAAGTCAAATCCGAGAGCTTGTCCTTGATTCGGAACGGTCCGTGACGTTTACTAGCGAGTTTCGGGGAGGGTTCATCGGTCGCGAGGTTGGTAGCCTCGAGCCAAACCGAATCTCTGACTTGGAAACCGGGATTGTCGCGTCTCCATTTATCATAGGCTCGTTTCGAAATCTCCTGTGACCATTCGATGGCGCGTTTACACTCCTCTTGGGCTTCGTGAATCCGCCGGATCTGCACGTCAGGCTCATCAGATTGGGCCACTGTCGGGACGTTCGAGAGAGTCGGGTGGTAACCAAAGTTCGCGAAGAACAGAGTTGTATCGATTGATGGATGATGGTGGTTGTTGTATGAAAACTCCGCCATTGGAAGGAGGTCGGCCCAATCGTCCTGACGGTGAGAACAGAACATGCGGAGATAGGTTTCCATCCACTTGTTGTTGTTCTCGACTTGTCCTTGTGTCTGCGGATGATAGGCGGTCGAGAAGCAGGGTTCGATTCCAAGTCCCTTGTATAGACTCTTCGTAAACGCGGTGGTGAAGGTCGATCCTCAGTCCGTTCCGTGTACCAGCGGAATTCTGTGCAGTTTCCAGATGTGTCGGATATGCAGCTTCATCAAGTCAGGAGTGGAGATGTCGGACGTTGTAGGAATAAAGTGGGCCATCTTAGTCAATCTGTTGGAGACGACATAGATGGCATTGAAACCACTCGATTTGGGGAGTTCGCCTACAAAGTCTGACTGAATCCATTGCCAGGGTCCATCCGGAGCGGGAATCGGTTGGAGCTTGCCGAATTCCCGCTGGTTCCGATGTTTCGCACGTCTACAGGTATGGCACCCTTGGACATATCATTTCACCCAAGCTGCCAAGTCGCGCCGCCAGTAGCTGCGGCCGACGAGCTCAAGGGTTCCCGAAGTTCCTAAGTGGCCAGTGACCGGAGAATCGTGGTAGAGTCCCATAACCTTCTTCCAAAGGTCGTCCGACTCAGGGATCCAAATTCGTCCTTCCTTCCTTCCTAATCTGTCATCCCAAACCAGTCCTTCCAGTTTATCCTCCCAGTCTGCAGCGATCCTGCGGGTTTCCGCCAGAATATCCGAATCCGAAACGGCGAGGGCGGCAACGAAAACCTCTCCAAGACCTTCCCAGTCCGAAGGAGTCATCTCAGCCTCACAAGCAGCCAGCTCTGTGAAGTTCTCAGCGGGAATCAGAGACTGCGGGATTTCGTCCTCGCCATCGGCTGGTTGGAGTTCAGCACATCGGGAGAGGGCATCCGCGGCGCAGTTTTTGTCACCAGGTCGATAGTGGATTTCGTAGTTGTAATGCGTGAGCAACTCCAACCAGCGCATCTGCCGTTGGTTCAGGATTCGAGGTTTCGCGAAGTACTCCAGGTTCTTATGGTCGGTGAGGATCTGGACTGGAAGACGAGTTCGTTCGAGCCAGTGACACCAGTTCTGTAGACCTTTTACGATCGCGAGAGCCTCCTTGTCGGGAATACCATAATTCCGCTCGGCTGGATTCATGGACTTCGACATAAAGCTGATTGGATAGTGACGCCCATCGGTCTGTTTCTGGGATAGGATGGCACCATAGGCGTAATTTGAGGCATCGGTCTCCAGACGGAACTGGGCATCAGGATCTGCATGGACAAGGACGGGAGCCTGAGAAACGCGCCACTTCAGGAGTTCGAAGGCCGTTTGCTTGTTCTCGGTCCACTGCCATGTTTGGTTCTTCTGGAACAGATCGTGGAGCGGTCGTGCGACATCGGAGAAACCGGGAATCCATTGCTGATAGAAGTTTACAAATCCGATGAATTCCTGAATGCCTCGGACCGACATCGGGTTTTGCCATTCAGCGATCACGGAGGTCTTCTTTTCATCCATTTCGAAACCGTGGCGACTGATATCTACTCCAAGGAACTCGATTTTTGGTTGGTGGAACTCGCATTTCTTCGGGTTGCAGAACAGGTTGGCTTCCTGAAGACATTGGAGCATTTGGCAGACTCCTGCGATGTGTTCCTCTAAAGTCCGATGATGATTGAGCGCATCATCGAGGTAGTTCTCGAGGTTCTTGTATAGCAGCGGAGCGAAGACCTTGTCCATAAGGCGTTGGAAACACGGCGGGGCATTCGTAAATCCGAAGGTCATAACGCAGAGTCGGAAAGGGCCGAATGGAGTCATGAATGTGGTCTTCCATTCATCACCGGGTCAGATGCGGACTTGGTTGTAACCGGATTTCAAGTTGAACTTCGTAAAGATTTCCGATCTGCGGATGCGGTCCATCATCTCGTCGATACGCGGCAGCGGGTAACTGTCCTTGATCGTGATATCGTTCAGTTTGCGGTAATCAATGACTGGTCAGTGGGTTCCATCCTTTTTCCAAATGAAGAACATCGGAGCGGCGATCGGACAGTTAGAATCCACGGGTTCAGCCCAACCGGCATTGAGCATCTCATCGAGGACTTTTCAGCATTCCGCGCGTTCTTCCTGATTCATATGGTATGGTCGACTTGGCTTTGGAAGCAGTTTCGAGGGATCGAGGTCGATTGTGAAGTCAGAATCTGGTCGGAAATCTGGGAGAGTAGTGGCGGCTTTCTCTCCGTCGAACCTGTCCATGTAGTTGTGGTAGTACTCAGGAATATCTGTAGCTATTGACTGAAGACACTCTGGAATGTCGATTGCGTAGAGTTCAATTTCCTCGGTGGTGAGTGGATCTAACTCAGCGTCGGGAATATTTTCGACTGTTTCCGACGTTCGGATAAGAGGACGTTGACTGAAGAATGTACTTGTGGGTGATGCAAGACAGTGTTTCTCACAATAGTCTGATGCGAAAGTGACCTTACCACTCGACCAGTGTATCTGCGGATCGTGCTGCTGAAGCCACGGTAATCCGAGTACGATGTTGTGCCCTCCCAGCAGTGCGACGTCGAAGGTGAGGGTCTCGGAATGGTTGCCAACGGCCATCCGGATCTCGACCTGTCGGTCTACGTGCGAAAGGAGACGGCCATTTACATCATTAACAGTGAGCGGGTTGCGGCTTTTAGTGACCAGTTCATGTTGTTCAACAAATCTCGGGTGGATAAAATTCCCCATGGCGCCCGAGTCCACCATGGCTGTCGTCTTGATCGTATCTGCAAGTACGATCGGAGCAGTTAAATGTCTTACTAATTGGTACGGGGTGACAGCCGAAACCAATACTGTATTCTCAGAAGACAAATCCGATCTACATTCCGAAGCAGAGTCCGATACATTATTAAAGTCTGCGGGCACGACAGGCTCCGTTGGACTATCTAGTTTTTTGACTCATCGCGAGTCGGGGTAGCGTCCAAAGGGCAGTCGTCAGTAGTTGGCTCCACTGCTGCGATCTGCGCCTTGGGCTTTTTCGGGCAATTTGGGCGGATGTGGCCCTTTTCTCTGCATCCGAAACACCTGCCTTCAGTCCGATACTGGAGTCTGTCGGACTCCGAGAGGCGAGTCCCAATACGGGCGGACTCGGCCTTGATTTCCGGGGTGGACTGTCGGGGCGTGGTGTCGGATTGCAGTGTCGGAGATGCCGAAGATTCGAAAGTGTGGGTGGCGGACTTGGGTTTTGGGTCGCGCCTGTTGGGGTCCTGAGCGGCCATACGCTCCTTGTCAAGAGTGATGGCGAGAGTTTTGAGGTCATCTAGTAGCTCAGGTCTTCGTCCAACCAAATCGCGTTTTACCTCGTACTTGAGGCCTTGGTAAAATGCGGAGGTGATCATCTCCTCATTGTGAAATTCCATTTCAAGGATAAGCTCCTCGAATGCTTCGACGTATCGGCGGACGGAACTGGTCTGCTTCAGGCCTGCGTGGAAGCGATTGCAGGCCTTCTGCTTGGCATTGAGGTCCGCCCACTTGTTCAGGAAATTCCGCTGGAATAACTTCCAGCTCACAAGGTGGTCGGGGGCGGTATCGAGGTCGTAGGCGAGTTCGAGTTGGACGCGCTTCCAGTTGGCGGCTTTGTCAGTGCATAACTGAAGGGCCCACTGGATGCGGATTTCGTTGGAACCGAAACATGACTTGTTGAGTGTCATGAAGTTATTACACTCGGCGAGGAAGATGCGGGCTTTAGAGGATGACCCGTCGAAATGCGAAGGGAGTGCCACCTTCAGGGCTCCGCCACGCTCTGTCGGAGCGGGCCCTGAAGAAGTCGACCTAGTCGACAATGTGGCCTCCGATCGCTTTCATTGGGCATCCTCATAAAGGACCCGGACATCGGCGAGGAAAGACAGGAGATTGGTGACGTGGGCGAGATTCTGCGGCTTATCGTTGAAAGAGTCAAGTAGCGTGGGAGTTTCTTCAAGTTTATCGGCAAGGTCAGAAAAGTCCTGCAGGGCTCCCTCAACGTGGTCTTGGAATTGGGTGACCTGTGCATGGAATGCAGAAATTTCATCCTTCAAGGGTAAGGCCTTGTCCTTCGGGGTCCACCTCGGGGCAACAAACGGGGCCATTGGTGGGTTCGGGTTTCAGGTTTGGGGTCGGGGTCGGGTTCTGGTTCTGCGATTTACGTTCGTGAACGTTCTGGTCATGCAAGTGCACGGCGCCTCATAGGGTACTCGACGTACTGCGATGGAATCGGTAATTCTGCTAATCTCTGACAGAGATTAATGTGACGGAAGCCGAGAGGAATGGGAAGGGTCTTGAGGCTAGTCCGTTCGCCAACAGAAATAGGATCTCCTCTCATCCACGCACGCCGGCGGGAATATAATCTCTGAAGGAAAGGGGAGGGAATGGGTATGACTGCTTACAGGCTTGTTGGACCTAATTCCCAAGCAACTGCCCAAAAGCACGACGGGCGCCCAATCTGTCTTGGTGTAAACGCCCTGACTACAGGGTATGGACGGTCCTTGGCCGGCCCATCTGCAGAGCCCTCCCTGTAAATAGAATGACCAAAGTACTATATATATTATATTATATTATCAATTTCCGCTCTATGTACAAATTTTGAGGTAAATTGACTGAGAAATGCGCCCTCTGTGTTCCTTTCAAAACCACCTGCGGACACTCCTTGGCCGATTGCTCCCTGGGTCAAATCATGATGGTTTTCTGCATTTCAAAAAAATATATAAATTCATCTAACACCTTTAGCATATGTTTCGCACTCTATTCAGCCTCCTCATCCCCTTCATCTTCATCCCACTCATCACTGTCTCCAACCACATGTCGCTCTGTTGGTTTCTTCCGCCTGCTAACACCTCTAAATCGTGCTGGGGTGTCCTTACGCTTTGGTTGTACTGGTCTCTTTGGTTTTTGAGCACCTGGAGGAAGTGCTTCGCACCTCAGCTGCCACTCCACAATATTCTGGGCATGTTTTGCTGCCTTATCAGCATTAGCTTGCGCCCTCCATGCATTATGTGCAGCTCTAAGATCCCTAAGAGCCTTTGCAGCTTCCTTACTAGTCTCCTTCGCTGCCCTTGCTTCCTCATCAGCAAGTAGGGCTTGAATCATCGCATCTCCAGTAAGAATGCGCCCTGAATTGGTCCCCAAAAGTTGCTGAGCATTCCTCTTCTGACTTCTGGCCTTCTCCTTTGCTGCTAAAGCCTGTTTCAACCTCTTGCAATGGAGATCCTGGAGGACATTCTGTGCAAGGACTTCCTGGTAATGCTGATGAAGGTTGGTAATTGACTGTTTGATAGTCAACCACTCTTCCACTGAAGGAGGGTCAGTCATGTCAGTGATTTTGGTGATCAAAGCATGAGGAAAAGCAGGAGATTCAAGAGGGGGGAGTACATTGGCAGAGGTGATGGGGTTATCATCCACAAGGAAAGATGCTTGAGTTGCTGAGAGATTGGATATAATCTGGTGAGCAGTAGTGGTTGCAGTAGGAGCGACATTGGCCACCAAAAACTCAGCAGAATCTGTTGATGCAGGAGGTGGGTTTTCAATAGGGACCACATTGAGCGAGGCTAGTGCATCAGGGACTGAACTGTGATGAGAGGGGAAGATATTAACAGCATTGGATCTGCTAGGTTGGCTGGAAGGGGTGATCTTGCTGAAATCCTGGCTATTGATATGCATCTCCTTGAATGCAGCAATAACACCACGAATAGGAGATGAGGGTGGAACTGGGAAGGTCTCATCTGGGGCAAAGACTCTGCTGGGGGCAAGCATTTTGGGAGTGATGACAGATGGATCAACTGGGCGCAGGCCAGTTTTCTTCCAGGCCAGTAGAATGTTGTCCTCAGTCAAGGCATCATCCACTGCCTTCCCCAGGATAGTCAAAAACTCAGCTTTGTCCACCTCATTATGTGTTGTCTCATAAAACTCTGTAGCATGTAGTGCATATGCATGCTTGAGTGGACTGAATATGATGACGTCAAGGCCCTGAAGAAGGTGGGTGCAGCGTGGTGGGTACCCAAGGACAATAATGTTGTGGTCCTTGGCATACAGAAGGAAAGATAGAGTGAGATGGGACCCATGTCCATCAACCTGGAGAAGCCGTGGTCCATCAGCGGCAACATCCTGTGTTGCTTCATCAAAGAACTTGATGAACTCAGTCCCCAGGATGGTATTCATATAGCCTTTCTCTGAGAGGGCAGTTCTACACATGTGTGAGCTTAATATGAAGAGGATTCCCATAAAAGCACTCATGCAAAGTTTTTGGGATTTTTGGCAACCCAATTCTTCATCATTTTCTTCCCAGGAAAGATAACCAAGTTCTCCACAAGCTTCCCAGCTGCTGAGATAATTGGTACATAGGTGATCAAGTCCCGGCGACTGCTGGCATTCCTAGTGGCACACAGTTGCTTCCGATCAATGATGCAACGCTTCCTCTGATTAGAACCCAAAAGGACCCCTGTCTCATCCATCGCAAACTGTCGATGAGCAGGAATCTTCTCCCCATTCTCACCAAAAATTGACTTGTATGCAGCAAAGTAGCCAGAAATCAATTCTGGTGTAGCAGATGCAGATCGAATGCGCTCATGAGGGTGGGTCCATTGTTGACCAAGACGGTCTTGATGCCTCCTGAGAAAGTGATCAACCCATCTTGAACTGAGTTTTTCACCAGATTTGGCAGTCTGCAGGATGGCTGTTGCATGCTCAAGCAAGTTACCATGGTCCAGAGGGAGGTTACGAGAAGATAGCTCCAGGCACCACTGAACAAGGACCTCTTCCTGAGCCTTGGGGATTTTCAGCTTTGTTTCATTAAATTCATCAATTGAGCGAGTGCTGGGTTTGAGGAGACGTTGGAGGGTACGTTCGGGGATTCCATGCTTTCGAGCTAATTTCGGGATACTGAGTTTTGTTGGACCTATAGTAGCAAAGCTTTGATATTCCTTGATAGCAGCTTGATGCCTCTCAGCAACTTTCCTGCAGTCGATTTGCCTCTTTGCAGCTTCACTCTGGGCAGTTCGAACCATTTGGAGGTGTCTGTGTAGTAATCTGGTTGTGGAGGAGGGTGAGTTGGCTGGGGAACACAGGGGGCATGGCTGCCTCATGGCTTGGGCACTACATGAAGTAATTTTTTGAAATGCCAATTGTTTACTGCACCTTCATTATATGTCTAGTGTATGTTTGGTGAATTAATATGAATTTTACTATGCACCAATGCAATGCTATAGCAAGTACAAGCATTCATTGCAGTCTGCTTGAGGAATGGTTGAGGCGATTCCCATTTAAAAATTCACAAAGGCAGGTGGATATTGTAGGATCTTATATTATTTAATACAGAATTTTAACTACGTTTACTGATTATGAATTGCGATTTCGGCCAAGGAGGGTACAGAGGGTCCACCCTGTACATGAAAGAATTTTTTCATAACACCAATTGTTTACAGCACTTTCGTTACATGTCTAGTGTATGTTTGGTGAATTAATATGAATTTTATTGTTCACCAATGAAATGCTATCGCAAGTACAAGCATTCATCCTGGTCTGCTTGAGGAACGGTTAAGGCAATTCCTATTAAAAAATTCACAAAAGTAGATATATATTATGGGATCTTATATTATTTAATACAGAATTTTAACTACATCTACTGATTGTGAATGGCGATTTCGGCCAAGGAGGGGACATCGGCCAAGGACCGTCCATACCCTGTAGGTGCGACACCAAAGGGGCTGACTGAAGCGGGGTTTCGGTCCGGCTGGCTAGCCCGGCGGTGCTGTGGGTGGGAATTAGCACGCGAGGGCAGGGGAATGAGCCACACGGTCTTGAGGTCCAAGGTCCAACGAGCCGAAGCGAGCAAGCGAGCGAGGACAGGGCGTCGGGATTCTTATCGAGCAAGGTGGGGCGCAATAACGTACGTCTATAATTGAGACGTCGAGTGAGGGACATTCCCCATCGAGTCTGAGCTTAAATACAACGTGTAATTTACAGACATGCGGCTACTGGACTGCAGAAGGCGGTGAAGTGGAAAGCAGTGAGGTGGGTGGCATCGCATAGTGTAGGTGGAACGAAGTGGAGGCAGGGGTGATGTGTAAGTGGAATCTACACAGAGGCGGTGAGGTGGAGGCTATGCGAACGCGGTGGTACGGAGGTGGAAGCAAAGAGGAATTAGTGGAGCACACAGGGCGGAGGCGGGTCTACACTATAGGAATAAGTCCAGCAGCGTGTGGGAATGATACAAACAATCGGAGACATAGTATATGAGCGGTCATCACAGGGAAAGAGTCCATAATACAAGACATGAGTCACAGGGAACGGGGAAGGGGCAAGGGGATCGGAAGGGAAGCAGAGACAGGAGCGGAGTTGGAGGGAGGGTGTCGGAGCAATCGGAGGGAGTGGAGATTGTCGGAATAAGGAGGAAAAGGGGAAAAAAGGGCGATATTATTGCAAGACGGGAGCAGGAACAGGGGAAGGGTGTCGGAGCGACCGGAGGGAGCGGAGATTGTCGGAATAAGGCGGAAAAGGGGGAAAAAGGGTGATATTATCGCACATTCAATAATCTTGACACTGGTGAGTACACTAATGCCCTGCTCATGCAACCCCCCCAAAAAAAACTCACAACAAACATAGACACATGACACCTGGTGAGTTGTGTTCACTCACAACGGCAGTAACAATGCTGACAAGACCTCATGGATCAGATGCCTGCAGTTTTACTGCCTTTATCATTGTGTAAGTCACTCAGATTTCCTGTGTCATGGTCATCTGCAGAGCGGATGTGGATCCCACCAGGCCCACTGACCATGGATCACTGCTGCACCAATCTGGTTTCTTATACACCTTGGTCAGTTTTATGGGCACTCTTTCCATAATCTCAGCTTGCACTCATGTCTACGTCTCCTACACTCCTGCTTGTGTTCGCCCCACCCCTCTTGCTTTCTCCACTTTGCTTCACGACCCTGACTCTCCCCTTGTGACTTAGCCAATTGGGAGTTTTTAGTATTCATAATTAAGTATATTGGATACGTAGTAGTAGTAAATAATGCTATAATTTCTTTTCCATTCTATTGTGTGAAAATAAGTACCAGGAAACCTAGAAATAAATAGGTGAACCCCAGCTTTTGGACTTACCTGTTATTGAAACTGGTATTACCTGCCTTATCACCAGGTTACCTACTCGCATTGTGCCTAGGAGGGAGACCTGGTGAAACCAGTGTGTGATTAAAAACTGGTTACCGATTTACTCACCTGGTTGAACCAGTTCCAGGAACAGGTCTATGTCAGTAATACCAGTAGATTTAGTAGGTGTCACCAGATATGTAGCTGGGTTCTCCACCATGCTTGGGTACTGGTTTGAGTATCCACAGAGGTTTCGACATTTTTCAGACACATTCCTCCGCTGACTTGCACGTTCGTCAAGTCATAACTTTCCGCCAGTACCTGTTCTATAACACTTTCCCGACAGTATTGTATCCATCCTCTGTTCAAATTGTTTATCAAATGCGCAGTATTTCCAAGTCCGAGGTCCACGTCCTAACTGAGCGTGATTGCGATCCACGGTGTGTAGAGTTGAAGTGTCTTTCGGTTTGGCACACAGTACCGGTCGACATACTATATTACTGAGAATGCCACAGAAGGTGACCAGCAGATGATAGGGAGACGGAGGCAGATATATGGGCATTTTGGATACGAACCACTCGTCCTGCTGCGGTATTGTGAAATACTACCCAAAGTTCCTACCGGTGATTGTTTTATATGCCCTGCTGTGTAAAAAGACCCCGTTCATTTCTTCAGTTCATGCGCAAGTGGTGAACAAAGACTCACCATGTTTGACCCTGCTGCTCACAGAATTCATCCGCCCTTCCTGCTACCAGCCCCTTCGCGTTATCGAATATGATGGCTATAATCCCCCTCCCTTTTCCATCCTGCATCATGGTAGCCCCTTCTCGAACTCCACAGGTGCAGCAGGTCCGCTCTCAGGGGCAGTACCTAACTCGGACGCGAGTCATCGTCCGCTGCTATGAAACCGCATTTGCAACGGCTGATTGATCCGACAGGCATGGGCCGAGCAGGTCGCCGTGGACGAGTCCCAGCGGTTCTAATGTGCGTTGTTTTGTATGCTGGCGCCCAGTTTTGAATGGAAGGCTCTTCAGGTACATCTTCCAGCACCAACCCAGTCACGGCGCCGTTCGCCATGTCGATAATCGTCTTCATACAGCGGTGGCCCATCCAATCGTATAGGTCAATCACTTCCGATCCTTCTCCAGTGCTGAAAGCCACCGGGGAGTGTCCGCCATCGTGCTACAGGCGCTCGCACTCTCCCATCTTCGGGAACCAAGTCGACCTTGTTCGCCACGAGGAGGGTCGGGTCGGCATGTGCACGGACGTTCTTTGTGGGTTACGGATGAGCGCGAGCGCTTGATTGAGCGGAAGTATTCCATTTCTGTTGTGTTTCAGCCTAGAGTGCGATCAATACAGTCAGATTGGATGGAAACAATGACCGGCGCACGGCTAGAACTGAACAGTCGAGGTGACGATCGAACCCGCACATTGTAATTTGACAGTCTTGTCTTCGTCCGGACTAGCCGTTGAGACCTAGGCATTGTAGAGCGGCAGGGCCTATATATAGAGAGAGAGGAATGATTCTTCGCATATTGAGGGACAAATTTGGACTGTATCTCGGGGGGCAGGGTGAGAACGGTCTGCTGGGACGGTGGGACGCCAATCCAGGAAGTCACCAGCTGGCTACGATGGAGAACCGGGTTCGAAAGAAAGACGGTGGGTGGGTGGTGCCAAAAGAAAGAAAGCTGGAGGCTGGGTAGGTGAAGTCGCCCGGCTAGAGGTAACACATCGGAGTGTAGGGTAGAAGACTGGTAACCGAGACGACACGCGATCATTCGTCATTAGTCGATGGAGCACCTCCGAGAGATCGCATAAAGGGCGAAATTGCTGAAAACAGATAAGTACACGCAGATCAACGCCCCGCCCCGTTTTACTGGGGCGACATAAAGCAATCTCCGTCCCAAGGTCATACAGGCGATCTGAGCGCGTTGGTAGTATGGGTCACTAAAACGAAAAGTCGCAGAGCAATGGAGTTTGAGGCCGAGAATGATGATACTTAGGGGCATAGACAAGGAGATGATTATAATTCATTGAACTAAAACTCATAGGCAGCGAAATGTAAAAGTATTGAACGTTGGGGGAGTAACTTCATGTGATTAATTGGGAAGCATGACTCGGACCTTACGTAGAATGGAACACTAATCAGAGTGACTATAGGGATAGCGAGCGGAAGTATGAGATAGGAGCAAATGAAAAACTGTAAGACAATGACTATTGAAGCGAGAACATCAGTGAAATAAAGACGGAGTGCGAACTGTGTTCCTGGACCAAGGCGCGAAAGACGATGGGGGACCACGAGGAGCATAAAAAAACCATGATTGATGACTACAATAATCGCATTAACCTAGAGAGCCGACCAAACATCAGCCCGACATGAGAACCAGTCCTGCATCTCGATCCAGTCGAGGACAAAGGCGAATGGGAGTTTAGCGATACTCCGGGGGATGAATAGCTTCATCTGATTCTGAGCATCGAGGATCAGGGTTACCATGAAACCCGCCGAGCCATCATGAGGGTCGGTCGCCTCCTTGACCTGCATCACACCAAACACCCCCATGATTCTTCCAACATCGGGAAATCGATAGACATCTTGTTGATCGTACTCTTGTCGTAGGGCATTGATGCAAGGGGCATAGCCATTGGGCGGCCGTTTCTTGTCCGGCCGAGGAACTTGTTGTTCTCGACGACGATTGATGCGGACGAGTGAATGTTTTGGGCCGGACCCCGACAGCCATCCTATGATCTCTTCCATCAAAGAAGAGAATACGTCCTTCGCCCCAAAGATGCCGGTCCCCACAAATGCATTGGGTACGAGAACTGGAATGAAGGTGACCCCCTTGCAGTGGAACTCCTGCGGGAGGTTGAATTGTAAGCGTACGCAAGGCATCCCTAGCACCACTATGGATCCTCTCGAAATAGTCACAGGCGCTGCGGCGTGGTCGCCGAGACGAGAGAGCTCGTCAATATATTTGACGTGGTCGGGAGATCTGGCTCCTTCAGGGCTATACGAAAGGGCCCATGTGCGGAGGCGAAAGATATCCTAAAGAGAATGCGAATGTCAGTGCTAGCAACCCGCTGGGAAAAGCGTATTCACAATGCCACAATCCGATGCCATATTATAGGTGTTGTATGGGGCGGAGAGATTGATATGATGTCTAGAGTGGAGCGGAACTGTGTGGTGGGCTTAGAGCAGAGCAGGATGGGGAACCGACCTAAGCGTCCAAGCGCGTTTTATAGTAGCACACACCCAGGACAAATGGTCAAACCGTTTGGATCGCGTCGGTCTGCCCATCTGGGATGGCAATATGGTCAGCCAAGGTCAACTATGGGCAGTCGAACATTATCGCACAAATTCGTTCATGCGTCTGGGAGATCAGTGATCAGTCCAGGACGTCTTCATATCATCGTTGCAACTACCATGCAGAAGCTGGAGGCCATCCGATCGAGGACTCAGGCAAGAGACGTCTTCTGCCTCGAGTGGCTTCACAGAGCAGCTCGGGCCACCCAAGACTTCTCTACCAACATGTCCTCCTGCGTGTGCTGATACTGAATCTGAGTTTTCTGGCCGCCTACAGTGGCGGAATGGCGTGTGGTCCGAAACAGATTTGTCACTCCTGTTCGTCGATTACTGCGAGATCGACTCAGATGGGGCACTCAGGTCGCTCATATGACCTCCTAGTTTCTGAATGTCGAGGTTGTGAGCCCACCGGGAGCAGTTCACGGAGATTGCTTTGCATCGCGCATGGCGAAACGTGCCGTTGAGTCGATATAGCATGTCAACGATCTTGAAAAATAACCATAGTATACGTGGGTATGTTCTCGACAATTCTACCCTGTACACAGTCGCTCGGAGATGCTCTATCGACCAATGACGAAGGATCGTGCTTCTCAGCTCCCAAGCAGCGCAGAAAATCGCATGAAATTACACACTGCACCTATCACCGTCTTTATACATCATTACAGAGTTTCCACACCTGCGGATGATCCCCAACGACGCTACGCGGCCGGTCTTTCGACGACTCGGGCCAACGACACGATCCAGACTGGCGGCTTGCCGCGTGTTCGGCCTTCTGACAGGACAATGATCCATGAGGCTTGCAAGCGGCGCAGCTTCGATGTGGCCGGCCAGGGCGTCGCTGGTCAGGAAAATGGTCAACGATTGCCACGCGGCGGTGGCAGCTTGACGAAAAAGGAATTTTTTGATGTCCGATTCAATTCCATGCCACTTCCCCGCCACAAAGCACTTTTTAACCAGGCTCCTTGCCACAAGCGCGCTTTGCCCTCGGGCTATCGGATCATGAGATAATCACAGGGGGCTGTCATGCCTCGTCGCGTGCGCTGCGGGTCATCCGATCCCGGGGTTTGCCGCCTTTACCTTTCCTGGGTCTGAATGGTCGCTAGGAGTGCTGGCTCCATGGTGGCATGAGAAGCTCTGGGAACAGTATGAGTAGGCCACAGCCGGATCTCTGTCGAAGAAGGCGAGTTGACTGTGGAGACATCATGGTGGTCGTTCGATAGAGAGTTGTCGATGTGCTTGCCACACGCGTTTCCACGCGAGCTGAGAATGCAAGAATGTGTATTCTGACGCACTTTGTGCTCCTTCGATCAGACGAAGATCTACCTTGGATCCTCTGTGGAAGTCTTGACACCGAAAGCCAGAAGAGGCCTGATTATTGAGGTCAGACACTGCCCCCCCGGTTGCTTTTGTCTCCCACGCCAGATTTGTCAGTCCCTCACTATCAGAGCCGGGACGAGCAACAATTTATTTATTTATTTTGGTGGGAAATGGGGGGAATGTGTTACGCACCATAACGCCTAAGCGCCGTGTTGAGACGACCAACTTTGTGCAGATCAAATTTTCAGTGTGTAATATCTGCATCCCTGTGTTCTAATTAAGACAAGTTCTTATGGAGAAAGGAAGGTAGCAATGGCGGTGATGGCGAATATATGGCAACAATGACGAATGCGAGGGCATTAACGGCGGCGAAATCCAGGCCGCAATTACAGCAGCAGCAGCGACGGCGGAGGGAGCGACGACGAGGGTATGAGTGTGAGGGTGGAGTGGACCAGATAATACAGGCACGGGTGGGAAATTTTGGCGTGAAAAGCATTGCAAATTTTTGGGTTAGTGTTATAATAGCTGCAGACAATATAAATTATAGGCGTGTCACTTATTGCCTCCCCTTTCCTTCTCCTCTTGGACCTCAAAGTGATCAAACATGGCCATTCGACGTGTAAGAACTAGCATCTGGCCCGCTACTTATTGTACTGTTTGGCGCTATGTTGTTCATGTTTGGCGGTGTTTGAAGGACGAATCTTATTGTACTACCGCACCACTACTTCTTACTACACTCTCTCTCAATCGTCTCGATATATACGTTATTTCGATTGAAAAAAGTGTAAGAAACCTTTTAAGTACGAAGCGCTTACTCCTTGGACTCTTGAGTTCAATCGAAATAACGTATATATCGAGACGATTGAGAGAGAGTGTAGTAAGGAGTAGTGGTGCGGTAGTACAATAAGATTCGTCCTTCAAACACCGCCAAACATGAACAACATAGCGCCAAACAGTACAATAAGTAGCGGGCCAGATGCTAGTTCTTACACGACGGCCCTGGACAGAGAACATGTGAGCGGCGGCTGTACCGCGCGGCATGTTTAAGGTGGTTGATCATGATGATAAGCCTCTATTTTGGCCCAAATCTACTGACTTCGGGCAACATGCAGGAATTGCACTCCAAGGCGCGGCGTCCCAATCGGGACTATACACTTAGATTGTTTATAGGAAATATGGCGCTAGAATTGCAGACGCAAGACAACCAAACCTAGACATACTATAAAACCCGTCGAGCCATCACGAGCTTGACCCGCATCAGACCAAACGCTCCGCTGATTTCTCCGACATCGGGAAATCGATAGTGATCTTGTCGGTAGTACTCTTGTCGAAGCTCATTGATGCAAGTGGCAAAGCCACCGAATGGCCGTTCGCTGCCAGACGACTGAGGATGTTGTCGGTGACTGAGGCGGACGAGTGAGTACTGTGATCCGGACCC
>Ga0307515_10004301_pt1 | contig 29558 bp, 37 predicted proteins | sample 17_EM_MG_FD_194513 | JGI IMG/M metagenome (GOLD analysis project Ga0307515, IMG submission 194513) | Populus trichocarpa ectomycorrhiza microbial communities from riparian zone in the Pacific Northwest, United States - 17_EM | ecosystem: Host-associated > Plants > Roots > Unclassified | place... | reverse complement strand
GCAGATGCGGAGGGGGCTAGTATTATATTCAGGGGGCTGAGGGTAAATACAACTGTATCCAAGAGGCAATCAATGGATTCACGAAGCACGGGGGCGGCGGATGGGGAAAAGCAAGCAGGATTGGGGAGGAGGAAAACAGTTCACTAATGTGATTCGATGGTACGGAGCAAGGGGATGGAGCAGATAAGGGGGTCGAAGCACTTGTAGGTGGTCCACGATAGAGAAAACGGTGTACGATTATATCTTGTATGTCGTGATATTGAGAAAAGAGATTGGGAAGAGATTGGAAGCAGAAGCAGATAGGAACAGGAGGGGTCCCGAAAAGAACCAAGTCCAACGAAAACCAAGATCCGGGGGTCTCAACGGTAGAACTGCGAAGCACAGTTGGCGAAGAATCATGAAGCAGGAGGATCCCTCTTGGGCGAACTGGGGGTACTCCCGAGGGACCTTGCCAACCGAGTCAACGCATCCCCACTTATCACCGGTCGAGTTGATTGCGGTGGTCTGGTTATACCGGGCGGGGAGGAGTGATTCCTGATATGTCCATCATACCCCGCGCTCCTTGGTCCTGGCCCTAGGCCTGAAGAGCGCATACTTGGAGATTGACGCGAGTTGGAGGAGCGGGGGTTTCGGGGGTTCGGGGGAGAATGGTGGGAAAAGTTCGAGGCTGAGGCGGAGCGAGGCGGTTGTTGGTCGCCCTGTGTGCGACCTCCGTAGGTGTGGGAACGGGAGTGTGAGGGGTTATACGAACTCTGTTTGTTGTTTTGGTCGAGGGGGGGGTCAGGTTTAGAATTATCACTATCAGGAGTCGGCTCTAATTCCCGAAGAGTATGATCTGTGACGGTCGGATTCGGATTTGAATCGTTGGTATCGGCGCTATGGGGAATTTTGGTGGGCGTTTCCTTCTTCCCCTCGTCATCCGGTACTGTCTCCTCCATGGGCTCTAAATCTTTGGAATCAGACTCGGTGTTGGGGTTGGTCACAGAATGTGCAATATCGGGTCCTCGAGCCGGGGCTTGAGACTGAACGGGAGGGGTGTGGTCGGCCTTTGGCCCTGTTTTGGCAGGAAATGAGTTGCGCATAGGAGACGCCACTGCCACACCATTCTGACCCCGCTGGCGGCCACCACCATTGTCCTTAGAGTCCGTTTGACCCTGGTTGTTCCGCGAGTTCTGGCGTTTCTGTCCCTGAGGTTTGGTGGTGTGAGGTATCGCGGGGCTGGTGGTGGATTGAATTGGGGATAAAGGTGGACCCTGCGATACCGACTCGGTCAAGTTTAACGCTGGCGGTGATTGTTGGGTACGTGAACTCCCTTTCGTCCGGGTCCCTCGTTTCTTCTGGGCCCTGTGAGTCCGTGACGTGGGATCGGGTGTAGGTCTGGGTGTGGGTTCCTGAGAGATTTTTTCACCCGGAGATGGTTCTCCTCCAACCTTCACCTCGGGAATAACGGACTGCGGTGGTACATCTTCAAGGATAGGCGTGATTGTGGTTGGGGGTTCCTCCGGCTGCACGGAAGCGGTTATGCCTTCGGTGTATCCCCAATCGTTCAAGTCCGGCAGGCTATCGTCGTCGTCGGCCCAGTCGATATGACTGCCAGGGGTATGGGGACGATCCATAGCCACGGATCTAACACGTTCGACGAGGGCATCGAGATCGCTCTTGAGTTCAGTGGTGGCGGCAGCGGAAGTAACAGCAGGGAGATGAGGAGGCAGATCTTTCGCCGGATTGGGAGATGATGGCCCAGTAGAAGCTTTCCGGCTCGACGTTTGAACGTTGAGGAGGTTGCCCGGAGTGTTCGATGCGGCCACCGACGGCTTTCGTTGCTGAGATCCCCTTCGCCTGTTTGGAGGTCGGGCGCTCGTCTGAGATGAAATAGAAGCCGGATCCTCCGATACCGCCACAGAATTTTTTCTAGTGGGCTTGGAGTTGGAATTTGACTTGGGGATCGAAGGTGGTTCTGCTGGGGTATTGGCGGCGACGGGGGGGTCAACCGCGAGCTTGGGAGTGGGGGCGGTGGTGTCTTGTGATGCTGGATTTGAATGTTTTCGTGATGGACCTCCCCCATTGCCTCCTCGCCCCCTACCGCGACCGCCCCTATTCCCGCGATTGCCTTCGCGTGTAGATGTACTACGCTGACGGGGGTTGGGGTCTTGGTCGGTTGGTTTCCGCCATTCGGGGGCACTGCTGGTCGCGTTAGCTCGCACCAGCGGTTGTATTGGCGCTTACGAACTCTTGGGGAGTCTGGGCTACGGAAGCCATTGGAGGAACAAGACGCGGGGCGTTTCTGAGAGGGATACCAACGGATAGGGGATGGACTGGGTGATAGGAATATTTTGAGCGTGTGGGGAGGGGTGATGCCGTTTACAAGCTAGGACACGGAGAGAGTGTAGGCTGTGAGACGTTCTATGTCGTTGGTTGAGGCGATATCGTGCTTGGGTCCCCGGATTGCGACGTATGGGCTACGCCCAGATCCTTCCTGGACGATGATGTAGTCGATGTGGAGGTCGATGCAGTTGATGCAACAGAGACAATAATCGAGAATGGGTCCGCAGTTTCTCACCCTCTCCAGCTCCTGACATTTACGGTACGTGTGGCTAACGGGAGCAAAAAGGTAGGTTTCATTCTGACGCCAACCGGCCAGCCACGTGTCTATCTCGTCTACAGCGTCCACGATGTCCAAGGCGTCCCAACCAGAGTTGAAAAAGGTGAGGATCTGGACCGGTTGATCGTCCGTGCTCAAAGCTGATCCATTTCGACAACAGTTTATGGACAAGCGGCTGTTCGTGCACTTGCAGGGCGGTCGCAAGGTCAGCGGAACGTTGCGTGGTTATGACCTGTTCTTGAATCTCGTGCTTGACGATGCGCAGGAGGAGACGACTCCTGCCCAACGGCACCCCATTGGAACTGTGGTCGGTAGCATCGCCTCGCTTTTTCCTGGCTCCAAACTGAACGTTTCGCGTAGGTCATTCGGGGCAACAGCGTGACTTCCATGGAGACACTTGAGGCTATTCGCTAGGTAGACGTGTACACTGCAGATTATAAATTTTTGTCCGCTCCACCCTACATCGCTGAGGTCACCGGCGTGACACGGTTTGTGGCTTATGTCACCACCTTCCCCTCCCTATAAACGAGCCCGACTTCCGTCCCTCCCATCTACCATCTCCCCTCCCCCTCTCACAATCTCTTTATCTCTCTTTTCGCTTTTTCCATCTTTCTTATCATGCCATCCGGCGCTGGAGTCGTAGAGACCTTCAAAAGTCCGTTCCTCACTCGCTACCGGACCCTAGTTATCACATCTGACTCCGCTTTCCCGCCCAGATCTCATCCGCCACGGCAAGGCTCACCAGGGCCAGAGACAAGATGGACCTGACGTGGATTTTGTCTCTCCTGAGCATCAACAACCCTATCAGCAACGGCAACATCGCGCAGTTCCGCCCAAAGAAAGGAACCCTCCTGAGGTACATAGACACCACAACGAACCCAAGGATCACACGAAGACTGCGGACTACTCCCGCGAGGCGGAAATTATTGTTAAGGAGGAGAGACAAGCAAAGAACAACATGCCCCAGTACAAGGGTCTTGAACGATATAGAATTCTCGAAAAGATGGGAGAGTCAGTGCACTCTCACGTCATTCCTGATCGGAGTGGTGCTGATCCCCCGCCACCGCAGTGGTGCATTCTCAAATGTATTCAAGGCTCAGGACCTCACGACTGGACAGAAAGTCGCTAGTACGGGAGCATCCTATCATCACCTACGTTTACTGACCCTTGTTTCCTCTACAGTCAAAGTTGTTCGGAAATACGAGCTAAGCTCGCAGCAGGTTAGCGTTTCCTGACCGGTCCGCTCCTTTCGTCCATTTATAAACGGTGCCCCGCCTGTCTTACATAGGCCGGAGATAAGCACCTCAACCCTCAGTTTAAGAAAAAGCCGCGAGCGACTGAGGTGCTATTCTTCATTTTTTCGCATTTGCTTCACATTATCTGATCGCTGTGCTCGGTTTGATTCTGACCCGGAATACACAGCGCGCAAACATCCTCAAAGGCGAGCGTGGACCCTCTTTTTGTATCATGCTCCAAATCCTGACGTTCAGTCAGAGGTGCAAATCATGCGTGGCATCGACCATCCCGCCATCGTCAAGCTCTACTCCTTCTCCGAATCAGCCGAGTATTACTATCTTGTCCTTGAGCGTCAGTGTTCCCCTCTCTCGAGTCGTCATTCAGTTCCCTGAATCCGTTGGAAATTAGTGATGGAGGGTGGAGAGTTGTTCCACCAGATTGTAAAACTGACATACTTCAGCGAGAATCTTGCTCGTCACGTCATCCTCCAGGTTGCTCATGGTATTCGTTATATGCACGAAGAGCGGGGAGTCGTTCACAGGGATATCAAACCGGAGAACCTCCTTTTCGAGAAGATACCAATCATCCCTTCCAAAGCCCCCCCACCGAAGCAGTTCGACGAAGACAAAGAAGATGAGGGTGAATTTATCCCCAACGTCGGAGGTGGTGGTATAGGCAAAGTCAAGATCGCCGACTTTGGTCTCAGCAAGATCGTGTGGGATGAACAGACGATGACGCCATGCGGCACTGTTGGATACACAGCCCCAGAGATCGTCAAGGACGAACGCTACTCCAAGAGCGTGGATATGTGGGCCCTTGGTTGCGTCCTCTACACACTTCTTTGCGGCTTCCCCCCATTCTACGACGAGAGCATCAACGTTTTGACTGAAAAGGTCGCCCGCGGACATTATACCTTCCTGAGCCCCTGGTGGGACGATGTCTCTGCATCCGGTACGTTCACCTATAAACCACAGCGCCTCACTCCCTAACCCACTCTCAGCGAAGGATCTGATTACCCATCTACTTTGCGTCGACCCCACACAAAGATACACGATAGATGAGTTCTTGCAGCACGAGTGGTGCCTAGCTGCACCGACGGAACCGCCGCCTCCCACCCCCGCTGCCAAGCACATAGGACACGCTCCACTTGACTCCCCCCTCCTCCAGTCCTACATGCGTGGTGAGCGCGACGGGCGTTCGCCTGGTATCTCAACATTGAAGGAGGCATTCGAAATCACCTATGCAGTCCACCGCATGGAGGAGGAAGGTGCACATAGGCGAGGTCGCGGGCGTGGGGGGCATGCTGGAGGTGGCGCAGGTGGTAGATGGTTGCCAGGCCTCAACGAGGAGGATGAGGGTGAGCATGACGAGCGCCTCGTCCAGGAAGCCCGGCGAAGACACGGGGAACCAGACATCCTGGATAGCAGCATCAAACGGAAGGGCGAGAGGCGAGTTGATCCTCGCGTCGCGAAGATTGGCATTGGTGGAAACGGTAAACCCGGGTACGACGGTCGGGCCGGTCAGCGTGACCTCGGCAGAAACCTTGGAACCCCGTTTGAGTTGGACATGCAGAGCGCGACACTTTTAGGTCGAAGACACAAGAAGACATCGGGTCTCGGAGGGCTAGGAAGCCCTCTGTCACAAACTCCACTGGTTGCAGATACGATCGATGCTCCCCAGAGCCCGATGCACATTACATAGGCGACAGGAACCTGCGTTCGATTCACCCCCGATGCTCCCGCCAACACACGGTCATATAATTTCGCTCGTGTCCCCGGCGGACTTTCCTACCCGTGCTGTTGTGGCGAACCGATACTGCGGCTTGGATAACGGATGCAGCAGGTCTCCTACCAACCCCGTCTATGGGTTTCTCTCCATTATGCTTCTTCAAACCTTGGGGCAGCATCAATAATTTATGATCCCTCGCCGATGGCGCTGGTTATTCTCTCTTCTATCTTGTCTCACACCGCCGTTCTTCTTCGAGCACTCGCACAGACAGTTTGTCGGCTGTTTTCCATGTAAACTCCATTGTATCATCTTTAACTTTGCCTCTGATTCCACCCCCAATCGTCTCTTTTGGATGTCGCAAGTCGTATGCTGTACAAATTTTGCAATTACACCTCATCTTGCAGTTTCCGCAGAATTGTGTATTCCCTCTTTCTTATTGTGCTTAAACCCTATTTCTTAGCCCAGCTTCCCCTATACACCAATCCATTCTTGCTTGCTGGCAAACGCGTGGGTCCCATGTTGGATAAGCCGGCCTGCGGTCCCCCACCGCACGAGTACGTGTGTGTTACGGCGGATCTTGGAAACATTGTCCCTCTCGTTTCTCGTTTTCTCCGATCGGCGCGTCCGCCTCCGTGCTCACAGCGACTGTGCGTGATTCCAACGCAGGAAAAGATGACCGCGGTATTTCATCGATCACCCGTCGCTGCACCAAGGCTGCACGGAAGATGACGTGAGGCGTGGTATTATGCGGTATAGGCGATCTAGGGAGGTGACCTGGGGAAGCTCACGGCGACTCGACATTTGGTCAAGCCGCTCGCAGAAGGAAATCGACGATCGTTTCCACTTGAGGCCTATGCTGCGCATCTTGGGCCCAGGCAGACTCGATTAGGTCCCAAAGGCCACCCGTAAGTCCGAGCTCGGCCGCTTCATCCGGCCGCGTGGGTCGCTCTCCGTTCATGACCTTGACCATGACGGCCGAATTGACCCTGCACGATTCGAACGGAACCCCTCCGGTGAAAACCTGGTCATGGGATAAGTTAGCGTTTAACGGTTGATAACTCGCTCCTGAGTGTGGCTACAGCGAGATGGTGTGCCGTACCTCGATGGTGACCATAGCAAAGGCATAAATGTCAGATTTCTTGCTGGCCCGATCAGGCTGACTCTCGGTCATGCGCATGAGCTCTGGCGCCATCCATCGGGGCGAGCCACCTGGACTGTGTGTGGAAGATTCTGTGCAAGTGAGGCTGGCAATGGACGATAGGCCGAAGTCTGTCAGGCAGGCCCAACCTGAGCCGTTGATCAGAATGTTGTCCTTGTCAAAAACGGGGAAAAATCAGGATCCCGATTGGTCAGGTGGGCGGTTTTATGTGATTTAGACGTACCCCCTTGAGGTCACCGTGGATTATATTGCGGGTGTGAAGGGCCTGGAGTCCGTGACAGATGTCGAGGAGCTGGGCAACCGATGTAGAACCCTACGCAGCACCGCAATGAATAGGATATGACATACGAGTTGTATCCGATCCACTTCTGGGTGCTCCTTGACGTAGTGCCGTACATCACCGTTCGGCATCCACTCCGACACCATGGAAAGTGGGGCGGGGCCATTGGTCACTCCAAGGAACGGTACGATGTTGGGATGCGACAACCGCTTCCACATGGTGACCTCCTTGTAAAAGACCTGGGGAAGACGGAAAACATGAACGGACGACTCGCGAATCACCAAAATATAAAACGCTACCTTACTGGCTTTGTGTATGTCGTCGAGTTTGTAGACGCGCAGGGCTTTTATCGCCACATGCCGTTCACCATAAGTACCTTTCCAAACATCGCCGAAACCTCCGGAAGCGACGGGGTGTTTGCCCACCGTACTGACCTTTTCTTCGGGGATGGTGTACGAAGCGGGGACGAGTTGTTTGTGGTCGCATAGATGTCGAAATCGCTTGGAAATGAGAGGATCAAAGGGGCGGTACCCCAGGACCTATATCGCGTTAGCACACACGTTCTCGTGTTCGCGCTTCGTTATCGCACCTTATCAAATACTTCTATTACGAGCGCATCAACCCCCTCCGCCCGCGCCTCTTTGGGTACAGATTCGAGGCACTTGGCGAGATACTTTGGACAATCATCTGGTTTCAATTGATCGAGCCGGACTCCGAGTGGTTGAAGAGCTGTGAAAGGACTATCAATCTATCTGCGGGCGACAAATTGAAGCCCCACGTACCTCTTCCGATGCACGGAATGCCCTGGACTCGTGCGGTAGTAGGGTTAGAAAACCTGTGGCGCATACAACGAGCCTCCCACCGAAGTTCCGGGTCTTTGTTCCAACAATCTTCGAGCATTTCCCATACTGGATCTTGTAGCCATCGAGTTTCTGGGCGGTCTGGCCGTTCACCGCTGAAAATCCGATGCGGGATGGTATCCTCACAGAAGTCTCCGTAGGGTACGACACCCGTAAGAACCTGGTGACTGTCAGCGTGTCGAGAAGTTTGGATGGCGGAGTTTTACCTCGAAGGCAGTCATAGCTAGGGAGTAAATATCACCCGCTTCAGAGTGGCTACAGCGATTGTAATCCGGGTTGAGTAGCTCCGGGGGCATGTAACGACGAGCGTTGGGCTTGGTTGACATCATGCGTTCTGGTCCAGTTATTGCGTGATGGGAGGGTATTTCGTTGACACCAAAGTCTCCGAGACACGCTTGACCCTTCTCGTTGACTAGGATATTCCCCTACGCAAATCCAACTCAGTAAGTACTCTCCCCACGCCACACCACCCCTCTCACCGGGCTGATGCCACTGTGTATGATCTCCAAGGAGTGGAGATGCTCCAGGCCACTGGCCACTTGCACCAGCTTCCCAACATGAGTCAGGACACGTCCATACCAATGTCTTCATAGGCCGAGACACTCACCAGCTCAAGTCTGTTGGCTCCCCGATGTTTCTGCAAGTATTCGGTGATGTTTCCATTAGATGCCCAGGGTGTGATAACGGCGAGGCTGATCTTTCCTCGAGACCGGATATCCGAAACCTCAAAGACGGGAACCAAATTCGGGTGTGAAATCTGTTTCCACCGCGCCGATTCGTGATAAAACCTCTGGAAAGTGTGATTCTCCGCTTTGAACCGTGAGGCAGCGTTTCTCACCTGCTTTATCGCCGTCAGCTTTCTCTCGGAGTGCGAGTAAAGTCGCAGAAGCTTCACGCAGACCGAACCACCTGTTTGTTCTCGTCCTGTCTCGGAATCAGGGAATCTTTTGGACTTGTACAACGTTCGGTCGATCTTGAAGTCCGTTTTGTCGGAGAGCACGCATGCATCTGGTGTAATTCCGTGCGCGAGGCAAAGTTCAGATAGTATCCCGAAGGAACCAAACCTGACGTTCCAGTTGACGGCAGCTGAACGCACCAACTTTTTATTGTGGGCTTGAGTATCCGAGGAAGGACTGTTGGTAATGAAACACGTACCTTATCGAGGACCTTTGTTTCACCGAACAATGACGAATTTTCACTTTCACGAGAGTTGCGGGCGAGGAGGTCGGAAAATAGTAGCGCTAGGTTTACTCCCAGTCGTTTGAGGTCTTCCGGGGTAATCAGAGAGGAATCTGAAGGCAACGTCAAATCGATACCCATGCTACCCGTGACGGCGGGGACTCACCCTGCACTGGAGACGTTGGCATGACTGTTGACTTAGGGTTCACAGGGACGATACTTGAAGGTCACGAGTGGATGATATACGATCAGCCACGCTGGCAACACGCCGCAGACTAGCGAAAGCTAAAACGGGCTTTGCACAAACAGGGGGAATCTGCGCCCATACCATTGAGCCTGAAGAGGATGGATCCAAGAAGTAGAGTTATGAGCACGTAACACTCACGATTTCGCATTAGCCCCATGATCTGGCGCCACAAGCGTGACCGCCAATGTTCCGATTGTAGTGGCATGCCGGTCCCAGACACACGGGCAGGAAGTTCGGAACCCCATTTGAGTTGGGCATACCAAACGTGATGCTTTTGGGTCGAAGGCGCAATAGGGCGATGGGGATCCCCGCCCACGACTGCCCAGGTCCACCTCGTCTTGCAGGTGTCCCGAAAGTCGTTTATTGACTCCGCCGAAAAGCGCCAGGGTTCTTGTGGATAAATAGGTCCGTGATTGTTTGTTACGTGAACACCCTTCATAGAACCGGGTCGGTAACCGGCCGGTTATATATCAAAACACTGAGCCGCAAGGGAACAAAAAAATTAAATTCAGGATCCAACACAGCTATCAAGAAATCGAAGAGTTACAAAGGTGCAGGGACGAAGTGTAACTGTCGTGCGAATGGACGTTACGAGCTGAATGCAACTTACAGTTTCCGTAGTGAGACCGGTGCACCTCTCAGTCAAAGTGGTAGCGATGCAACAGGGGGAGTGGTGGACTGGACCAGGTGAACGCGGGGAAGTAATGAAGGTCACTGAAACTCAGGATCGCGTCGAGTCTTTGCCTCGAGGAGGAAATCTATGATGGTCGGAACGGAGGGTCTCTTAGTCGTATCTTCTGCCCAGGCAGATCGGATCAGGTCCCAGAGACCATCCGTCAGTCCGAGTTCGGTTGCTTCAAGGGGCCGCTCAGGTCGTTCACCTGACCTGATACTATTGATGACCGCGGGGTCACGCCGGTACGAGTGGAACGGGATGAGACCGGTGAACACCTGCGAATGAAGTGCGCAAAAGTGTGGTGAGCCTCTGCACGTGTTCACTCAGAGCACGTAGTACCTCCATCGTAACCATAGCAAAGGCATAGACGTCGGATTCTTTGGTGGGGTGGCTAGGTAATTTCTCATCCACGAAGAGAACGGGGAGGATGAGTTCTGGGGCCATCCACCTGACCGTGCCATGAGGTCCAGTTGCGGAAGTCTCCGTGCAGCTGAAGCTAGCGATAGACGAACAGCCAAAGTCTACCAAACAAGCCGTGCCCGTAGCGTCAATCAGAATGTTGTCCTACAGAAACAACAGATGTTGAAGGCATGAACAGGTCGTATCCGCTGGGGAAACTTTTAAGACACGTACCCCCTTGAGGTCACCGTGGATAACGTCGTAAGAATGCAAGAACTGTAATCCGTGGCAGATATCGAGGAGCTGACGCAAGGTAAGAATAAAAGTCGGATAGCGGGGAGGAGCTGGCAGACATACGAGCTGCAGTCGATCCACTTGCGGGTAATCTTGGACGTATTGTCGTACATTGCCGTTCGGCATCCACTCCGATACCATAGAGAGTGGAGCGGGGGCATCGCAGACTCCCAGGAATGGGACAATGTTGGGATGCGACAACCATTTCCACAAAGCAACCTCCTTATAAAACACCTAATGAGGGAGGTAAGTGGAAGCAGAAATCTCGAATTATCGCACCCCACCCGTTTTATTTCGCGTATATCGTCTTCCCTGTATATGCGCAACCCCTTGATTGCCACAGGTTGTTCGTCATAAACCCCTCGCCAGACATCACCAAAACCACCAGAAGTGACGGGCAAATCCCCCATCGTAACCAGACTCCCGGGGATGATGTAAGAACGAGGGAGAAGTCCAGCGTAGCTGCATAGTTGCCTGAATCGCTTGAAGATGACAGGATCGAAAGGGCATGATCTCAAGACCTACACATCATAACGAGTGAACATACCGGAAACCCTTGGACCTCTCCAACGTACCTTGTCAAAGACCTCCAACAAGGGTTGTGCCTTTTCCACCTGAGCTTCCAACTTCGTAACATACTGGTCGTAATAATGACGTTGCCCCAGCGCGGACTGGAGGCACCTGGCGAGATATTTCGGACAGTTATCTGCTTGAAGTTGATCAAGCTGGACGGCCAATTTGACTGGTTGGAGAGATAGCAAGAAATTGTAACGGCCGGTGAAGGAGCGAATAAGCAGACGATCGACCAAACATCATTTGTTACTTGCCTTCACCGATGCATGGTATCCCTTCTGTTCGTGTGTCACAAGGATCGCAGAATCTGCGTCGCATACATCGAGCATCCCATCGCAATCCTTGGCTTTCACTCCAACAATCTTCAAGCATCATCCACACCGGGTCCGATAAGACTTCTGTGGTATTTGTTGGACGCTGCGGTCGCTTTCCGGCTATGATGGATGCGGGAAGGGTATCTTCGTGGATTTCACCGTAGGGTACAATACCCGTAAGAATCTGCGAGTACAGAAGCGGTCAGCGTACAACGGAGCTGTCATAGAATGAGCTAACCTCAAAAGCGGTCATTGCCAGGGAATAGACGTCACTTGCTTCAGAAGGGCTACAGTTCCTGGGGTCGTATTCTGAAAGGTTAAGGAGTTCAGGTGCCATGTAACGCTGCGCATCTGGCTTGAACGATAGTATCCGTTCTGGGTCGATCGAGGGGTCTGTAGTTAGGTAATTGATCCCGAAGTCTCCCAGGCATGCTTGGCCACTTTCATCGATTAGAATATTCCTCTGCAAAAAGTGAGCTTGGTCAGGAAGTCCATCCGCACGTCCAGCCTCCCTTACCGGGTTTATGCTCCCGTGCAGCGTTCCCGTAGAGTGGAGGTATTCCAAGCCGTAGGCCGCCTCCGCAAGCTTCCAGGCCCATTGTCAGATGACGCTCCCCAAATAGGCGAATATACCCACCAGCTGTAGTCTGTCGGTTTTCGGATGTCCCCTCATGTATTCTAGGATGTTCCCATTTTTCATCCAAGGAATTATCACAGAGAAGCTGATTCTCGTCTCAAAAGAGACATCGAAAGTTCCGAGGACGGGAACTATGTTCTGGTGGGAAAGGCGTTTCCACCGCTCTGCTTCACGATAAAACACCTATGCAGGGTCAGCTTCCACTCACAATTAGGTTGACGTGAAATGTCGCTTGCCTGTCTTAGCGTACTCAGGGTTGCATGAGAGCGCGAGTAACGTTGCAGCAGTTTGACGCAAACCAGGTTACCCGTTTGCCTCCTTTCTCTGTAGGAATCCGCCCTGTTAACCTTTGAGCGTAGCTTATCAGAGACGGCGCATCAGTGAGAAAGAAACGCACCGACAAGACACAGTTCGGACAACACAGGACCGTGGTATCCAGAACTGCAGCGGAGTGCGCAATCTTTCCATTGCAGTTGTGAGTACCCGCAGACGTGTTCCTATTAGGAACCAGAACACACCCCATTGTATACTTGTAGCACTAGATCCGCCTCCGAGGGAACGCGAGGGAAGCCTAGGAGTACCAACAGGACATCAACGAACGTCGTAGTGCATATCTAACGTCGAGGACTCACTGCAGCGGATGGGCATGACACGAGGATTGAGGTTCTCGAGGGCAGTCCTTGAAAACCAGCTTTTGGTGCGTAGATAATATACGTCCAGCCTCGCTGGAAACACGCCGCAACCTCATGAAACTGAAACACACACTCGACGATCACCTGCGATATTGTTCTATGGACGAGCAACGTTGCATACCGCTTAGTTGTGGCTCCGGGTCTTACCACTGATTAGCAGTACTACACATATCTGGTAAGCACCGTGAATTGGAAGGAAGATAGTCTCGCTCGATATAATCTCCACGAGCACTCGTGGGATGCGGCGTACGTTCTGTCAACCGTCTGGTGAATCTGGAGCAGGGGTAGAGGATCCCCACTAGTCCATGGTGGAAGTCTACAACCAGATGACCGATCGCATGGGAATCCCGGATCAGACTCCACCTACTCTTGGGCGCTCCCATCGTGCATGATGCAGATGTCCCAAAGCAGGAACCCAAACGGATCCGGTGGACTTGCCAAACTTCCCATCGACGTGCTTTTGAAGATATTCGACAATTGCGACATTGCAGATATTCTCTGCCTGGCCTTGGTTAGTGGGCAAAACTGAATCCGATGTTCGGATCTAACCCCTGTTCACGCACCCCAGACTTGCAAGGAACTTCGCACGGCCACAGAAGAACGTCATGTATGGTTCACCCAATTCAAACGGTGTTGTGCGGCATTTCTGCAGGCTCCATTCCGTTCAAGAACGAAGGAATTACACCTGCGTTCCACCGCCCAGCTAAAATCGTGGGCCATCCAACAAGCGCGTACGGATGCTCTTTGGGTGCAAGACAAGGATCATCTGGAGTTCCAAAATATTCGTGTCGATAACCAATTAGACATCTGCTTTTCGATTACCATTCTACTCCCTGGAGGGGAGTATTTGGTGGTATTCACTGATACGATAACTAGGGAGTTTGTGTTGAAGAAGATCGAGCGGGGAAAGGACAACAAGTACTCGGGATGGCGGCTGACTGATGTGGCACGCTACATCCCACCGCGCTCGGGGCAGGTCAAGTGTTCCGACAATGTGTTCACAGATACGATCTGTGAGTATCCACTCATCACATACGACGATGATAGGGATGCAAGGTACGCCGTCTCGTTATGGCTTGCTCACCTAGGCTTCACTATTCTCAAAGGTTTTTACTCGTAGCGTCACTATATTCCACCTGGATTACGACTCTGGAACGATTTCCGTGCAACAGAGACTTCAAGTTAACCCCTGCGGCGGGGTTGCAGGCTACGGCACGAGACGTGTGTGCATTCGAGGCGACACCATTTTGTGGTTCTACAGAGATTTCGATTTCAATGACGGACATCACGAACATTTAGTTGTTGCGAAGCTCGACGACCCAAATGGTATTGCGACGAGGCAATTTCATCTGGATTGGGATTCGGTAAGAAATAACTTATTCTCAAAGTGGTTACGATTTATATCGCGTCGCGTTTCCAGCTGAAAGCAGAATATTCAGATTACGAAATTCTCACTGCGAACGCCTTCATACGATATGATTATTATGGGATCTACCTCTATCACATCCCTCATCTTTCACCTGGGATACAGTCGCAAGGCGGGAGCGGCGAACCAACATCCCCTTCAGTCGTTTGGAGCTCCCAAGACCGCAGTGGGTTCCATAGATACGGGGGCCTCTACTACGACCGCACAGACGCCGTTCTCCCAAGCTTCTACCTCCATAACGACAGGCATTCCCGTTACCACATCATCGAATTCGGGATGAATACAGTGGAAGACGCAGAACATGACCCTTGCGCTGGGTACCCTGTCGTCCTGAATCACACCGTTACTCCAACAAACAACGATTCCATCCGAATCCGAGGGCCAAAGGGTCGAAAAAGGGCTCGTGTTAATCCCCACTCTACTCTCGGGGAGTTTCGCATCAACACCTTGTTCGTCGATGATCCCGGTCGATGTGGGCACTTTTGTACCGATCTCAGGCAGTACGGAGTACCAGACGTAGTCGGGCAGCCTATCCAGACGATGGAATATGACGAAATCACGGGAAGGATTCTCCTCCAGATATCTGGGGCGACGCACGTTGATACTCTCAGGATAGACCCCGATAGACTGCTCCTCGCAGACCTACCACGGCCGGGACACGAAAACTCCCATTAACCTCCAGGTCCCTTAGACGTTGAGAAATCCAGAAACGGGATCCGGGAAAAACACATAGATAGTGTAGAGTGGAATAAATACACTGATCTGATCCCGTAACTGAGTAAAATCTAGGTTCTAGGAGAACGAAACAGAAAGCGAGATCATGAGATAGCAGCCTTGAGTTGATCAGGTACCCCGTAAATCTGACACAACACCGCCAGGAAAACGACGAAGATAGCGAAGAACAAGATCCAGCTTCGTGCTGTGAGAAAAACGTTAACATTCTTGTAGTGGTACCCAGAGGGCGCGGTCGAGGACGTACATTGGCTACCGAGGCTTGTTGGAATTGCCACGACACGGACGGTGTTGTCTGGGCTGCCGGAGACGAGAAGGTTTGATGCGGGATTGAAACGTAGAGCCGTTGGGGGGAACTCGTGAGCTTTGAGAATCGTGAGCAGTGGCTAAAGAAGATGAATAAGCTATCTCGATCCCTTCACACCGGATGGCGAACGACCGGCTCACCGCCAAGGTTGACGAGTCCAGGATTCCGATCGAGTAATCCGAAGACCCGAATGCGAGATATTTACCGTTCGGACTAAGGTTGGGGACCGGTTACTTCCATGAGCCGAGCACACGTATGCTGACTTCTCACCTCATGTCGAAACACGTCACACCCTTGTCACTGACTTTCCGGCTCTTCATAACTTCCCAGCTAGCAACATCCCATTTAGAGATGTATGCCTGTCGGGGAGTCACTTTGGATCGTGTTCTAGCGCGCGAGGCGGTAGTATTCGAAATGGTGTAGAGGATGTCCTCGTCTGAGGGGTGCAACCTAAGGAGCACACTCAAACCACGTTCTGGCACAAGAAACAGGGTTCACTTACCTGGCTGAACGGAACGTGAATTTCCCATCTACACCCGATATTGGGGGGACGGGTATGGTTTTGATGGCCTTTAGAGGCTCTTCGGCATTACCATCCGGTATGGGAAAAACTATTATGCTTGCGGATGTGATAATGAGAACCTAAAACGAACCCAATTAGGTTGGAAGCGAAGATGTGTGCCAGTCCCACGGACCTGTTTCGAGGAGAAGATGGCATCGTAGATGTCACCTTCAACCTCTACTAGGGGGGCTGCTGGTTTGAGAGAGGGAAATTTGAGAACGTGAAACTGTGATGATAATTAAAGGTCTGGGAAAATCTTGGTAGAACGATCTGACTGACTAGATGAAGGCCAGCCGCAAGGAGGAGCGACCCATCCCGAGATAGTGAGGTAGCACGCTGGGGGCCGCATTAGGCACAAGCTGCGCACAAGTTGAACACGACTATACCTGATAATCTTCCACGTCACCGGCACGTAATGTTCCCACAGACCCTGCGGGTTGTATGCTGGATGAACGTAAGGCTTATAGTAGATAGGGATGCGGTCGCAAACGCACTGATTGTCTTTGACACTGTAAACTCTGCAGTTCTTGTTCTCGCCCTTTTCAATTAGTTCCAGAGGGGCATTGATCCCACATGCAAACATCCCGGTCTGTGGTCATCATGATTCACTGCGTAAGTACGTTCTCGGGGGACGTACCTTGGGATCAGCAGCCATGCTCATGGGGGCGTCCGCGTCCCTCTCGAGCTCAAACTCGTGCATGAGCTCGACGGAGTTGTCTCCATCTAAACGAAATAATTTCTGCAGTTCAACGCTACGTCATGCCGAGAACTGCCACCGCAACTTGCTAGACGCACCATCTTGTTCTTGATTCCTGCTCTACTGGAGCCTCCGCCGCCTCCAAAGATAACTTCATTGTCCGAGATGAAGGCAATGGAATAGATTGGGAAGGCTTTGAGTGGGTGGGATGTGTGCTTTGCGCGCATGTTCGACGCCGGAAGAACGGGAGAGCGATCGGTGGTGGGAACGTGGGAAATTGACTGGAGGTCATCACGGTACTCGAGAGCGGCCACGGCCCGCGTGTATCTGTACGGGGGCTAACACGCGCGGGTATTTCTCGCTCCTCACCACCACCAGCTTCACCTCCAAACCACCATGGACGGTCCACCAGATGGGTCCATAATTCAACTCCCAGAACTCGACAAGCGTACCGTTATCGGCGTTTCCGTGGCCATCGCTGGAAACGTCCTCATCTCACTCGCCCTCAATCTCCAGAAACTCGCTCATAGACGGAGAGATCTGGCTGTTGCCCAGGCCGAAGGACAAAAGCCACAACAGGATAGCGCCGATATCACGAGGCCACCAAACCCACTGGAAAGAGTCCGAGAACTTTCGTATGAAGATAGAGAAGAGGGCTGGCCAGACGCAGTGGAGGGAGAGCTGGATACAATTCGCAGCCCCCGACTTGAGGCCCTTCAGCCCGAGTCGGAGCCCCTCCTTCCTAGGGTTTCGAGCCATGGTTCAACGGGCCGAAAAACCACCAAGAAACGTGCGTCATTCTTCCGCCTCTTCCTCCCCGCCAAACCATCACACTCCGACCGTCAACCTCCCGCTATGCCGGCCATCCCCCGGCGGCGAGCGTCTGCGCGCCCACCCCCAATGTCTCGTGCAAGCAGTACAACCACGACGTCCTCGAGCATCGTGTCCAGCGGAAACGAGATCGACTATCTCAAGTCTAAGCTCTGGTGAGTGTTGATCTATCTCCTGTTCGCCAATCAGTGTTTTGATGAGGAAGTAGGTGGACCGGGTTTTTGTTGATGAACGTCGGGGAACTTGGGAACTTTATTTCCTACGCGTTTGCGCCTGCCTCTGTCGTGGCCCCCCTTGGAACCGTGAGTGGCACCGGAGCCGGCCCGATCGCGAGCGATGTCCTAATCCGTGCTTAGTCTGCTTTGATTGCCAACTGTTTCTTTGCCCCACTTTTGCTGAAGGAACGATTCAGAAGGGTAAGCGCGTGGTAGCTCCACACCCTGTAACCTTCCTAACGGAACTTCAGGTCGAGTTTCTGGGGATTTTCATCTCCATCCTGGGGGCTGTCACCGTCGTGTTTTCGGCCAATACTTCCGATACACGTTTAGACCGCGATGCCTTAATAGCGGCCATCACACAGAAACCGTTCATAATCTACTCCATTATTTATATCGTCGGCGCCTTCGCCCTCACAGGGCTATCGGCCAGCCAGCGCGGCCGTGATTGGGTTTTCGTGGATGTCGGGTTGTGCGCTCTTTTTGGTACGTGGTCCATCTCCTAGTCCAGAGGGTGCCTTTTCTCAACCAGTGCAGGAGGGTTCACCGTGTTATCGACAAAAGCGCTGTCGACGCTTCTCACAATGGAATGGATAAAGATATTCACCGAGTGGATCACTTATCCAATCGTTGCCGTAAGTTGGTCTATCACCCCCGCCCGCCCTACTTCGCCCCCCATAACATCATCTCTTCTAGATCCTCCTTGGCACTGGAATCGGCCAAATAAGATACTTGAATCGTGCCTTGATGCGGTTTGATAGCAAGGTAATCGGCAGAGCTGGAATCATCCAAGACCCACTGAACGTCCATTAGATCGTTATCCCCGCACAATTCGTGCTTTTCAATCTGTCCGCCATCTTGGGTTCCGCCATTCTCTACGGAGACTTCAAAGAGGCCACTTTTCACCAGCTCGTCACATTCATTTACGGATGCGCCGCGACCTTCGGAGGTGTATACCTGATTGCTATGTCCTCTGGTCCACAAGAAGAGGAACCAACTGTCAGTGACCTCGAATCATCTACTGTCCCACCATCGCCAGAGGTTCCGCTGGGGGCTGTTGGGAGACGGAATAGACACCTTGCTATGTTGGACACTGCTCGATGTTCTCCCTCGTTACGCAGAAAACCAAGCACATCCAGCTTGGTTGGGTTCTCCCCGGCTCAGGTTGGACGTCCACCTTTCGAGCATGCATTAGGCGCTGACTGGCCTCATGATAGCGCCTACTTATTGTGCACTCACCCGTGGATGACGACGACTTTCTCCCGAGCCCCGACACTCGAAGATGGACGATGAACTGGCCAATCGACGAAACCGCGGACCATCAATACACATCTTGACGTACACCCTTGACTCAGGATACCTAACCCCCCAAACGCACTCGGCAGGACGGCGAGGAGTTTGAAAGAGCTTAACCTCCATATTAGCAACTACAAACCCCCCTCCATCAGGGCTGGGTATTCATTCCGCACTATCGTTTCGCTCGCTCGTTACTTGTCTACGCTAACTTATTTTATCCTTGATGCATGATATTTCAGTCCGTCGTATACACGCGATACCATCCCCTACAGTAGCTAGTACCCTATTGTCACGTTCGTCAGACCGTTCAATTCTAACCTACCTTTGGATCCTTCGTGATCGGCGCGATGGTCGCGTTTCGCTCTCCCGATGGTCATGCAATGATCCATGATCCTCGTGCTGTACTACTCTAGAACGTTTACTTTCGGCTTGACGTCAAACTTTGGTCAAGGCAATCTTGTCATTGAACCACGGCGCTTCTTCACCCTCTAACCTCGCGTCGCTCGAAGAGCACAAGTTCACCAGGCTGGCTCCCAGAACAAAGAAAACCGAACCCGCGACATACATGTTCAGCGGTTTCCAACCCATGCAACCCACGGAAACAGAGCTGGCATCTCAAGCGCTTGCAGAGGAGTCTAGCTACCGGTTTCCATACTTCTCCGCGAACGACGCGGTCACGTTGGGTTTGTCCCTTAGGAAGAGGTTCAGGGCGTCCACGAGGTATAGCAAAGGCAAGGGTTTGGTCATCACGGTGCAGACCATCGCTGGACACACACTGTTCGCGTGCACAGTCGGGGATTTGGGTGGTGCTTCTGGGGTGGGCGATGTGAGCCTGGATAGCTGGAGCGTACTGGAAGGGATGGTGAATGTCGTGAAGAGGACGGGGCATTCGAGCTATTACGTCGAGAAGGGGATGAGTGCGATGGCTAGAGGCCAAGCTGGCGTACAGTCTGATTTGAAGGTGTATGGAGGAGGTGAGTGATTCCGCCCCTTCTGTGTCAATGTTCCCGTTGTTCATGCGTCTTGCAATAACAGCATTTCCGATCTGGCTCGAGGTACGCAAGCAACTCCTCCTATATTTTTGCCTGGGGATGTTCACATCTCTGGTTCTAGAATGCACTATGCTGTCCCATCGCCATTGTCGCCTGTTATTCCGGCTCAAGCAAGGACGACCATCACGTAAGTGGTGCCAATTTTTATTCAAAGATCACCTCGTTGATATCGCGGTTACGGTACAGTTAGTTGTCACGTCAATCAAGGATTTCCTCAGGAAACTCAAGGGCGCGGAGGCAGCCTCCGTTGCATACGCCCCAACGGAAGGGACCATACCACGACATGTTCCAGAGCCTAGTACTATGGGGCAGGAATCCCAGCCTCGACACTCTGGAGTTGAATATGCACCGACTCACTCGGTACGTGATCCAGACTTACCGAACCCCCAGCCAAGTTGACTATGTTTTGCAGGAATGGGTGACAGAAACTGGACCGCGTTCAGGCCTTGAGTATTCGTCCGATGAGGAGAGGAGGGTGTAGTAATATGGTTGCTGACGTAGATTACGGGTGTGCGATTAAGGGTACCAACAAGACATCGTGCTCCAACCAACTCGTGAATCAAACCATAAACAGATTATATATTAGGATGAATGCTCTTCCTCTCCACGATGGTCAGTTGGATACTTGAGAACGCGGATGTTTTCTAGGGGCCGATCGTTTGAGTCGTCGTTACACTAGAACAGCACTGTCGGTACACACCATGTCTCAAGAAGATCTGACGTTGAGCGTTGGCGGACCCTGCCTCGGCATCTGGATCAGCATCCCGGAGTTCATAGCCAGCTTCCACGTAGACGTGGGCACCCTTGGGGATGGTCCGGAGGAAGGTGTTCAAGGCAGGGTTGAAAGAGAAGATGGTGTGCCATGAAGTGGTAGGTTGGGGCCGTGCTGTGTTCCGGCATTCGTCAGGGGCGTCCCTGTCGCTACCACAAGAAAAAACACTTACAACCGTCGGCACTGGTGGAGGGAGGGGGAAAGTTATTGGTGGCTACGGAGTATCTAGGCCATTGGTGAGTACACAGGAGAGACAGTAAGACCTCTCCCCAAGACCCACGTCACGTATTCCTTGTCTGTCCTGGTTGTACGTGTCTCTGGGGTTTTACCCAGACGCCCGATGAGGATGAGCTTTGCCAAGTCGGACGCAGACGGCCGTGACGATGAAAATGCCTGCAAATTATAAAACATTAGACGACGCAATGAAAACGGGGACCCTAACGTACACGCGACCCAACGCGTAGAGCAACAGGAGAACGAGTGAGGAACATCATTTCGGTGGGAGGAGGTGGAAGGGGTGAAATTCCGCACGTGACGCGATCGCGGCGCTCTCTCTCTCTCTTCCCGTTGTAGGATTTCCTTTAGGCGACAACCACGACGAACAGCCGGATCTTCGGCGAGCTGAAGACTTTGGCTTGATAAACGGCCTCGATGTCACGACACAGATTAGTTCGCAATCTTGATTATAATGGTCAGCTTGAAGCACATCTCAAGGCTTATCAGACTAATACTCAACCGATCATGCCATGTCCGACCCTCAGCTGAACTCGAGGCGTACGATGGCTTTTCAGATAGTCAAGAAGAGGAGATGACAGAAGAGCAACAGGGTGCGCTTTTCTACCGTATATATGGACTTATTTCGCCCCTAATCCTCCTACAGCGCAAATGATTGACGGTCTGGAACAAGTGCGTAGCATACTTGGTGATCAAGAGCAGTCAGGGTGCTCCGACCAAGCCATCAAGGACGCACTGTGGGAGTTCTTTTTTGACGTGGAAAAAAGTGTTGTTTGGCTGTTAGGTACGTCCTGTCGCTACATCCAGGTTGCGTTCGCTGATACTACTGTCGTGTAGAGGAGAAACAAAAGCGAGAGGCAGCTCAGGAACGAAAGGGTGAGTTTCGTTCGTACCATTGCCCCCACTTTCCCCGCCCCTCCCTTCGTCGTACATTCGGATGTGTTTGGGCATCAGCTATGCTATCAGATTGATGGCAAAGAAGGTGCATATCTTTTGGTTTTTCCCACCCCTCTTGTCTCATTGCCACCCGCTTCCAACGTCCGCGACCTGTCACTCACGTATATTATAATGGCAGATGTGGACGGAAAACCTCTCCCACCCCTCCCCCCTCCCGATTACGGGTACAGTCAATACGGCCCACTTCCACCGGGTATGGCGCCGCCTATGCCAGTGCCGATGCACCCAGACTACGACGAGTACGCGGACGATGGAGAGTACTACCATCCCGATGACTACGGTTCCGCGGAGTACGGGATGGATAGCAATCGGCTGAGCACGATCAGTGAGCGGACTGAGAGGTCAGAGTACTCGAAACATTACCCCTCTGCAAGACAAGTTGTCTACCGAGACTCGATATCGTCCAATACGGAGTATGGGGCATTCCGAGGTGAGCACCACAGTCTTGGCAGTTGAGTCGTGTGCCCATACCCCATCACAGAATCGCGATTCACTGCAACCCCTCTTGCACCTATATCTCCTCTCCCCGAGGATGTTGATTCTCAGTCATCCCTGTCCACTCCGAAACAACGGAATGCCTTGGGACTAGAAATGGAGCCAGAGAATAATTACCCCCCTCCCCAACAATCGCACTACGACCAGCACGAGGCTCGTCCCCCTTCCCCCGCAACCACAATCCCCCCTCCACCAATAGAGAAGAGCATCGCAGGCACTCCGAAAAAGTCAAGACTATCCGAACTCGCGGATTCGAGGTCCACTATGTATAGTGCCAAAAGCTTCCGCACCATGAGTTCACGGTCATTCGCCGTTGACAGTGCTTCCATCCTCACGTACCCCATCCTTCGACCTTCCCAAGCTTCTCGTCTTTCCCTGAACTCTGAGTTCACACCTTCCGAGGCCTCCACGTCAGAATCTTCGCATGTTCGGCGAGCAATAAATGCAGCGGTGGAACAGGAGCGTTTGGACAAGCTGGATGCCAAGCCGGAGGCCGACCCAGAACAGTCTTCTGGCAGATCGACAGATGACGGGTCATCTACTGCCACTGAAACTTCCCGACCGATTTCTCAGCAACAGGGCGCCCGCGGGCAATCCAAACTCGCATTACTCGCGCAGGCGAAGGCGAAACAAAGCTCAGAGACAATTGTTTCCTGGGTACGACCCCCATCTGCGACTACGCGACGGTCTCGGTTACCGGAGGCCCAAGAACACAGCACCCGTACCAAGTTCCTCACCCCTATTGGAAACGGACCCACCGCGACGACTGCGATCACGACTTCGTACCAATCGTTGGGTAGCCTCATGCCCCGAGGCGTCTCTGGTCTCCCACCTTCATTCCCTCCTCCAACCGATGAATCAAGGTCGACCCCTTCCCCTGCTCCCACAACATCTGCGCAATCACGACCGAAGTCGAGCTCTTCGCAGAAGCCCCCGTCGCTTAATAGATCCGCATCTTCGTCCGTGCCTTCGAAACCTTCGAAACTCGCGATGAAGATCAAACAGGCGCAACAGCAAAAGGAGATTCCCGAGGCTGATGTGGTAGAGGACCTACGGGATCCTGTCAAGCCGCTATTCCGCCCAACTGGGGAACCTAATGCCAAACCATCCCCCTTCGCATCTGTTCTTCTCGATGATGACGATTCTGGCAAGAAGCCGCGTCGGAAAAGGGATGGGGGCCACAAATCACGTCGCGATGAAGAGGTACCTATAATTAGGACGGCTGGTCACGTCACACACCCATCTGCATTCGCTTTTGATGTCCCAAGCCCGGACGATATCGTATTCAACGCCCGGAGAGGCACATCCATCGGTCAGCAAGCTGATGCCCGCATCAAATCCGGTTCCTCGACCACATCCCGTTCATCTTCACACACTGTCTCTTCCGCCCCCAAGCGTGTTTCATCTACAGCCTGACGATGTTGTGCTGATATTTTTTTCTTTTTTTCTGCCCTCACTCTCTTCCTGGCTGATGTGCCGCTGTGCTGTTGCGTCTGCCTGTTTCCTTGCGGTCATATGTATCGCTGTGCTGCTAATCTCAACGTCTTTCGTCCCGATTCTTCCTTTGCCCGCTGTTTGACCTGGTCTTGACACGATAGCCGCCGCTGAGCACGAGAAGGCAAGGAAGAAAGCAGCTCAACAATCCACTCAGAGCTCGAGGGCAGGGACTCCAACTACGACGCCTAAGAAGAAGAAAACGGGTACTACCAGTTCGGGGGGTATCAGGTCACCTCTAATGTCTGGAACTTCTACTCCTGTTCGCCGTTCTCTGGGAACCGAGAAATCGGACCAACAACTATTAGATCTTGCTGGACTGAATTTACAGGTCGAAGAACCGCAAGTTATAGAAGAAGAAATACCGAAGGTTGCGCTTGCACGAGAGAAACTGCTGGAAGAAGTAGCCAAGACCCTCCAGACCGGCGTGGAGGGTGGTAAGAAAGGTATAAACCTGGTTGTTATAGGTGACGTACCGACTTTGGTAGGACTTCCTCCAGTCTCGGTTGATGGAATAACGTTTTAGGTCACGTCGACGCTGGGAAGTCGACGCTAATGGGCAGGATGCTCTATGAAATCGGAAAGGTAGACGAGAAAGAACGAGTGGCAAACGAACGAGCAAGTGGGAAAATGGGGAAAAGCAGCTTCAGCTGGGCATGGCAGATGGATGGAACCGCTGAAGAACGAGAGAGGTTCTCTCTGGAGCTTTAAGGCAAAACAATGTTTTAATCTCCATGAGTAGGGGAATCACCATGGACATCGCCCTCAATTCGTTCTCGACTCCACGTCGACACATCACCATCCTCGATGCGCCAGGGCACAAAGATTTTATCCCGAACATGATTTCGGGTGCTTCGCAAGCGGATTGCGCCTTGCTCGTCGTCGATGCGTCCACGGGGGAGTTTGAGGCGGGGTTTGATAGGGGCGGTCAAACCCGCGAACACCTCGTGCTTGTCAGGAGCCTTGGGGTTTCCCAGGTCATCGTGGCCGTGAATAAGTTGGACATGGTCGGATGGGACCAGTCGCGGTACGCAGAAATTGTGGATGCGCTCAAACCGTTCTTGCTCCAGACTGGGTTCCAGAATTCGAAGACGAAGTTTGCCCCCGTCGCTGCGATGACTGGAGTAAACCTGGTCAAAAGGGATGGACCTCATGGGACTGAGTTGAGGAAGTGGTATAAGGGACCTACGTTGGTCGATCTTTTAGGTATGTGATCTTGAACCCTCTTGCGAGATCTTAGGTCAAGGGATTTGACTTTTACGGCTGATAGATAAACTGGAACCTCCCGCGCGGGACATCACCTCACCCTTCAGGTTCCCCATCTCGAACGTCTTCAAAGGCTCGGGATCCGCTACGGGCGTCACGGGACGGGTATGCGCGGGTGTCGTCCAGACCGGAGAGAAATTGAGGATCGTACCGGGAGATGGAACCGGTACCGTAAAAAGTGAGGGGGGTAGTTCTGAAATCCTCTATCGTTTCTGTGACTGAAACGAGGGTTCCCTCTCCCCCTGAAACGACAGTGATTTCTTATGAAGGGGACAACATCCCTTGGGCCGCGGCTGGACAGACCGTAACCTTGTACATGGCAGCGGTGGACCCTATTCATTTGAATGTAGGGAGTATACTGTGCCCGCCGACGTCGATCGTGCCGCTCGCAACGATTTTTACGGCAAAGATCATCGTATTCGACATCACGATGCCAATAACTGCTGGTACATCGGTACGGAAAAAATCCTCCAAAATACGACCACCTCTGAACCGATGATCTTGACCCTTGTGTCCTCTTTACATTACCCAGGTCGAATTATTCCATCACTCGCAAGATATACCAGCATATGTTTCGAAGCTCCTGTCGACAGTCGATCGTTCGACGGGGAAACCTGTCAAGAAATCCCCAAGGGTTTTGACGAAAGGCATTTCGGCCGAAGTGCAAATTACCCTCCGTTCGGCTGGGGGGACGACCGGCAGGGCTTACTCCGCGCCTCTCGAGACATTTGCAACAAACAAAGAGATGGGAAGGATTTTGATCAGAAGGGGTGGGGAGACTATTGCCGCCGGTATGGAACCTCTCACCATTCTTTCGCCGTTTTGGTTTGGTCCTATAGTGGGAAGGGGATTACGTCAGTACTGACCTCATTTGACCCAGGAATCGTGCTGTCTGTTGATGGCTAGGAAGACCGGTCTCCCGTCCCCGGTCAGCTGTTACGTCCAACTTTGAAGAAAAAGAGGTGATGATGTATGGGGTTGCGGAAAAAACTCGACATCCGTATCATCAAGCAAGCTATTCGGGACAGAGGGAAGGGGTTGCGCGCTACATACTTACAAGGAACAGTGAAAGGGGGGAGGATAGGAAAGGAGCATGAGAAAATAACTAATCAATACAGAGGAGACCATGTACAGGAGTGGCAGAGGCAGCAAGAAAGAGACGTCTCTATCGACGTACCAAAAATATCGTAGCATAAACGCGAGGACCAAGAGAGGGGAAAGCAAAGACCAGTCTAGGAGAGTGACAGCCGACATGACGAACGAGCTGATCGCAACGAGGGAGAGATGGAATGTATTTAGAAGCGTGAGGGAGGGCGCAGGGTGTACAGCGCTCTCTGCCTACGGCAGGAGCACTTACGTTTAACCATGAGATTTTTCCCTCTTGTGCTCCTTCTTTCCCTTGTCCTTCTCGGGAGTAAGCAAGCGCTTGACTTTGGTGACAATGCTATCTCTCTTCTTCCTGAGGCTCCTCTTCCAGGAGCCTGACTTACTCGAGTTCGAAGAGGAGGAGGAGGAGGAGGAGGAGGAGCCGGACGATCTCGATCTGGGGAAGTGCGGCTTCTTCGGGGTCGTTGGCGGGGAGGAGAACGTCGCTTGGGTCGCTGGGGTAGTCGGGAGAGTGGGAGTCTTAGACTTGACAGGTGTGGATGGCGGCGGCTGCTCTGCCGGCTCCGCTTTTACAGTACTGTTACCGGTTCCGTTGGGTTGTTTGACTTCCTCAGGTTTGGGTTCCTTTTTCTCCTCTGCCTTCTTCTCGGAAGGAAGGGTGTTGTTAGAAGAGGAAGTACCAGCCGAGGACCTCCTTGAATTGTTGATCAGCGGAGTGTGGGTGGAGGGAATCTCGGTGTGCGGGAGATCTGTAACGGGAGGCCGCTTGTCAACCGTGCTCGCATCGTTCACCGGGACGATGACGAGTGGTGCCTTCAGGTTTGCAGGTGTGGGCAGAACGGCAGGGGGATTATTCGTCTAGATAAGCGTTCTAATGAGCCAAGAAACAAGAAAGGGAAATGGATGTACCTTCGAAGGAGGGGTATCTACAGGCTTCGTGTCGTTGACCGGAACGACAGGAGCGGGAGTAGTGACTCCGGGTACCGACGAGGTGCCCTTTCCATCGACATTAGAAGAGGGCTCCTTCTTGTCGACGACGGGGGTTCGGTCCTTGACAGGTTCCTCGGGTTTAGCGGGGGCCTTGACACTATCCTGTTTGGTCGGCTGAGGAGTGGGGGTAGGGTCCTGTTTCTTTTCTTCCACGGGGACGGGAGCAGGGACGGGAGCGATTACGGGTTTCTGTGCAACAGGTTTTTCGTAACGGGGCGTGTCAACTTCTTGAGGTTTCGTAGGCGCATAATAGATATTGTTGATGTTTCCTCTCCAATCGGCCTCGGTAGGAGCTTGGTCGATGGTGGTCCACCTGCTATCGACGACGAATTTGTACAAGACCTTTTCCGCCCAGGGAACACGGACGGTAGCAGAGAATCCGCTCTGACCCTTGTTGAGACGAACGGAACGGGACCACTATTGGAACAAAAAGTTTTTTAAGGATTTGCAAAGCGGGACGGGTCCGGGAGCGGAACTTTTGAGGGCGTACCTGATCAAAGGTTCCGGTGACGATGACCTCCTTGGCGTTGTAGGGCCTAGAAAAGAGGAAAATGGACCGTTAACCGGGAAGTAGGCGGAAGGGAAGAGGAAGAGAAAGGGGACTGACCATCTGAAAACCACCTCGTGCAAATCACTCATGGCTTACTGTTACGAAAGCTGGGATTTCCGTGGGACTGTGTTTCCGAGGAACGTTAGTTGCGCGCGTTTGAGCATGGGAATGAAACGAGAACTTGCACTAGTGGAGGGGCTTTGGAGGAGACAGAGGCCTGCTCGGGAGGGATGGTGGGGAGAAGAAGGAGAGAGAGGGAGGGCGTTCGGTTAAGAAGGGGGGGCGAGTCGGAACACGCGCTGACCGCATTTTGTAGCCCCAGTCTAGATTTACTTATCTCATGTCAGAAAATATCGAGCGAGAAGAATTCCTCGACCACCAAGACCCTCTACGCCATCTCAGATTCACAGACCCAGACGACGTGCTCATCCCAGCACAACCCCCTTCAATCCGAAATCAACGCACAGATCTGCTTATTCCTGGCATCAATCCTGGCGACCCTGGAATCACAGTACAACTCGCTCTCGACGCTTCACCTGGCTGTGGGGGAATCGCTTGGCCTGCTGGGGAGGCGAGTTGCTTATCGGGTCGAAGAGTTCGCGAAAAGTCTTATCGTTGCGTCGATCCCTGCAGGTCCTAAGCTCATACCTCCTCCAGAGGGGTCCCTCTTCCCTCAAGGACAAATCCGTCCTCGAACTCGGCAGCGGAACAGGTCTCGTCGGTCTCGTCGCAGGCTACCTCGCTGCCGAACACGTTTGGATAACAGATCAAAGGTCTGTCTATTTTCTTCTCCATCCACTTATCTCTTCACTTTCATTTCCGAACTGGCGCGTGTGAACGATAGTTACGCTTACCACTTACTGCGACCGCGCGCCCTCCCCCCCTCCATCTTTGCCTAGTCCCCTCCTAGACATCATGCGCCAAAACGTACAACTCAACTCCCTCTCATCAACCGTGACCGTGGCGGAACTCAACTGGTGCTTCACTCTTTTTTGCCCTTCCTCAGATTCACGCGGGCAGGAGTGACCTTTTATTGTTCTACCCCTTCCGCGCTTTCTTTTTCTTGTCTTGTCTTTTTTTTTTTGATATCAGGGGCGACCCACTCCCACCATCCATCCCGCACAAATACGACGTAATCCTTGCAGCCGATTGCGTGTACTTCGAACCCGCCTTCCCGCTTCTCGTAAAGACCCTCACAGATCTCGTACCCGACAAATCCGTCGAGGTCTTGTTCTGTTACAAGAAGCGGAGAAAGGTGCGTTCCATCACCTCCAATTAATAATCCACTTGATTTACCGGACGAGCTCTGTGCAGGCGGACAAGCGTTTCTTCACCCTGCTGAAGAGAGAGTTCACCTGGGCCGAGGTTTGTGCCAAGCCCGTTTCGGAAATTGCTGTGAGTCACGGACCTACCCGCAGGTCACGGATGATGTAAATCGTGAAACCTACATGCGCGAGGCCATTTCGCTCCTCCGCCTCATCAGGAAATGATGTGAAGGTAAAGCAACCAAAAGGATTCACTTGATCTAGCAAACTTTCCTCTCTTGGGGGTCGGGAAAAACGGACAATGTTAATGTCATCTGTAACAAATGAATGCAAATTTCTCTACGGATACACCTGGGGCAGATTAAGGGCACGGGATAAAATGAAGTGATAGAGAGCGCCCTTCCAGAGGGGAGGGGTCAAAAGTCCAGTGAGAA
>Ga0307515_10004300_pt1 | contig 29562 bp, 16 predicted proteins | sample 17_EM_MG_FD_194513 | JGI IMG/M metagenome (GOLD analysis project Ga0307515, IMG submission 194513) | Populus trichocarpa ectomycorrhiza microbial communities from riparian zone in the Pacific Northwest, United States - 17_EM | ecosystem: Host-associated > Plants > Roots > Unclassified | place... | reverse complement strand
CCAAATTGACGCCTTTGAAAGCACATATTTCATTTTTCTTCATTCAACGTAAGGTCGAGTTTATCAATATATCAAGCTGGCAATCACTTATCCTTGCACGATGCAGCTCAATGAATATCGCACCAAGTAAAACTGATTTGTAGTGTAATACAAGGCAGAGTATGTGTAATCCGTCTGAAATTTGCTGCCATCAGTTGACATTAGTAGGTTAGTACATTAAGAATCAAATACATCATTGATTGGGATTTTGATTTGTCTGGTGACCACTTTTATTCTTTGATAATTTAGTTGGTCTAAGCATGCTGAGTCTGGTAAGAGACTATGTACAACTTTTTTCCATTCATTGCCAGGTTCATCTTGGAGTCTCCATTTTTTTCTTACGGTTACCTTAAATTGATTTCATAGAGATATATTATTTTATTCTTGGAGATTGCTTGCATCATTTACATGCACCTAGAACAAACACATTGCATTCAATTGTATTAATTAGGTTGCTCATTATGGTACCAATGTTACTCAAAACTTGGAATCAGAATCGATTGGAGTTTTGTTATTTGGAACGACTGTTTCCTTTATGATTAAAAGAGTTATTGTTTTTGTTTTATTTTATTTTGGTCATTGCACTGCCAATTGTGACTTGGAAAGCATTCTCTAGTCTTTAATTGTCTCACTCAATTGGGAAATTTTGAATGCCTGTAGCTGGCTTATGATCTGCGTAATTGTAGCTTATTCTTTCAAAGAAAGCTCAATATTGATTTATATATTTTCATTTTAAATCTAGTGATTGGTTCTTTTTTCCTTTTTCTTTCAGGGAGTAGTGCGTTTTATCAGCTCTATAAGAACATATGCTACGGAACCAAGAGGGTGATTTTTCCACCGGGTTTCACCATGAGTTTAACAGAGTGGGAATGTGCTCCTACTGTGAATTCATTGAGCTTTATCTGTTTTCTTTTTTCTCCCTAATATTTTCTTAAACCGACCGTGCACATGCAGTATCGGATAATTATCTATCCGTTTGTTTTACAACTTATTTGACGGTAGTTTAATAATTGCCTGTCAAGTGGCTGAGGGATGAAAGAAGCTCTTATGAATGTAGAACAAATGGCATGTAAGGCGCGGTGTTTGTTTCATGGAAAATATTTTTTTGAAAACTTATTTCTAAACTTTATTATGGTTGTATAATTTTAGTAAATTTGGTGATGGTTTGTAATCAAAGAAAAATTTTAAAGCATTTTCATAGGATATTTTTTTTCCTTCTCTCAGAAAATAATTTGGAGACTAAATTATTTTTAAAATCAAAATTTGTTAAACTAGATTTAGGGTTTTATTTTGTATTTTTATATTGGTTTTTTTTAGCATTAATTAAGTTGATTGAGGGATAATTTAAAAATAAAAAGTGGCTAGTGTTGGTGTGTCAATCATGTCATTGTGTTTAGGCGGAGTTTTAGACCGCGTACAATGTTTGAAGTGGCCTTTCTTGATACGGTTAAAATTGACTTAGCGGCCCCTTCTCTTCCTAGATAGTGGCAATGGTGATTTATTTTTTCTCTTGTTGATTTTTACATTTGGCTCTATAATTTTTATTTATTTTTTAATTTATATGATTTAATTATTTATTATTATATATTTTATTTGAAATAATTTATAAATTTTTTTTTTTATTTTACATCATGTTAACTTTTTTATTTGGTAAATTTGGTTTTTAATTTTTTTGATAAACTTGAAAAATATTAATATGAGATTTTTCATTTTATTTTTGTAATGTAGTTAAATATTAAAAAGTGTTTTTTAACTTACTAGAAAAAATTTTACTTTTCATAAAATCAATTTTTAAAATCAAACTATTTTGTGGCAAAAAAAAAAAATAAAGATTTTTGCGCCATTATTTGATGGGACTAATGTTTTTGTCATGATGGAGTGCTATACCAAATGTTAATTTTGAATTTCCGGAGCCTTCATGTAAAATGTTTAAAAGGGCAACGGTTGAGAAGTGGTCATAATTTATTCTAAATTATAAATAAAGTTAAAAAGTGTGGAAAAACATTGTTATCCATAATTATTAGCATTCCGAATTAGTAATTCATAATTTTATTTTTTTTGCATTTTGATATTTTTTTTCTTTGGTTATTGATTTTTTTTAATTTAGTTTTTATACAGTATGTTTATGAAGATTTATTTTTCTTTGGTTATTTTATTTTATTTAATTTAGTTCTTATACGATATGTTTATGAAGATTTAGAGTAGATAATTTATTTTAATTTGTCTTTATATGGTTATTGCAGTATAAAAAAGATATTATAGCATTGAGTTGATATCAGAAAAATATCACAATATAGTCTATTTAAAAAAAACAATTAGTTAAATAAAAAATAATTTTGAATAAAACTAGGTTATTAAACTTTGTGGAGTCAATAATCTGATTTGCTAGTTTAGCGAGATAACCCTGGTTGCCCCTGTTTGCGGGTTTAGCAGAGTTCTTCTTCTTCTTCTTCTTTTTTTTTTTTTCTAATTGAACTTGATTATGTAATCATCTATTTTTTTTTATCATATAGTTAAAAAAAACAGTTTCGAAAAAAACATGTTATTAAATTTTAGAAAGTCTATGGCCTTGTTAACGAGTATGGCGCGTCATAACCCAATTTTTTAATTTCAAAAATAAATATATTAATAAAAAATGAAAAGAAAAAAAATTGAAAATTGGATTAAGACAACACAAATTAAAGGTTCGGGGATCAATAAGGAGGAAATTATAAATTTGGAAGTCAATTTGGCCAAAAATTAAAAGAATTGATACGTTTAGGGACTTAATTAAACTTTGAATTAGTTTAATTAATGAAATCAGAGGCGTAATTAAAGAAATATCAAAGTTTAGGGTTAATTTGGGTCAAAATTGCAAGAAATTAAAGTCCAAAGACCGAAGTGAATAGGCGGTGATACTATAGGGGGGTTAATTGATTTTTCTAGGGGTAATTTTGAAAAAAAATAAAATTAAGTAGTCAATTAAGGACACAATTGATTAAATTTGAAACCAATGACTATTTTGTAAACAACGCTGAAATCCAGGGGTTCAATTGCCCAATGGAGAAATGTTTTGTTTTAAAAGAAGATTTTCAGGAATAAAGGTCCAATTGCTAAATGTTAGAACTTCAGGGGGGAATTAAAGATAGCCATGTTAGTTGAGAAAATGATGTCGTTTCTAAATCCACTATCCATCCCCTTCTTCCTCATCCTACAGAAGATCAACTCAGTAAAAAACTGCACAAAATCTGATTCAAATCATGGATCAGATTCATCTTCTACCAAACCTACTAGTTGCCTCAGTACCTCAGCCTACCTTAGATAGGAAGTTTAAGGGGTGATCATATCTTTCCTTTTGCGTAACCAGTTCCATACCATAGAGTCTATGTTGACCAGTTAGGGTTCCTAGTGACTATAATACTAGGTGACAACTCCTTACACTAGACCTTTCCCTATCTAAGAACAAGATGTCAGATATCTGTTCATTTTCCATCTAAATTTTTAAAGGCCGCTGCGATGTTGGGTTCGAAAACGAGTTTAACTTTTTTTTTTGTTTTTATATAATTTTTTTTTCAATTTCATCCTTTGATATTAGACTGGTTGAGAATTGAGTTTCACGATATATTTCTTTTTATTTTCCATGAGGTTAACATCGTCTTAAAAAAAGTCTCAGTATTGGTTTGATGCTCGATTTTACGATCGTTTATTTTTGTTATCATATAGTTAAATAAATAATAGTTTAGAAAAAAAAAACAAGTTATCAATCCTAATGGAGTCCATTACCCGGTTTTGTACAAGTACATAGTTAGTCACATGATCACATGTGATTCATTTTTTTGGATCTTGTATTTGACTTCGTTTCCATCTTGAAGAGCTATTTATATGAGAGTTCGCTGTCAAATTTAACAGTTTTATTGATAAAAATTTTTGTTTATATTTATACTAGCAGTTCATTGTCTCGCTATTTCTAATTCGAGTCCTTTTAGTCGTTTGGTTTCTAGCCCATTCGAGTTGGTCTTTGTAAGTGTTTTTCTAGAACATTTTAAATTTTACACAACTCAGTCTTTATGGTGTCAATTATGACCCATTTACTTGCTAGAAATTCTATGTCTCATTGATCAATTTGAGAGGATCATTCATTACTTCATTGTCTCACTGCTAAAAATATTTAGTGTCACTTGTTGAATCTTTCCAGCAAGGATGAAACTGGAAAAAAAATTTAATTCTCAACTAATCTAATGTTGAAGGATGAAATCAGAAAAAAATAATATTAATTTAACCTGGGTCATTTCAAAATCAGTAATGAAAATGAAAAAAACATTAGCTGAAAAAAAAACCAAGTAAATCTAGACGATCCTTCTAAACTTGTGTAACTCAGACCCGAGCTTAATAAAGAAGCTTGATTCCCAATCAATTTAACATGGAAAACCCGCAACCCGACATACGAGATAAGAATAACCCAATAAAAGGATGAAATAAAAAAATTAATTGTAAAAAGGCCTAGGTCAACCCGGGCTAACCATTCAAACTCGTGGCCCGGGTCATGACCCATAATTACCCCATAAAAGGAAAACATAAAAAAAATAATAAAACCTAATTCTCAATCAACAAAATCTAGAACAAAATACCTAGGGATGAAATTGAAAAGAAAAGTTTCAATAAAAAAAAAAGATCCAAAACAAAACAAATAGCAATTAAAAAAATAATGAGCAAATTCAACATAAAAATTAAATGAAATAAAATGCTGAAGAATGCAATTGAAAAAAAAATTCAATTAAAAAAATAAAAAAAAAACAAAAAAAACATAAAACAATGAGGCCAAAATCTGAGAGATAATAAAAGAATCAAAGGATGATGAAATTGAAAGAAAATCCCAATCCTATGAATTATTTAAAATAAATAAATAGTAATACAAAGAAAAGGGATCAAATCTGAAAGAACAATAAATTAAAAAGCTATTTTGAATCCTTGTAAGGATAGATGCGAAAATCAAGGAGAGAGAAAAAAAAAAAAGAGGTTGTCTGTGCCAAATTAGAGGGAAGTCAATCACACACGACGTCAAGAGATGGAGGGGCCGTTGACGATTCAAATATTACCGTGAAAACCAGTATTTAGTCACTGAACGACACCACACGGATGTTGTCACTTCTACATGAACAACATGCTCTCCCCACTTTTCAATATTACATAACATGTTATATATATGCTACAATACAAAATTGCCCTTAACTGAACCTGGTAATTACAAAAAAATCATTATAGAAAGAGTAAAGAATCCCTATACACCAGCTTGAGATAATTTGAATTTTAGACATTTTATAGTGAAAAAAAGCAAAAAACACCTTATTACCCGGTTGCCAAGGTTTTTTTTTTTTTTTTAGTTTAGAACAGTAAAATCATAATTTCACTGTTAATCCACAGTGACAATAAATCGAGTGTTACATTAAAAGAAACGCCACAGTAAGTGTGCTCGGAGACTTGGGATTTTTGGTTAATTATGGGTTGGTATTTTTTGAAATATCATTAGTTGTCACAAAGGCTACCAACTGATTTGGGATATAAGAAAGTGGCCCTGGATGATGTTTATGAAGGCTGGTCTTATCATTGATGACTTGTCCAGGCTGCTTGCCACTTGGCAAGCACAGCTCAGACTCATCCTCCCAACTTCAATGCTGCCATTAATTTTCTTCAATCGTGTGATGCTCAGCTTCCCTTTCTTTTGCAGCAATCACTCGATACTCGCCTCTGTGAAACGACCTCAGGCCTTTTGTTCTCCTCCTTGTAAGCTTAACCCTGGACTTAGTTTTTTTTTTTTTTTTTTTTGTAATGTTGGTAGGCTAAAAAGCTTTCCAAAACATGTTGAGCTGTTTATAGGATCAGATTCACCAGGCAGTCATGTTAATTTAAATTGAATTAAGCAGCCTTTTCAATTCAAAAAGAGTGTCGTGAAAAATGAAGTCATTAATACGTACGGAAGCATTGACAGCACTCCGACCAGAAGTCTTATTAAGGTTTTGTACAAGGGTCTTTGTCTTAATTAAGCAACAGCACATTGTTTCTTTGGATCTCTCGACTTGTGGGCATGATGCAGTTAGACCTTACAGCAGCGTAAAAGATGGTGAGAGAGTGTTGATTTCGTACATGTGCGTAATTCTACCAGGAAGGAATGTCTTTAATCTTCCAAGAGAGATGTTTGCTTCTTTCTTCTTCTTCTTCCTCTTTTTTTAATTTTTTCTTTTAATTTTTATGGTAGTAAACTAAACTAATCACGAGAATCTCTAGTTTTGTACAAGTACAAAGTTAGTCACATGATCACATGTGATTCATTTCTTTGGATCTTGTATTTGACTTAGTTTCTGCCTTGAAGAACTATTTATATGAGAGTTCGTTGTTAAATTTAACAGTTTTATTGATGAAAATTTTTGTTTATATTTATACTAGCAGTTTATTAATATGTATATTATTAACGAACTCACAGACAAAAACAGTCAATCGAAAAAACTCTCGTTGGTAATTTATGAATTGTTGGTGAGTTCGTCGGTAATAAATATACCGATAGATTTATAAACGGACAAAATACGAAAAAAAATTAAAAATTTACCCGCTTTATTCCATTAATATATCCATTAGTAAATATAACATATCATCGACATAATATCATCTATAATTTCATCGGTGCGTTAATAGTAGCAGTGACATTTGCAGTAATTCTTTTCCAACTCTCTATAATATATTAACGGTCTAGTTCCGTCGGTAACCCCATCAATAATAGTAGCATTTGCAGTAATGTTTTCCTAACTCTCTGGAATATACCGCGGAGTTGTGCCGTCGGTAACTCCGTCAATAATATTTTAAAAATATATTTTTAAAAAATATATTGAACAGAAGTAGAAAAATAATGAAAATAAAATAAATTAGTATAAAAATCAAATATTTATTACAAATTTAAATATTTGTATGTTCAAATATAATAAATCTAAAATAAAGGCAGTGCTGGAGGAGGAGACTGGTTATTGCTGGGATCGTAGGACCAATTAGGGGGTGCACATGAACAACCCACCCGTGATCTCATCTCTATTACCAATCAACAGAGTTCTTTATAATCAGCAGTAAGTCATTTATATTTATCATTAAAATGGGACATCTGATCCTGTATCCGCTGGTCTAACATCGCTATGAACTTCAGAGTTTGAATACACAGAATCAATTGCAAGCATCCAACAATCAAAGCACTAAGGGTTGTTTGCAAGTTCTCGGTCGTAGTGTTAGAGAGTCCATACACCCAATTTCTATCAGGTTCACCGAACGATCCATCCTCCAACCATAAATCTAGATCAATATCCGGATAAGTCAAGGGATTGTCCCCATATCTCTATTTCAATCGGTTGTTAAATGTATCCTGGAAAGAAAAATTAAATTCATCAAAATCAAGGAAATAGTAACTTAAGAAAAAAAAAAGATTGAAAACCAACATATCACAAAGTGTTGAGCTCGATTATCAATGTACTGCTACACTTGTTTTTGGCGATTATCACTCTGCAGATGCGTTTTAATAAAAAAACTCCATCAGGCTTGGCTTGCGTCCATGAACTGTAGCCTGCAATAAAAAAAAATACTAGTTAAGTATATTTATAAAAAACAACAAATAAAAAAAATGAATGAAATAAAAAAATCCCACAATTCACTTCCTATAAGACACAAACAAAATAAAGCTGCTAGTGTGCGTGGTAACAGAATCGTGAAAATGTCGGTTCTGGTTATCCGTACCACACTGTGACCATCGAGTGAAACACACGGACATCATGTGGTGGATGTATTCCGCCCAAACAACCTTTAAGATGTATGACGGTTTGAAATCCTTCCAAACTGTCATGTCATTCCAGCCTGGAAGCTCTCTTTCTTTCGCGTATTTTTTGACTTTCTTTTACGTCTCATACAAAACATCACGCAATCTATATGGTACAAATTAATTATTTGTTAGTAAATGAAAAATAAAATTTTAATATTTTGAATAAAAAAATTATCTTAAATTCGATCTTACCTAATTGCTGTGTGATTCTTCCAAACTCTCATCGCAACATTGTTACGAGCTCTCTCCCATTCGAATTTCCCCTTGATGTAAAAATTTATAAAAAGAGAATTTCAATAATTTAATTCAAAGGTCCGAATTAACATAAAAAATATTTAAGGTAATACTAACATTGAACCTTGAAAACCATGTATTGACTTGTGGTTTTCATTCAGGATATTTGAAAACTTGACTCCATTAAAACAATGTAATTTTTATCGACGATTTAAAGGCCTATGTTATTGTTATAGTAGCCTCAATTTTTATAAACCTGAAATTGCATTCATTAAATGATATTATTTTTTCAAAAATTATTAAATATATCATTGTGAAAGTAAAACAAACTTACTTTGAAATGTCGTCCTTTCACTAGGCCTCGTACTTGTGGGTATATGGATCCTGCTATGAAGGGACCCCCCCTCAACATTGTGGCATCACACTTGACGAGCCCACGTCATGAGTTGATGTTTGTGCCTCAGGTGCCTATTATTGGTCGGCACCTAATGACTTATGGTCGTTAACATCGTTGATAGAAGAACTAGTAGTGATCATGTCCTTGCAATATGCAATAAACTTTCCCCTAAGCATCTAAACAAGGTAACAGATAAAAAAAATTAAATGATTCCTATATTTTAAAATAATTCAACAGCATCTCCCCTATACAAGAGACTACCTAAAATTTTTAAACCTCCAAATACATAACATATATGCCATAAACCAATTGATTTTATTCAATTTCTTTTGACAATTTAGCATAATTTAATTCCATAAAAAACTTTTATTTTTGACGTGATAATATTTTTAATCATAAATTTACAACAAATTATTCTAAATTTTAAAAAATTCAAAATAATAATTAAAATTAATCCTACACATTTAATTGAAATTGAACAACAAAATGACTAAAATTCAACAAAATAATGCAAAACTTATTACAATAACAACTAAAATTCAAAATAATTATTTCTAATTGATAATATTTTAATCCTAAATTTACAAAAAAATATTCTAAATGGGATAAATACAAAATAATAATTAAAATTAATCCTACACATTTAATTGAAATTGAACAACAAATTTGAAAAAAAAAACTAAAATTGAAAAAAATAATGCAAAAAGTATTTCAATAACAACTAAAATTCATGTCATTTATTAATTCATAAAATACAAAATTGAACAAAAATAATGACAAAAAAAATAATGAATAAAAAACACAAAAAATAAAAAGGAATGAAAAATTCTTACCTTAATGATGTGCTTTATTTCAGCTCTTAATTAAAAAAAAAGGAAAAACAAAAAAAAATAAAAGATATTGTTAATAAACCCAAAATAATTAGAAAAATAAGAAGAAAAATGAAGAAAGACAACATACCTTAGGATGAGAAGGGAATATAATGCTTGATTTCAAGTGAGAAAGAGAGAGAGAAGAGAAGAGTATAAGAGATAAACAAGTGGGTGAAAAAGAAAGAGAGAAGAAAATGAAGCCTTGATCTGTCAAGATTCTGGTATTTTATAGGGGTGAGCAAAAAAACCAAAAAATCGATTAAACCAAGAAAACCAGAAACAAATAACCGAAAAAACTGAACCGTGAAAAAAAACCAATTAAATTTTGAAAAAACCGACCGGTTCGGTTCGGTTTATAAGCTTAAAATAAAAAAAAAACTGAACCGAACCCAAACAAAAAAAAACCAGAAAAAAACCGAGCCAAACCGAAAAAACCAAGCCAAACCGGTTTCAATTTTTTTTAATTTCGGTTTGGTTACTTTTTTTTGATAAAAACTAAATCGAGCCAAAAATGATCACCCTTAGTTTTTTATTTTAGTTTTTAATGATGAGATTACCAACGGGTAATTTAATATTAATATTTTTAATATTTTCGTTTGTAAAGTGAAATGAAAATTTTCAATTTGTAGGAAAAATTTCAGAATGCCCCTTCAAATATTACCAACAACTTTTCATTCCATCAGTGATTTCATTGGAAAAAAAGTGAATAGTCAAAAAATCATTAATTATCACAGAAGTGAACAATTTTCATGGTTTCTGGAATATACCAACAGACAAATTCCATCGGTATGCCCGTATGTAATGAACACCGTGAATAATGCCATTGAGAAGTGAACTGTTCCTATGGTATTTGAAATATACTGACAGAAGAGTTCTCATGGTTTCTGGAATATACCGACTGACACATTCCGTTGGTATACCTGTATGTAATAAACACCATGAACAATGCTGATGCCAAATTGTATACCGACAATTCCCATGATCTCTGGAATATACCGACAAATACATTTCGTTGGTATACCCATATGTAATATACACATGTCAGTATTTTCCATCGATGTGAAATAATGTATGATGCCAAATTGTATTTGTATTCCCTATCTATCCATTCTGCAAATACTTAAATTCATAACTGCACACACAACATATTAACACAAGTTCACATCACAATAATAAAATAAATATTTCCTTGTCATTCAATAATAAATTAATATCATTTTCATTACATTGAAGTGAATCTCGTCTATAAACATTACATTATAGTTTATGGAATTACATATTTGTGTTGTGCAAATTAATCAGAATTATTTTTTTTCTTCGTCAATTGACTAGTCCTATCTCCATCACAATCTTGTATGTTGATTTCATCTTTATCATCTTCATCGACTTGTGCATGTCCACTGGAGCTCAATATATCATTTAACTCCTCAGTGTCAACATCAATAAAAGTATTTTCAGCAATGCGAAAATTTGATTTTTTTTAAGTCATTAGACGAAGCAACTCAATATGGATTAACTAACTCATAAAGTTGAAATACATCATCTCCCATAGTTAATTCATCGTTGCCATCCTGAATAACCTCGACACGACCCCTGGGTTTGGTTTTCACTATGGATAACTAATCAGCTCTTGAACGATCCTTTCTAAAGGAAGGATTGTTCGTGTAATAAATTTGCTGGCATTGCTTGGTGAAAACAAAGACATCGTTGATATTGTAGAGTTTAACCTTTGAATAAATTTCTACCAAACCATGATAGAGGTTCTACTATGATTTCTCTATTAGTGGTGTCATACCAATAACATTTGGATAAAAATACTCTATTATGCTATATGTGATATTGTAATTCAATGACCTTTTCCAACTTCCTATAGTAATTAACTTCAAACTCATTTGAAGTCAATCTTTTAACACAAACCCCATTGTTATATGTCTTTTTACCATGTCCATATTCTTTAATATGAAACACATGTCCATTGACAAAATACCCAGATTTAGTAAAGATAAAGTAACATTAGCATTCCATCCCGATCGATAAACCTGGTACATGAAGTACAACCATGAACAATTAACAAGAAATGTGTAATGAAATTAAGTATCCAGAGAGATAAGAATAATTAAACAGTACTTATTGTGTTCTAAACCATGTGGAAAGTTGTTTATCTTGTAATAAAAAGATTTGAGATTCAGCCAGCTGTGAGTTTTGCGACAATAAATATTGCCGCTATTGCTTGCGAGGAATTCAACAATGTATGAGTTTATTATATTATAAGAGATAAATTATTAAAAAATAATGACATGTTAAGTAGTATATTTATTGAATAAAAGATCTCAGTTCATTGCCGTTAAATAATACATAATTATATGCTTGTCTGAATTCTATTTTTGACAAATATCTTCTCCTCAAAACATTCTTCGATACAGGTTGTCCAAGATGAGAGAATATTGACAAGTTCCCACTCGAAGGCACTTCTCCACCATCATCATGCCTTAGAACACAATTGATTCTTGTTCTCAATTGAGGCTCAAAATAGTATGAGATGAATGTTGAGATTTCATCAACAATATAAGCCTCATATATTGAAGCCTCAACATGTGCCTTGTTTTTTTTTTTTTTTACTTTTCTCTTAAGGTTGAACAAGTACATACATGGAATTAAATGAATGTTTTGAAATATGCAAAGAAAGACAATAAAATTTTAATTATAATACATGTGTAAACCCTAACCTCTCGAATGGATATATCCATCTATATTGAACTAAACCTCCAACTTTTACCTCAAACAGTAAATGTATGAGTAGATGCTCTATCGATTCGAAAATGATGGAGGGAATATCATCTCAAGTTTGCATATTGTCTAGAAGATATTCATTTCAAGCCTCTCTATGTGTTGTGTCTGAAACTTGTTGGAGCATATATCTCTAAAGAAGTGACTGATCTCCATGAGTACATCCCATATCTCCCTTGGCAATAAATCTCGATAAGCTAATGGAATGAGTGTTTGCATAAACATGTGGCAGTCATGGCTCTTCATTCCATACAATATGTAATATTTTAAATTCACCAACCTTGATATGTTCAAGGCATGTCCATTAGGAAAACACAGACTTTTAAGCCATTGGTAGAGAAGTAACCGTGCATTCTTGTCTAAGGTGAAACTGGTTTTGAGCTTTGTAACCCGTGACCTAACATAAACCAACTCCATATTTTTACGGTGATAAAACAAGGCTATATCCATTATAGCCTTGATGTTATCATTTGTCTTCCCCTTCATGTCCATAACTGTGATGAAAATGTTCTCAAACACGTTCTTTTTTATGTGTATGACATCAAGGTTATGACAGAAGAGATTGGTCTTGCAATAAAGAAATTCCTAGAAAATCTTTGTTTTATCCAATTGCGGGTCAAACCAAAACCAGAAAACTTCTGCTTATCGGATTGAAACCAAACATAATGTCACCATACCCCGATACTATGTTATACAACTCTTCACCTGAAAGAAATAGCGGTACAACACCCCTTTCAACTTACCTAACAAAGAAGTCATTTATGTTCTTTATGAACATGTGATCTGTTGGCAAGAACTGCTGATGATAGTAACAAAAAGACACTTTATCGTCATTTATTAACGTGAATGCCTTATTTTTTTCCATATAGTATGAATATGATAGTTTTCCATGCGTGCTTCAACTAGAAACCATTCCATAAGTTGGAAAATCATTGATAGTCCACATTAAAGCTGCATTCATCAAAAAAATTTGTTTCCTCGATACATCATAAGTCAAAGCCCCGAATGACCACAACTATTTCGACTCATCAATCAACGGTGGAAGACAAATATCTATATTCCGATCTAAACTATTATGATCGGGTATGACTGTAGATAAAAACATAAACTCCAGCCTCATACACATCCCCGATGGCAAGTTATAAAGTTTGAGTATCACCGACCAACAAGAATAAGGAGTAGTAAATGACCTGAATGGATTGAATCCATCTGTATATAATCTAAGATTCACGTTCCTTCTCTCCACTGAAAACTAAGGATGCACATTGTTAAAGTATTTCTAGGCTTCACCATCGTAAGAGTTTACCATCATTCGACCCACCGCATCATGTGATTGGTGTCATGTCATATGCTTAGCAGTTTTTGGTGACATGAATAACCTCTGCAGTCTAGGTGTGATTGAGAGAGAAGTCTCTAACTTTTCTGTGTGCGATAAGAGTCCTTTCCTTGCCAGTCATAGGTTTATAACGAGAATGTCCACATATTCTGCACTTAGTTAACTATGCATTTTTGAGGTAATATGACATGCTAAAGTTTGGATACATGTCAATTTTCTGGTATCTAGACCGAGAGGTTTTCATCATGGACTTAGCAACATAGAAGTTCTTTTTCAGCTGGTTCTCTTAAGGTAAAATACTTCTTGTCCATTCGATAATTTTGTCATAACTAGCCTTACTCAACCCATGATTTGAGTTGATGTCAAACACTTGTGCAACGACCAATAACTTACTGTGATTTGTGCAACCATCCCATAATGGTTCGTCAGAATTTTTTAAAAGATCAAAAAAACTGGCTGTGTCTGCATTAGATTTTTCACCTAATATTGGACATTGATTGGTATGACCCTGATTTATTCTCATCGCATCCATAACCATATTCCTATAAGGATTACTATTGTCATCTACAACTTCATGCACGTTGCTAAAACTAGAAGTTGACCCAACCATCCTTTCTACCATGGTATCATGAGGAACAAATGGTTCTTCATGTGTATACCAACACAAATATTTCTCCATGAACCTTTTTTTTTATATATATATAAAAGATGCATAATTACAACATTTGGATCAAGAAAATTTTTATTACACCTCTCACATGGACATTTAATACCCCATCCACTAATATTTCTCGGATTAGATAGTGCGTAATTAATAAAACCCTGAACTCTATTACAATAATCCATCCTCCACAACCCTTAGGGTGAATCTCTATACATTCATGAATGATCATCCATTACTTATATCAACCTATATAAAATAATGATGAAAGCATGTATTAATTAACTATGTTAACTAAATAATTTGTTAAAATATTAATTTAACTCAAACTTATCCAATCTATTTTAACAATAGTCTTAATTCATTATCAATTATCTATATAAATTTAAATTTCTACACATTTACTGAAAATTTAAACTCGGCAATAAAATTGACAAAATATAAAACAGACCTGTTAAATAAGCCATTATTTATTTCATCACAAAACACCTAAGTCAGAAATTCGACATAAGTTTCATCAATTTACAAACAAATACAATTTTACAAAATCTAAAATAAACCCTAACATGTACAAATCATAAATCAATACAACAAATTTGTATGAGAAAAAAACTATAAAACAAGTAAACACTAAAACAAAATACATATACTACAAAAAATATGAAAAAAAAAATCAACATTTTAAAATTGAGTTCAAATAAAAAAAGGTAGATTTACTTACTTAACGTGGAGAATCTTCAATAAAATCAGAACACGAATGTTAATAAACTGAGTGTTGTGGTGGTCGAATTTGTTGTGAGAGGTTGAATTGTGTTGAAATTGGGGGGACATGGTGGTTGTTTATTGCAAGAAAAAATGCATAAGAAAGAAGGAGAAATGGGGGAGGAGGAGGAGGGGAGGGTCGATCATCAGGACATAAATTAAATATAATCGACGGCATTACCAATAGAATTATTCCATTAGTAACTCCATCAATCATTCTATTGGTATAAATGATACGTCATTATACGATTTTCCTGTTTGAATCTCACTGTAATACCCTCTGTCATTCCCTCGGTATATACTATATAAATTTTTTTATCGGTGTTTACCAATAGATATAGGGATAATTTTTTTTTTATAAAGATCATGCAATATATATTTTGACAGAATTTTTTTGTGACTGTTTTTGTTTGTATTTATTAATTTTCTAGTAATGGTTTGCCCTCTCAATTTTTTAGAATGCTCACGAAATTCTCCGTCAAAACTAGGTTAGAGTTGTATATTTATAGAACGGAAGAAAAAAAAAGTACAAGATTTTCTTTTCAATTTTTTTTGGTTGTAAGTTTGGAAGTATTCACATGCGATCTGAGAGAGCTGAATGCAAATCAAATGAAACATTTTGAATTGCCATGATCCTTGCTCACACACTCCATATTCAAAGAATTGAAGTGGCAATGGACCACAAACTCTTGTCCTTTTAACAAATCCACTTGCATGTATTGGTGCCTGTTCATTGTCAAGATCAAATTAAAGAAAGGCATACGAGGGGAGAGAGAGAGAGAGAGAGGGAGGGAGGGAGAGGATGGCAAGTGGGTCATATTCTTTGATGCTCATAATGCTTCATGATAAACAGACATTGGTCCCATGTCTTTGCATCTACCTCTCCATGGCTCCATCCACACATCACCTGCAATACTATTACCCTACCAAGTTGAAAGAAGAATACAAACACATGCACATGCCCCATGAAGAAATTTATACTCCGTATGCATCATAAATAATTTAACCTGACATGACCCTCTTTTAACCCTCTCGGTTTTTATGTTTTACAGTAGACAAAATGGGAATCATGTGTGATATACTGCATGTATAGAAAGAGGTCCAATAATTTTTAACATATGAAACAGTGGTCCCGCTTATTAAAAGACAAGATGCCATCATCAATGAGAAGATTCGCTTGCTTGCCTTCTCTTTTTCGCCTTTTCTCGTTAGTTTGTTTTCTTTGTTATCTAAGGATATCAATCAAAGAACTCAACAGGCTGTCTGTAAAACTTGGTTTTGAAGAAGATCAGTTCAAAAATTATAGAGAAAAGTAGTACAGTACATTGCTCTTCATAACTTGCACTCGGCTAGACATTCATAATTGTGATACAGTCCAGTGAATATTAGATTTCAAATTTCCGACTTAAAAGGTTTTGAGGCACCAAGATTTTAAAATGTATGAATTTTTTATAGGAAGCAGCTAGACCTACCTTACATTATATTTCAATAAGTAAGAGATGAAGTAATAAAAAACTTCATATAAAAATTGGGTTTTTGTTGTTGCAAAACTAGGTCAAAACATGTGAATTAGACTAAACCTATGTCTATGTTCTTGAAAAGTAAGTCCCTTGAAAAACAAGGGACTCTTTGATATTTAAATTAGTACTTGTATTTGTATATGAAGGAGAACATAATGCTTAAAAAATAAAAACCAGAGTACACAATATGTGAATCTAGATGTAGCTAACTCCGTGTGGCTCTGAAGAGTTTGTGTGGGTGAAGAGTGTAAATTTTGTTTTGTTGGCTTAGATTAGTGAAGACTTTTTTACGGTTGGTAAAAAGATAATTTATTTAAGATAGAAGTTTATCAAGATTAGTTAACATGATCTTCTTTGTAATTATCTGATTAGTTAAGATTATTTAAGAGATAAATTCAGATATAGTAGAAAACGTTATTCGAAGATAACTTTATCAGTGTTTTTATGAAACACGTGAGTAGTTTGTTACCAACGTGACAGACTAGGAAACTTGAAGATTATCCTTATCCTTATCACATAAGTATGTAAAGAAGGTTAAGTCTGAAGATAGGTACCAGTGTACTTCAGAGGAGAGTTTCAAAACGTAAAAGTATCAATTACATTGAAGCAAGTATGTCAAACATCTAAGGAGTTTACATAGAGTTTCATAACATATACTCTTGACACACGAGGAGTGTGTAGGAAATTATCGAGGAGAATTGGTCTCTAAAGAGTTGGAGAGCCTACAGATTCCAAGGGGGAGTTCCTATGTGAACTCCTAGCAACTAGAGGTTTCAATTATGATGAAAACAATTTAAAGATCATCAGATATTGGCAAGCTACTACGGTAGGAGACATAACATGGTTCACTATCTCATCAAGGTAGTATAGACACAAAGAGTTTTGTTTAGAGACACTCCTCTTGTAATCTTTCAAACTAGTAAAAAAATTGTCTATTTTGGGTTTTGCTGGCCTAAAGGTTTTTTTTTTTTAATCTTTTAAAGAGTTCTTCAAAAGGTTTTCCCTTCGTGATAAAATATCTTGTGCATTTAAGTCTTCTGCATTCTTTATTTATTTGGTTACTGATCAGTGTTTGCAAAGTGTTAACAGATCATCTGTTAACATGTGGTAAACAGGAAAAAGGACTTTCAAGTGGTATCAGAGCAAGTTCACTTTATAGGAGTGAGATCTATTTTTCCTGATTGAAAATGTCAACACTGAATCCACCACCACAATTTAATAGTGAGAACTATGCTATTGTAAAAGGTCAGAATAAGAGCCTTTCTTAAATCACTAGATGAGAAAGTACAACACTCAATAGAGTAAAGGTGGATCAAACCTGAAATGTTTTTTGCTAGATGGAATAGAGATGATGCTGCTAATTGTAATTGGAATAACAAAGGCCTGAATGCTATATTTATGGTGGTTTCTCCTAATGAGTTTAAAAGAATATCTATGTGTGAAATAGCTAAGGAAGCTTGGGATATTCTTAAAGTTACCCATGAGGGAACTAAATTAGTGAAAAATTTGAAATTACAAATGTTAACTTCAAAGTTTAAAGAAATTAGAATGCTGGAAGATGAATCTTTTGATGAGTTTTATGCTAAACTTAATGACATTGTGAATTCCAGGTTCAATTTTGGAGATAAAATGGAGGATACACGAATTGTAAGGAAGATCCTAAGATCCTTACCTGAAAGATTTTGGCCAAAGATAACAGCCATTGAAAAAAGCAAGGATCTTGATACTATACATGTTGAAGAACTAATAGATTTCTTATAAACATATGAATCTACATTGCCTCATCAAAGGAAAGATAAGTCCATTGCACTTAAATCTTTTAGGGAAAAACATGAGTACTCTTCAGATGATGATCTTAATAATAAAGATATAGCTCTCATAGCTAAGAAATTTTAAGAATTCATGTTTAAGAAGAAGAAAATTGATAAAGGCAAAAAGGTAAATGATATTGTCAAAAGAAATTATCAGAAAATGAAAGTAAAATTAAGACTGAATCTAGGAAGAAAGTTAAGTGTTTTGAATGTTCAGGATAGGGTCACTTGAGAAGTGAATGTCTTAATTTTAAAAAAATAAAAGTAAAGCTCTTAATGTCACCATAAGTGCTGAATTTGACTCTGAAAATTCTAATTCATCATCTGATAATGAATTTGCTTTTGTTGCTCTTTCTGACAGTGTTAATGAATCTACTACAAACTGTTGAGATATCATGTGATTCTGACATAAATTAGACTATTAGTAATTATAGTTATTCAGATATTACTTTTGTTATTATCGATCTTGAACTAAGCTTGTATGAAGCTTATGACGACTTGTGTGAAGAATTAGTGAAAGTCAAGATAGTGAACAAGAAATTGTTCAATAAACTGATAGATATGGAGAACAATATGGTAGAAGCCATAAAGCTATCAGAAGTAGAGATATCTAGATCTCTTAGGAAAGTCAAAGCACTTGAAAACAAGTTGACTATGTGCAAACAGTCATAAGAACCATCAGTAACACAAGAACTTGATGAGCTGTTGAAAGCTCAAAGGGTAAGTACTAATCATACAAGATTATGATACATGACATATGAAAACTCCATCAACAATACATTTGTATCTTCCTTTTCCAAAAGGATTACCTTTATAAAGGGTAAGGAACCTTTCATGTCAGAAGACAAATCAAACAATGTCCAAAAAAGAAAGTTGAAAGGTAAGTTTATTCCTACCTGTCAGCATTGTGAAATTGAAGAACATGTAAAAAGAAATTGTTTTGTAAGTAAAAATCAAAATTTAGAATACAAAATTGACTTAGTCTTAAATCAATTATGTACTATAGAAAGGAAAATTGATAAGTCAGTAGGTTATGAGAAATCTAATGAGACTGAAAGTTCTAACAGAACAAAAATGAAAAATTAATGGGTAGTTAAGAAAAAAGGAAATATGTTTTGTAGTACACATTGCACTAAAAACTATGAATAACAATTTATGGTATTTAGATAGTGGATGTTTTAGACATATGTTAGGAGATAAAGATCAATTTAAGAAATTTGAATTCATGAATGGTGGTTCAGTGACCTTTAGAGATGGAAACATAGCTACCATTGAAGGTAAATGAAATGTTGAAATTCCTAGTTTACCTATTTTTCATAATACTTTGTTTGTGAATGGCCTTAAAGCTAACTTACTAACCATAAGCTAATTTTATGATGAGACTCATAGTGTGCAGTTTTCTAAGGATGAATGCAACATCTACAATTGTGCTGGTAAGTGGATCATGAAAGGTACTAAAATTTCAAACAATTATTATAGAATTTCTACCTTGACTTTATTAGGATGTCAAAAGGCAACACTAGATGATCTTGATCTTTGACATCAACGCCTTGGTCAAATCAATTTTAGAGATTTATCAAAAAATTCTAAAAAGAAAGTTGTACAAGGACTACCAAATATGCAAATAATCAAGACAATGGTGTGTGGAGCATGTCAAAAAGGAAAACAAACAAAAGCTCAACATAAAAAGATTGCTGACATTTCGACATTAAGACCACTTGAATTATTGCACATGGATCTAATGGTCCAACTTAAACTGATAGTATTGGTGGAAAGAAGTATATCATGATCATTGTAGATATACTTGGGCTTACTACTAGCTTTTGAGCTCCAAGTCAAGAAAGAGCTCTTAGTCGAGAGCCTCTCTCTAAGCTTTCTCTCTCCCTTACGAGAGTTTCCTCCCCGGTAGCAGCGTCTGCCTTAGTTTATCAGGCGGGTCGGTTTACCTAGTTGATTATTGTTTCATTTGTTGTGCCTTATGGCTAAATCAATGAAGAAGTCTTCTATACTTCGCTTTGTATGACAAGATTGTCCCTATCAGCTCTCTCATTCTTTGCCTAGAATTAGGGCACAAACTTGAAGGAGCTCACTCGCTCTGCAAGATAACCAGACTCCTACCTTAGCTCTGCCTTCTCCACGACGCCCTGACCCTTGTAGTTCTAGCTCTGGTGGGATTTTCCCTAATGTGGCTTCTCCTAGTCGCATCCCTTTGGGTGCTGTGCCCGATGAGAGTAGCAATGTTTAGGTTTTTGAGTAGGTTGAATAAAGACATAACTAATGTGATAGAATTACAACCTTATATGGACTTAGAGGATTTGGTACATTTGGCTATTAAAGTGGAGAAACAAAATGAAAAGAAAGAGTAGTGCACGACCAAGAGCTTATTCAGGTTGGAAGATGAATTATAGGAGAGAGAGAATATTGTATTATCAAAGCCAATAGTGACTCTTAAAGTTTTTAAACATAGCAACCCAAATAAGCAAGTTTTGGCCACTGAACAAAAGTCTAAAACCGAAGTGCAAACAAAGCGTAATTGAGATATTAAGTGTTTTAAGTGTCAGGGATTAGGGCAGTATGCATCATAATGTGCAAATCAGAGAATCATGATTTTGAAGGATGATGGAGAGATTGAATCTACTAGTGAGACGTCTGATTGTGATGATATGCCACCACTTATGGATGATAATGATGTTTAATATGCAAAATAAAATAGATGACGATAGGGAGAGCTTGGAGTACTCAGGTTAAAGAAGATGACGTAGAGCAACAAAGAGAGAATAGTTTCCATACTAGAATGCCAAATCCAAAATAACGTACATAGTAAGATCATTGATAGTGATAGTTATGCTAATGTTGCTAGTGTAAACTTTGGTTAGAAAGTTGGGTTTAAGTATTATAAGGCATGAGAAACCTTATCAGCTTAAATGATTGAATGAATGCGGTGTTGTTAAGGTGAATAGACAAGTGTTGATTACCTTCTCAATAGGAAAGTATAAGGATCAAATCTTATGTGATGTTATTTCTATGCATATTACACATATGTTATTAGGGAGACCTTGAAGATTTGATAGAAAAATCAAACATGATGGGTTTAAGAACAAATATTCCTTGGAAAAGGATGGTAGAGTATACACACTTGCACCATTGTTACCTAAGCAAGTGTATGAAGATCAGATGAGGTTAAAAGAAGGATTTTGATTCAGAATAACTTCAGCCAGAACATCATGGTGAGTAAGTGAGGAAGAGTGAAAATAAAGTGAGCCATGAGTTGTAAAAACAAAGGGACAAAGTTTCGACCACTAGGAAGGGAGAAGAAGGTTTTGGCCAAATGAAAAAAGAAAGAAAGTTAGAGGCCTTGAGTGGAGAGAATAAAGTAAGGAAGAGAGAAAAAAATGTACAAAAAAAGTGGGAAACACCTTAATTTCCATGCAAAACCTAATGATATTAAACATGCTTATTTTTCTGAGATGCCCATGATTTTACTTATGTATAAGAACACATACTTTAATTTTGATAACTTGAATTCTTGTGTTCTTAGTGTTTCTAAAGTTCTTTTGTAGGAATTTGAGGATATATTTCCAGATGAAATACGTAGTGGTTTGCCACCGATTAGAGGAGTTGAGCATCAAATAGACTTTGTGCCAATAACAGTTATACCTAATCGACTAGCTTATAGGAGTAACCCAAAAGAGACTAAGGAACTATAAAGGCAAGTAAAGGAGTTGTTGTCAAAGTGTTACATTTAAGAGAGCATGAGTCTTTATGCAGTTCTTGTACCTTTAGTGCCAAAGAAGGACCATACTTGACGAATGTGTGTTGATTGCACAACCATCAATAATATCACTGTAAAGTATGGACATCCTATCCCTATATTAGATGATATGTTGGATGAATTGCATGGTTCTAATTTGTTTTCTAAAATTGATTTGAGAAGTGGTTATCATCAAATTATGATGAAAAAAAGGTGATGAATGGAAAACTATTTTTAAAACTAAATATGGTTTATATGAGTGATTAGTTATGCCTTTTGGACTTACTAATGTACCTAGCACCTTTATGAGATTAATAATTCAAGTTTTACATGCATTTATTGGTAAGTTTTTGATTGTATACGTTGACAATATACTCATTTATAGTAAAGGATTGGATGAACATATAGGACATTTAAAACAGGTTCTTGAAGTACTTATAAAGGAATCCTTGTATGCTAATTTACAAAAGTGTGATTTTTGCATGGATAAGATTATATTTCTTGGTTATGTTATTAGTGCAAAGGGAATAGATATGGATGAGGCTAAGGTTAAGGTTATACAAGAATGGCCTATGCCTAAATCAATCATAGAATTTAGGAGTTTCCATTTAGTACATTAGCCTCAAAATTGACTGAAATAATTAAGAAATCAGTAGAATTCAAATGGGGTAAGGAATAAGAAAATGTATTTAATTTGTTGAAATCAAAATTAATTTCAAGAATAGGTATTGGCGCTGTTCTAATGTAAGAGAAACGACCCATTGCTTATTTTAGTGAAAAACTTAATGGTGCGGCTCTTAATTATCCAACTTATGATAAAGAGTTGTATGCATTAGTAAGGGCATTGGAAAATTGGCAACATTATCTTTGGCCAAGGAAGTTTGTGATACATACAGATCACCAATTATTGAAATATTTGAAAAGCCAAAGTAAGTTAAATAAGCAACAAGCCAAGTGGATTGAATTTATTGAGACATTCCCATATGTTATTAAGTACAAGCAAGGTTAGGAAAATGTGGTTGTAGATGCTTTGTCGCGAAGGTATGTTCTTTTTAATACTCTGAATACTAAATTATTAGAATTTGAGTATGTTAAAGAATTATATCCTAATTAGGGGTGAGCAAAAAAACCGATAAACCGATTAAATCGAGAAAACCAAAAAAAAATAACCGAAAAAACAGAACCAAGAAAAAAAATCGATTAAACCGATTATAATTTTTTGGAAAACTTCTAGTTCAGTTCGGTTTTGGTTTTGTACTGTTCAAACCGGTAAACCCAAACCCAACCGAACTAGTTCTAATAAAAAAAACTATAAATAGGAAAAAATCTTTGCCAGTAACTGTGAGGCAGTAAACATGTAATCTGACCCTAGCACCTGCGGCCACCCCCTCTCCTTAGACTCTCAAACACAGACATGAGACAATCAGAGACACCCCAACTCCAAGCATCAGCATCATCTACACAAGATCACCCACGGCCGCCCCCTCTTCCTCTTCGGGAGCGAAAGCCAACATGCGAGGGTTTTGAATTCTAGAGTCTCAGCCATAAGGGAACGAACTACATAAGCTTCTTCAGCTTTTGATCTTAAAAGGCGACCCAAGGGAGGGCCTATAAGAAGCCCGCAATGCAACCCATCTGCTTCTCTATGTGCTTCTCTATAATTTGCTCTGGTACCATTCCCATCATTTTGTTTTTCTCTTCTTCGCATATAGACTCACTTTCTCTGCTTCGCCCCTCTTCTAACAAGGTCAGTCTTCAAAACCCTATGTTCTATGAGAGTAACTGTCTCAGAATAGTATAATTTTCACTTTAGCTGTCTAAGAATAAAATAGGAAATGAGAGATTCCTTATTTGTATTTTGATCTTCAATGTACTTTGAATTTGAAACCAAAATGAGATTGTTGATAATGAAGGACATGAGGTGCTCTGTAATTGCTTTTTTGTTTCTTCAAATTAGTTAGATCTTCAGTGTACTTTGAATGTGTGTGTTCTGCGTATAAGTTATGTTGTTGTAGATGACAGATGGGCAATCACCATATAGGTTTTCTCGGTTTTTTTACATTAAGAACTGAACCGAACCGGACTGGACCGAACTGGTCGGTTTGACTCGGTTTTGGTTCGGTTTTGGTTTTTTTAAAACAAAATATCGGTTTGGTTGGTTTTTACAGGTAAAAACTGAACCGAACCGAAAATGATCACCCCTAATCCTAATGATAATGATTTTGGTACCATTTATGTTGAGTGTAGATTAATTCAAATAGGGTAAAGAATAAGAAATGCGTTTAATTTGTTGAAATCAAAATTAATTTCAAGAATAGGTATTGGCGTTGCTCTAATACAAGAGAAACAACCCATTGCTTAATTTAATGAAAAACTTAATGGTGCAACTCTTAATTATCCGACTTATGACAAAGAGTTGTATGCATTAGAAAGGGCATTGAAAAATTAGCAACATTATCTTTGGCCAAGGAAATTTGTGATACATACGGATCACCAATCATTGAAATATTTGAAAATCTAAGGTAAGTTAAATAAGCAACAAGCCAAGTGCATTTAATTTATTGAGACATTCCCATATGTGATTAAGTACAAGTAAGGTTAGAAAAATGTGGTTGCAGATGCTTTATTGCGAAGGTATGTTCTTCTTAATACCTGAATACTAAATTATTAGGATTTGAGTATATTAAAGAATTATGTCCTGATGATAATGATTTTGGTACCATATGTGTTGAGTGTAGATTTTCGACCAAGGATAAATTTTTTAGGCACGATGGATTTATGTTCAAGGAGAATTATTATATATGCCTAATTGTTTTATGCGTGAATTGGTTGTAAGAGAAGCTCATAAGAAAGGTTTAATGGGGTATTTTGGAATTGTTAAGACTTTAGAAGTTTTACATGAATATTTTTATTATCCTAACATGAAAAGAGATGTGCAAAGAATTTGTGATAGATGCATAACTTATAAACAAGCTAAGTCTAGAGTAAAGCCTCATGGGTTATATACACCTTTACCTATTCCTAAGGAACATTGAGTTGATATTTCTATAGATTTTATTTTGGATTTACCAAGGTCTAGGAAAGATAGAGACTCCATATTTGTTGTTGTGGATAGATTTCATAAGATGACAATTTCACTGTTTTGTCATAAAACTGATGATGCAATAAATATCGCAGATCTTTTCTTTAGAGAGATCATGTGGCTACATGGTGTTCCTATGAGCATTGTGTCTGATCGAGATGTCACTTTTGGAAGGTTTTGTGGGGTACGTTAAGGACAAAAAATTTATTTTCTACTGCTCGTCACCCATCAATAGATAGCCAAACTGTAGTTGTAAACAAGACTTTAACTCAATTATTAAGGGCTATCATTCAAAAGAATCTTAAAAATTAGGAAGATTTTTTACCTTTTATTGAATTTGCATATAATTGTAGTGTGGATTCTACTACTCATTATTCACCATTTGAGATTGTTTATGGTTTTAATCCTTTAACACCATTGGATTTGATTCCTTTACCTGTTGATGAAAGAGTTAGTCTTGATGGTAATAAAAAAAACACAGGTGGTGAAGGACTTACATGCAAAGATTCAACAACAAATAGAGAAAAAAAAATGAACAATATACATTCAAGGCTAGTAGAAGACAAAAATTAGTGAGGTTTGAACTAGGTGATTGGGTTTGGGTGCATATAAGAAACAAAAGCTTTCCTGAACAAAGGAGATCTAAATTAATGCCCTGAGGAGATGGTCCTTTCCAGATCATAAAGAAGATTAATGACAATCCCTATACAATGGATCTACCATGTGAGTATGGTGTTAGTGCTACATTCAATATTGATGATCTCTTTTTTTTTTATGTAGGTGATGATTCGAGGTTAAATCATTTTGAGGAGAGAGAGAATGATACGATCCAAGCAACACCAAAGGATCCATTGGAGGTTCCAGTTGGTGCAGTGACAAGGCTTAGGGCTAAGAGGTTCAAAGAAGCTTTTAATGGACTTCTTCAAGATACATGGGATAAGGTAGACTTTAACAGGGTAATAAATAATGAAGAGCAAGCCTTGATTAATCTGATTTATGTTTAAAAAGGGCTTGTTGGTGGAAACAAGTCCATTACACAAGGATTGGGATACGAAGACTCAAATTGAACAGTTTGACCTTTCGCTATTGTTTTGATCATAACTGGAGATACAAGTTGAATTTAGATTAAATTTTTGTTAGGTTGAAAACTAGACTTCTATACATTTCTAATGATATATGGCACGCCTTCTAATTCATTAAGACAAGAGAGAACCAGCATCTGAAGTTAGCTTTGATGTTGCCAGCAAATTATGAGAAAAACCGACCTTGTCTTATTTTAATTAGTTAGGCTATTGATCTTTTTTTTTTTTTGCAACACTTGTTTAAGTTTCAAACTTGTTTATGTTATTTATTTTAATTACTTTGGGCTAGTTTTAGCTTGATTTGAGTATTATTTAAATTGGGTTTATGTGTGACCCATTAGGGAAACTAGAGTTACTTTTCTTTAATTCTTGCACTTACCCCCAATGTGGGGTGTGATCTTAATCTGAGTTATTTTCTCAAGAAAAACTTACTAGGCTTAATAGGGATTGCAATGGATACTTTAGAGTTGTGAAAGGATGGTCAAAGATGGTCTTTCCTCATTCCAAATGCATGCGTTTAGGATCGGTAAGCTTTGCTTTTCCATGTGAAATTATTTGTTCAGCTAAGACCTTAGCTTTATTATGTGGGTTGTTTGTTTTTTAGGTTTTGTCTTTGGTGTAAGATCACCTTTCAATAGAGTCATTTGAATTCTTATAATCTTATTTACTAAAACAAACACCGATTGGCTTTCGCTTTTGTGCTAAAACTTTGATTTTCCAAACATTTTCGTGAAAATATAAGATCATGCATAATTTTTAAAGAAAGAAGGAAATACATCAAAGAAGTCTTGGTCAAACTTTAGTTTTGTTGATTGATGGGAATAATACATCACGCATAACATTTCTTTACAATATCAGAGTTTGCAGGTCTAGGTAGATCCTCTTTAACTATATTGGCCAAACTCCTCCACCCATGCGTTGGTGGAGGAATTGGCGACTGACGTCAATTGCTGGAGTTGGTTACTAGATTATTGTCTGAAGCGAGAAGAAATTTATAGCGATATCACTATTCATGATGGTTGCGGACGACAATCACTTATGAGGAAACTGGTGTTGGTGAGGGTGTATAGGCGGTCTTGGGTGGTTAGGTAGTTGTAGAAGTCGAAATAGTGGCGGGGAGAGAGAAAGAGTAATTCTGACAAAGAAGATAATGGTTTTCTACAACTTTGGCCTTTGATTTCTTGATGCTCAGTTCATGGAATCCACCACTATAAATAGGGGATGGAAGAGGGACATTTTGTCTTTTTTAGTGCCAAATCATGGCCCTTGATTCAGCCCCAAAGGATCCTAACCATTAGCTCAAAGTGGTTATCATGAACTGTCAAATTTGACAGTTCAAGGCTATCTGAGTTGGCTTATTTGAGCCCGTTCTATGGCTGTTGTGGTGTCAATTGGCCAGAAAGGACCATACTGGGGGGTAGTCAAATGTTAAGTCATAATTTTCGTGCATGTTTTGTCAAATTTGATGGAGAGATGAAGAATTAAATGCCCTTGAAAAGTTGCCCCATGAGCAATCTTTACAGGCAAAAATGAAGAAGAAGATGAACAATAACAAAAACGGTGCCATTTTGGTAAAGTTCTATTTAGTCCTTCGATTTGTGATTTCTCTCAATTACACCTCTGATTGGCTTTAAACTTTCAATTTTATGCAATTTTATCCTTGTCGAACTTCAATATCATCCCCGAATTCTAATTCCTTTTTCACATTAGTCTTTAGTCTTAGATTTCTTCAATTTAGCCCCTAATTGACTATTGAACTTAATTTTTCACCAATTAAGCCCTTAACAAAATTAATTTGACCCATTTAAAGTTTAATTAAGTCCTTGCTCCTAATTAAATCATTTAATTGGACCCAAATTAATTCTAAAACATAATTAAACTTTTAGTTTTCCTATGATTAAATCAAATTAGCTTATTAAAAATCTAATTGTATCCTTTGACTTAATTTTTATGCAGATTCGTCCAATAATCATTTAATTTGACGTTGAATCTGTATTATCTCTCCAGTTTTGGGCATGATAGGGTACGTTCAAGCTTCCAACTTCGTCTAAAATTGCAGCTTGATTTTATGCATATCTGAAATCCTTCCTCAACCAGCTTTTTCCTCATCGCCAATCTCCTTTATATTATTATTTATTTTAAAAAGAAAAAAAAGCAAGTTTAGGGGAATAATCCAGAAATGGATTATGATAGGGTTCCTCATGTTCATACCATTTTTTATGGGAGGAGGATATTACACAAACTCCTTTCATTAGATAACAACTAGTATCTCATTCCCTGAGGTGGTCAAAGTTATTGTATTGAGCTAAGGAAATGTGAGATGATCATGGATATGTCATTTCCTTATTATATGTAGAAACATGATAGGCTAAGGAAAAATTGTTTCCTTGTTTATTTGGAATACCAAGGGGTAGTAACATCTATTTGGCCAAGGTTTGTTTTTTTCAAGCAAAGAATTTATTTAACACTTATTTATTTTAATTCCTAGAGTGCGCCGAGTTGGGCTTATTTTTTAGAATACTTATTTTTAATAGTTTTCATGTTTCAGGCTTTATTTTAATTTGGATTGATGTTAGATCATTAGATTGACTAGGGTTTATTTTATTTCATGTATAAATATTACTTTTGTAAGATGATATTTTTTTAGGTTGGAAATACATCATTGCTATATATTATTATGTGTGTGAAAAGAAATTATCTTAATGTGGTTCTTCAATGAACTACTCTAACGTATCGAAGAATTGACCAAGCTTCATGGTGTCTTCCATACTTCTTATTCGCGTCTCTTCATAAGCTTTGGGTGGAGTTTTTTTTTTTGTTATCTATCTATAGTTTTGATGTATTTGTACAAGTTATTGTTGTGTCAAGTTTAAAGCTTGAATTTAGCTTTCTTGTAAAGGAATGATTTGATTATGGGTTTTTGGATCTTTAAATCCACGAGACTCGCATCATCGACGATGCGTCATCTGCACACATCGTTAGCCCTTTTTTAAAATAAAATAGACAATGCCTCATTGACCGATTAAGATTTTGGCTATAGGAGAGGGTTGGAAAATCTGGGTTTGAGTTTTTTGGAACTGAAAATCCCATTTTTAAAACCTTTTTTCACTTGCAAACACCCAAGAAACATACTAAGAACCTTATTAAACTCATTTTCAACCACAAAATACTCTTTAATTTGTCAAAAACATCTTAAATTAAACTAAATAAGATAAGATTCATGAGCCTCAATCAACTTTTTCTAGAAGATGAAAGTTCCAAAAAACTTCAATGGCACATTTCTTGCTGTCGCAGGGGGATATTGAGAAGAACTACACTTAAAATTGGTATAAAAAAATTGCCACGTAGTTTTATGATAATTACGAAACACTAACTGATCTTCAAAGGTTCTAGATAAGGA
>Ga0307515_10004299_pt1 | contig 29574 bp, 29 predicted proteins | sample 17_EM_MG_FD_194513 | JGI IMG/M metagenome (GOLD analysis project Ga0307515, IMG submission 194513) | Populus trichocarpa ectomycorrhiza microbial communities from riparian zone in the Pacific Northwest, United States - 17_EM | ecosystem: Host-associated > Plants > Roots > Unclassified | place... | reverse complement strand
GGAGTGTTGATGGTGAGCTCTCTCAGAGGCCTTCTAGCTCCATCGTTTCACCACAACGGCCTCCAAGCGGTGCATCTCTAAGTTGTCTCAATGTGCGTATCCAGGTGCACCAAATATTCTCGAGGACCATCTGCGGCCAGATGGACCGTATGTACATATATCGAGACTTAAATAATGCATGCCATATTATGATGTAGCGAATCTTGTGAGTGTAACAGATGAATATGACAAGACGAAATGCCTTGTGGTTAAGTAAGAGCCACTGCTGTGATAATACGGCACCAAGTCTCCCGCAGAGCTGCTCAGAGGTGTCGGCTGCTCCCGGAGTATCCCTCAGAGCTGCGAAGCTGTCTCAGCTTCTCTCGAAGTCTCCTGCAGATCTGCCCAGAGGTCTCAGGAGCTCCAAATTTTGATTATTCTATAAGTCAAATCTCGGACCATCTTGAATGCACCTTCAGAACTGCAGATGCTGTCAGGAGCACCTGAGAATCCTCTTGCAGAGTCTGAGAGCACTTTGCTTTGTTCCAGGGGAGTCTGTGAGCAGCTAGAAGTACTTTGCTTTTCTCACTTGTACAAGTTTCGAGACAGGATCTAAGTTACCCGAGTTTTCAGGTATTGTGGTGAGCGCCAGGGCTAACCAGTACTCAACCAAAGCTCCATCCTCGGTTTGGAACTTGATTTTGAATAGTCATTGCAGTTGCTATGGGAGACACCCATTCAGCGTGCCATAACACCTCCCCAGGCCTTGCATTTCCCACACCCAGTCAGTCTGTCGATCCCATCCGCGCCAGCTCTGGCTTCCTGTGCATCGACACATCTGAGATATGCGTTCACCTTCCAAACCCTCAAATTGAACCTTACTACCATGGTAAATACAGAGCTCCATTGTGTGCAGTTGTTCATCCAATGTATACGTCATGTTACGACTCTTATACTTTACAATCTCCGGTGTGCCGCTGTATCTTGCCGGGCGGTGCGTTGCGTCTTGTGTATTGTCGAGTAATACTCTGAAGTCTTTGATTATAGCGTCAGGATGGTTTCCATTACGACAGTTTTGGGGTCCCATGAATTTGGGCGTCGCATATCACTGGGAGCTCAGGCGGGCAGCCAGATCAGCACTGGAAGGGAAGACTTTTCAAGTGGCAGCGCTGCTCTCCCAATGCTGAGTGAGGGCTTGGACATTGAGCTTTCGGATTTCGAAGCAGAGAATGCGACACTCAAAGGTGAGTTTTTGTGGCAGGTAGTTGCGATTGTGATTGGAGGCGTTCCAACCATCCTTGAGGTTGGTTTGATGTGCTTGTTCATGTGTCTTGTCAGAATTCTGTTGCAAGGCTCTGTATTGACGAATCTGTTTGGCCCAATGAGACATTAAGTGTATCTTAGGACAGTTGAAGTCGGTATCTAACTTCTTCGAAATATCTATCTCGTGGCTGATATAATCCCGCCCGGTGTTCATGTCACACCGCTTCTTGGACGGAGTCCAAGTTTCAGCATTTGTTTCCTTGTCTACCTTTTGCTTCTTCACGAGTTCCGTTCTCAGGGCATTAGCTTTGGCCTTGGCCACTTGGCCAGCTCGCCCGAGTAAGAAAACATCTTTGAAGGTGTCAAAACGATCCAAGGCGTCCTCCATATTGTTCAATGTCGCATCATCGTGAGATTTATATCGAGCATACATCTTGAACTCTAACAATGCCCGGGTGCACTCAATTGCACAATTGAATATGAGACGCTGAACGGAACTTCCGCGTCATAGAGACTGGGTTACAACTCCAAGCAGATAGCGGCTCATTTCCTTCATCTCCTTTCCATTCCATTGAGAGACTTCCTCATATGACTTATATTTTTGTATCAGGTTGTGGTAAGCAGGCACGGATAACCAGATTGCATTGTACTTGTCGAGCCGTTCATGCGTCTTCATGAAGTGGAAAATCCACTTCTGGAGGTGGTCAATCTTGCTGATCTGCATTGGATGGAGGAGGTCGGGCTTAGGGAGGTCACTCACAATACAGGGATTATGTAGAAACAGGTTGAATCCTCGGTGAACATGACGCAACGAGAGTTCGGCATCGGCTGCATTGGTGTTGCCATCGCTGAGCGTTTTATACAGGTTGTGATTCTGCCGGGGGTATTGCTTGTCAGGATGCACATAATCTCCAAGTTAATTATTTGGACACTTTCACCAAAAACAGACATGCCGCTCGAAATGATGTAGGTCGATACACTGTGGGCAATCTGCATGCTATGCTGCAAAAACCGGTTTCCAACACCTGAAGTTGCCATCTGCACAGAGAACGTTGTAATACCCACTCTTGGCACTGGGATGTTGTCCAAAGGTGAGTGGCTGGAGTACCCACCGGAGTACTTCGTTCAGCACCTCTCGGTTTGTTTGCCACTGCTCATCGAGCCCTATCCGAGGAATATTGCGGTACTTTTTGGGAATTGGTAGGAGAGTGACCATTACGACGCTGTGCGTTGAGGGCGTCTGGCAGATCTTCTAAGATTGATTGCCAATTGTCATATATACAGGCTACTCTTTCTTGTCGCCAGCAAAATTCAAGAGATGTGTTCTGTTGGACATGAAGATTAATGGAACCAGTGTATCCCCCCACTCTGAGCGTTAACTAAACATCGATTAGTACGTTATTATCCTCGAGTATCTCTCCTTACCTGTGTCTCCCACCACCAGTCCGCAGTGTGCATTTCGTTATAGAGGCGTTTCAGGGGCATATTGCTGTTAAAGCAACGCTGAGGGGCGAAAATGAGATGCTCGGTGTAGGCTGGCTGCCACATCAACCATCTCATGCTTTTGATGAGTTCTCCACTCCAGTATTTGATAAGGCGTTGGTGATTGTCATTCCATCTCATATCCTCGATAGTGTGTAGTTTCCACTCCCCAAGAGCCTGATCATCTGACATGCTAGCCATGAGCTTCTGGGCGCCATCCCTGTTTTTGAAGCTTGGGAAACCCAGAGCGGTATTTTCTTCCTTCAGCACGTTGTCATAGTACATCTTCATGCCCTTCTTCTTAGACCCACACTGGATATATTTCTACTCTTCGCGCATAGCAGATGGGTAGTAGGGATTGTTTTTTAGGTTCATCTGAAGGCAACCCTGAGTGTCACGTTCCCATGCCGCAGCAATATAATCAATCAGCGGAGCACTGGTGCTGGGGTTTATTTCCATCTGCGGCAGAAGTGGTGGTGGTTGAGACTCCGAGTCTGTGATGATTTCAACGTGTTTGGGGTAGGGATACGCGTCCAAGTATTCGACTTAATCTTTGTTAGCGATAAAATCACGATGCTAAGCGGGTTCAACGCGTCGGGGCCTGCTGCGAATAGTCAGATTCTTCTGGTGTGCAACTTGAAGGTGTTCAGGATGGTGTAATTTGATATGATTAAGTCACCAGCAGTCTGAGGTGAACTTCTTTCGGCATGAACATGCGGGGCAACAGAAAGGGGTCTTCTCTGGCATTAACAACGACATGCGAGAAGTGCAGTATACACTGTAAAAGGGGACGAAAGTTGTTACTGGGCCAGAGTAGTGTTGGTAACGGGTTCGGGTAACCCGCCAGCGGTCCCGATTTCGACCGCAAAGACGGCTCGGTTCGGATCCACCCTCTGTTGATGCTCATTTTCATGATGGGGCAGGGAGGGTATTGCAATCTGTTTTGTCTATAAAGACAGCCAAAGAATCGTCTATGGCTGCTTACAACCTATCAGAGGTGTGATTTCCCAGTACGCATGACCAAAAATCATTGACGCTCCGTTGACGCTCATTTTGCCATGGCTGTACCCACAATCCCCAATTATCTAATTTGGCACAGTCCATCATTCACATTGTTTTGGCTGCCTTTCTGGCGTTTTCATTTACTTTCTTCTTGTTCACTACGTTGTTCTGTAATAATACATAGATATGTATAATAATAATCTCCAAAATCACGTATCTTTTGGTCAATGCTCGTCATCAGTTGCAGAATCGCTCCCTCCACTGCTCTGGTCTTCAAAACGAATGTTAGCCGCATTACCACACAACAGATAGTGTACTAACCTTCATCACTCAGCATATCTGGATCAAAATCGGAATCGTGCTGGGTATCCTCATCATCATCGAGAATTTCCGCACTAGGAAAAACTGTATGTGAATACGTATATCCGGCTGGCAAATTGACGATTTCAGCAGGTTACACTCCAGAGGTGATACCGGTTGGTGCGGTTGGCGTGCCAGGCAGAGGTGGAGTCGGCTCTAGAGTCTGCTCTCTGCGTCGGTCGGGTGGAGGTGCACCTTTACCTTTGCGTCTCTGGCGTGTCTGCAGATTCTTTGCGGTGCCATTTGGGTAAGGAAGGCAGCTGGGCGTTTAGTGTTGACGAATCATTGCCTGGTGTCTTTGTATCGCAGCCTTCACCTGTTTATGACCAGGAAACTCATCACCCCGCTTCTTCTCTTCTCGGACCTCAGTGCGTGGTTTCTTAATGAGATATTTCGTTTCCTCAATTGCGGCACACGAAAAGCCTTCTTTAGCCATTTTGGCCATATTCAACGCCAGGCATATGTCGGACTGTTCCAGCTGTACCCGACCTCCTTGCCTTGGCATAGTTGCAGACATATTGAAAACCTAGAAGACATTAGTTGCTGCTTCTAACAATGAAATTCGGCTGTTACCTCTACCATATACCCTTCCATAGCCTCGTCAAAGGCGATTAAAGCCTGGTTCGTCCACTCATGGGGATGCTTATCAGGAAATTCATCTGCGAAAATCCCAGAGCTGACAATATCGTGATGTTCGATTTCGTGGACTGTGTGGACAAATGCCTTTGTCGACAATGGAGGTTTCCCGCTATGGACAGCGATAAATTTGTTATCTAGCTCTCTAATGACACCCTCGGTACTTTATAAGGTTAATTGACCGCTGTTTGCCTCGATATGGATATACTCACATCCAACTGCGTGCTTCTTCTTATTTTTGCTGCTTCCAGTCTTGCGGACGATTTCTCAATGTGCATCCTGGGTCATATGTTTGGTGGCTGCATTGGCAGCGTCGCGGTGAACTAACCTGTGACTGTGCTCATGTTGTGTGCCAAGAATTTCCGTATTTGATGTAGCGCCCACCAATCGGGCGGTATTCGATCCGCTCTCACCTCGCGGAGGTGGTTGTGTATCGATAATGCGCTGGTGCGGAATAGGAGAGGAAGATGATAACGAGAGGAAGTGGGAATCCCTGAGGACTATATAGTTAGCTTCTTGTCAGAATGGCATAAGTAGCAGCCAACATGATCGTTATGCTCAAGATAAATCCTACTGAGTATCGCTGCAAGTAGCAGGGGTTTCCCACTACCCCGCAATTTGCAAAAAGTCGGTCTGAGGTTGATTGTTTGGTAACAGGGATAAATTGCGGTGTACGACTGCCAGAATCGGCTAATTGCTAGATATTAATGGGATGTAGTTCGAGGGAAAAGACGTCTGCCGAGGTTTGTCTGAAATAATCCCCGGGATATTACATGAAACTGACGCTACCAATCATGTCCTATTGTACGATAAGCGTCACTATTCCCAATTTATTGACAGTCAAGAGGGAGATTTTGCTTTGTTCAAGATGAGTAAACATACCAACCTTGACATAAAAGACGCAGCTTGCCTCCATATTGTCCATAACTTGCAACATCCAACATCTTGCCCAACAACAAAGTCCACCCAAACTACAATGGTGAATGCTCCAAAACAGAACTTTTTGCCACATCCGGCAGGCAGATTCAGCAAATCGACAGCGCGCTCCACCCAATGATGTCATCAAGCGAATGAAGGCAAGAGCGGCTTGGAAGTAGAGAGAGTCCAAGCCCTTTGGGCATTGCGCAGCTTGAGATCCAAAAAGAAGCTTGTGGCGGAGAAACAACGAGAAACACACTTCTTAAGCAATGAAGAGAAACAGAAATGGATTGAGGATTATGTTGAGTGAGGGACCGCTGGGGCAAGAAAGCCAGTTGAAGACACAGAGGCTGCGGTTCAGCAATAGCAGGACGATATAACGCATGCTGAAAGCGCGGCATTCATGTCCAGAGAGCCCGAAAGGGCGTTTGAGCAGATGCTGGTTGCTATTGGAGACAGTCTGAGTGATCTTGGAAGTTCTGACGATGGGGAGGATGCAGAAGATGAGGATGATGAAGAGACTGAGCAGGGCAAGCAGAGCAAAGATGGCAAACCCGGCTGGGTGATGGGCACAATTACCAAAACAGTACAGCAGCGCATGGCGACGTTTCAGCAGAAGCAGATGAAGCTTGATGAATTGACTCAACCAGGAAGTAGTCATATCAGGGTTGGTTCGGTAAAGCCGGAGTCAAAATCGAGCATACCTAGTGGTGAGCTATCTGCGGAGCCTGATTCATCAACATTGCTGACAGCAAAGCCAGTTGACCCAGTCAGCTGTTACCCCTCCATATAGCCTCCAGCTAATTACCATATAGATATCAGATTGCGACGAAGAGATGGTGACGGCTCCTGGGTCGCCGGAAGAATAGATATGCAAACTGTAATTTTTGACGTCTGATCGCAGTGAAAAGCAAGTTGTTTACCAATTTTCCTCTGTGTCAGCTTTTTCTTGATTTCAGTGACCAAATTGTGAGAGATGATAATTGGTCTGTGCATGTGCAGGTGTCGAACGCACCATGTGAAAGATCTAGAATGCAAATCGCACTTTAAGACGACCAAAACTTTCGGTTTCTTTCTGCAAGTGACTGTTAAGTCACAATGCAAACGCAATATTAGTGACGAAATGTGCTAACAATATTTAAGTGAGTGATGTCATACATGTCATAGAAAGAGCTGTTAGTGCACATGACGAATCGATCTAAACGACAACTGTCATGCTATATTCATCCATGTATCCAACTGCATAACTCTCCACACAGACCTAGTGCACATGGTTGAGATATTTGAAATTGCTTTTGGTAGGTCATGGAAATCAAGGAGAAGGAGCTGGATAAGTAATGGTGAGAAGTCGAGCTATATTTACGAAAAACTAACGAAATGATTTACATGCCGTCAATTGCCAGCCGAAAGTGCGGGAATGTGATAGGGCCACGTCATTTCTCACTCAGTGTTAGGTGTTCTCTCCTAGCAGTGTAATGGTACTTGTACCATGTGGTATGTCCTTTAGCAGGGGCATGCTAATCACGTCTCGATTGGGCAAGCCTGTGGCTTGGCGGATTCATCGAAAGCATAGTGCTGCGGCAGCTGATTTGATGATGCAGCAACTAGCCATATAGAAAGGACTAGGTCCTGCCAAGCAGTTGTTCTCAACCAGATTCATTCTCAGATACTATGTGGTTGTGCGAAAGCACACAGCAGTCGTGCTAGTAAAGGGCTCTACGGATTCCAATTTTTATAGGATGCGTGGCACACCCCGGTGACAGAAGAAACCGATAATGCGGAGACCTAAGCACTTATGACTGAGGGAATTATGGCATTGGCAATTAGCCAAAAGCGGACATCCGGCATTGAGTTGAGGAGCTGGTTCTGCAATGTTTTAATCAGACGGAATTGATTAAAGGGCGCTTATAGTTCTACGTTGGCATAGCAGTGGATAGTAACCACGTAAGTACTATGAGCTATTAATCTCGCTGGAGATTAAATAGCGCAGACGTGTCTCAGACGGAATTGAGCATACGTTCCAACTACCGATCGTCGACGTTTGCAAGATGTCAAAGTTGAACATATGGTCTGATTTATGAACCCATATGTTATCATGCATGAACACGATACCCTAAGGGACGGGTGCCCTTCGTTAGTTAAGGCGCGGGCCGCGGGCCGTAAGACGTTAAGATACGTGGCTATCATTGAGGGAGTAAATCATAGTTCCAGTTGGAGTAAGCCAAGGGACATAAAGGGATCACATTGTTCCGGCAATGGAAGAGACAAGCTCAAACAGCTAGAGAGAAAACGATACCTACCAGCAGAGAAATATCCTTATTTATTATTGCGTTTTTATGATACCTATTTCTATTATTCTATACCTAGAATTTATTAGCTTTGTGTAGCGGCAGCCCCGCACCATCATTAAGTATTTACTGATAAATGACTATTATCTTCCACAACGAAAGTGACGTCATTGTATACGGTCTTGAGAAGATCTTATCCTTTGCCCGAAAGAATCAGCAGATTTTTGTGGCTCAGTGCGTTTGGTGGTTAGCCTCGGTTATAGGTCTCGAGCAGGGATTAACCAACCATATTGATAACTTACAAATACGATATGAAATGGCTGCCGAATGGACGTTTACCCCAGTGCCGATACGAAAAGTGTTGGAGTCTAGAGACGATAGTCAATTGGATACAGTAATCCAAGAGTGCCAGGAGTATCTTCAGGATTCCCGAAGGCTGCGCGATATAGAAAGATTGAAAGATAGCGGATCGACTAGATCTGGAAGAGTCTGTCCATCCAAGACATCGAGGAAGCTTTTGAGGAAAGCTGCTGGGATCCCTCGAACTAAAGTCGGGAAAAGGACTTTGGAATAGTGTCGATTCTCAAAGACAGAAGGCATCGATCAGGAAGAGATAGCTAGAAGGAAAACTGCAGGAGAGTGTTTACATTGCGCTTGGCCATCAGATAGGAAAGGGACCCATAGGGTGAAGAACTGTATCCGACCCATTAAGCTGGATAACGGAACTGCAGGTTACTCTAAGCAAAAGACTTACCAACGAGAGGAATCTCCCAGTTCTGGAACGGATAGTGATACGAGCTTGGATACGGAAGGTAGTCCAGGTGAGGAATAGGATCTACGGCCGTGAACCTTAGTGCTTACTATAGTATCCGGTGGAATACTTAGTTGAGTTTCTTAGGGTATACACCCCCGTAACACTCAGATAGCGTAGATAGCAGTTGATCAGAAATTGAGAGGTAACAAAACCCCTGGATGCAAACGATAATACATGCAAACGCAATACTGGATGTCAATAATGAGTATATGATTTGTTTCATACAATTATTGAATGTACAAAGGCTGTTTCGATGTGATTAATGTGAGCGTCAACAGAGTGTCAACGATTTTAAGTCTTACACATTCAGCAATCAACAGGCTGCATTGTCACATCCTTCCAATGCGCATGTATAGGTCGGCGTTATGTAGTGTTACCAACGGGTCCGGGTAACCCGCCAGCGGTCCGGGTTTGGACCACTAAAACTGTTCGGTTCGGTTCCAAACCTGTCCAAAAACCAGACCCGCTGAATCTTGGCAAGCCAAACCCGGACACGTACCCGTCAACCCGCGGGTTTAGCCATGTTTGGCTAGACCCGTCGGTTCCAATCTCCGGTTCCGGTATTTGGGTATTTCTATTTATGGTCGCATTCAGATATCCTATTGCTAATCGCAAAATATTGACATTGGGATATCCTTGTCCTTTTCTGATGTATTGGCCGCCTTTATAATCAAAACCAAGTGAGAACCGCTCCCTGCCCCATCCTGAAAATGAGAGTCAACGGCGAGTCAATGATTTTTGGTCTTGCACCTTGGGTAATCTGAGCGGCAATTAGATGTAGACGTTCACAAATGCGGTATAGGCTGCCTTTATATTCAAAAGAGAAAGTGACACACTCCCTGCCCCATTCTGAAAATGAGCGTCAACGGAGCGTCAACGATTTTTGGACTTGCATTTTGGGTAATCTAATTGGGGAATGATCGCAGACATCCATATACCGGGAATTGGCAGCCTTTATAGGCAGATAACAAACAACGTTCCCACAACAGCCTCCCGGACAACCACAATTTAGTTCATTTTCAGAGCTGCAACCAAGTGATACTGAGCATTTTAGCCAATAAAACCGGTCAAAAGTTTGTATATAGCCATTAACGGCCACATCGCGCATTGATTAACCATGCTGCAAGGCGAAAAATGGTTGACGCTCTGTTGACGCTCATTTTCATGATCGGGCAGGGAGCGTGTTGCTTTCTTTTTTGCCTATAAAGGCGGCCAATACTCTCAGTATGTATCAAGATGGCGAAGTCTGTGATTAATTACCTGACGTACAAGACCAAAAGTTGTTGACGCTTTGTTGACGCTCAGTTTCAGAATCTGGCAGGGAGCATATCGACTTCTCTTTTGCCTATAAAGGCAGCCTGTACGTCATTTATGCATCTCTGCGACCAGTCGCTACACAGAGTAACCATGATGCTAAGCGAAACATTGTTGACGCTCCGTTGACGCTCATTTTGCCACGGGCGTATCCACAATATGGAACCATTCACTTTGGCATACTATATCAATAATGGTCTTGTGACAGCCGTTCTGTGCTATTCATGTACGCTCTCCTTTATTACTACATTGTTCTTTAATGATGCATATAAATATACCCTTTAAAATAAACTTTAAAGTGTCCGCTAATTGTAGATAATGATAATACTCAAAAATCCCGTTCCCTTCAGTCAACTCTCCTCTTCACTGTCAGATTCACTCAAATGGCTGCCCTTGTCATCACAATGACTGTCAGCTGCATTACCACGCAGCTGATAGTGTACTAACCTGTGAATGGACCATCATGAGTCAGCAAATCTGGAATAAAATCTTCATCGCGCATACGATCCTGGGCGAAAATCGAGCGTTGGGAAGGAGAGTATGTATACACACATATGCGGGTGGCGTACCTTCTGTTTCTGAGCTTTCGTCGTCATCACATGGCACAGGTGGCGATTCGGGCCGAGGTGGCACCCGTCTAGGTGGAGGTGCACCCTTGCGTTTGCGCCTCCAGCATGTCATTCGATTTTTTGCGGTGCCATTTTGGCAAGGAAGGCAGCCGTCCGTTTGATTTTCTTGAACCATTGCCTGGTGTCGTTCGATCGCCGCCTTCACCTTGTTATGCCCGGGAAACTCAACACCCCGCTTCTTCTCTTCTCTGACTTCGGCGTGAGGTTTCTTGATTAGTTGTTGCATTTCCTCTATTGCGGCGCGTGAAAACCCTCCTTTAGCCATTTTGGCCATATTCAAGGCACGACGCATGTCGGACTGATCAAGCTGTACCTGACCTCCTTGTCTTGCCATAGTAGCTGACATGTTGAAAACCTCCAAAAAATTAGTTGCCGCTTCTACAGTGAGATCCAGGTATTACCTCAACCATATACGACTCCGTAGCCTCCTCCAAGGTCTTTAGAGCCTGTTTGGTGCATTCCCGGGGACGTTTATCACGAAATTCGTCTGCGAAAATCCCAGAACTGACAACATCGTGATGTTCAATTTCGCGGACTGTGCAGACCAATGCCTTGGTCGACCCTGGAGATTTGCCGTTACGGGAAGCGATTAATTGGTCACGTAGCTCTCTATGTACCCCAGCTGTGCGTTATATTCTTCGTTGACCCTCGTTTACACAGATATGGATTGACTCACATCCGATTGCATGCTGCGTTATATTCTTGCTGCTTCCGGTTTTACGTACCTTTTTTAAATGTGCGTCCTGGCTCATATTTTCGGTGGCTACAATTGCAGCGTCGGGGTGGACTAACTGGTGTCTGCGTTGCTGCTGTGTCTCGCCAAGTGGCGCATTGCGTGAAGCGCCTGTCGTTCAGCTCGATTCAGCTCCAATCACACCTAGAGGAAGTGTTTCGGGAGCCATGGCTTGCTGTTGTAGAAACGTGAGGAAGATGATCACGAAAAGAAGTGGGAAGTGCTGAAGATTATATAGTGAGCTACAAGTCAAAATGGAATGAGTGACAGCCAACTTGCACGTTCAATTCAAGCTGAATCCTGCTGTGTATAGCTGCAGGGGATTCCAACGGTCGCGCGATTGCAGTAAGTCGGTCCGATGTTGTTTGTTTGTTTACAGGGATACATCGAGATGAACGATAGCTGATATCTCATGTGTGATAGATATAAACAGGTCATTCTTTGAAGGAAAGGACGTCTGGTGATGTTTGTCTCAAGACATTGCCGGGATCTTATATGAATCACATGCTACTTATCAAGTCATAATGTACTGTTAGCATGACTATTCCGAATGAAGTGACGGTCAAAACGCTGAATTTGCTTTGTTCGAATTGATCAAACCTACCAACCTTGACATAAAAGACGCATCTTGCCTCCATGTGGTCCATTTCTTGCAACATCCAACATCTCGCCCAACAACAAGGTCAACCGAAGATACAATGGTCAATGCTCCGAAAAAGAACCTTTCGCCACTTCCAGCGGGCAAATATGGCAAAACAACGAAGCATTTCACACGACGACGTCATCATGTGAATACAGGCAAGAGTGGCTTGGAGGCAGAAAGGGTCCGAGCGTTGGGAGCATTGCGCAGCTTACAATCCAAAAAGTGGCTTGCGGCGGAGAAACGACAGGAAACGCAATTTTTATGCAACGAAGAGAGAGAGAAATGGATCGAGGACTATGTGGAGAGAGAGACCGCAGTGGCAAGAAAGCGAGTTCAAGACGCACAGACAGCAATGATGCAAGAGCAGGAACATATGGTAAATGTTGAAAAGGGACGATCAACAACCACAAAGCCTGAAATCACATTTGAGGAGATGTTAAATGCTATCGTAGAGAGTCTGAGTGATCTTGCAAGTTCCGAAGATGAGGAGGATGGGGAAGACGAGGATGATGATGAAGAAGATACAGGGCATGGCAAGCTGAGCGACGATGACGAACCTGGCTGGGTGATGGGCACAATCTCCACAACGGTACAGCAGCGCATGGAGAGCTTTCGGCAGAAGCAGCTGAGGCTTGATGAACTGACGCAACCGGGATGGGGGGACGCGGCAGACTACTTCCATGAGAGAGATATGGAGCACGGGACAACTGATTGAAGGTTCCGGCTGTTGGGAAGCCCCAACCAGACTCGACTGCAGACACACCATCACCGACAACATTTGGAGAGCTTATGCAGGCTCTTGATATCGTCCCCGGACAATCACAAATGCCGCAAGTGACGTCTCGACAGGGAACCAATCAAATGAGGCTGGGTTCGGAGAAACCTCAGGCAGACAATCCCATAGTACTGCCGATGCCTGCCGCAGTGCCTGATTCGTCACCGATAGAGATCGCGAAGCCAGTTCAACCCGTAAGCTTTTACCCCTGCATACAGCGTTCCTAGCTAATTGCCATATAGATATCGGATTCGGACGAAGACATGGTGACGGCTCCTGCGTCACCGGAAGTGTAGATAGCCAAATCGGGATTCTTGACGTTGTATGTCGCATAAAACCAATTTGTGAACCAGTTTTGTTACGTGTCAGCTTTTTCTGGATTTCAGTGACGAAATTGTGAGACAGGGTTATGCGTCAGTATATGTGCAATAGTCGTACGGGCCATCCGAATGTTCTAGACTCCAAATCAGGTGTATTGACGAATGACGATCTGTATATGGTGTTGCCTGTTACGGATAAATGCTAAAGCAAAACATAAATTTGAGACGAAATTTACTAACAGAGTTTAAGTCAGTGATGTCGTACGACTGATAGAAGGAGCGGTCAATGCACATGTGAAACTCAGACAAATGACAGCCGACAGGCTGTATTCATCCCTGCAGCCAACTAAATATCTCTTCGCTCAGACCTCCTGCACATGGTCGAGAAATTCAAAACTGCTTATGGTACGTCATGGAAATCGAGGAGAATGAGCTGGATAAGGAATGGTGAGGAAGTCAGGCTATAAATATCTAAAACTAGTGCATGGAGTGTTATGCCGTAAATTGCCGGCTGAAAGCGTTAAAACGCGATGGACCTACGTCATTAATCATGTAAATGACATGTATAGTGGTGGCTCAGAAACTGAGATTTCTCGAAGATCTTGGATTCAAATGATATTACATAGAAACTGTATACTGGCTGCCTATAGAGGCTGTATGCATTTTTTGTACAATTGTTGAGCACTCAATGACTGTTAGTAGGTCTCTAAGGTAAGCTCAAAGGTGAGCGTCAACGGAGCGTCAACGATTTATAGTCATATCTATTCAGCAATCACCTGGCTGCATAGTCAGATCCATCCAAAAAAGAAGTATTGGCCGGCTTAGTAGGGAAAATGGCAAGCGACACGCACATTGCCCCGTCATAGAAATGAGCGTCAACGGAGCGTGAACGATTTATAGTCATATCCATTCAGCAATCACGCGGCTGCATAGTCGCATCCATTCAAAGAAGAAGTATTGGCCGGCTTAGTAGGGAAAATGGCAAGCCACACACACATTGCCCCGTCATAGAAATGAGCGTCAACAGAGCGTCACCCATTTATATTCAGATCCATTCAGCAATCACCCGGCTGCATAGTCGAATCCATTCAAAGAAGCAGTATTGGCCGGCATAGTAGGGAAAATGGCAAGCCACATGCACATTGCCCCGTCATAGAAATGAGCGTCAACGGAGCATCAACGATTTCTGGTCTTACATCCTGGATAATGATTGGGCTTTGCAACGGCATTTAGCCATGATAATAATATTGGCGGCCTTTATGGGCAAAAATGCCACAGACAATATCGCTACTACCTCCTAAAAATGAGCGTCAACGGAGCGTCAACGATTTTTGGCATTGCATCATTGAAAATTTAGAAGGTTTCGCTGCATCCTTGACTCATAATCGAACTATCGCCCGCCTTTCTACGCAAAACATGGTTGTGACAACATCGGGACTATGTCCTAAACATGAGCGTCAACGGAGCGTCAACGACTTTTGGCCTTGCATCATGGAACATTCAAGGGCTGCATGGCGACATTGAACTATGATCGAACTATCGGCCACCTTTCTACCTGAAAATGGTTGTGACAACATCGCTACTATGTCCTAAAAATGAGCGTCAACAGAGCCTCAGCGACTTCTGGCCTTGCATCTTGCAAAAGGCATGGGTTGTGCGGCGACATTGACCCTTAATCGACCTATAGGCCGCCTTTCTAGGCAAAAATGCTTTGGACAAGGTCGTAACCATGTCCCACAATGAGCGTCAATGGAGCGTCAACGATTTTTGATTATGGATCTTGAATACTCTAACTGCAATGGAACGCGGATAACCCATAATGAACTTATCGGCAGCCTTTAATGGCAAAAGTGCTAGTGATGATATCGCGTCCGCCTCCTACATCTGAGCACCCACACAGCGTCAACAGTTTTGGTGGATGCTCAGAATGCTCCACAGCAATGAACTGCATTGTGCTGCTCCTAAATCGAGTTTTACGCGGTCGGTCTTCGCAATCTATCCTTGTATAGAACCTCACAATTATGTATGCAATGTCTTACAGATCTGATTTTTTTGCTTGTAGTTGTAGAGTCAATATTTAAGAACTCGCAGTCTGCTTTACTGTATCGTCACTTTCGCCAGTCTCTCGAGCTGGATCAACCAGCGTTCTAATTCTTACCGCCATGTCAGATTCCAAATCTTTGAACACATCTTTACTCGAGGTTATGATCTCTTCCAAAAATGAACGTGTGTTTATTCGTGATTTGAGCGACCTTACATTGCAAAGCATTTTCGATGCTTGGTGGGCTTCAATGAATGTAGGCTCGAAGCAGCCAATTGCTTGGAAGAATTCTAAACATGCGCCATCATGGCGATTCTATCTACACTGCGGAATTGAAGCGACCGGCAGCCCTGGCATCATATGTATCATTTGTCATCAAGTTCTTTGCCATCCATCAGAACATGGGACCAGCTCAATGGGGAAACACTTCCTTGCAAAAGCTCACATCGCAAAGTTAAACGAATTAACAGAGTCAGAAGTTACTGAATTGAATAGTACGACGGTTGATGAAACAGCATTAGCCATCTTGAAGAGGCAAGGAAGTCGAGGAATCACAATAGTAAGTTTGCAGAGGAACTTCAGATTTGACATCCAGCTTAATCTATATTGACCGAAACGGCAGATAAAACTTTCCAAATTCGCAGATAAGGACTTTGACACTTCTGAATTTCACCAAGACACGTGGAATCGCTACCTCATGTTAGGATTTGTTTCGGCTCATATTCCATGGAACACTATATCAAATCTCGAGCTACGGCGGTCATATAAGGCGTTACGCGATGATCTAGTGCTGCCCTCCACTTCAACCCTGAGCAACATTTGCCATAGGGAATATGCACTGACAGTGGATGCAATTAAGAAGCAATTGCCATCTCGAAACAAAGTTAGTTTAGCTTTGGACAGATGGACATCTACCAACAAATTGGCCATAACGTCAGTCATTGCTTACTATATGGATTGGAATTGGGCATTGCGTGAAGTTCAACTCGCTGTCGATGAGGTTGATCGCCTGATCTTTTCCCGTTTCGAAAGCTAATTAAGGATGACATGTCAAGGGCCAACATACTGGAGCAAGGCTAGCTGTACATTTGAAGGATGTGCTGGATCATTTTGAGCTCACCGACGGCCGTTTGCTCGGTATTACGACAGATAATGCTTCCTCAAATTACTCGATGACACGCGAGCTGCAATCAACACTTGAGGCTTCTGGAATCGAGCGGCCTGGATTGAGGAACCACATACCATGTATGGCGCACCTCATACAGCTGGCTTTAGGTGCATTCATGAGCAGTCTCGGGGTAAAAGGCCACACAAAGTCTTGGGAAGCCCATGAGCGCGATCAGCAATTTGGAGAGAATGAAAGCCTAGACATCGGGAAGAGTCAAAGACTTCGAAAAGAGGGCAATGCTAGAATCAACAATGTGTCGGCTATGAGACCTGGTTTGGCAAAGATAATTGAGAAAGTACGTATTTCATGATATTTTGAAAGTCCAGAAGCTGACCTTCATATAGCAGAGAATGCTTGGTGAATTGATTACGCTGACACCTGGTCGTCGAAACGAGTTTATTGACTGTCAAAAACCCAAAGTCCGCATTGCCGTAATTCCGATTATGGATGTGAAGACACGTTGGAACTCTACACTGGAGTTACTCGAGCGGGCCTATCGATTAAGGGAATTCACACGTGAGTGGCTTCAAAACCCAAAATAAACCGAATACTGGCCACTGTTTACAACTCAGGATGAGTGGACGGTTGTGAAGTATGTCATGGAAGTATTGAGGCCATTCCAATATTAGACCCTGTGGATGTCCAAGAGGCATACAGTCACATTGCATCACGTTATCACAGTGTACAATGACATGTTTGATCACATGGATGGCGTGATGCGAGCTTTGGCTGAGACGAAAACTCAATGGAAAGAAGACTTGTTCTTCGCGGTGAAGTTAGCTCGACAGAAGCTGTCAAAATACTACGCCGAAGTGACTCCAACGACGGGCATGCTTCAAATTTCTGCACATATACTCGATCCTTTCCGTAAGTTGCGATCGTTTAGAATGTGGGACAAGGGAATGGATATCAATCCTGAGGACGAGACATCCTATACTACCCAATACCAAGAGGCCTTTCTAAAGTATGTGGAGAATGAATACTGTGCCAAACATCGACGCGTGCCCGTCAATAAACCCCAAAGCTTACTGAGCAGCAATCACATCTCCTCTGCAATGGCTTCACAATCCTGTCAATCATCCTTTGATCCATACAATTTGTCCAGCGATGATGAAGAATACTTAACGCCTAACACTGTGGCTGAGACAACACCTGGACGAAGCGATCGCGCAGCCCGCTTATTGACTGCCGCCAGGCTCTATTTGAATTCGCCGCCTGAAACACCAAAGAACTGGGGGCAAATCAATCCAAATCTCAATGATTACCACTCCAACCCAATGGAGTTTAGCAGTACATTTTGGATTCCGGACATAACCGATTGGTGGCGTCAACAGGAGGAAACACACTCAAAGTACGCCGATCTCTCCAATGTGGCGCGCGACATATTCTCAATCATACCACATGGTGTCGGAGTGGAGGCCAGTTTTTCCCTTGGCCGAGATGTTATCGGCTGGAGGCAGTCAAAAACCACAGGCGAAACCCTTCGCGAAGAAGTCGTTGTAAGGCAGTTCACTCGAGCCAATAACGGGATTTTGGCAGGCACTGATCCAGAATTGGATGATGCGAACATAGAAAACGACTCGGAAATGAAGAAAGAGGCAGAGGAAAGGAAACTGCTCAGAATGGCCAAGGTTCACGACTTTTTGGAGATGTGGCAGGGCAGCCAAAACCTACGTGCTACACAGAAGGAATCTCGCACTCAAAACAAGCAGATAACCGCGGTGGGATACATTTCGGACACCAAAGAGATCGTCACAGCATCCTGGTCTCCCTTTCAACATGATGGTGCGGCTGCATTCAAATTGTCAGAAAGATCTCCTTTGCCACGACCTTTGTCCGCAAAGGACCTCCCTGGAGTACGAACTCAAATCTTCAATATCCGCGGAATCCGGAGAATCAACCGTCATCCAGTCGAAAGTGACAAGGACAGCGCACCAGAAAGCATTTCGGACACTGAAGATTGGCTTAACTGGAATGGGGACTTAGACAATCCAAATGACAGTGAAGATGATTGCACGGCGGACGTTGAATCTGATATGGACCAAGACAATGGGATTGAGGATCCGGAATACCCAGAGCAGCAGGATGTGAGTGCCACGCCAAATGTTCCCGGATTGATTCAGCCTATACGGAAGTCAAAGAGCCATGCTGAACAGGTGTTGGTGACGGTCAATGCAATGGAAGCGAGAAGGAACAAGGGAGTGAAGAAAAAGTAGGACAGAATGCGTCAATGTTTCACCAGCTTCTTTATGTATCTTGACTGAGTGTTTTAGTTAGAGATATATTATGGGTGAATGGTGAGCAGAAGATTGTAAATATCGGTTGATGAACAGATGTATAGCAGGCGCAATGAAGCTTTTGACAAGACACATAAATATTACTCCTGTGTGAGCGAACAGTGCAAGAATGTTACTGCGCTCGGCTTTGCCACAGGGCCAAGTCTTAATCTGGCAGAAAGACATCCAATAAGTTCAAATCATGATGAAAACTAATATCGATGGCAGCAGATGTTGAATAGACAATACAGTAAAATGAGCGTCAACGGAGCATCAACGATTTGTGGTCATGTAAGTACGGTAATTAAACAGTGCTTTGGTCGCCGTTAGGCATAACCATTGTATTGGCAACTTTTATTGGTATAACAGTCAGTAACACTGTCATCGCCCCATTCTGAGAATGGGAGTCAACGGAATGTCAATGATTTGTAGTTATGTAAGTACGGTAATTAAACAGTGCTTTGGTCGCTGTTAGGCATAATTGATGTATTGGCAGCTTTTATTGGCAAAAGAGACAGCACCACGGTCATCGCCCCATTCTGAGAATGAGCGTCAACAGAGCGTCAACGATTTTTACCTTCGCATCTTGGCTAATTTATATTCCGATTGGTTGCATACATCCATTTATTAAATATCGGCAGCCTGTACTGGCAAAAACGACAGCAAAATGCTCCATACCGCATCCTGAAAATGAGCATCAACAGAGCGTCAACAGTTTTAGTTGTTGCATATTTGGTAATCAAGTCATCACGCTAATCTTCATGTTCATAACTGAATTATTGACCGCCATTATAGGCAAAAATACAATATACCAAAGGTAAAATACCGATTCCAAATTAATCTATATTGCAAGCTTCAAAGCATACAAAAACACATTATTGGTTGTTGAAAGCGCCATTTCGATAAGATACAATTAACAAACTCCAAAAACAAGAGCCTTATTTGAATCTATAGATGGACCCGCTGGGCGACCCGCTGACAACCCACCCAATTCAGACGGCTTGGGGGTTTACCTTTGAACCATACCCGAGTTGATCGTTCGGGTTCATTGACAACCCGGACCGCCAATTTGGCAACGGTTCGGTTTGGACCCAGACCCGGACCCGAAGTGACAGTCCGGAACCGTTGCTAACACTAGCGTTATTGCAAAAGAGGTAAATGACACACTCGTTGCCACATCCTAAAAATGAGCGTCAACAGAGCGTCAACCATTTCTGGCATTGTGTCATAAAGCATCCAGTAGGCTGTGCAGTGTGTGTGTGTGTATTCATATTGTATGCACTCTAAACAGAGTATGACAAAAAATCCGTTTTTCCCTGATACTCCGCGGTGTGAACCCGACGTGTCCGCCAAGCCCTCCTCCCGGTCAAATGTACCATCCCTTTCTCCTTCCCCCCATTTTTATCGAATTGGCCCCCCTTTCCTAGAGTATAACCTGCACATCCCGTCATCTGATGACAGCTGCTTGAAAAATCCTCGCTCACGCACAATCAGTCCATGGTCTCTTTGATGTTATCGCAGTGGAATACCCCAACTACCAAAACAGAGTCAGGCAGAACATTTGGAGGTGCGGAAGTGAAACTCCCTAGGTCATACACGGTGCACTGACCATCTTCGTGCTTGACTGGAACGTTGGGGCGGAAGGGTGATGTTATCGTAAGGCCGATTCTGGTACTTGGTTCTAGTAGTGCCCGAGGAGCGGGTCGTGTCCATCATAGTCAGTTCGAAGAGCTTGGAAGGAGCCTGTATCTCAGCACTCACGTCGCCGGGGGTTTTTTAGGCAACCGCTTGACGGAACTTCACCGATACTGCGCTGATAGGTCCTGGACCTCACATACTGGTGAATCCACAGGCATCTCATAGGCTTCAATAACTGGTGTAAAACCTCAAGTGGCGAGTTGCTGGGTAGACTACCGGTTGAAGTCGATGCTGAGTGGTCAAGAGAGCTTTCAAACAACGAGATACACTTGCAATAGTAAGCAGACACAGACAAAAGGTAGGGAGTGAAGCCAAAGTAAAACCCTACTCCCTCCCAAAAGGGGGAAAGCTTGGCAAAACCAGGCGTTGAGAGTGGTTGTGGAAGGTGTGTGTGTAGGCTGTGGGGTTACAGTAAGTAATAATCGAACTATCGGCCGCCTTTCTATGGAACAATGGTGGTGGCAACATTTCTTCTATGTCCTAAAAATGAGTGTCAACAAAGCGTCAACGACTTTTGGCCTTGCATCTTGGAAAATGCCTGGGCTGTGCGGCGACGTCACCCCATAATCGCGCTATCAGCCGCCTTTCTAGGCAAAACCTATCGCTTCTATGTCCTAAAAATGAGCGTCAACGCAGTGTCAACGCAGCGTCAACGACTTTTGGCCTTGTGTCATGGAAAATCGTAGGGCTGTACGGCGAGATTAAGCCATAATAAGATTATTGGCAGCCTTTCTAGGCAAAAACAGTTGCGACGACATGGTGACAATGTCCTAAAAATGAGTGTCAACAGAGCGTCAACGACGTTTGGTCATGCATCTAGGACAATCCGAGGGCGGTGCGGCAACATTATCAAATAATCGAACTATCGGCAGTCTTTGTACGCAAAAATGATTTCGACGACATCGTCACTATGCCCTAAAAATGAGCATCAACGGAGCGTCAACGATTTGAGGCCTTCCGTCTTTGAAAGTCAAGGGGCTATGCGACCACAATGATCTATAATCGTACTAACGGCCGCCTTTCTAGGCAAATATGCTTACGACAAGATTGTAACCATGTCCCAAAATGAGCGTCAACGGAGCGTCAACGATTTGTGGGCTGGCATCTTGGATAATCTAACCGGAATGGAATGCATATAAACCACAATGAACCTATCGGCAGCCTGTGTTGGCAAAAATGCAACTGATGATATCACGTGCGCCTCCTACAATTGAGCGCCCACAGTGTGTCAAGGCTCCGAATGCTACACAGCAATAAACTGCATTATGCTGTTCCTAAATGGAGTTTTACGCGGTCAGTCGTTGCAATCTGTCCTTGTATTCAACTTCACAAATATACATGCAATGTCTTACTGATCTGATTATTTTCCTTGTGGCTATAGAGTCAATATTTAAGAACGTGCTGTCTGCTTTACTGTGTCGTTATCTTTGGCAGTGTCTCGAGTTGGACTACCCAGCTTCCTAATTTCTACCGCCATGTCGGATACAAAGACTTTGAACACATCATTGCTCGATGTTATGATATCTTCCAATAATGAAAGTGTGTTTATTTGCGACGTAAGCGACATTATATTGCAAATCATCTTCGATGCTTGGTGGACTTCAATGAATGTAGGCACGGAGTGACCTATTGCTTGGAATGATTCTGGACAGACCCCTTCGTGGCGATTCTCTTTACACTGCGGAATTGAGGAGACCGGCAGCCCTGGCATCATATGTATCGTGTGTCATCAAGTTCTTCGCCATCCATCAGAACATGGGATGAGCTCAATGGGGAAAACTTGCTGGCAAAAGCTTACATCGCAATTAAGAAGCAATTGCTGTTGCCAAATAAAGTTCGTTTAGCTTTGGACGGATGGACATCAACGAACAAACTAGCCATAACATCGCTCATTGCTTACTAAATGGATCGAAATTGGGCATTGCGAGAAGTTCAACTTGCTGTTCAATGAGGTTGATCGCCTGTTCTGTTACTGTTTCGAAAGCTAATTAAAGATGATTGGTCAAGGGCCAACATACTGGAGCAAGGCTAGCTGTACATTTGAAGGACGTGCTTGATCGTTTTGAGCTTACCGACAGCCGTTTGCTTGGCATTATAACTGATAATGCATCCTCAAACTACTTGATGACAGGTGAGCTGCAATCAACACTTGAGGCCTCTGGAATCAAGTGGCCGGCATTGAGGAACCACATACCATGCATGGCGCACATCATACCGCTGGCTTTAGGTGCATTCGTAAGCAGTCTCGGTGTGAAAGGCCACACCATGTCTTGGGAAGCCCATGAGCGCGATCAGCAATTTGGAGAGAATGAAAGCATAGACATTGGGATGAGTCGAAGACTTCGAAAAGAGGCAAATGCTAGAATCAACAACGTGTCGGCCATGAGCCCAGGTATAGCAAAGATAATTGAGAAAGTACGTATTTCATGATATTTTGAAAGTCCTGAAGCTCACCTTCATATAGCAGAGACTGCTTGCTGTATTAATTACGCTAACACATGGTCGCCGAAATGAGTTCATTGACTGTCAAAAAGCCAAAGTCCGCATTGCGGTACTTCGGATTATAAATGTGAAGACACGTTGGAACTCTACACTGAAGTTGCTCGAGCGCGCAGACCGATCACGGGAATTCACACGCGAGTGGCTTCAAAACGCTAAATACAGTACATACCGGCCACTATTCACACCTTAGAATGAATGGACGATTGTCAAGTATGTCATGGAAGTATTGAGGCGATTCCGATATTGCACCCTTTGGATGTCGAAGAGGCATACAGTTACATTGCATCACGTTATGATGGTATACAATGACATGTTCGATCACATGGATGGCGTGATGCGAACTCTGGCCAAGAAGAAGACTCAACGGAAAGAAGACTTGTTCTTCGCTGTGAAGTTAGCTCGACAGAAGCTTTCAAAATACTATGCTGAAGTGACTCCAACCATGAATATGCTTCTCATGTCTGCACGCATCCTCGATTGTTTCAAGAAGTTGCGATCGTTTGGAAAGTGGGACAACGGAATGGATAATAATCCTGAGGACGAGACCTCCTACGCTACAAAATACCAAGAGGCCTTTTTGAAGAATGTGGAGAATGATTACTGTGCGAAACATCGACGTGTGGCGGTCAATAAACTCGAAACCGTACCGAGCAGCAATCTCATCCCCTCTGCAACGGCTTCAGGGTCCTATCAATCATCCTTTGATCCATATAATTGGTCCAGCGATGATGAGGAATACTTAACACCTAACAATGTGGCTGAGATGACACCCGGACAAAGTGATCGTGCAGCCCGCATATTGACTGCCGCCAGGCTCTATTTGAATTCCCCGCCTGAAGCACGAAAGAACTGGGGACAAATTAATCCAAATCTCAATAATTACCACTCCGACCCAATGGAGATTAGTAGTACATTTTGGATACAGGACATAACCGATTGGTAGCGCCAACAGGAGGAAACACACTCAAAGTATGCCGATCTCTCCAATCTGTTGCGCAACATATTTTCTATCATACCACATCGTGTCGGAGTGGAGGCCAGTTTTTCCCTTGGCCAAGATGTCATTGGCTGGAGGCAGTCAAAAACCACAGACGAGACCCTTTGCGAAAATGTTGTTGTAAGGCAGTTTGCTCCAGCCAATAACGGGATTTTGGCAGGCACTGACCCAGAATTGGATACCACAAACACAGATAACGACTAGGAAATGAAGAAAGGGATGGAGGAAAGGAAATTCCACAGAATGGCCAAGGTTCACGACTTTTTGGAGATGTTGCAGGGCAGCCAGAACCTAAGAGCTACCCAGAAGGAATCTCGTGCTCGAAACAAGCAGATGGCCGTGAAAGGATACATTTCGGACACGGAAGAGATCGTCAAAGCATCCTGGTCACTCTTTCCACATGATGGTGCAGCTGTATTTAAATTGTCAGAAAGATCACCTTTGCCACCAGCTTTGTCAGCAAAGAACCACCCTGGAGGACAAACTCAAATCTTAAATGTCCGCCGAATCGGGAGAATCAACCGTCATCCACTGTTAGGGGTTGTCTCTTAACAGCGATAATGATACTTGATTATGATTACAAGATGCATACATATCTGCGATATGCAAAACACCTACGCATGTACAATTCAAGTGGTCAGCAACATGCTCTTTAGCGGGGGTCCATGTTGGTCGCGCAAAGCATGGGTGCTTCGTTCACACCCAGATACTATGCGGGACATGTGTGGTAATCACACACTGCAGCTGTTAGTCAAACGCGATTAAGAGGACTCGTCTCCCCTACCTGTAATGGGCTAGGATTCGGAGAGGCATGTTCTGGTCTAGAGAACATTCTCGACCTTATCATGACGTAACTGAGGGATTAATGACGTAGGCAAAGTGCCTAGAGCGAGCACTACTCGCTGGCTCGAGTGGTCTGGATCACAATGAAACATCGTACCGGATACGAGCTTATGCGTCAATAATCTACATTGGCATAGTATCGGTTGGTGGCAGATTAAATCTATGACGCAATTAAATAACTCATCTGCAAGAGGGATTTAAGAGGCGATAAGCATTATCAACTTGGTTGGTAGATGTTCCAACTACCGACTCGTACGATTGCAAAAGATGTCTCAGTTAGGAACGGATAAGCTGATATCGCGCGATGGATGGCCTGATTGTTGTCAGGAGTGTAATGCTTTCAAACCACATTGCATAGACACAATTACCTGAGGGTGTTGTGGTAAGTTATCACCAGGCGTTAGGAGGGCGTAGCCGAGATAACACTATCACGCCTGAGGTAGAACGAGGGCTATAAAGCCCCAGCATTGGTCGAAGGAATTTGGGGATCATCAGCGAACAAATTAGGTTTCAGAGAACACCGAAGACGATCTTAAAATATTATTAAGAATTCTATCTACCTTTACAAGTACTTCCCTCATTCATACACGAGACTGGGCCTTGTATGCCTGGACATCAGTACACACCAACCAAGTACACACTGCAGAGGATTGTCGAGAGTTTCGGCAATATGCTTTTCAAATTGGCCGAGCACTGTTTAACCCACACCTAGGCTGTGGTGTTTCGTTTTTGTCAACTCGAGAATATCGATTACCTGGTGCTGAGGTATCTCAACACGGGTGCTTTACAATTCGAGGAATTTTCCGAGGAGTGGTTATATGACGACGAAGCTTAGTCTTCATTGATATTGGAGATGGCCAGTGGCACTGTTTCGATTTTAACCGACTGGAGGACGCTTCTTTAGAGTTAACGCTGAACGAACAGATTGCTCTTGCAAAACGGGCAAGAGGTTGAGTCTTAGGATAAGACGAGGAGAGAATGAGAAAACGAGTTAGATAGGCGGCTGTACTTAGATTTAATAAATATTGTATTAGTTATTGGGATCTAAACACCCCCGTAACATCCAGTCGAAAGTGACAAGGATAGCACACCTGAATTCATTTCAGACAGTGATGATTGGCTACACTGCATTGGCGACTTGGATACTCCAATTAAGAGCAAAGAGGATTGCGCAGTGGACAATGAATCTGATATGGAGCACACCAATGGCATCGAGGATCCGGAATGCCCAGAGCAGCAGGATGTGTGCGCCGGGCGAAATGTGCCCGGATTGGTTCGGTGTTAGGGGTTGTTCCGTTATAGTGATAATGATACCTGATTATGGACACAGGATGCACTCATATCTACGATATGCATAACACCTATGCATGTGGCGATCAAGTTGGTCAGTGACATGCTCTTTAGAGGGAGTTCATGCCAGTCGCGCGGAGAGATGCGCAGCGTTGCTATCTTTGTTCACACCTGGATACTTTGCGGGACATGCATGGTAATCATGCATGGCAGTTGACAGTCAATATGCGATTAAGAGGACTCTTATCCCCAACCCGGAATGGGCTAGGATACGGAGAAGCACGTTCCGGTCTGGAGATTAGTCTCGACCTTAGCATGATGTAACTGAGGGATTAATGACGTATGCGTTGGCATAGAGCGAGCACCACTCATTGGCTTGTGTCACGGGGGTAGTATCCCTCAAGTAACCATACTTTTTGTCTTGTAAGTAAGTACCGGGTCCTACGGCCATAGATCCTATTCCTCACCTGGACTACCTTCCGTATCCAAGCTCGTATCACTATCCATTCCCCAACTGGAAAATTCCTCTGGTTGGTAATTCTTTTGCTTAGAGTAACCGGCAGTTCCGGTTTCCAGCTCAATGGGTCGGATCCAATTCTTCACCCTATGGGTCCCTTTCCTATCGGGTCGCCACGCGCAATGTAAACACTCTCCTGCACATTTCCTTCTAGCTATCTCTTCCTGATCGATGCCCTCTATCTTTGAGAATCCACACTTTTCCAAGGTCCTTGTCCCAACTTTAGTTCGAGGGGTCCTAGCAGCTTCCCTCAAGAGTTTCCTTGACATCTTGGATGGATAAACTCTCCCAGATTTCGTTGATCTGCTATCTTTCAATCTTTCTATATCGTGCAGCCTTCTGGAATCCTGAAGATACTCCTCGCACTCTTGGATTGCCGTATCCAATCAACTATCGACGCTAGATTCCTAAACCTTTCATATCGGCACTGGGGTCAACGTCCCTTTGGCTGCCGTTTCGTATCATATTTATAAGTTATCGGTATGGTTGGTTAATCCCTGCTTGAGACCTATAACCGAGGCTAACCACCAAACGCACTAAGCAACAAGAATCTGCTGAATCTTTCGGGCAAAGGATATGATCGTCTCAAGACCGTATACCATGACGTCGTTATCGTTCTCGATGATAATAGTCATATATCAGTGAATCCTTAACAATGGTGCGGGGCTGCCGCTACACAAAGCTAATCAATTCTAGGTATAGAATAATAGGAATAGGTATCATAAAAACGCAATAATAAATAAGGATATTTCTCTGCTGGTAGGTATCATTTTCTCTCTCTAGCTGTTCGAGCTTGTCTTTTCCATTGCCGGTACAATGTGATCTCTTTATAATCCCTTGGCTTACTCCAACTGGAACTATGATGTAATCCCTCAATGATAGCCACGTATCTTAGCATCTTACGGTCCGCGGCGCGCGCCTTGACTAACGAAGGCCACACGTCCCTTAGGTTATCGTGCTCATGTGTGATATCATATCGGTTCATAAATCAGACCATAACCTCAACTTTGACATCTTCCAAACGTCGACGATCGGTAGTTGGAACGTCTGCCCAGTTCCGTCTCAGACACGTCTGCGCTATTTTCAATAGCTCATAGTACTTGCGTGGTTACTATCAACTGCTATGCCAACGTAGAACTATATGCGCCCTTTAATCAATTCCACCTGATTAAAACATTGCAGACCGGCTCCTCCACTCTATGCCGGACGCCCACTTTTGGCTAATTGCCAACGCCATAATTCCCTCAGTCATATGTGCTTAGGTCTCTGCATTACTGGTTTCTTCTGTCACCCGGGTGTGCCACGCATCCAATAAGAAAATGTTGTTTAGAGCCCTTTACTAGCACGACTGCCGTGTGCTTCCGCACAACCGCATATTATCTGAGAATGAATCTGGTTGATAACAACTGCTCGGCAGAACCTAGTCCTTTCGATATGGCTAGTTGCTGCATCCTCAAATCAGCTGCCGCAGCACTATGCTTTCGATGAATCGGCCAAGCCACAGGCTTGCCCAATCGAGATGTGATTAGCATGCCCCCGCTAAAGGACATACTACATGGTACGAGTACTATTACACTGCTAAAAGAGAACCCCTAACATCACCACCTTCTCTAAGATCGGTGACCCAACGATGCTCCGTCGTAAGAAGTAGACTTCATATTTTCATCCTACACAAAATGTGCCTCTCTTTCTTCATGATTCCAATAGTACGGGCTTAGCATCGCCTCCGATGATCCCCTATCGTGATTATAAGGATTCCACAACAATATCGACAGTAAGGCCTTAGCATCGCATTCGATGATCCCCTGTCAATAGTAAATCCTTTATTCTGTCATATACCCAATTCGTACTTCCATCTTTTTCGTGCTTTACAACCCGCTTTTATATTTTTCTATACAACAACTATTCTATAACTGTTGTATAATACCTCCTTCTCTTGTATCCATCTCCTAAACCTCAAGACTCGTAACAGCTCGGGTGGTCTGGATCGCAATGTCACCTCGTATCGGATATGAGCTTACGCGTTGATAATCTACGTTGGCATAGTATTGGTTGGTCGCCGATTAAATCGATCACGCAATTAAATAACTCACTCGCACGAGGGATCGAAGAGGCGATAAGCATTACCAACTTGGTTGGTAGATGTTCCAACTACCGACTCGTACGATTGCAAAAGATGTCTGAGTCAGGAAAGGGCTAGCTGATATTGTGCGATGGATGGCCTGATGTTAATCAGGAGCGTATTGCTTTCAAACCACATTGCAGGAACACGACTACCTGAGGGTGTCATGGCAGGTTATCACCGGGCGCCCTAGGGGTGTGGCCGAGTTAACGCTATCACTCCTGGGGAAGAGCACTGGCTATAAAGAACCAGTGTTGGTCGAAGGAATTAGGGGAGCATCATCCATAAGATTAGCTTTCAGAGAACACCGAAGACAATCTTAAAATATTATTAAGAATTCTATCTATTCACAATTACTTCCCTCATTCATACACCAGACTGGGCCTTATATGCCTGGACATCAATACACACCAGCCGAGTACACACTGCAGAAGGTTGTCGAGAGTTTCAGCAATTTGCTTTTCGAATTGGCCAAGCACCATTTAACCCACACCTACGCTGTGGTTTTTCGTTCTTGTCAACTCGAGAATATCGACTACCTGGTGTTAAGCTATCTCAACACGGGTGCTTTACCCTTCGAGGAATATTCGGAGGAGTGGTTGTTCGATGGAGAATCTCAATCTTCGTCTATATTTGAGAGGGCCTGTGGCACAGGTTCAATTTGGAGGTATTGGAGGAAGCAGCACTTGAGTTAGCACTGGGGGAAGCGGTTGCTCTTGCAAGACGGGCAAGAGGTTGAGTCTTAGGACAAGATGAGGAGAGAAAGAGATTTAGATAGACGGCTGTACTTAGATTCAATAAATATTGTATTAGTTATTGGGATCTAAAACATCAGCAAAATGTATTTTAGTCACTGGGAGCCTCCAGGAGTGTCTGAGAGGAGGCGGAGTGTAAACTTAGAAGCGTCAATTTCAGGAGAGAACCAGACCCTAGGAGGGCATACCGGCCGGCCATCAGAGTAACT